>JMBX01000005.1_pt1 | contig 60528 bp, 110 predicted proteins | sample 616521 | NCBI WGS metagenome assembly JMBX01 (sample SAMN02727906, study PRJNA239997) | anaerobic digester metagenome | biome: anaerobic digester; isolation source: mesophilic anaerobic digester inoculated with municipal waste water sludge... | place: Germany: Bielefeld University, CeBiTec ...
ACTATTTTGGAGGGATATTATGGATTATTTGATTATATTATTAATAATGGTTATAACATTAGTGCTTATATCACAAAGATCTAAAAATTCATTACATATGGTTCAATTGGAAGAGTACGATTCACAAAATTATAAAAAGTGGATTTTAAATAACAAGAAAAAGGCCTATAGCTTTGAGAAAACTAGTCAACCTGTAAAAAAAACCCTTAGTATTTACTAAGAGGGCAACTAGATTATATATAGCTAATATAATAATAAGTGGTATTATTTTATTAATACCATCAATTCTTTATTTATCAACTAATCAAGTATTATATATTATAATTCTTGTAGCTTTAGCTTTTATAATATATAGACAACAACCAGATTTGATGTATTATTCAAATGTATTAATTAAGCCTCTAGAAGATAATATAAATATGGGATATTATAGAGCAGCTCAAGAGAAAATAAAAAAAATAGAAAAGATCTAAACGTAATAGGTATAACTGGTAGTTTTGGAAAGACTAGTACTAAATTTATATTAGGAACTATTCTACAAGAAAAATTTAAAGTACTAAATACTCCAGAATCTTACAATACACCTATGGGATTATCTAAAGTAATAAATAATGAATTATCAGATGAACATGAAATATTTATTGCAGAAATGGGAGCAAGAGGTATTGGAGAAATAAAAGAAGTAGCTGAATTATGTCAGCCTAAAGTAGGTGTACTTACATCAATAGGCCCAGTACATTTAGAAACCTTTAAAAATATAGATAATATAATGAAAACAAAATACGAATTAATAGAAGAATTGCCAACAGATGGTGTAGCAGTATTTAATTATGATAATGAACATATAAAGAAATTAGCAGACAAAACTTTTAAAGAAAAAAAATACTCTATGCTCTAGAGGATATAGAAAATGCAGATATATATGCAGACGATATAGTAGTATCAGAATTAGGTTCTACTTTTACCTTAAGAGATAAAGAAGGGAATAGTATTAGTTGTACCACTAAATTATTAGGTAGACACAATATATATAATATATTAGCTGGTGCAAGTGTTGCCAAATCTCTAGGTTTAACCTTTGAAGAAATTAGTAGAGGAATTAGCAAAATAGAGCCTATTCCCCCCCATAGGCTAAATATAATAAACCCTGGAACGGGAATTGTTATTATAGACGATGCTTTCAATTCTAATCCAATAGGAACTAAAGCAGCCCTAGATGTATTAAGTCAGTTTAAAGAAGGTAAAAAGATTATAGTAACACCAGGAATGGTTGAACTTGGAGAAATGGAAGAGGAAGCAAATAGAGAATTTGGAACTAATATAGGAAAAGTTTGCGATTATGTTATATTAGTAGGTGAAAAGAGAACTAAACCTATATATGAAGGATTAATGGAAGTAAATTATAATCCTTCAAATATATTTATAGTAAATAACTTAGAAGAAGCTTCAGCCCATATAGGTAGGCTAGCAAGACCAAAGGATGTAGTATTGTTTGAAAATGACTTACCAGACAATTACAGTGAATAAGGGAGGAAATTAAATGAAAAGAGTAGGGGGGGTTATCTTTGGAGGACGAAGTGTAGAACATGAGGTTTCAGTAATTACAGGAATGCAAATAATAGAAAACATGGACAAAAGTAAATATGAAGTAGTCCCTATTTACATCACTAAGGAAGGCAAATGGTTGACGGGGGGGAATGTTTATTAGACTTTGGCAATTTTAAAAAGAATGATTTAAAGGATGCTAAGGAAATATTTCTAGCTCCCACCTGTGGGAATAGAAATCTTTATGCAAATCCAGAGGAAGTAGGACTCTTTGGTAAGAAAGTCCTAGAAACTATAGATATAGCATTTCCAGCATTACATGGTACCCATGGAGAAGACGGTACAATTCAAGGATTATTTGAATTAATGAATATTCCATATGTAGGGGGGAGGAGTATTAGCTTCCAGTGTAGGAATGGACAAAATACTTATGAAGGATGTTTTTAGAGCAAATTCCTTACCAGTTGTAGATTATTATTGGTTTTATAGAACAAGTTGGAAAAATGAAAAAGATAAAATAATTGCTAATATAGAAGAAAAACTAGGCTATCCTGTATTTGTAAAACCAGCTAATTTAGGTTCAAGTATAGGAATAAATATAGCTAAAAATCAAGAGGATTTAATAGAAGCCATAGAAATAGCAATAAATTATGATAGAAAAATAATTATAGAAAAAGCAGTATCTAATCCAAGGGAGATAAATTGTGCAGTATTAGGATATGATCAAGAAGTTATAGCATCATTATGTGAAGAACCTTTAGGCTGGGAAGATATATTGACCTTTGAAGATAAATATGTGAAAAGTAATGCAAAAGGGGGGGCAAATCCTCAGGAGAAAGAAGAATCATACCAGCAGATATTTCAGATGAGTTAAGAAATAAAATAGAAGATTTAGCTAAGAAATCCTTTATAACTATTGATGGTAGAGGAACAGCTAGAATTGACTTTTTAGTAGATGAAGAAAATAATATATTTGTCAATGAAATAAATACATTACCAGGATCCATAGGATTTTATCTATGGGAAGGTAAAGGGTACCCTTTTAACAAATTAATAGATGAACTTATAGATATTGCTCTTATTACTTATAAAGACAAGAAAAACAACATGTATAATTACGATGCAAATTTATTTAATAGGATTCAATATGGAGGAAAAATAAAATAATGTAAGATATTTAAATATCTTACATTATTTTTATTTAAAAGGGTACATAATAAATAGAAGAGGATATATAGTGATAAAATACCTCTAAAGGAGGATAAAAAATGAGTATTAGAGAAAAAGTCGTAGAATTTATTAACTCAGAAGACTATAAGCCTATGTTGAAAGAAGAGTTGCTAATAAATTTTGGTTTAGAGGCAAAGGATAAAAAAAGACTTTTATAAGATATTAGATAGTCTGGAAAGAGAAGGATTAATAATAAAGGCTGCCAATGAAAGGTATGGAGCTATAAATAAAGATTATTTAGTAGTAGGTAGATTAGAAGGGCATGAAAGGGGGGGCTTTGGGTTTGTAGTACCAGATGAGCCTTTAAGAGAAGATATATTTATCCCTGCTGAAAATATGGATGGGGGGGCAATGCATGGAGATAGAGTAATAGCTAATATAGTAAAAAGGTCTGAAGGGGGGATAAAAGAGAAGAAGGAGCTATAATTAGAATATTAGAAAGAGAGAACCATACTATTGTAGGAACCTTTGAGGGGGGGAATAAGGGCTTTGGATTTGTAATACCAGATGAGCAAAAATTTCTTATGATATCTTTATTCCCAAAGCCTATATCAATGGAGCTGAAGATAGACAAAAGTAGTAGTGGAAATAACTAGGTGGCCTGAACCAAGGAGAAATCCAGAAGGTAAGGTTATAGAAGTATTAGGATATTTAGATGAAAAGGGAACAGATATATTATCTATAATTAGACAATTTAAATTACCTGAAGAATTTCCAAATAGCGTTCAAGAATATGCTTTAGACATACCTGAAGCTATTTCAGAAAGGATATGGAAAACAGGGTAGATCTCAGACATCTAAAGACTTTACAATTGATGGAATAGATGCAAAGGATTTAGATGATGCTATATCTATAGAAATGTTAGATAATGGAAATTACTTTTTAGGGGTTCATATAGCAGATGTATCACATTATGTAGAGGAAAATTCTATTTTAGATAAAGAAGCTTACAATAGAGGAAATTCAGTATACCTAATAGATAGAGTAGTCCCTATGCTTCCTAAGGAATTGTCTAATGGTATATGTTCATTAAATCCAAATGAAGATAGACTTACATTATCAGTAATGATGGAGATTAATAAAGATGGAAATGTAGTTGATCATAGGATTCAAGAATCTGTAATAAATAGCAAAGCAAGATTAGTATATGATGATGTATCGGACTATTTGGAAAATGATGATGAAGAAGCAAAGGAAAAGTTAAAGGATTTATTAGAAGAGTTAAATTATATGAAGAATTTAATGAATATCCTATACGAAAAAAAGAGAAAGAAGGGGAAGTATAGACTTTGATTTTCCTGAAACTATGATAATACTAGATAATGATGGTATACCTATTGATGTAAAGAAAATAGATAGAAGAATAGCCAATAGGATGATAGAAGAATTTATGCTAGTTACAAACGAAACTGTAGCAGAAGAATTTTATTGGGCTGAGATTCCATTTTTATATAGAATTCACGAAGAACCTAATGAAGAAAAATAAATATTTTTCTAAGTTTATTCATAATTTAGGATATAATTTAAAGGGGAAGGAAATTCATCCTAAAGAACTACAATTGTTAACTAAAGAAATAAAAGGGAAAAAAAGAAGAAATGGTTATTAGTACACTATTATTGAGATCCTTAAAGAAAGCTAAATATAGTAGTGAGGCAGATATCCATTTTGGTTTAGCATCTAAATATTATTCCCATTTCACTGCACCTATTAGAAGATATCCTGATTTAGTTATCCATAGGATAATAAAGGAATATCTAAAAGGAAAGCTTTCATTAAATAAACAAGATATATTAGAAGCCAAATTACCAGAAATAGCAGATCATACATCTATGACAGAAAGAAGAGCTGAAGAAGCAGAAAGGGAAGTTGAAGATCTTAAGAAAGCACAATATATGAGTAAGAGGATTGGTAATACCTATGAAGGAATAATATCTTCATTAACTAGCTTTGGTATGTTTGTTCAATTGGAAAATACTATTGAAGGGCTTGTACATTTTAACAATATGTTAGATGACTATTATCATTTTGATGAAGAAAATTATTATCTGATAGGTGAAAGGACAAAGAAGAAATATAGAATTGGAGATGTAGTAAAAATAGAAGTCATAGGGGTAGATATATCTAGAAGAAACATTGACTTTGGTTTAATAGACTAATTGACAGAAATTAAGAAATTTGCTACACTAGACAAGATAATATATTGAAGGTGATATGATGAAAAAGAGCGGAGTAAAAGTTGTAGCAACAAATAGAAAAGCTAGACATGAGTTTTTTTATTGAGGATACAATTGAAGCTGGAATAGTATTAAAAGGTACTGAAGTTAAGTCTATTAGACAGGGAAAATTAAATATTAAGGATAGTTATGCCACTATAGATAATGGAGAAGTATATCTTAATAGTATGCATATAAGCCCCCTACGAGCAAGGTAATATTTATAATGTGGATCCTTTAAGAAAAAGAAAACTTCTACTAAACAAGAGAGAAATTAGAAAACTTACTCAAGATATAACCTTGAAAGGTTATACACTAATTCCCCTGTCTTTATATATAAAAGATGGAAAAGTAAAGGTAGAATTAGCTACAGCCAAGGGTAAAAAAACTTTATGATAAGAGACAAGACATAGCACAAAGAGATGCAGAGAGAAGAATGAGACAACATACTAGTGAAAAATATATGGGTTAATGCGACAGTAGGGACGGTTCTCGCTGTCGCATTTATAAATAAAATATTTAAATAATATCAAGGAATGATACCATATTATTTTTTTGATATTATATTTATTATATCTGCATAGTTTTTCTTTTATTGGGTATAGGTTTCAAATGAACTAGAAAGTGAGGGATTTTTATGATGTGGAAAGAAAAATATAGAATTGGTATTGACTCTATAGATGTTCAACATATCGAACTTTTTAAAAATTTAGGTGAGTTTATACAGCTTGTTCAACGAAAGGATATTAGTTGGGATAATAGATTGGACAAGGTTAAGGAAACTTTAGGGTTTTTACAAGATTATGTTGTATACCACTTTGATGATGAAGAAAAGTTTCAAGAAAGCATAGATTATCCAGATATTGAAATACATAAAAAAAGCTCATAGTGATTTTAAAGCAGGAATAAATGAATATGTAAAGATATTCCAAGAAGGAGGCTTTACTGAAGAAAAAAAATGCAAGAACTTAGTGCTAAGTTAATGACTTGGCTAATTATGCATGTAGGTAAAATGGATCAAAAGATTGGTGAATATGTAAAGAGCAGAGAGGTGGAGTCATAATGAGAGCAGAATATGTAAACTCTTTTTATGGGGGGGCAACTCAAGATATATTTAGACTTATGCTTGATTTAGAAGTAGAAAGAGGAGAATTAGAAGTTGTAGAAGGATTGACATCTAGTAAAGATGCTAATATAATGTTAGGAGTTACAGGCGATTTAAAGGGAACGGTCCTTTTTTAGCTTTACTAAAGATATGACTTTAGAGATGGTTAAGATCATGGCTGGAATGGAAATGAAAGAAATAGATGTATTCGTATCTTCAGCTTTAGGAGAAGTTGCAAATATAATTGGCGGTAATTCGATAACTAATTTGTCTTCATATGGATATAAATGTGATATAACTCCACCTCAAATTATTATAGGTCAGCATAAAGCAGTATCTATGGCAAATGAGAGAGCATTGGTTATTCCTATGAAGACCAATATAGGAGAGTTTAGTATAGCTATATTTTTACCAGATAAATAATAAATAGATTATTTAGTGCATAGTTGACATAATATAATAATATTGCTATAATAAAATATGGATATAATTGAATATTTTTAATTTTGGGGGGGCGAACTTGGTTTCGACGGGGGGGATGTGGAATCAAGAGTAGCGAGTCGTTGTCGCCAAGCAACGCTAAAAGTGGCAAACTAAATTAAACGCAAACGATAATTACGCTTTTGCAGCTTAATTAAAGCTGCTCGTCTTACTTGAGAATCCCACGACTTGAGATAAGACGTCAACTTAGTGGGGGGGAACCGCGCCAGGCAAAGCTTTGAGTCTGGAACGGAATTTATGAAGCTACCAAAGCTTATATCCTGTCAGTAGGAGATAAGTCGAGGGAATGTCAAAGTACTGACTGCACTCGGAGAAACTCTTGTGGAAGTGTTTTCGGACGTGGGTTCGACACCCACCGCCTCCACCATACATAAACTTAAATATTGATACAATAGAAACTCCTTGATTTCAAGGGGGGGTTTTGTTATTTTTCAATAGAATCACTATGGATTGTTCATTAGAGGTAGTTTTATGTTTATGAAAGCAATTAAAATAAAAAGGTGATTGTTTATTGATGAATTAAAGAGTATATATCTGTATGAGAATCTAACTAGAAGGAGTGTAAAATTTGGAAGGCTTATATGAGGAACTATTAGTTTCATTACAAGAAGAAAACAAAGAAAAAGCATTTAATATCTGTATAACAGCATTAAAAGAAAAAAAGCATATCAATAGTAGACCTATATCAAGGTATACTAAGTTCAGCATTAAATCACATAATAGAAGAATATCCTAATGATGAAGATTTGATATGGAGAGAGCATGTTAGAAGTGGCATCATAAGGAATATAGTAGAGGCTGCATTCCCTTATGTATTAGCAGAAAGGGATAGTTTTGGTGAACCTAACAAAGAAAATGTAATAGTAATGTGCCCAGAATATGAAGAACATGATCTGGGAGCAAGAATGGTATCAGATTTTTCACAATAGTCGGTTACAATTCAACATTTATTGGGGGCAAAAACACCAAGAAAAACAATACTAAAAGCTGTAGAAATTGTATCACCAAAATATCTATGTATAAGTGTCACAAACTATTACAATTTGATTTCTGTTAAGAAAACAATAGAAAGCATAAAATCATCTACAAAGAACAATATAACATTTTTATTAGGAGGAAGTGCATTTGTTTCCAATCCTAGTGCTTACAAAGAAGTAGGGGGAGATTATTTACTTAATAGCTTCCAAGATATCAAAGACTTAAGCAAGGGAGTTGAATAAATTTGAAATTAGCATTTAGCATAGCAACAAGATTTCTTAGATCTAGCAAAGGACAAACAGCTCTTATTGCAATAGGCATAGCCATTGGAGTATCAGTACAAATATTTATAGGGTCTTTGATAGATGGATTGCAACTATCATTAATAGACAAAACCATAGGAAGCTCCTCACATATAACAATACAACCAAAAGGTAAAGAAAAGTATTTTGAAGACAATGATGAAATAGTAAATAAACTAAGAGAAGATGATAGATTTATAGCAGTATCTAAATCCTTAGATGCGTCAGGATTTGTATTACAAGACGAAGAAACATATCCTGTACTTATGAGAGGATTTGAGTTAGAGAATGTAAACAATATATATAAATTAGACGAAAAACTAATAGAAGGCAATCTACCTTCATCATCAATGGAGATATTACTAGGCAAGAACTTAGTTCAGGAACTTGGATTCAAAATAGGGGGGGACAAGGTATCTTTTCTAACATCGGATGGTAGATATATGGAGCCTAAACTAGTAGGAGTATTTGATTTAAAAGTAGAAAGTTTAAACAAATCATGGTCAATAAGTACCATAGAAAATGTAGAGGAAATATTTGAGAAAGAAGGTAACTTATCTACAATAGAGACTCAAATAAAAGAAGTTTTTGATGCAGATATAATAGCTAAAAGTTTAGATAGTTACTTACAAGAATTTGAATTAGAATCATCTAACTGGAAAGTACAAAACGAAGAGCTATTATCAGGACTAGCAGGTCAATCAGCCTCAAGTATTATGATACAAGTATTTGTATTATTTGCAGTATTACTAGGCATAGCATCAGTGCTGGCAATTTCAGTAGTTCAAAATCTAGACAAATAGGTATATTAAAAGCCATGGGAATAAAAGACAAAGATGCAAGTTTAATCTTCTTATTCCAAGGACTATTACTAGGGGTTATAGGATCAATAATTGGAACAGGTCTTGGAATATCATTTTCAAATATATTTTCAACCTTTGTTAAAAACCCAGATGGAACTCCATTAGTACCATTCTATTTAGATATTAAATTTGTAAGTTTATCAGTTATAATAGCCATAGCTTCTTCAACTGTTGCAGCATTAATACCAGCTAGAAAATCTTCTAAGTTAAATCCAATAGAGGTGATTAAGAATGGCTAATATATTAGAACTAAAAAAAACATCAATAAAATATATGGAGAAAAAAAATAAAGACACAGGTACTATACGATATAAACCTTGATTTACAAGAGTCCTCATTTAACTCAATAATAGGGGGCATCAGGAAGTGGAAAATCCACCTTAATGAACATCATAGGAACATTGGACAAGGCTACCAGTGGAGATGTACTAATAGATGGAAATAACATAACTAACTTCAATAAAGAACAACTCGCAGTACTTAGAAATGAAACCATAGGATTTATATTTCAGTTTCACTACCTACTACCAGAGTTTACAGTATTAGAAAATGTTTTGATGCCATATAGAATAAAGCACAACAAAGTCACAAAAGAAGCATTAAAAAGAGCAAATGATTTAATAGAGATAGTAGGATTAAGCAAAGTAATAAATAACAAAGCAACAGACATATCAGGAGGACAACAACAAAGGGCTGCAATAGCAAGGTCACTTATTAATAACCCAAGGATTATATTAGGAGATGAACCAACAGGAAACCTTGATTCAGAAACAACAGAAACAGTATATAATCTATTAAGAGAAATAAACTACGAATTCAAATCAACATTTATTATTATAACCCATGATAAAAGAATAGCAGAAAAAGCAGACAGAATTATAGAAATAAAAGATGGAAAGATATACGCAGATTTTGTAAAAGGATAATATTGAATTCGTAGTAAGGTAATTAATCACTATGGATTTAATTATATTCAAGGAGTTATTTACTGAAATAGGAGTATTTAGAAAACTTCTTGGCTTGGTAGATGAGCGAGAATATCAAGCAAGCTCAGGGGGGGAAAAGTTCTCCCCCTCGCAAGAGCGCTAGGTAGACCGGCTTTTTGTCGAAATTTAAAATAAGATAGAGAAGGAATAAGTTAAAATAGGGGGGGTGTGCACGATTTAGCGATAATATACCTTTTAGCATTAATCTAATATTGCTAAATTGTATCAAAATCATAGTTGTTAGACATACATAAATTTTATAAAGGGTTCCTTTTGAATAGGAGCCCTTTATAACGCCATAAAGTCGATATAAAATTATTCTTAGTTAATTTTGCTTATCATTATATCTCATATTTTAAACTGCAAATCAATATATTGTGTAATAGTATGATATACTATTATTTATAATGCATTAAGAGTTATATTTTCAAAATAAAAGGTGAATATATTGAAAAAAATTACTTATAATAAGTGAAGGTAAGAATACAGGAAATAGATTAATTAAACAAATGAATGAATTATTAAAAGGGCACTTAGAAATAGAAAATATTCTAGTGTCCGAATTAAAGTCTTCAGAAATTAAGGCAGATTTAATTTTATTTGCAAGTATATATGTAAAAAAAATAGAGCTATTAGATATGTAGATCTTGAAATTCCTAGTATAGTATCTAAAAGAATCATAGATCATAAAAATATAAAGGAAATAATTAGTATAAAAGATGGTACAGATGTCTTATTTATCAATGATAGTTATGAAACAGCTAGAGAAGCCATAGAGCAGCTTATGGAGTTAGGCTTAGATCATATAAAGTATCATTCTTATTATCCTGATTGTACTTCTTATCCAAATTTAGAAATAGCCATTACTGCTGGGGAGAGTCAATTAGCTCCATACCTACCTAAAAAAATTAATAGATATTGGTACAAGAATTCTAGATATACAAACTATTCATGAAATAGGGAGAATATTAGATTTAGAAAGATATCTCAGTGATAGCTTGATAGTGAATTATATAAGAGATATAGTTGAAATTTCAAAATCCATAGAGGAAAGTAGAAAGGATAGTTTAGAGGCTCAGGAAATCCTTGAAACAATTGTAAATGGCCTTGACCATGGAGTTGCTTTTATAAATAACGAAGGAGAAATAGTAAATTCAAATCAAAAATTTGAATACATCTTTGGTATTAAGAAAAAGGACATTATAAAAAGAAAAATTGAAGAGTTTCTTCCCTTTAAAATATCCAGTTTAGCTCAAGATAAAACTTATACTGGAACAATTGAAAACAAAGAGATATTTTTTTCAATTAAGAGAAGTAAAGCTTTTTAGAAAAATAGGATATATAATATGGGTTAAATATAATCTAAAACCTACACAAAAAAATCAATTATGAAAACCATATGCTTCTTAATCGAAATTTACATAGTTTTAAAGATTATCTCACTATAAATAAGGATGCATTAAATATTATAAAAAGAGCAGAGAAATTTTCTAAAACTGATGCCACAATTTTAATCCAAGGTGAAAATGGTACAGGAAAAGAAATCTTAGCCCAAGGAATACATATGAGTTCCTTTAGAAATAATAGTATATTTGTTCCAATTAATATGACTACAATCTCTTCCAATCTTTTAGAAAGTGAGTTATTCGGTTATGAAGAAGGAACTTTTACTGGAGCTTTAAAAGGTGGGAAAATAGGATTATTTGAAATGGCAGATGGTGGAACAGTGTTTATTGATGAAATAGGAGATACACCTTTAGATGTTCAAGCTAAGTTATTGAGAGTTTTAGAAGAAAAGCGCATTAGAAGAGTAGGAGGAATAGAAGAGATTCCCATAGATGTAAGGATAATTGCAGCTACAAATAAAAATCTATTGGATTTAGTAGATAAAGGGCAATTTAGACTAGATTTGTTTTTTTAGACTAAATATTCTACCATTGCAGACTATTCCTCTTCGGAGAAGAAGAGAAGACATAGAATATTTACTAAAACACTTTATTAACATTAATTTACAGCATAAAAATATAAGGTCTTTAAAAGAATTTTTTTGAAAAAGAAACCATAGATTTTCTCAATAATTATGAATGGATAGGTAATGTAAGAGAACTTATTAATTTAGTAGAATATTTGACTTTAATTTATAATGGGGGGGAAAGATTAGGAATTTCATCTCTTCACAATTATATGATAGATATTGAGACTAAAAAAACGAAAAGTATATTTATCTAAAGAAGAAATATGGGTTTTAAGACAATTTGAAATACATAATAATATTCCCCCCTTGGGAGAAAAAAATTAGCGAAATTAGCAACAGATGAAAACTTAAAAATCGGTGAAGGCAAAATTAGAAGTGCACTTAAGACTTTAGAAGAATATGGATTTATCAAATCAATAGGAAATATGGGTTCTAAAATAACACGGAATGGTAAAAATTTCTTAGAAGAATAATATACTGCCACATGGATAGAATTAACCATGTGGTGGTTATTTTTATACATCCAATTTAGATATTGATAGACATAACAATTTATGATTTAAGAGATTAATCTGTTAAAGCCTTAGGATTACATATATAAAAAAACTCATTTTAAAAATTTCATAAAATTTTAATTTTGGCATATAAATTGCAAGATAATATTATTGAATTAATAATATTTTAAAGGAGTGTATAAAATGGGAAAGAAAGAAAGGGTTAAGAAAAAAACCAACTTTTATTCAAGGATTTTTTTCCAATATTATTTATGGTAATATCCTTAACATTAGGAGTCGGTGTATTAAAGATTAGGACAGAACCTATTATTATCATATCTGCATTTGTAGCAGGAACAATAGCTTGGAAATTAGGCTATAATTGGGAAGAAATGCAAGCAGGAGTAATTGAAAAAAATTGCTAGAGCATTACCTGCAACTTTGATATTATGGAGTGTAGGTTTACTTATTGGGTCTTGGATGTTTTCAGGTACTGTACCTATGATTATCTATTATGGAGTACAAATCGTAAATCCAAAGTATTTATTGGTAACAGCATTTATAATTTCAGCTATTTTATCAACTATTACAGGTACTTCATGGGGGGTTCAGCAGGTACAATTGGTGTAGCTATAATGGGTATAGCTGGAGGATTAGGAGCTCCTCTTGCTCCAGTAGCAGGGGCAGTAGTAGCGGGTTCATATTTTGGGGATAAACTATCTCCGTTTTCAGATACTACGAATTTGGCACCACTGGCAGCAGGTTCTGAATTATATGAACATATTAGACATATGCTTTATACTACAATACCAGCTACTATAGTCTCATTAATAGTATATTTTATAGTAGGTATGGGTACATCTGGAGAAGTTAGTACGCCAGAAACTGTTTCGATATTACAAAATCAATTAGATAATATGTTCAATTGGAATATTTTATTATTATTACCAGTATTATTTATTATTGCTGGTTCATTATTAAAATTACCTACTATACCTACTATGTTAGGGACTAGTATTTTTTTCTGTAATTATTGGTATGGCAGTTCAAGGTTTTACTCTTAAAAATGGATTTATATCTTTAATTCAAGGATTCAATGTTAGCATGACAGGATATGAAGGTGAAGCTAGTACTATGGTTACAACTTTAATCAATAGAGGAGGAGTTGTATCTGTAACTAGTACTACTGTCCTTGTTTTTTTTGCGCTATGGGATTTGCAGGTATTATCAGTGTTTCTGGTATGTTAGATGTAGTTTAGAGGAATTATTAAAGAGAGTTAAAACTACAGCTGGTATAGTACTTTCCACTATAGCATCCTGCTTTACAGTAGCATTTGTTACAGGAAACTCATACTTGTCCATATTAATTCCAGGTGAATTATTTAGAGATGTTTATGTAGAAAGAGATCTTCATCCTAAGAATCTTTCTAGGACATTAGAAGACTCTGGGACTGTATTAGTACACTTATACCTTGGTCTGCAGCAGGAGCATATATGTCTGCAACATTAGGAGTACCTACAGTAGAATACTTACCCTGGGCCGTATTAAACTATACAGGAATAATATTTGCTATAATACTTGCCTTTACAGGCTTTGGAATTACAAAATTAAGTCCAGAAGAGAAAAAGAGGATACAAGAAAGGGTGTAACTTATGTTATTAATTAAAAATATAGAAGTTTTTTTCTCCTGAAAATATGGGAGTAAAAGATGTTCTAATAATAAATGGGAAAATTACTTTAATTGAAGATAAAATTCAGTCCTTTAGTGAAAAAAAATTGAAATGATTGATGGAACAGGTAAAAAAACTTATACCTGGATTAATAGATAATCATGTTCATATTACCGGTGGAGGAGGAGAAGGTAGCTTTAAGACTAGAGTACCAGAAATTACACTATCAAAGTTAATTGAAGGAGGTATTACTACTGTAGTTGGTCTTTTAGGAACTGATGGAATTACAAGAAGTGTTGAAAACTTAGTGGCTAAAGCTAAAGCTTTAAAAGAAGAAGGGGGGTATCTGTATACGTTCATACTGGTTCCTATGGTTATCCATCTGTTACACTAACAGACTCGGTGAAAAAAAGACATAGTGTTTATAGATGAAGTGATAGGAGTAAAAATTGCACTATCAGATCATAGATCCCCAAGTATATCTAAATATGAGCTAGCAAGACTTGCATCTGATGCAAGGGTAGCTGGAATGATATCGGGAAAAGCTGGAATAGTTGTAGCTCATATGGGAAGTGGAAGCAAGGGATTAAATTTAATAAATGAAGTTTTAGAAGATACTGAAATCCCTATTAGAACAATAAGACCTACCATGTAAATAGGGAGGAAAATTTGCTAATACAAGCCTTTGATTATGCAAAAAGAGGTGGAATAATAGACCTAACCTGTGGAATTTATGAACATTTATCTCCTTCTAATGTTATAGAAAGGGCAGAAAAAGAAGGAGTACCTTTAGAAAATATAACTGTTAGTTCAGATGGATATGGTAGTTGGTCTAGATATGACGAATATGGAAACTTAGTTAAGATAGGAGTTTCGCCAGTAAGCAGTTTATTTGCTGAATTACAGAATATGGTATTAGAAAATAATTTTGGATTAGAAAAGGCATTGCAATTTTTTTACTACAAATGTAGCTAAGGCTTTAAATTTATATCCCAAAAAGGGACATATTGATCTAGGAGCAGATGCAGATTTATTAATAATAGATAATAATATGGATTTAGTGTCTGTAATTGCTAAAGGAAAATTGATGTTAGATGAGAGAAAACTACTTGTAAAAGGCACATATGAATAATTCAAGGGGAGCACCTTAGGGTGTTCCCTATTATTTTACTTTAAATAGTCCATACTATAAAAGAATAGTTTTATAACATATAATATGATAAAATTATTCTTACTCATTTCAAATAAAGATTTTTTTATTAATTGTTCTAAGTTTTATTGGAGGTTTATATGTTGAGAATAAAGAACTTTTTAAGACAAGAGGTTTATCAGTACTTAAAATACTGTTTATTTTATTTGTTTTTATATTTGTAACCTATGGTATTGTTAGAGAAGCTAAAGCTATTGATTTTGTTGAAACCATCACAGTTATTAGAAATTTACCAATAATATATACATTATTATTAATAGTATTAGGATTGTTTACTGTTTCTTCAATAACTCTATATGATTTTATAATAGTTAAATATTTAAATATGAAACTTAAGCCCTTATTCATATTTAGAGTATCTTTTGCAGCCAGTACAGTAAATAATATATCTGGATTAGGAGGACTGACAGGAGCTTCTATTAGATCTATATTTTTTTAGAAAAGAATTAAAAGATAAAGAAGACATTATAGATTATAATCTATTACTAATACCAGCAACTGCAGTAGGGCTGGGAATAATGGCAGTTATATCCTTAATAGAATATAGATATATCTTCCCAATAATAAGGAATATAGAGTTTTACTTTTAGCACTTATAGGATTTTCCATATCTTAATTTTATATTTCTTTATAGATATGATATTTATAGATTTAAGAAGATAGAAAGAATTCAATTTAATCCTAAGAGGATTATGGTAAAGTTAAAATTATTAATAGCTTCTACAATTGAATGGGTATTTGCTTATATTATGTTTTTAATTATTTTAAAGCTTTTTAGTAAAGATGTTAATATATATGGAGTAATGGGAATATTTACTCTAGCTTCTATAGCGGGCATAGTAAGTATGCTTCCAGGGGTGTAGGATCCTTTGATTTAGTGGTCTTACTAGGATTACAAGATATTGGAGTTCCACTTGAAAATATAATAGCATCATTAATACTATATAGATTCTTCTATTATATTCTTCCATTGATTTTAGGAGTAGTATTTACCCTATTATTTCAAATAAAGGATAAGAATAATAGTAGGGATATCTTTCATATGGAAAAATTTCAAGGCGTTGTTAATCGTACTTCTGACTTTATTAATGTATTATTGAGTATTTTAGTGTTTTTTTTAGTGGTGCAGTATTACTTATTTCAGCACTGGTACCAGGCATAAGTGAGAGGATTAGATTGGCAACGAAATTATTGTCTTTTCCAATATTACAGTTATCTCATCAAATTTCTATAACAGTAGGTTTTTTTTACTTATAACTATATCAAAGGATATAGCTATGAAAGTAAAAAAAAGCCTATAAGTTACATGGTGGCTATTGTTATTAGGAGGAATCTTTACATTTCTAAAAGGATTTGACTATGAAGAAGCTATTTTTTTTAGGAATTGTACTTATTTTGCTTAAAATGTCAAAGAAGAGTTTTCATAGAAGAAGTATTCCTTTTGATTGGTTTGCAACCTTAGTATTATCTATATTTATTTTGTTGGGAGGAATTTTTTTATTTAAATTATCTCATATTATAATTATGGATTTTTTTTAAAAGTTCATTATTTTAAGACATTGTTTGCAAGAGGATTTACAAATATTAGGTTTAATGGTTTAATTACTTACGGTTTTTTTATGTTTCTTTTAGTAATTCGAGAATTAACTAAAGAAAAAAATTGTTGAAGACCCTAGATATGAAACTTTAGATGAAGAAAGGGTAAAAGAGTTTTTAGAAAATAAAGGTGGAAGCTTTATGTCACATCTCTTATATTTAGGAGATAAACATATATATTGGGCAAGTTCAAATGAGGTAATTATAGGATTTGAAGTAAGGGGGGGAATATAGCTATTGTTTTAGGTGATCCTATTGGGAATCCTAAATATTTTGGAGAAGCAATAGAAGAATTTAGAGATTTTATAGATGAATATGGGTACAAATTAGTATTCTATGAAGTAAGTGATGAACTATTGCCTATGTATCATGATCATGGATACTATTTCTTTAAGCTAGGAGAAACTGCTTTAATAGATTTAGAAGAATTTGATATATCTAGTTCAAAAAATAGAGACTTTAGAAATGTCTTAAGTAGATTTAAAAGGGATGGTATTACTTTGAATTAAATATATGTCTGATATAGATGATAGTTTATATGAAGAACTTAAAAGTATTTCAGATGAATGGTTAGAAGATAGGAATGAGTTAGGATTTTCTTTAGGGTTTATGAATAGAAAATATTTGGAGCATTCTCCATTGGCCTTTATAAAAAAGGTTGATACAGATGAGATAATTGCCTTTGCTTCATTGATGCCTAAATATGATAATGGAAAATCTATGTCTTTGGATTTAATGAGGTTTAAAAAGCAGGTTCCAAATAATACAATGACATTTCTTATATTAGGTATAATCCTTAGTTTAAAAGATAATGGATATAAGATATTTAATCTAGGGATGGCACCATTATCCAATGTAGGTGAAAGTTCAAATTCACACTTTAGGGAAAAATTAGCCCACTTAGTCTTTAAATATGGAAATAATGTCTATGGATTTAAAGGCCTTAGAAACTATAAGAATAAATTTAGACCAATTTGGATAAGTAGATATTTAGCCTATGAAGATTTAACATTGCTACCTTCCTCCATAATAGAAGTTACAAGATTAATTCATTCTAAAAAGTAAATATGCCTTATAAGACTATCTATGATAGAATATAGAATAAAGCTAAGAAAATATTAAAGGATGTGTAAAAAAATTAAGAAAACAAGTTAATCAATTATATAGCTGTAATATTATCTTTTATATTTATATTTAATATCTTTGTATATGCAGACAGCAGTAAAGTTGTAACCCTAGGAAAGGATTTAAGTGAACAGCAGAGAAAACAGATATTGGAGATCTTTGATGTAGATGAAAGAGAAGCTATAATAATAGAAGTAAACAATGAAGAAGAGAGAAAATATTTAGAAGGTGTAGCTAGCGAAGCACAACTAGGTAAAGTGACTATGTCATCATCTTATGTAGAACTTTTGAAAGAAGGTTCAGGGATAGATGTAGAAACCCATAATATATCATGGGTAACAGAGGAGATGTATCAAAGTGCCCTTGTAACAGCTGGGGGGGTAAAGGATGCAAAGATAATAGCTGCTGCGCCATTTCCAGTTTCTGGTACAGGAGCACTTACAGGTATATTAAAGGCTTTTGAGCAGGCTACTGGAGAAAAGATAAGCGATGAGCAGAAGAAGGTAGCAAATGAAGAAATTATTCAAATGGGAGAACTTGGTGAAAAAAATTGGACAAGAAAAGGCTAGTGAATTAATTAAAATAGTAAAGGAAAAGATTATAGAAACAAGAACTAAGGATTCTGAAGAGATAAAGAAGATAATTATAGAGATAGCTGGAGAATTAGACATTAAATTAAGTGTGGAAGATATACAAAAGATTATAAAGTTAATGGAAAAATAAGTAGTTTAGATTTAGATACAAAGGAGATTAAAGAACAGCTTAAGGTAATTGGGAAAAGATAGACAAGACTTTAAAGGAAAATGAGGAAGTTAAATCTTTACTTCAGAGGATATTAGATATGTTAAAAAGGATTATAAGCTCTCTTTTTAGCAAAAAAATAACTTTTAAAAAGGAAGGGATAATATGGACAAATATATACCAACGAGAGAAGAGACGTATAAATTACTTACAAAATATGTTCAAGATCCAAGTTTAATTAACCATGCATTAATGGTGGAAGCAGTAATGGGGCATTTTGCAGAGCTTTTGGAGAGGAAGACGTTGAGAAATGGCGTATTATAGGTTTAATTCATGATTTAGATTTTGAAAAATATCCAGAAGAACATTGCAAGATGACTAAAAAAAATATTAGAAGAGGAAAATTGGCCAGAAGATTATATTAGAGCTGTACTAAGCCACGGTTGGATAACATGTACAGATGTAGAACCTAAACATAAAATGGAAAAGGTAATATATACAGTGGATGAGTTAACAGGATTAATCTATGCTACAGCCATTATGAGGCCAAGTAAGAGTTTATTGGATTTAAAAGTTAAATCTGTAAAGAAAAAAATGGAAACAAAAAAAAGTTTTGCAGCAGGTGTAGATAGGGAAGTCATAGCTAGAGGAGCAGAAATGCTAGGTATGGAATTAGATGAAATAATAAAGGAAACTATAGAGGGGGGGATGAAAAGCGTAGCAGGAGAAATAGGTTTAAAGACAACATTAGATTAAATATCATTATTTTGGTAAATATATAGTATAAAGACTTCAAAAGAGGGTGGCTATATGAAAATTGATATTGAAGAAATAATTAGAAGTCTAGATGCAAAGGCTAATACCATCTATTATGATGATGAGAGAATTACTGAATTAATTAGTAAGGTTAGAGAGAAGATAGAAAACAATGAAATTTTTGCAGATGTCCTGGATGATATTAGAACATCTATAGAAATGATTGTAGACTGGAAAAATGGAGAATACACAAGTTTATCTAAGAATACAGTGATTATAGTAATAATAGGATTTTTATATCTATTGGATCCCCCCCTTGATATAGTTCCAGATTTTTTTTAAAAAAAGGGATTTTTAGATGATATAATAGTTATAATTTACTTATTAAAAAGGATAAAAAGTGAATTAAATCTATATAGAGAATGGAAGAAAAATCAAATAATTTCTATAGAAACACCAAGGATACCAGATAATATAGGTATAGAAAATTCTTAATTTAAATAGACAAAGGAAATATATATTTCCTTTGTCTATTTTAGAATATTATAATATAATAAAAGTGATTTAAATATAAATAAGGGGGGGAAAAAAAGATGGAAAATTCATATCGATTTTATAATAACAAGGCATGTCAATATTTGCCATGTCACAAGGTGGACAACCCAGATGAATTCAATTGTATGTTTTGCTATTGTCCGCTATATTTTTTTTAGAGGAATGTGGAGGAAATTATAAGGATAATCATGGAATTAAAGATTGTTCAGATTGTTTAATACCCCCCCATAGGCCAAATGGTTATGACCATATAAACAAGATAATCATGGAGATAAATGAAAAAAAGAGTGATGGAGAGGTTTCTAGCTGAAAAAAACAAGAAATAATATATAAGAAAAGGGGGGGAATGTAAATGGTGGAATCCCATTTTGGAGAAATCGCTGCATTGAGTACTGCCATTTGTTGGACTATTATGGGAGTATTTTTGAATCAGCAGGGAAAAGAGTCGGTTCTCTTTCTGTAAATTTTATTAGGCTAGTCTTTGGGTTTTCCTTTTTAAGCATTTTTACATACTTTTCTAGGGGATATCTATTACCTGTTGATGCTACTGTACAAAATTGGACTTGGCTTAGTATATCAGGACTAATAGGATTTTTCTTAGGAGATTTGTTTTTTATTTCAAGCTTATATAGAAATAGGTACTAGGATTTCCATGTTAATACTTGCAACTAGTCCACCTATGACTGCATTATTAGGATATATATTTATGGATGAAAGGATATCACCTTTAGGTTTATTAGGGATGCTTATTACCATATTAGGAGTTGGATTAGTAATATTAGGCAAAGATGCAGAAGGTGAAAAAAAATACAATTTACTCATTCTATAAAGGGGGGGATAACATATGCATTTTTAGGGGGGGCAGTTGGACAATCCATAGGTACTATCTTTAGTAAAATAGGTATGGGAGATTACAATCCCTTTGCTGCTACTCAAATAAGAATTATAGCAGGATTTATAGGATTTGTGGCATTATTTTTTTATTTAAATAAATGGGCAGATTTAAAAGAGGCGTCTAAGGATAAAAAAAGCAATGTTACTTATTGCTCTTGGTGCTATATTTGGACCATTTTTAGGAGTTTCATTACAATTAATATCACTGCAACATACAACAGCTGGAATTTCAGCTACTATAGTATCCATTATGCCTATAACTATAATTTCCTTCTCCATACTAATTTACAAAGAAAAGCTAAAACTAAAGGAAATTATAGGGGCAGTAATATCCGTTATAGGAGTTGGAATATTATTTTTAATATAAAAAGTTCAGGACAATGCAGATATAATGGGATTTAAAAAGTTATTTAAAGGAGATAGAAATGGCAAATATAATGATTCAAGGAACTACATCATCAGCAGGTAAAAGTTTATTATGTACAGGTTTATGTAAGATATTTAAGGAAGATGGGTATAGGGTATATCCCTTCAAATCTCAAAATATGTCATCTAAATATTATGAAACAAAAGAAGGATATAAGATGAGCACAGCCCAAGCTTTACAAGCTAAAGCTGCAGGAATAGAGCCTGATCCTAATATGAATCCCATACTTTTGCAACCTACATCAGATAAAGGATCTAAGGTTATTATTAAAGGTCAAGAAAAATATCAAATGGAGGCCATGGAATACTTCCAATTTAAAAATAGCCTAAGGGATATGATAAAGGATACTTATGGAAAAATAGAAAAAGAAAATGAAATAATAGTAATAGAAGGAGCAGGTGGTCCTGCAGAAATCAATTTAAAACAAAATGATATAGTAAATATGGGAATGGCGGAAATAGCTGATGCTCCAGTATTATTGGTGGCTGATATAGATAGAGGTGGAGTCTTTGCCTCTTTATACGGAACAGTTATGCTGCTGGAAGAAGATGAAAAAGAAGAATAAAAGGATTAATTATAAACAAATTTAGAGGAGATAAAGCATTATTAGATCCAGGAATAAAGATGATAGAAGATATGTTAAATATCCCAGTAATAGGTACAATTCCCTATGTACCATTGGAGTTAGTAGATGAAGATACCCTAATAGATTATGAAAAAAAGATGTAATAAAGAAGAACAAAGCCACGAAGAGATGGAAAGAGAATTAGATAAATTGGCAAAAGTACTAAGGGAAATATGGATATAGATTATATTTATGAAATAATAGGTATAAAAAAAATGATGAATATTATACTGGCAGTAATATTAGATTTTATTTTAGGAGATCCCTATAGTTTTCCACATCCAGTAAAACTAATGGGAAATATAATCTCCAGGGAAGAAAAAAAATTGCAAGGGAAATTACAAATAGTAAAAAGGGTTTAAAATTGCTAGGATTAATTATAGTTTTAATAAATATATTCCTTGGTTTTGTTATCCCCTATCTCTTATTAAATTCCATAAAACAATACAATATCTTATATTCCATATTAAATATTTATTTAATATATACTTGTGTAGCAGCCAGATCATTACATTATGAAGGCAATAAAGTAAAAGAAGCATTGCTTAAGGGTATAGAAGAAGGAAGACATCGCTTATCTTATATAGTTGGTAGAGATACCACACAATTAGAAGAAGAAGAAATAATAAAAGCTACTGTGGAAACAGTAGCAGAGAATACTTCAGATGGAGTTATAGCACCTTTATTTTATATCTTTTTATTAGGTGCCCCCCCAGGAGGTCTTACTTATAAATTTGTTAACACCATGGATTCCATGCTTGGATATATAGATGATAAATATATAGACATAGGGTATTTTCCAGCTAAAGTAGATGATATATTTAACTATATTCCAGCAAGATTAACGGCTTTTTTTTAATGATACTTTCCTCAATAGGCAGATTTGATGTAAAGCAAGGAAAACGAATATTATTAAGAGATAGAAAAAAAACCATAAAAGCCCTAATAGTGGATATCCTGAATCCTCAGTTGCAGGTTTATTAGGAATTAAATTAGGAGGAGACAATTTTATCACGGAGTCTTAGTTAAAAGCCTACTATAGGTGATGATATAAACAAAATAAATTTTAACCATATAGATAATTCAATTGAAATAATGTATAGGTCAGAAATTTTACTAATGATAATTTATATTTTAACTGTTGCAATAAGAAATTATATATGTTAAGATTAATATGAAAATTAAATAAATAGCTTTAGGTTTAAAAAAAATTAAAAGGGAAATGGGTGAAAATCCCATACAGCCCCCCCCGCTACTGTAAGTGATGACGAAATCAACTTATACCACTGGAGAAAATCCGGGAAGGTGTTGAAAGTAGGGTGATTCACAAGTCAGGAGACCTGCCTAATAGTAATAATAGAAGGAACCTTCGGAGGGAAGGGTAGACTTATTTTTTTATGCTATATTTTAGTATGCTAATCCCTAATCTTTGAAGATTGGGGGATTTTTTTGTCTTTAAAATAAACAAGAGGTGATCTTATGAAAAAGAAATTATTAAGTGGTGCTATGTTATTTACATTAATGTTTACTCCACAAATAGTCCATGGTATGCACATTATGGAAGGTTTTTTTACCACCAAAATGGGCGATTATATGGGGGGGAGTTTTATCACTACCATTCCTGGTAATAGGATTTAAAAATCTAAATACGAGATTAAGGAAAGGTCAAGATCAAAAGATGCTTTTAGGTTTAGTAGGTGGATTTGTATTTGTACTATCTGCATTAAAAATTCCATCTGTAACAGGATCCTGTTCACATCCTACAGGAGTAGGGTTAGGAGCTATATTATTTGGACCAACACCTATGACAGTAATAGGTACCATAGTGCTACTGTTTCAAGCATTATTGTTAGCCCATGGTGGACTGACTACATTAGGCGCCAATGTATTCTCCATGGCAATAGTAGGGCCCTTCATATCCTATGGAATATATAAGACACTAAAAGGTAAGGGTGAAAACTCAAAATTTGCTGTTTTTCTTGCAGCAGCTCTAGGGAATTTAGCTACATATGTCATAACATCAATTCAATTGGCTATTGCATTTCCAGATACAGTAGGTGGATTTGCATCATCAGCAGTAAAATTTATGTCAGTATTTGCATTGACTCAAATACCCCCCCTTGCAATTGTGGAAGGGATTATTACAGTTATGGTATTTAATTTGATTTCACAATATAAAAAGGAAGGAGTGCTTGATGTTGAAGGGGTTATTTAGAGGGAATATAGGACTTGTTTTATTGATAATCGTAATAATAATCATACCACTTATATTTATGGGAGAATCCGAATTTGAGGGTGCTGATGATCAAGCTGAAGGTGTAATTGAAGAGATAAATCCAGATTATGAACCATGGGCAGAACCGCTATGGGAACCACCAAGTGGAGAAATTGAAAGTTTATTATTTTCTCTACAGGTAGCCATAGGTGCAGGAGCCATAGGATATATATTTGGAGTGTTAAAGGAAAGAAGAAAAGTTGCTACTAATAGATAAATATGCATATACCAATAGACTAAGAGACTATAGTCCACAAGTAAAAATACTCCTTGCCTGTGGAAGTCTAGTTTTATTAAGGAGCCTTGATAATAATTATTTGTATATATTAAATATAGTATTTATGCTTGGATTGACCCTTGGAGTAGCCAAGATTCCATTTAAAAACTATGGAAGGATGTTATCTATACCTATAGTATTTTTATTGACTAGCCTTATAATGATAGTCCTGTCTATAAATAGTGGAGATTATATATATTATATATCTTTAAGAAACATTAAAATTGGAGTAACAGAAGCTTCCTTATATAAGGGATTAAATCTTTTAATTTCAGTAATATCTTCTTTAACTTCTGTATACTTCTTGATGCTAACAACTCCAATTGATGATATTATTAGAATTTTGAACAAAGTGGGACTACCTTCGCTGATTATAGAGTTAATGGTTTTAATATATAGAAGCATATTTATATTTTTAGATGAAGCAAACAATATTCATTTGGCACAGACCATGAAATTTGGATATGAAAACAAAAAAATGCACTAAAATCCATATCACTTTTAATAAACAATTTATTTCTCAGAGTATTAATTAAACATAGAGAGATGAATATTGCATTAGAGTGTAAATTATATGATGGAGAATTTAAATTAGGTGATTAGATGATAAAGATAAAGAATTTACACTATGAATACGAAGATGGAACTAAAGCATTACAAGATATAAATATAGATATGGATAAAGGTAAAATAATAGGGGTCATAGGGGCTAATGGATCTGGTAAATCAACTTTGTTTTTAAATATCATGGGCATACTTAAGCCTAATAAGGGTTCCGTAGAATATGATAATAAGCCTATAAAATATTCGAAAAATTATTTAAGAGAATATAGAAAAAAAGTCAATATAGTGTTTCAAAATCCAGAACAACAGATATTTTATTCCAATGTATATGATGATATAGCCTTTTCATTGAGAAATATTGGAATAGATGAAAAGGCTATAAAAGAAAAGGTTCTCTGGGCATTGGAACAAGTAGGGTGCTTAGATTTAATAGATAAGCCTGTTCACTTCTTAAGTTATGGACAAAAGAAGAGAATTGCCATAGCAGGAGTATTGATTATGAATTCCAAGGTATTATTATTAGATGAACCTACAAGTGGCTTGGATCCCTATATGACTAAGGAGATTAAGGACATAATTTTAAAGATTAGTAAAGAAAAAAACATCTTAATATCTAGTCATGATATGGATTTAATATATGAAATTTGTGATTATATATATATTTTACGTAAAGGAAATATCATATGTCAGGGAAAACCAGAAGAGGTATTTTTAAATGGGAAATTATTAGAAGAAGCCTATTTGGTAAAACCTTGGTTAGTAAAGATTTATGAAAAGCTATATACGCCTTTATTTAAAAATGAAGAGGAATTTAATAGATTTAATGGAAAGGTGATAATATGAAAAGAGGAATAATAGTTGCTAGTTTTGGTACATCTTATGAAAAAAACAAGAAGACTATGTATTGAAAGTATAGAAAACAAGATAAAAGAAGAATTTAAAGAGGATTATGTAATTAGAGCTTTTACCTCTCAAATGATAATAGATAAGCTAAAAGAAAGAGACAATCTCCATATCTTTAATCTCAAGGAAGCCATGGAAGATATGAAAGCTAAAGAGATTAAAGATGTATATATTCAACCTTTACATATTATACCAGGTCATGAATATGAGAAGCTTTTATCTTTAGGAGCTAAAGTTGGTAAACCTTTATTATATTCTGAAGAAGATTATAAGAGTATAGTAGAAGGGCTTAATATTGGCACCTTAGATGATAACGAAGCTCTAGTATTTATGGGACATGGTACAGATCATGAATCAGATAAAGCCTATGAAAAATTAGAACAATTTTATAGAAGTAAAGGAATGGAAAAAGTATATATAGGAACAGTTGAAGGTTGCAAAACCATAGATAATATATTGGACAAACTTAAAAAAACCAATATAGAAAAGGTGAAATTGATGCCATTTATGTTGGTAGCAGGAGATCATGCAATTAATGATATGGCTTCAGATGAAGATGATTCATGGAAAAGTATATTAGAAAAAAAATGGATTCCAAGTAGAAATAAGTTTAAAGGGTTTAGGAGAATACGAAATAATTCAAGATATGTATCTACAGCATTTAAAAGAGTTAATGGAGGAAATTTAATGAAAAAAAACTATATGGAATAGGAACTGGACCTGGAGATCCAGAATTACTTACTCTTAAAGCCGTTAAAGCTATGGGAAAGTCTAATATAATCTTTGCTCCAAGCAATAAAGGAAAAAACATGGCCATTGATACAGCAAAGGAATTTATTAAAGATAAAGAAATAGTCTATATAGATTTTCCCATGGGAAGTGTAACGAGAGAAGATTATAAAGAAGCAGCAGGGATTATTTTAAATAAAATACCGAAAATAGTCAAGGAGCATTTTTGACTATTGGGGGGGATCCAATGATTTATAGTACCTTCATATATATAATGGAGGAACTAGAAGGAGAAGGAGAAGACATAGATATAGAAATCATACCAGGTATCCCTTCCTTTGTAGCAAGTGCAGCAGAAGCTAAAGTACCCTTAACAGTAAAGGGAGATAATTTTTTTTACTATGTGATGAATTTAATGAAAACTTATTAGAACACAGTCAATCTATAGCTATATTAAAAACATTAAAAACAAAGAAGATATAATCAATACATTGGAAAAAAAACAATTATGATTATAGATATATTAAAAAAAGTAACATTAGAAGAGCAGGATATCTTAACAGATAAGGACAAAATACTAAGGGATAAAAATTATATGTCATTGATTTTAGCAAGGAAAAAAATAGGAGGATTGAAAATGAAAAACATAAGATTAATAGCAATTATACTTATTTTAACTTTATCATTATCTTTATTAACAGCATGTAATAATCAAGAAAACAAAGAAAATCCAGGAGTTGTAGATTTAGAAGAAACAAATTCTTTAGATGAGACTCCAGTAGAAGTAAAAGAACAATATGGAATAACCATAGCTGAAGATACAGTAAGCTTTATAGATGGTAGAGGAGAAGAAGTTACAATAAACAAAAATCCAGAAAGAGTAGTAGTTATATATAATTCTTTTTTTAGATATTTGGATGAAGAATGGTGGAAAAATAGTAGGTCGTATTGAAGAATCAGTGGGGCAAGATCCAATACCAGGAGTAGAAGATGCAGAGTTAGTAGGGAAATTAGGTTCCATAAGTTTAGAAAAAAATATTAGCTTTAAATCCAGATTTAGTAATTTTAATATCCACACAAAAATCTCAAATGGAATTAGTACCAAGTCTTGAACAGAATAATATACCGTTTATAGCCTTAGAATATTATGTAAAAGACGATTATTTTAAACTAGCAAGATTGTTTTCTGCTTTAAATGAAAGAGAAGATCTATATAAAGAAAATGTATTAGACATTAGAGACGAAATAGATGAAATTATTGAAAAAGCACCTAAAGATAAAGAATATAAAGTCTTATTAATGATGGCAAGTGCTAAATCTGTTACAGCTAGAGGTTCAGATTCTACAGTAGGTGAAATGTTAAAGGAATTGCATACTATCAATATTGCAGATTATTCCAATGATGCTCTAAGTACTAAGAATTTTAGTATTGAAAAGATTTTAGAGGAAGATCCAGATTTTATATTTGTACAAACTACAGGAAGTGATATGGACAAGGTCATAGAGCGTATGAAGGAAGATGTGGAATCTAATCCAGCATGGAGTACATTATCTGCAGTTAAAATGATAGATATATTATATTGCCAAAGGATCTTTATATGTTTAAACCAAACCATAGATATGGAGAAGCCTATGAAGGATTAGCCAAAATATTATATCCAGAGGTATTTCAATAATTATTAGGAGAATACAATGACAAAGAGTATTAGTGTAACAAAGAAAAGTAAATTTATAGTACTTATAGTATTGATACTACTTTTTGTATTTAGCTTTTTTTCTAAGTGTTGGTAATGGAGCAGTAAAAATAAGCCCAGCGGAGATAATTAAATCTATCTTCAACAAAAATAATATCAATTACCAAATTATTTGGAATGTAAGACTTCCTAGGACTTTGGTTGCCGCTTTAGTCGGAGTTTGTCTATCACTATCTGGAGCTATACTCCAGGGAATAATGAGAAATCCTCTAGCTGGGCCTAATATTATTGGAGTCTCTTCAGGAGGTGGCCTATTTGCTTTAATAATATTGATACTATTTCCCAAGTATTATTATTTAGTACCAATAGGCGCCTTTTGCGGAGCGCTATTTGCCACACTATTTATTTATATATTAGCATGGAAAGAAGGGGGGGTGCAGCCTACTCGCTTAGTTTTAGCAGGAGTAGCAGTTTCCTCTCTTTTCACTGCTGGGACAAATGCATTAATGACCTTCTTTCCAGATAGAGTTTCAGGAGTATTAGGTTTTATGGTAGGAGGTCTTTCAGCTATTACATGGCAAGATGTAAAGATGGTTTTGCCATATACAATTATTGGGGGGGTTTCTTTAATTATGTTTTTACCTAATAAATTAAATATATTGATGTTAGGTGATGAAGTTGCAATAGGCTTAGGCCTTGATGTTGAAAAAACTAGATTTATGTTTATTATAATATCTTCCCTATTGGCAGGAAGTGCAGTAAGCGTAGTTGGATTATTGGGTTTTGTAGGACTTATAGTTCCCCCCCATATAGCTAGGATATTTATAGGCTCAGATTATAGATTTTTGTTTCCAGGATCTATTTTTCTTGGAGGAAGTATAGTTATGATTTGTGATACCTTGTCTCGAATATTATTTGCGCCTATGGAAATACCAGTGGGAATAATAATGTCAGCATTGGGAGCGCCTTTTTTTTCTTATATTTGCTAAAATTAAGGGGGGGTGAAAGTAAATGATATCCTTGGAAACTAAAGACTTAAGTATAAATTATGGTGAAAAATCTGCTTTAAGAGATGTTAGATTAAAATTAAAAAAAGGTGAAATAGTAACTATAATCGGTCCTAATGGTTCAGGAAAATCCACACTATTAAAGGCTTTAAGCCGCTGTATAAAACCAAATAAAGGGAAAATAGCTTTAAATGGGGGGGTAGATATAGTTAGACTTCAAAATAAAAAAATTGCCCAGGAAATGGCCATACTTCCACAAGTAAAAACGTATCGTCAGATATTACAGTGGAAAATTTAGTATCCTATGGAAGATACCCCCATTTAAAATTTGGAAAAAGGCTTTCAAAAAAAAGATAAAGAAATAGTTACTTGGTCCATAGAAAAAAAACAGGACTTGTAGAATACAAGGAAAGATTTATTAATACCTTATCAGGTGGTGAAAGACAGAGGGCATGGATAGCCATGGCCTTAGCTCAAAAACCTAATATACTTTTATTAGATGAACCTACTACATATCTAGATATATCCTATCAATTAGAAGTATTAGAATTAATCAAAGATTTAAATCTTTCTTTAGATTTAACAGTAATCATGGTGCTTCATGATCTAAATCAAGCAGCTAGATACTCAGATTACATATATGTATTAAATCAAGGAGAAGTTTGTCATCACGGTAAACCAGAAAACATAATAAAGACCAGTTTATTAAAAGACATATTTAGAATTGAAGCCCATGTTTATAAAGATGAAATAAATAGTTGTCCATACTTTATACCATATAAAATAATTTGAGGTGATTTAATGATACATGGTGGAGATACATTATCCTATGAAAAATTTTACAAAGGTGAATTAGTAGATTTTAGTAGCAATATAAATCCTTTAGGACCGCCAAAGGGATTAAATACAAGATTAGTAGAAGGATTTGAAACTTTAATTGCTTATCCAGATATACAATATAGAAGACTAAAAGCAGCCATATCTAAATATTTAAACTGTGAAAGAGATAACGTTTTAGTAGGAAATGGGGGGGCAGTAGAAATTATAGATAATTTCATAATTACGGGAAAACGAATAATTACTACTATGCCTTCCTTTGCAGAATATAGTTTAAGGGCAGTGGCTCATAATAAGGAATTAATTCAAATTCCATATGGAGAAGATTTCAAAATAGATATAGATGTAATAAAAACAACATAGAAAAAGAAGATTTATTAATATTAGGTAATCCCAACAATCCAACGGGATTGAGAATAGAAAAGGATGTTTTATTAGAAATATATAAAATCCTTAAAGAAAAAGGTGGATACTTATTATTAGATGAAGCTTTTTACGAATTTGCACCCTATGATTATGATAGTATTCAACTATTTAAAAAAATTTGATTATAAAAATGTAGGTATAATACGTGCAGCTACTAAATTCTTTGCATTACCAGGAATTAGGCTTGGATATGCCTGTGCATCTAAAGAAAAGGTTAAAGAAATAAACAAAATAGAATTACCTTGGAGCATAAATTCCTTAGCTGATATTGCCGGTCAATATATATTTTTAGATAAGGAATATATAAAAAAAATCTAAAGAATATATAGAAGAAGAAAGGAATTTTATGTTAAAGGAATTATCACAAATCCCTTGGATTAAGGCTTATCCAACACAAACCAATTATATACTTATAAAACTAAATAAATGGAATGAAGAATATATATTTAATTATTTTTTTATCTAGGGGGGGAATAGTAATTAGAAAATGTTCAAGTTTTGTAGGTCTAAATGAACAATATATTAGAGTAGCAATAAAAGATAGAGAAAATAATACAAGGTTAATAGATGTTTTTAAAGAATTAACAAAGGAAGTAGAAATATAATGAAAACTCTAATGATAACAGCACCTTGTAGCAATACAGGAAAAACCATATTAACATTAGGAATAATTAGAGCCTTAAGAAATAGGGGGGGACTAGATATCTCTCCCTTTAAAACAGGCCCTGATTTTATAGATACAAAATATTTAGAAGTATCAGCTAAAAAAACAGCTGGTAATTTAGATATCCATATGATGGGAAAGGAAGGAATAAAAGAATCCTTATCTATAAATAAAGGAGAATATGGAATTATAGAAGGAGCCATGGGATACTTTGATGGAATATATAATACCTATGAAAACTCCAGTTTCCATATATCTCAAGAATTAAATATACCTGCAATTTTAATCTATGCTCCTAAAGGAGAAATGTTTTCTGCAATTCCAAAGATTAAAGGAATGGTAGATTTTTCTCAAAATAGGATAAAGGGAATTATATTAAATAAAACAAATGAAAAGATATATTCTATGTTAAATGAAAGATAAAAGAGTACATAGATATAGAGGTTTTAGGATATCTCCCAAAGGATGAAGATTTTATAATTGAAGAAAGGTATTTAGGACTTTTACAAACCCATGAAAATATGGATTTAGACCATAAATTAAATATTATAAGCTCAAAAATAGAAGAAACCATAAATATTAATAGATTAATAGATTTAGCTAAAGATATAAAAATAGACTCATTTAAATATCCACCAAAAGGAAATATAAGTATAGGTATAGCCTATGATGAAGCCTTTAACTTTTATTATGAAGAAAATCTAAAATTATTAGAAAGTATAGGTAATGTAGTATATTTTTCACCATTACATGATAAATCTTTACCTAAGGTAGATTTAATATATATAGGAGGAGGTTATCCTGAATTATATAAAGAAGAACTTTCAAGGAACAAGAATATGATTGAGGAAATAAAGAAATTTGCCAAAAATAAAGGCTATATTTATGGCGAAGGTGGAGGATTTATGTATTTAGTAGAAACTATAGAAAATATACCAATGTGCGGTTTGTTAAAGGGAAAAGGGATTATGACTAAAAGGCTTCAAAGATTTGGATATGTAAATATAAGGTTAAAAGAAGACTGCCTTTTAGGAGCTAAAGGAGATAATATAGTAGGCCAAGAATTTCATAGATCCATAGTAGAAACTACGGAAAAAGAGATATTTGAAATAACTAAACCTAAAACAAATAGAAATTGGGAATGTGGTTATATGAAAGATAATATCTTAGTAGCATATCCCCATATAAATTTCTTAGGAAATAAAAAGTTCTCAATTATTTAATAGATAAAGTTGAAAATAAAAGATAAGGAGATAGTCTATGTATATTAAAAATCCAATGGAAATAGAAAATAAAAGTATGGACATAATCAATGAAGTAATGGGAGATACGAGTTTTCCTGAAGAAGAAATGATAATAGCTAAGAGGATGATTCATACAACAGGAGATTTTGAATATAGAAAGATAATTGACTTTAAAGAAAATTTTATAGAAAAAGCTAAAGAAACTATAAAAGAAGGAACTACTATCTTTACAGATACAAAGATGGCATATATGGGAATTAATAAACCAGCATTAAAAAAAGGCTAATTGTGAATTAAAATGTTATATAGATGATGAAAGGGTATTTAAACTTTCAAAAGAATTAAATACTACTAGATCTGCCTGTGCAGTAGATTTAGCAGTACAAGATGGAATAGATGTCTTTGTAATAGGAAATGCTCCAACGGCTTTATTTAGACTTTTAGAATTGTATAAAGAAGGTAAAGTAAATCCAAAATTTATAGTAGGAGTACCAGTAGGGTTTGTAGGTGCTGCAGAATCTAAGGAATATTTAAGGAAATTTGATATACCACAAATAAGTACCATGGGAAACAAAGGTGGTAGTAATGTGGCAGCATCTATTATCAATGCATTATTATATATGGTAGTAGGTAGATAAGTATGACCTTAGATTTATATGTAATCAAAGATGGAAAAACCTTAGATGTGGTTATACTACAGGAAGTTGTGCAGCTGCAGCGGCAAAGGCAGCTGCCATAATGCTAGAAACTCAAGATATAATAAACTATGTAGAAATAGATACACCAGCAGGAATAAGATTAAAACTAGAAGTACATGATCAAATAATAGAAAACCATAGAGCATCTTGTTCAATAATTAAGGATGCAGGAGATGACCCAGATGTTACAGATGGAATAAAGATATTTGGAGAAGTAATTAAATCTAAAGGAAATACCATAACCATAGATGGAGGCATAGGAATAGGTAGAATTACTTCCAAAAGTTTATTTGGAGAAATAGGAGAAGCAGCTATAAATAAAATTCCAAGGGAAATGATTATTAAGGAAGTAAAAGAAGTATCCAATGCTGGATATCATATAGTTATTTCTGCTCCTATGGGTGAGGTAATTGGGAAAAAGACTTTTAATAAAAATATAGGCATAGAAGGTGGAATCTCCATAATAGGTACCAAGGGAATAGTATATCCTATGTCAGAGGAAGCATTACTAAAAACAATATATATGGAAGTAGATATGATAGCAAAAAAATTGTGGCAAAGAAAATATACTATTAGTTCCTGGAAATTATGGAGAAAAGTTGGCTAAATCTATTAATTTAAATATTCCAAGGGTAAAGATTTCCAATTTTATTGGAGACAGTCTTTTATATGTATATAATAAAGGATTTAAAAATATTACATTACTAGGCCATATAGGTAAATTTGCAAAATTAGCCATAGGGGGGGTATTTAACACCCATAGTAAAGTATGTGATGCTAGAATGGAAGCCTTCGTATATTATTTAGCACTAATGGGAGCTTCTATGGAATTTATAAATAAAATCAATTCCTGTTTAACTGCAGAAGAAGCCTTAAATATATGTTGTAATGAAGGTTTTGGAGAAATAGTAGACTTAATGGAAAAAGGTGCAGAAGATAGAATAAAAAAAATATTTAAAAGATGAAAACATCAATATTCAAGTAAAAATATATTCCATGGATAGGGGGGGGATAAATCTATGTTAACAATAGCAGGAGTTGGTCCAGGAAATCCTAAATATTTAACATTAGATGTAATATTAGCAATGGGACAATCAAAGAAAATATTAGGATTCCCTAGAGTGGCAAGATCCTTATCTTCATTAAACCCAAATATAATTGAAATCAATAGAGTAGATGAGGTTTTAAATTTCATAAAAGATGGACAAGACACCCTATTATTAGCTTCAGGAGATCCAAATTTTTATGGGATAGTAGAATATATAAAATCTAAAGGGGTGGAAATAAAAGAAGTACTACCAGGATTATCTTCTTTCCAATATTTTATGGCTAAACTTAAAAAAAATCCTGGAATAATGCCCAGTTTTTATCCCTACATGGTAGAGGAAGAGACTTATCAGAAGTAAAAAAATAATAGACTGACAATAATATTAACTGATAAAGAACATAGTCCCTCTTATATATCAAAGGAGTTAAAGAGATTAGAAATAAAGGGGGGGAAAATATATGTGGGATTTAATCTTTCCTATGAGGATGAAATAATATTTGTAAAAGACATAGGAGATGATATAAAAAAAATATATCCTCTTTAGCAGTGGTGGTGATAGAAAATGAAATGGATTAAAGATGAAGAGTTTATTCGGGGAAATATACCTATGACAAAGTTTAATATAAGGATACTTACCATGGCCTATCTATCTATAAAAGAAGAAGATAGGCTTTTAGACATTGGAGCAGGAACTGGTTCCATATCCATAGAAGGAGCATTACAAGGAGCTAAAGTATGGGCCATTGAAAGAAAAGAAGAAGGAATAGAATTAATAAATAAAAATGCCAAAAAAAATTTAGGGTAGACATTCATAGGATTTTGGGACAAGCACCAGAGGACTTACCTAATATAAAGTTTAATAAATGCTTTATTGGTGGAAGTGGAGGTAAGCTTAGAGAAATCTTTGATTATCTAGAAGAACATTTAGAAGATAAAGGTATATTATGTGGAAATTTTATTATGTTAAAAAAATCTTCAAGAATTTAATGAATTATTAATAGAATATGGATATTCTCAGATAGAAATACAGTTAATTCAAGCATCATATATAGACGATATAGGACTACTAAGGGGGGGAAATAATCCAATATTTATAATAAAGGGAGTGAAGAGTAATGATTAAATTTGTAGGAGCAGGACCAGGAGATGTAGATTTAATAACTATAAAAGGAAGAAAAGCATTAGAAGAAGGAGATATTATAATATATGCAGGAAGCTTAGTATCTAAAGAACATTTAGAATTTTGTAAAAAAAGATGCTGAAATCTATAATAGTGCTTCCATGACTTTGGAAGAAGTAATAGATGTAATGAAAAAGGGTATAAGAGAAGGCAAAAACATAGTAAGACTTCACACAGGAGATCCTACTATATATGGAGCTATCAGAGAGCAAATAGATGAATTGGATAAATTGAATATAGATTATGAAGTAATCCCAGGAGTTAGTTCCTTTACAGCAGCTTGTGCTTCTATTAAAAGGGAATTTACATTACCTAATGTAAGTCAAACAGTTATACTTACAAGGATAGAAGGAAGAACTCCAGTACCAAAGGAGGAAGATCTGGAAAGTCTAGCTAAACATAAGGCTTCCATGGCGATATTTTTATCTGTTCAAGAAATAGATAGGGTAATAGACAAATTAGCTAAAGGTTATGGATCCTATGATATACCAGTAGCCGTAGTATATAAAGCTAGCTGGGAAGACGAAGAAATAATACTTGGAACCCTTAAGGATATTGGTAAAAAAAGTTAAAGAGAAAAACATAAACAAAATGGCTCAAATTTTAGTAGGGAATTTTATAGAAGGAGATTACGAAAGATCTAAATTATATGATCCTAACTTTACCCATAAATTTAGGAGTAGAAAACAATGAAATTAATTTGTTTTTCATTTTCAGAAATGGGAAGTAAATTAGGAGAATTCCTTACTAAATTAGAAAGATATAATATAGTTCATTATAGGGGGGGCAGTTCTCTAGATAAAGGAATAAAACAGGCAGTAAAAAAAGGCATGGAAAGAATATGATGGCATTATATTTATATCAGCTACAGGCATTGCTACAAGATTGATTGCACCCCATATAGAGCATAAAACCAAGGACCCAGCAATAATAGTTATAGATGATTTAGGAAGATATGTCATTAGCTTATTATCAGGTCATTTAGGTGGGGCTAATGATATAGCTAAATATATAGGGGAAAAAAATAAACGGACTTCCAATAATAACTACAGCCTCAGATAGTAGAGGATTTCAGTCTATAGATATATTTGCAAAGGATAATAATTACTATATGGGAAATATGAAGAGTATTACTAAATTAACTGCTATGATGGTAGATAATAAGAAAATAGGCTTTTATTCAGAGGACAAGGTGATTATTGATTATCCTAAACTAGAAATATTACAGGACTTAAATAATATAGAAGATATAGATGGAATCATAATGGTAAGCTCTAAAAAGATAAAGTTGGACATCCCCTATACCATATTAAGACCAAAGAATATCAATATAGGAATAGGCTGTAGAAAAGGAATAGAAGGGGGGATAGGATTATTGAAGCTATAGAAGAAATCTTAGATAAATTACAATTATCTAATAAAAGCATTAAAAGTATAGGTACAGTAGAGGTAAAAAAAGAAGGAACAAGGAATTATAGAAGCAAGTAAACACTATAATTGTCCTTTAAAAATATTTTCAATAGAAGAGATAAAAACAGTAGAAGATAATTTTGAGAAATCACAATTTGTAAAAAAACGCCATAGGAGTATTTTCAGTGGCAGAGCCCTGTGCATATTTATTAGGAGGAAAATTTATATCTATGAAAACTAAACATAATGGTATAACCATATCAATTACAAAGGAGGCAAAAAAATGGCTAAACTATATGTAGTAGGAATAGGACCAGGTGGCAAGGAGCATATGACATATAAGGCTGTAGAAACTATAAAATCCTGCGATGTAATCGTAGGATATAAACCATATATAGAATATATAGAGGATTTTGTAGAAGATAAGGAGATATTTTCCACAGGTATGAGGGGAGAAATAGAAAGATGTAATTACGCTATTGAAAGGGTGAAACAAGGAAAAAACACTGCAATAATAAGCACAGGTGATGCTGGATTATATGGGATGGCAGGGCCTATATTAGAGTTGCAAGAAGATATAGAAGTAGAAATAATTCCAGGAGTAACAGCAGCATTTCAGCAGCTGCAGAATTAGGTGCCCCCCTATAATGCATGATTATACTTCCATAAGCTTAAGTGATTTGTTGACACCATGGGAAGTAATAAGGAAACGAATAGAAAAGGCAGCAGAAGGAGACTTTGTAATTACCATATATAATCCTAAGTCAAAGGGAAGAAAGCACCATTTGGAAATAGCCATAGATTTAATAAAAAAAATATAGAAAGGGCTCAACACCAGTAGGTATAGTAAGAAACTCTGGTAGAAAAAATAGAGCCATCAAAATTACTACTTTAGATGAAATAGATTATGAAAAAGTAGATATGTTATGCGTATTGATTATAGGCAATACTAATACCTTTGTAAAGAAAAATCAAATTATAACACCAAGGGGGGGATATGAAATAAAATGATTTGGATAATAGGAGGTACCAGTGAAGGAAGAGAATTAGTTAATAGAATTAAGGATTTAGACAGTTTTATTGTTACAGTAGCCACAGAAAGTGGAAAAGAGTTTATAGATGTAGACAATTTAAAAGTAGGTCGCATGGATTATGATGAAATGGGTAAATTTATTCATTTAAACAATATAGATATGATAATAGATCTTACCCATCCCTATGCCAAGATAGTATCTGCTAATGCAAAAAAGAATCGCAAAGGAAAATAAAATAAAATATATAAGATATACTAGGGAAAAATCTAGGTATAAAAGTGGTATAATTTTAGACTCCTATGAAGAAACATATGAATACTTAAAAAAATATAAAAGGTACAGTGTTTTTTTACAACAGGCTCTAAAAATATAGGAGATTTTGAAAAAAGTAAGGGGAAATAATAGATTTATATATAGGATATTGCCTGCTTTGGAAAGTATAAAGAATGTGTAAAATACAATGTTCATTTAAGGGATATAGTGGCTGTACTAGGGCCTTTTTCTTTAGAATATAATAAGATTATGTTTAAGGAATATGGTGCAAATTATGTTATAATGAAGGATAGTGGAAGTACAGGTGGAACTATGGAAAAACTCAAAGCCTGTAAAGAATTAGGGATAACACCTATTATAATAGATCGGGAAGAAGAACAAGGAATAAATACTTTAGAAGAATTAGAAAATATAATAAGACAAAAATATTAGGAGGAGAAAAATGGAATTATTAAAAAAACACATTAAGTACAATTAAGCCAGCAGATAAAAAGGCAAAGGAAACTGCTAAATTAAAATGGGATAGTTTAGTAAAACCCTTAGGAAGCTTAGGGACCTTAGAAGATTTAGGGATTAAAATTGCTGGTATAACAGGAAAATAGATAACAAATGGGAAAACGAGCTGTAGTAGTTATGTCCAGTGACAATGGAGTATTTGAAGAAGGGGTGGCTTCATCTCCCCCCCAGGAATTTACAGCCATATTAACAGAATCTATGGCAAAGGGTATAACAGGAGTAGCTACTTTAGCTAAATTTGTCAATGCAGAAATTGTCACAGTAGATATAGGCTTAAAATCAGATTTTTCCCATGAAAATGTAATAAATAAAAAAATTGCCTATGGAACTAAAAACTTTACTAAAGAACCTGCCATGACCTATGAAGAAGCTGTAAAATCCATTGAAATAGGTATAGAAATAGGAGATAAATTATATAGTGAAGGATACGATATTTTAGGAACAGGAGAATTAGGTATAGGAAATACCACTACTAGCGCTGCGGTATTGTCAGCCCTTTCAGGTTTAGAAGTAGATATTACCTGTGGCAAAGGTGCAGGTTTAACTGAGGAACAATATATAGATAAAAAGAATGCTATAACAAAAGGCCTTAATTTACATAAGCCTAATAAAGAGGATCCTATAGATGTAATATCTAAAGTAGGTGGATTTGATATAGGAGGAATGTGTGGATTATATTTATCAGCAGCTAAAACAGAAAACCAATAGTAATGGATGGATTTATATCATCAGCTGCAGCTTTATGTGCTGTAAAATTGAGTTCAGCAGTAAAAGACTATATAATTCCTTCCCATTTATCAGATGAGCCTGGATCAAAATATATGTTTAAAGAATTAGAATTAGAGCCTATGTTAAACTTAAAGATGAGATTAGGAGAAGGCTCAGGATGTCCATTGGCCTTCCAAGTCATAGATGCAGCATTATATACTCAAGAAAACATGGGAACCTTTAAAGAAGCAACTATAGATAGCTCCATATTATTAGATATGAGAGAAGAATAGATGTGAGGTTGTTAATATGATTACACTAGTAACAGGTGGTGCACGTAGCGGTAAAAGCACCTTTGCAGAAAATATATACAAAGATAAAGAAGATGTAGTATATATTGCCACATCTAAAATATGGGACGAAGAAATGAAGGAAAGGGTAGAGTTACATAGAAAAAGCAGACCCTCAGTATGGAGAACCTTCGAAGGAAACTATAATCTAAAAAAAAGCCATAGATCATGAGAAATATTATCTTTAGATTGTATAACGGTGATGACTTCTAACATAATGTTTGATATCTCTAAAGATAAGGAATATATTGATTACCAGCTTCAGGGGGGGGAAATAGAAGATACCATATTTAAAGAATTAAAAAGTCTAATAGAAGAAATAAAACTTAAAGATTATGAATTAGTTTTAGTTACTAACGAAGTAGGATACTCTATAGTACCAGATAATCACATATCTAGGGTTTTTAGAGATATACAAGGAAGGATAAACCAAAGAATTGCATCATTAAGTGATAGGGTTTATTTGGTATGTTGTGGCATACCGGTGAAGATAAAATGATAAAGGGGGGGTTAATTGTGGCTATACAATTTTTAACAAGATTACCCTTAAATATATCAGTAGATTTTAATGATGAGAATATTAGAAAGAGTACCTTTTTTTTATCCCTTTGTTGGACTATTATTAGGATTTTTATCTTCTATACCTTATTATTTTTTTGTCGCCTTATAATAAGAATATAGCTTCATTTTTAACTATAATAATGATGATAATTTTAACAGGTGGACTCCATCTAGACGGTCTATCAGATACAGCAGATGGATTTTTCCAATAGAGATAGAGACAAGATCCTGGAAATTATGAAAGATAGTAGAATTGGTGCCTTTGGAGTTTTAAGCCTTATATTGATGATATTGTTTAAATATATACTGATTTCCAATATAGATGTAAATTTACCTGTGTTTCTTATATTATCTATGGGTAATAGTAGATTAGTAGTATTGTTACAAATTGCCTTTAAAAAAATAGCAAGACCTGGTGGGCTAGGAGATATGCTCCATAAATCAGAGCCGAAAAAAAATATATAATAATAGGAAATCTCATTTATATACTTGGAATAGCATATATAAATATTCAATATTTAATTCCATTAATAGTCTCCATTTTAATAGGAGAACTAATATCCATATATACTTACAAAAAAATAAATGGATTTACAGGTGATGTCTATGGAGCAACTATAGAAATAATAGAGGCTATTTCTTTGTTAACATTTTGGGGGTGTCGATTTGGATATAATTATGATTAGACATGGAGAATCTCAAGATAATATATCTAAAGTATTTGGTACTTATGAAACTAAATTATCCAAAAAAAGGCATTGAACAAATCAAAGTAACAAAGAAAAATCTAGAAGAATATAATTTTTCAAAGGTATATTATAGTCCCCCCCTTATTAGAACTAGGGAAACATTAAAATACTTAGAATTAGAAGGAATGGAAGAAGAAAGGATTAAAGAATATGACTTTGGAATTTTTTTCTGGCCTGAATAATGAAATGATAGTAAAGCAATATCCTTTAGAATATGAAAAATGGATAAAGGAACACAATACCTTTGTTATTCCCCCCCAAGGTGAAAGCTTAGAAGGAGTATATAATAGGGTAAAAGAATTTCTAGAAGAATTAGTCCAGCAAGATGAAGATGTATTATTGGTAACCCATGCAGGAGTTATACGCTTAGCTTTTTGTTGGGTATTTGATAATATAGATCATTTTTTTTAGATTTAAAGTAGAAAATGGCAGTATAAATATAATAGCAATAGAAGATAATTATAAATTTATTAAAAAAAAGCAAATTATACTCCTAGACTAAAATAGTCTAGGAGTATTTTATATATTTTCTAATTCTTTTTTTACAAGATCCATATATGTCTCTAAACCTGAAACATTAGCAGATAATTCGGTCATAGGAATAATATCACTTCTATCTATATATTTTAAATCAAATTTTCTATTAAGAGCCATAAATTGACGTAATCCTGCAGAAATTCGATTGATATAGGAGTATACTCCTATGGCACCAGTAGAGATATCCATTGCCTTATTACCATATATTTCTTTTAATATTCTTATATCTTCAAATATTTCCTCTACTGTAGTACCGAATCTTTGATATTCTTTAGGTACTTTACCTTTATTTATTAGTTCACCTATTTGTTTACCAGCAAAAGCTGCAGCCATAGCTCCTCTTCCTATTGCTATGAAATTTATATAGGGAGCACCTAATGCTAACCCTTTGTATATATGATCTTCCATAGTAAATCCTCCAGCTATTGCTACTTGGGGTAAGGAATAATGTTTTTCATCTAGTTTCTTTAATATATCATATAATAGACTTTCCATATAAACTGTAGGAATTCCCCCCCACTCATTCATCATCTTAACAGGGCTATTTCCAGAACCTCCACCAGCACCATCAAATGTAATTAAATCTACTCCAGCCTTTGATGCAATTTTAATAATTCTAATCAAATCTTTTGGATCATATGGACCAGTTTTAAAACAAATGCGTTTAGCTCCTAAAGCTCTTAGCTCAGAAACACGATTAATCAATATTTCTTCATTCCACATAGGTAGCTTACCTATTTTTTTCAAAAACTTGGCCTATACCTTTTTCATAGTTTTAGCTATAATTGGGTCTGATGGATCAGGATATACAATATAACCCATTTCCTGGAATTTTAATGCATCTTCAATGTTTTTTTTACTTTTCCCATTCCTTGTATTCCCTTAGCAGCTTGACCAAATTTGAGTTCAACAGATTTTATACCTAATTTTGTAATTGAATATTCTAAAACACCTAAATTCTCATCATCATAATTAGCTTGAACAATAATATCTCCATATCCCATATAATACTTTTTAAAGGATGAGACCATTTCCCTTAATAGAGGAGATTCTTCAACTTTGCCATTTTTCAAAATTAAATCTTTATCTTTTCCCACTACATCTTCACCAACAACAGCTAATATTCCTGATAAAGCAGCACCAGCAAAATAATCATCCCAATTTAGTTTAGCTACAGCAGGTAGGATAATAGGAGCTTTCATTTTAATCTCATTGTCTTTCCCAAAGTATGTATTTATATTTGCTTTAGGGAAAGTGGCTAAATTAGGATCTTCATCACATCCTATTGCTCCAAAACTCTACCATTAATATTAAAATGGGAAAAGTCTAAAGGATAATTTTTTTTCTGATGCAAATTGATTAATATCTGATTTAAAAGGATATATCGCCTCAGAACCTCGAGTTGCAGATAAACCTATTTCACAAGTACCTGTACAATTTTCTGTGCATACTGCACACATCCCTGAAAATGGGGATATATGATCTGGAGTTCTCATCTTTGTATTAGATATAGTACTGCCTAACATTGGACTATAAGCCATAATATACCTCCTTAAAATATTTAGTTTCAAGATTCTAATAATTGAGATCCTAGTTTTCGGCATATGCCATTTATAATTCAATTATATCCTATTTCTGGCATATGTCAATAAAGTAGAAAAATTTCAAAAATATAAATTTAATAGAGACATACTTCTTGACATTATCACAGGAAAGTGATAATTTAATAAGAATATAGACAAAGGAGAGAGGCTTATGGACAAAAAGTTATTTATACCAGGACCGGTAACCGTTAAAGAAGATGTATTAGAAAAGATGTCCACTCAACAAATAGGGCATAGAAGTAAAGAAGCTAGTGATTTACAAAGGAGTATATCAGAAAAGCTTCAACAGTTATTTTATACTAAAAATACAATATTATTATCTACTTCATCAGGAAGTGGTTTAATGGAAGGCTCTATTCGATCAGTAACCAGAAAAAGGGCTGCAGTGTTTTCTGTAGGAGCCTTTGGAGATAGATGGTTTAAGATGGCAAAATCCAATGGAGTGCCAGCAGATAAATTTTCATCAAAACTTGGAGAACCTACAACTCTAGATATGGTAGATGAAGCTTTATCAACGGGGGAAATATGATGTAATCACTATAACTCATAATGAAACATCTGTAGGGTTAATGAACCCTATAGAAGAAATTAGTAAGTTATTAAAGGCAAAATATCCAGATGTACTATTATTAGTAGATTCTGTAAGTTCTATGGGAGGAACTAAGATAGAAACAGATGAATTAGGTATAGATGTAAATATTACATCTACACAAAAATGTTTAGGCTTACCAGCAGGTATGGCAATTTGTTCAGTTAGTGATAGAGCCATAGAAGCAGGAAGGCAAGTGGAAAATAGAGGCCTATATTTTGATATAGTTGCATTATATGATTACTTAATAAAAAAAGGACTATCAATATCCATCTACACCATCTATTCCTCATATGTATGCTTTAGATTATCAATTAGAAAAGATTTTAGATGAAGGTCTAGAAAATAGATACAATAGGCATTTGGAAATGGCAAAGTATGTGAGAAACTGGGGGGGAAAGAAGTATTTTGAGTTATTTGTTAAGAATGAAAAGTATCTTTCAAACACATTGACTACAATAAAAAAATACGAGAAGTATAGATTTATCTAAACTAAACAAAGAATTAGGAAATAGAGGATTTATGATATCTAATGGTTATGGAGATTTAAAGGATTTAACCTTTAGAATTTCTCATATGGCAGATTACACCTTAGAAGAAGTAAAGGAATTAATAGAAAATATAAATGATATATTGGGTTTAAAATAGGAGGATGATGTAATTGTGTATAGAATATTGGTAACAGATGGAATGGACCAAGCTGCAGTTAAAGAGTTAAAGGATTTAGACTATGAAGTAGTAGAACAATTTTATAAACCAGAAGAACTAAAAGAAGAGATTAAAAAAAATTTGACTGTATAGTAGTTCGTTCAGCAACTAAAATAGATAAAGAGATAATTGATGCTTCGTTGGAAACTAAAAATAAAACTAATTATTCGAGGAGGAGTAGGAGTAGATAATATAGATGTAGAATATGCCATTAAAAATGGAATTAAGGTGGCAAATACTCCTAAGGCAAGTAGTACATCTGTTGCAGAATTGACCATTGGGCAGATAATATCATTGGCAAGATATACCTATATATCTAATGTAACCATGAGACAAGGCCAATGGAATAAAAAAAATATATAGAGGAATAGAGATTTCTGGTAAAACTCTAGGATTAATTGGATTTGGAAGAATAGCAAGAAAAGTAGCACAGAGGGCCTATGCATTGGGAATGAATGTTATCTATAATGATATAATTGAAATACAAAATTGCCCGGAAGGATGTAAAGCTGTCACCGTTGAAGAACTTATTTCAACAGCGGACTTTATATCTCTTCATATGCCAGGAACCAATGGCAAACCAATAATAGGAAAAGAAGAATTTGAAAAGATGAAAAATGGAGTCTATATACTTAATCTTGCAAGGGGGGGTGGTATAATAGATGAAGAAGCCTTAATACAAGCTTTAGATTCAGGGAAAGTAGCTGCAGCAGCACTAGATGTATTTGAAGAAGAACCTATAAAAATGAAAGACTATATAAACATGAAAAATAGCATTAACTCCTCATATTGGAGGTTCAACAATAGAAGCTCAAAGAAGAATTGGAGAAGAGATAGTGTCTATAATCAAAGAAGAACTTAAATAGGAGGAAATTATGGCAATATTTAAACCGTTTAAAGGAATAAGACCTATAGAAGAATTAGCTCATAAGGTAGCAGCATTACCCTATGATGTAATGAATAGTGATGAAGCAAGGGAAATGGTAAAGGGAAATCCATATTCCTTTCTACATATAGATAAAGCTGAAATTGATTTAGAACCTACCATAGACTTATACGATAAAAGGATATATGAAAAGCTAGAGAAAACCTAAATCAAATGATAAAAAAAGGGAATATTAATCCAAGATAAAGAAGATAGATTTTATATTTACAAACAAACTATGGGAAAAAGAGAGCAAATTGGATTAGTAGGATGTACATCCATAGATGACTATCTAAAAAATATTATTAAAAAAACATGAACATACTAGGGAAGATAAAGAACTAGATAGAATAAACCACGTAGACTATACAGATGCCAATACAGGTCCAATATTTATGACCTATAGGAGTAAAAAAAGAGATAAATCAGCTAGTAGAAGATTGGATTAAAAAAATAAACCCATATATGATTTTATATCTGATGATAAAATAGAACATACAATATGGACAATAGATGATAAAGACATAATATGTAAATTAATAGAATTATTTAAAGAAGTAAATTATCTTTATATAGCTGATGGTCACCATAGATCTGCATCAGCAGTTAAGGTGGGACTTAAAAGGAGAAAGGAAGACCCAAATTATGGTGGGACAGAAGAATTTAACTTTTTTTATCTGTTTTGTTCCCAGATGAACAACTATATATAATGGATTATAATAGAGTAGTTAAAGATTTAAATGGGCATTCTACTGAAGAGTTTTTAGAAAAAAATAAAAGAAAAATTTCAAGTAGAAGTTTATACAGGAAAAGGGCAATATAAACCAGAAGAAAAGCATAGCTTTGGAATGTACTTAGATAATAAATGGTATAAATTAAAGGCAAAAGAAGGGACCTTTAATCCAAAGGATCCAGTTAATAGATTAGATGTATCTATATTACAAAATAATCTATTAGCACCAATATTAGGAATCCATGACCCTAGAACTAATAATAGAATAGATTTTATAGGAGGAATTAGAGGGTTAGAAGAATTAGAAAGACGAGTTTCCATTGATATGAAAGTAGCTTTTTCCATGTATCCTACATCTATAGAAGATTTAATGATAATTGCAGATGAAGGTAAGGTAATGCCTCCTAAATCTACATGGTTTGAACCAAAATTAAGATCAGGATTATTTATTCATAAATTAAGTTAAAAGCATCGTTATAGATGCTTTTTTTCAAATGGAGAAATAAAGTTAAATGATAATGTTTATCATTTAAGAAAATGGATATATATATAATAAGAAAATAAATTTTAAATTTACAAAGGAGAGATACAATGAATTTTGAACTACCTAAATCAGATCATCCATATAGAACATTAGAAACAAATATAGATGAATATATTATGGAAAAATATAATGGGAATTTTTATGAAGTATATATGGATAATTCCTTTAAAGAGGGAGATGCATATTTAAATATAGATGCTGAAAATATAATAAAATCTTTAGAGTATTTGCCTAAAATAGGATAACAGGTGTATATAAACTTTTAATGATAGGGGGGCTCTTCGTATATAGAATGGCTCTTATTATTTTTACTGGACAATATATAAGTTATATATATAATTAGTTTTAAGGGGAGTGAATATATGAGAAAATACTTAAAACTATAAAGAATATTGACGAATTTAATATAGATTTATTTAATAAATTAAATATAGGTGTAGAGATTCAAGACTTTACAGAACCTAATTTAACTATGAAAGAAACTATAAAGATAATAGATAACTATAGAACTACTTTAAAAAGATTCAATGGTATAAAAGCATTACATGGACCATTTTTAGATTTAAAGCCAGCAAGCCCAGATCTTAAAATCAGAGAGGTTAGCATTAAAAGATATTTAGATACTCTTTATAGAGCTATGGAATTAGATGTAGATTATATAATATTTCATAGTCAAATTAACCCATATTTAAAGGAACCATTCCTTAGAGGATTGAATAATAGACAAAATAAAGAATTTTGGGTAGATATTTTAAATAAGACAAAATACAAAGGTACAATTCTTATAGAAAATATATTTGAAGAATCACCAGAAATGTTAAAGGAATATATAGAAACCATAAATATACCTAATATTAGAATTAATTTAGATATAGGTCATGCAAAATTAGGAAAGGTAAGTTTAGAATACTGGATTAAGGAATTAAAAGATTATATTGACTATATCCATATCCATTCTAATAATGGCATATATGATGAACATATAGCTCCAAGTAAAGAGGAAATAGATAATCTATATTATATATTAGATAAATATAATATTCATCCAGCTCTATCCTTAGAGTATAAAATAAAGGATTTAGAAAAGAGATAATTAAATATCTGTAGTATTATTAAAATTAAAGGGTATAAGTTCTATAACTACATGAATATAGAAAGGGAAGAGGTAATATTATGAGTATTGGTAAGATTATTAATAACTACGGTAGCAAGGATTCGCCGTACATGGGGGGGATTAGTAAATCATTTGCCTATGGGACAATTAGCTCTTTATAAAATGACAGGAGATTTAGAAAAGGTAAGGGCCTATTCTCAGGAATATTTAGAAAGAGGAAATATCAATACAGTAAAAATAGATTACCCTAAAAAGAAATCCCTAAGAGAATGTTTAGGTAAAAGAAATTTATATGAATCCTGTTTAGACCTAATTAAAGAAAAATCTAAAATAAAAGGCATTCATAATCTAACAAAGGATATATTAAATAAATATATTTTAGGAATGTCATCTGGATTATTTCATACTCTTATTAGGGTAGCCTATGGAGTGGAAGGTTGTCAAATAGATAAAGAATTGACTGAAGAATTAGAAAGAGCTTTAGCCTATTATATAACTGCATATAGGGAAGGAGACTTATTTACTAGAAAAATTCCTAGTTCTCAAATAATAGATGAAATGAAAACATTATCCAGTAGTGAACATATAAGAAATTTGATTTTATCAAAGGATACTTTAGGGCAAAGGATGAAATCACTTTATTCAGATGATGAATACTTAAAATTAGGCTTTATTATAGATGGAAGTGAAGAAGAAAAAAAATAAAAGCATTACTTAAACTTTTAGTACCTCTTTATGATGATTCAGGAAATATAGTAGTTTTACATTGTATAACTGGATTACATGCTTTAGTAGTTTTACAGGAATATTATTATGATTTTTCTAAGGCGCTAGATATATTTACTACTTTAGTCATAACTCATTTATTAACAATAGATAGTTTAGAATATAATGATACCATAAAAGATAAAACAGAATTATCTTGGAGATGTATATTGGCAAAGGGTGCAGAATCAACAGATGTCCATGCCATAAAACTTGCATATTCAAGTTATGAATTAGATAAGATATATGGTTTTCCAGAGTTAAAGGATTCGGCATTAAAGAGAATAAGGCATATGTAAAATGAGATTATATAATAAGGATAAAAATGCAATATTGGTATTTTTAAATACTAGTATTGCATTTTTGCTTAAATTACGATTGTCAGAGTTAAAGGTATTATTCAACTTATTATAGTTATATTAAGTTACTTTTGACATATTTAATTACTATGGTATAATAAATTTACAATTAAATAAAATCATTATCAAGAATAAGTGAGAGAATTAGCTCAATGACCTTATACCAACCTATATGAATTACAAGGTGGTTCAACTAATTTAGATAAGGATGTAAGTAAATTAATTAATTAATTAATTAGTATATCTTCTTATCAGTATAAGAAGATTTTTTTATTTACAAATAATGTGTCCATATTATAGTGGTATTGATGAGCTGTTAATGAATTTTTAGTCCAGGGGGGAGATCTTATGAATAAATTAATAGTTATAACAAGAGCAAAAAAAATTGCAGAATATTATTGCAATGAATTAATTGGTTTTTTTTGATGATGCCCTTATAATAGACTGGATGACATGTTATGATAAAAATATTAAGTCAATTTATGATTATGATATGATATTAGTCTCACATTATAGCATAATAGATTCTATAAAAGAATATATAAACCCTAAATCTAGGGTTATGAAGATTATAAAAAAACATACATCCTGAAAGGCTTAAAAAAATTAATAAAATACCTTATGGTTCTGAAGCATTAGTTGTAAATGTAGGTCCAAAATCAGTTGCTGAAAGTATTTATCTAATCTATGCTCATGGTAGATTAGATTTAGATCTATATCCATATTATCCTGGGATTAAAGAATATAAAGATTTAGATATTATTATAACTCAGGGAGAACATGATATATATAAACCTAAAAATAAAGACTTAATAGATATTTATAATACAAGCATAGATGTACAGATTTACCTAGATATTATCATATATTTTGAATTAAATAAGAATAAATATATGAAAAAAAATTAATGGAATTTAGCGTTGTAGAAAATGTTAACAATGAAGGCTTATCCTATATGATGAATGAAAGATTCCTCTTAGATAATGTGATTAATTCATTATTTGAAAACTTAAATGAGGGAGTAATAATCTATGATACCACAGGGGGGGAAATTACAAGTTGTTCAAATAGTGTACAAAACTTTCTAAACCTATCTATAAATAATATTTTAGGTAGAAAAATAACAGATATATTATCTATTGACAAGCATATAGAAGGAGCTGAACCAATTGAGCTAATAATAAGTGTAAATAAAAAGGATTTAATCTGTAATATTGTTCCTAATATGACAATAGGTGTAAAAGATTTTGGAATAGTTATGTTAAAAAAATATACTGACATAGAGATGAAAATGTTTACACATAAACAGGAATTAATAGAAAGAGGCTATAAAGCAAAGTATAATATAAAGGATATTATTGGGACAAGTGGCATAATGGAAAATACTAAAAATTTAGCAATGCAAATGGCAAAAAGTGAGTCAACAGTAATGATTACCGGAGAAAGTGGAACAGGAAAAGAGCTTTTTGCCCATGCAATTCACAATAATTCCATAAGGGCAAAAAAAACAATTTGTAGCAATTAATTGTGCATCAATTCCAGAGAATCTATTGGAAAGTGAATTATTTGGATATGAAGAAGGTACCTTTACAGGAGCATTAAAAGGTGGGAAAAAAAAGGAATCTTTGAAATAGCTGATGGCGGAACATTATTCTTAGATGAAATAGGAGAAATTCCCCCTTCATTTACAGAATAGATTACTTAGAGTTTGCAAGAAAAGAATTTACTAGAGTAGGAGGCAATAGAGTATTATCGATTGATGTAAGAATCATTGCAGCTACTAATTTAGATTTGAAAAAGCAGGTTGAACTAGGTAAGTTTAGGAAAGACTTATATTATAGATTAAATGTATTGCCTCTAGCCATACCTCCATTAAGGGAGAGAGGCGGGGATGTTATTGAAATATTTAATAAGTTATGTAGAGACTATAATATTAAAATGGAATTAACAAGGGAAGTTAAGGAAAGATTTTTAAATTATGAATGGGATGGAAATGTAAGGGAATTAATAAATTGCGTAGAATATTTAATGAGCTTAGGGAAAAAGAAAATATATTATGATGATCTTCCAAAAAAAACATAAAAAAAATTAGAAAAGCGAGAAGTGGATTATGACATACATATCAGTACTGACATAGATATAAATATACTAAAAATATTAAAATGTATAAATGAACAAAATTTAAATATTGGTAGAAAAGGTATAGCAGAAATGCTTACAAAGTATAATATATTTTTAGGAGAACAAGAAGTTAGAAATTATTTATTAGAGCTACAAAACAAAGGATTAGTAGAGATAAGAAGGGGGGGAAGAGGAGGTACAATAATTACTCCCAAAGGAATTGACTATTTAAGAAATTTATAATGAAATCCAAAAAAACTGTATTAATTGTATAAAAGTATACAATTAATACAGTTTTTTTTCATATTGAATCTAAGATTTTTAAAATACAACTTATATGTTACAAAAAAAATCTTAATTTTACATAGAGCTAAATAAAGTGAATTATAAAGTGTGTCCACTTTTAGAGTAGACGATATATTCAGAAAATAACAATAATTGCAATTGTATGGCATATAAATTGCATTAATATAATTATAAAGAGGAGGAGGAAAATGATAGATAAATTTAAAACAAAACAAGGACTACACTTTAAATACATTAAATACATTAAATACATATCATTATTTATATTAGCTTTATTTTTTAGGAAGCTTTTCTATGGATGGAGAAAACGATATTTTAATTATTATATCCAATATAAGTTTTATTGTAGGAATTATATTCTTGATAATAGCATGTAGTTCTATAGTTAGCAATTTAGGAGTATTAGATATTGCAAAATATAGTTTTAAGGCTTTTTTTAATATCTTTAAAAGTGAAGACAATGATAAAGACTTAATGCACAATATGAGTTATGCAGAGTATAGAGAAACAAATAAGAAAAATAAAGAATATAAATATACTTTATCAGTAGGTGCATTGATGTTATCTTTATCTTTTATATTAGCAATAATAAATTAGATTTAATTTCACGGAGGAATTCGTGAGTTAAAATAAAAAAAATGGAGGATGATGATATGAAGAAAAAGAGACTGATACTAATCTTATTAGTGTTCTCACTTATTGCAAGTATGTTTGTCGGATGTGGCTCAACCAGTGGTGAAGAACCAGCCGTGACAGACCAAGGAGAAGATATAGTACCCGCAGATGATAGCGGAGGTGAAAAGATTTTACGATTATCATCAACATCAACAATACCTACTGCCAATATTCACACATCAAAACAATCATCAGAAACACAAATTACTGACTATATAGTAGGTAAACTATATCATACAGTTCCTAATGAAGATGGAATAGGAGGCCGTAGAGTTCCAGAATTGGCTGCAGACTATCCTCAAAATCCATCAGGAGATCAAAAAAACATGGGTAATACCAGTCGATCCAGAGGCTAAATGGGAAAATGGGGATGAAATTACTGCTGATGATTTTGTGTATTCTTGGAAGATGTTATTAGACCCAGTACTTTTATACCCAAATGGTGCAACTTTTGCTGAGGGTACTATAGAAATTGTTAATGCGATGGAATACTATACACAGGAAAGTACAGGTGTTGAAGTAGATTGGGAGGATGTAGGAATCAAAAAGCTTGATGATTATACCCTTGAAGTAACTACTATGAGAAAACATACTGAGGAGGAGCTTACAAGAAAATTCTCTGCTGCAAATTCAGGACTTGTATATGAACCATTATATGAAGAATTAATGAATGAGAGCAGAACATCTACTACTTATGGCATTGATATAGACAAAATTATTTCAGCTGGTGCATTTCGTTTAAAAACCTGGATACCAGGAGCTGAGCATACATTTGATAGAAATCCAAATTATCTACATCCAGAAAGACGTAAAATTGATGGGGTTGCTTATAGGGTAGTTGAAGATTCAGGTACACAAATGCAATTATTTGAAAATGGAGAAATTGACTGGATATCACTTGATTTAGAGAGTAGGAGAAGATATGAGGATGACCCTAGGGTTTTAGTTAGATCTACTAGAACTATTAGAAGTTTAGAAATAAATAGGGGGGGCAATCCTGAAAATCCAATTTTGGGAAATGTAAATTTTAGAAAAGCTTTATATTATGCAGTGGATAGAGAAAGTGCTGCAGCACTAACAAATCAAACACCTGCCCACTATTATGTAAGTCATACTAGTATTGCATATGCAGATGGAACCCCCCCATTTAGAAATGTTCCAGGTGCGAATGATTATCTTCCGGAGAATTATGGATATGATCCAGAAAAAGCTGTAGAATACTTTGAAACTGCTTTGGAAGAGGAAGGTATGGATAGTGTGGAGGTAACAATACACTATAGCGATACTAATGAAACAGCAAAAACACTTTCTGAATTTTTGCAGCAGGAATGGACAAATATATTTGGAGAGGATAGATTTACACTGAATTTACAAGCTGCTCCACATGCACAAAATCTAGATATGATGAAGGGCCATGTAGATAATCCAGCTTCATTCGATATATCATGGGCTACTTGGACATGGTCAGCGGGAGATTATGAGCCTAATAGAACATTTGAAGTTTTAACAAGTACCTTCTCACGAAGAAATGCACCATACGATAATAAAGAGTTTGATGAGCTTTATGAATACTCTTTAACTGATGAAGTTAGATTAGATGAAAAGAAAAGAGCCGAGGTTACTATGGAGCTTGAAAAAAATGTGTCTTGAAGATGTACTTGTCGTACCAGTTACAGAAGGTGTTACTTTTAATATGTGTTCAGAAAGGGTTAAACTTCCATTGACAGTACCACATACATCAGGATGGCTGGTGTCATATTCAGATATTGAGTTATAGGATATATTAAAATTGGAAATGTATTTTAAATCTAGGGAAATATATTTGGGTTGTAGGCTTGCCTATAATCCAAATATATAAATTATAGTTAGGAGAGTAAAATATGGCAAGATATATTTTCAGCGTATAATTGCAATTCTTATAACCTTATTTTTAATTGTTACAATAGGATTTTTAGTTATTAGATTAATGCCTGGTGGTATGTATAGCGATAATCCAGAATTACCCCTTCATGTAATTGAAGCCTTAGAAGCAAAAGCACATCTTGATAAACCAATGATTATACAATATTTCTACTTTCTGAGAGGAATAATCATAGATGGCGATTGGGGACTTTCTGTAAAATTGCTCCTAGTATGCCTGTGTTTGATGTAATTAAGACTAGAATACCGAATTCAATGATGCTCAATATTGCATCATTAATAGTTTCTTTGCCTATAGGTATAATGGCAGGTACCATTGCAGCACTTCATGACTCAAAGTACTTAGATAATATAATTTCTTTTATTGTTGTATTATTTATTTCCATACCATCCTTTGTCTTTGCATCAGCAATGCAGTATATTTTAGCTTTTAAATTTGGATGGTTTCCAATAGTCTATGAGGTTAGTGGAATCGGATGGACTAGAGTAATGTCTTTAGTCTTACCTGTTTTAGCTTTATCCTTTGGACCAATAGCAAGAATTACAAGATATCTCAGAGGAGAATTAATAGATACATTAAATTCAGAATTTATGTTATTAGCAAAAACTAAGGGCTTGAGTGACTTCCAAGCTACTGCTAGACACGCATTTAGAAATTCCTTATTACCTTTAGCAAATATAATAATTCCAATGTTTACCAATATCCTTAGTGGTTCTTTAGTTATAGAAAGGATTTTTAGTATACCGGGAGTTGGAGGAATAATGATTGACTCAATAAATACAAATGATCACTACTTAACTATAGCGGTTTTATTATTTTATTCAGTTATATCCTTAGCCACTATATTAATAGTAGATATTTCCTATGGAATTATTGATCCACGGGTTAGATTAGGAGGTAAATGATGAGTAAAGAGGTAGATTATAATCTAAATACAACTGAATTTAAAGATAAATTTGTATTTGTTCAACAAGAAGATAGAATTAAAGATGTTGAATTTGAAACTGAACCAATTGGATACTTTAAAGACTCATTTATTAGATTTAGAAGAAATAAAGCTTCTGTTATCGCTTTTGTATTTATAGGTATAATAATTTTTATGGCTATATTTGGCCCTAGTTTTAATGAATATGATTTTAAACAGCAAAATCATCAAAGAGTTTATATGCCACCTAGAATACCAATTCTTAAGAAATTTGGTATAGCTGATGGTACAAGGGTATTAGCTAATAGAAGAGTAGATACACTAGATGATACAACAAAATATCCTGATGGCTCTATTGTTGAGATAACAAATAAGCAAATGGTTCAGGGTGTGGAATTGGCGGATGTAAAAGTTGATTATTATAAATATATAGGAGCAGAAGAAGGAGAAAATTACTGGTTTGGAACAGACTATCTAGGAAGAGATCAATGGACTAGGCTTTGGAGAGGAGCACGTGTTTCTCTGATAATTGCCTTTATAGCTGTTACCATGAATGTAATAGTAGGTGTAATTTATGGTGCAATAGCCGGCTATTATGGTGGCAAAGTAGATATGATTATGATGAGAGTTTGTGAAGTTTTACGTGCTTTTCCTCAGATAGTTGTCGTTACATTATTTATTATGACATTTGGTACAGGGATGTTTTCAATTATCATGGCACTAGTAGTAAAGGGTTGGATAGGTACTGCTAGAATGATTAGAGCACAATTTTTAAGATTTAAAGAACGAGAATATGTAATGGCATCAAGGACGTTAGGAGTTAGAGATGCAGTACTAATTTTTAGGCATATTCTACCAAACTCTATAGGCCCTATAATAACTCGCGCTACAGCAGCAGTACCAGGTGCCATATTTTCTGAATCATTTTTAGCTTACATAGGTTTAGGAATTAGAGCACCAGAGCCGTCTATAGGCGTTTTGCTGTCTGATGGACAGAAAGTACTATTACTATATCCATATCAGACTGTATTTCCAGCAATCTTGATTTCTATTCTTATGATTTCATTTAATTTATTTGGGAATGGATTAAGAGAGGCACTCAATCCAACTATGCGTGGAAAGGTATAAGGTGATGAATATGGTGGATAAAAATTATATATTAAAAGTCAAGGATTTACATGTATCATTTAACACATATGGTGGTAAGGTGAAAGCGGTTAGAGGAGTAAACTTTAATTTAAAAAAAAGGTGAAACCATAGCTATAGTAGGTGAATCTGGTTCAGGAAAGTCTGTTTCCATTAAATCTATTATGGGAATATTAAGCGATAATGCAATAATCGAAAATGGTGAAGTATTATATGATGGAAAAGATTTAACTCAAATATCAGAAAAGGAATATCAAACAATCAGGGGGGTAAGAAAATAGGACTTATTTTTCAAGATCCACTGTCTGCTCTAAATCCAATTATGAAAATTGGTAAACAAATAACAGAGGTATTAATACTAGAAGGTAAGATGTCTAAATCAAAGGCTAAAGAGAGAGCAGTAGAGCTTATGGAGATTGTTGGGATCCCTAACGCTAAAGAAAGATTTCATCAATATCCTTTTCAGTTTTCTGGTGGTATGAGACAAAGAATAGTAATTGCCATTGCTTTAGCTGGAGATCCAGAAATATTAATTTGTGATGAGCCTACAACAGCTTTAGACGTTACGGTACAAGCAAAAATATTAGAACTAATTAATAATATTAAGGAAGAAAGAGGTCTATCGGTAATATTTATTACTCATGATTTAGGTGTCGTAGCTAATATTGCAGACAGAGTTTATGTTATGTATGGTGGTAAAGTGGTTGAGCATGGTAGCAGTGAAGAGGTATTCTTTAATCCTAAACATCCATATACATGGGCGCTTTTATCGTCAATGCCAGACTTAGATACTACTGAAAACTACTAGCTATTCCTGGCACGCCACCAAATATGATTTATCCTCCAAAAGGAGATGCTTTTGCAGAGAGAAATAAATATGCGATGCAAATAGACTTTGAAGAGGAGCCACCATTTTTAAAATTAGTGATACTCATTATGCAGCAACATGGTTATTACATGAAAACGCTCCAGAGGTCGAATTGCCAGATATTTTACAGAATAGAATTAACCGTATGAAGGAGGTAAGCACTAATGGATAATCCTAAAGACCCAATTTTAGACGTTAAAAACCTAAAGATGCACTTTTCTATGGGTAGGCGGAAAAAAAAGAAAGTAGTTAAAGCGGTAGATGGCATTAGTTTTAGCATTTATGAAGGCGAAACTTTTGGGTTAGTTGGCGAATCTGGATGCGGTAAAACCACAACAGGTAGGGCAATAATTAGATTATATGATCCTACAGATGGAGAGGTATCTTATAAAGGAAGAAAAATCTCAGGACCTATGACAAAAGAATTAAAAAAAATACATTTCAAGTAATATGGCTATGATTTTTCAAGATCCGGTAGAATCATTAAATCCAAGGATGACTATACAGGAAATCATAGGTGAAGGTCTAAAAGTAAAGGCATCAAAGATGATAAAGAACGGAGAGAACAAGTATACAATATGCTAGATAAAGTGGGTCTAACAAAAGATCATGCCTATAGATATCCTCATGAATTTAGTGGAGGTCAAAGACAACGAATAGGTATTGCTAGGGCCTTGATCGTAGAACCTTCCATAGTAATTGCAGATGAACCTGTATCAGCTTTGGATGTATCTATACAAGCACAGGTAATAAACTTGCTTAATGATTTAAAGGAAGATTTAGGATTAACTATATTATTTATCGCACATGACCTAGCAGTTGTAAAGTATTTTGCCGATAGAATAGGAGTAATGTACTATGGTAAAATTGTTGAATTAGCAGATAGTGATGAATTATTTAAACATCCAATTCATCCATATACTAAGTCTTTATTATCGGCAATACCAGAACCCAATCCAATTACAGAAAGAAGTAGAAAACGTATAAGTTATGAGCCAAAAAAAGAGCATGATTATAGCATAGAAAAACCAACTTTAAGGGAAATTCATAAAGATCATTTTGTATATTGTTCTGAAAGCGAATTTCAAAAATACAAAAAAACAACTTGGAATATGACAGTATTATCAAGGAGGCTTTATTAATCTATGGAAAAGGAAATAAGTAGCAGTCAATATGTAAAAAAATATGAGAAAAAAATGGATTAACAGTAACCACTAATAGAACTGACTGTGGATTTAATGGAGTAGTTGCCACTGCTAAATATGAAGCATCTGAAATAGGTAAGAATATAATAGAAAATGGAGGAAATGCTTTTGACGCTGCAGTTGCAGTTGGCTTCGCACTTGCAGTATGTGAACCAAATGCTTCTGGTCTTGGTGGAGGGGGGTTTATGACTGCTAAGGTTGGAGATACAGATGAATTAGTATTTATAGATTTTAGGGAAGTAGCTCCTGCTAAAGCAACACCAGAAATGTGGAAATTAGATGAAAAAGGAAATGTTATTAATAAAGAAAAATCTCAAGGTGGAAAATCCATTTGTATACCAGGTGAAGTTGCAGGATTATGTTATATTCTTGAAAAATTTGGGACTATGAGTTTAGAAGAAGTGATAAGACCTTCAATAGAATTAGCTGAAAATGGATTCATTGTATCTGCATTGTTGGAAGCTGATATAAGAGATAGTAGAGAAAAATTTTTAAGATTTAGAGAAGAAGGAAATATTTATTTAAACAATTATGAAATTGGAGATAGAATAATAAATTTACCCCTTGCAAATACCTTAAGAATTATATCTAAAAAGGGGGGGAGAGATGGATTTTATAAAGGGGGGGAAGTCGCTAAACAAATGGTAGATAGCATTAATAGATTTGGTGGGGGGGATGCATCTTTACATGACTTTGAAACTATGAAATAAATCAATTGGACCTATAATTGGGACTTATAGGGGGGGATATGAGATAGTGTCTTCACCTCCACCAAGTTCAGGTGGAACTCATGTTATACAAATTTTAAACATATTAGAGAACTTTAATATTAGAGAAATTGAATTTGGTTCAGCAAGACATATTCATTTGCTATCTGAAGTATTTAAAATATGTTTTGCTGACAGAAAGAAATATATGGGAGATCCGAGTTTTGTTAAATTGCCTTTAAAGGGGGGGCTTTTATCTAAGGATTATGCGAAAAAAAACTAGCTAATAAAATAGAAGAAGATGTGGTAAAATCCTACAATTATGGTGACCCATTTGAATATGAACCATGTGATACTACACATTATTCCATAGCAGATAAACATGGAAATATGGTTTCCATAACAAAAACAATAAGTGCGTTTTTTTGGGTCGGGAGTGGTACCTAGAAATACTGGAGTAGTTTTAAATTGTCAAATGAGGGGGGTTTGCAACTGGGAAAGGGAAGGCAAATTCAGTAGCAGGAGGTAAAAAAACCATTAAGCTCAATGAGCCCTACCCTAATATTAAAAGATAAAGAACCCTTTGCAGTAATCGGTTCACCAGGGGCAAATAGAATAATTACTAGTGTAGCACAGGTGATTTCCAATTTAATAGATTATAAGATGAATATGGAGCTTGCAGTTAATTCACCAAGGGTTCATAATGACACTAAAAATTTACTTTTGTATGAAGATAGAATAAGAGAAGAAGAAATAATGAAAATAAAATCCTTAGGACAAAATACAAAAGGCCTAGGTAAATGGAATAGAGTAGTAGGAGGAGTTCAAGCAGTTAAAATATTAGAAAATGGATTAATTGAAGGAACAGCTGATCCAAGAAGAGATGGAACGGCTATAGGATATTAGTGGATTGATTTAGTTTGAAATTAGGTCTGTAGTAAGAGAGGAGAGTTTATATGAAGCCAATTATTGGAATAACATCAAATACAAATAGAAAAAAATAGAAGGCGATATACAACAAATGCAACTTATATAGAAAGGATTATTGAAGTGGGTGGATTGCCACTATTAATACCTTCGAAAATTGGATTAGATGATTGTAGACAAATAATACAAAAAAATAGATGGGTTACTTATTCCAGGGGGGGGAGGGGGGGATATTTTACCTCTGCTTTATAATGAAGAACCACATCCAAAGGTTACTTATGCTATAAAAAAATGAAGATTTATTTGAAATGGAACTTGTTAAATTAGCAAAAAAAATACGATAAGCCAGTTCTTGGAATTTGTAGAGGAGTTCAAATAATTAATGTTGCATTTGGTGGAGATCTTTACCAGGATATACCGAGTCAATATAAAGATGAAATTTGTCACAGACAAAGCCGAGAAAATACAGCAGAGCCTATGCATAGGGTTTATTTAACAGAAGATAGTATTCTTAGTACGATTTTGGATAAAAGTGTCATAGATGTAAATACATTACACCATCAGTCAGTAAAGGATGTAGCTGAAGGTTTTAATGTAGTTGGTAAATCAGCAGATGGAGTCATTGAAGCAATTGAATCAAAAGATGGAAGAATTATAGGTGTACAGTGGCATCCAGAAATTTTAGCACCAAAATTTAAAGAATTTGAAAATTTATTTAGAAATTTTATTGAGAAAAGTGCTTTAAGTGATTTTGATAGCAAATCAGAAACATATAAAAACTTATAATTGGAGTGAGCTTATTGAAAATTTTTATTAGTGCAGATATAGAAGGGATTTGTTCTACTGTTAAGTGGGAAGAATGTAGGCCTAAAGAAAAATTTTATTCTATATTTGCTGAGCAAATGACT
>JMBX01000006.1_pt1 | contig 60127 bp, 106 predicted proteins | sample 616521 | NCBI WGS metagenome assembly JMBX01 (sample SAMN02727906, study PRJNA239997) | anaerobic digester metagenome | biome: anaerobic digester; isolation source: mesophilic anaerobic digester inoculated with municipal waste water sludge... | place: Germany: Bielefeld University, CeBiTec ...
AAAAATAATAGAAGGGGATAATTATGAAAGGACCAGATGAACAAAAGACAACAGGGTTAGAAATTAATTTAGATAATTTAGCTTACAATATGAGACAAGTGTCTAAGATAGTTGATAAAAGCACATTAATAATGGCTGTAGTAAAAGCTAACGCATATGGACATGGTTCCATAGAATGTGCAAAAACATTTTTAGAAAATGGAGCACATAGGTTGGCAGTATCAACATTAGTGGAAGGAATTGAGTTAAGAAAAGCAGGAATTAAAGCTCCTATTCTAATATTAAACTATACATCACCTAGTCAATATAGTTATGTTATAAATTATAATCTAACTCAAAATATATATAACTATGAAGATGCTAAAATATTATCAGAAAAAGCAGTGGAGTCAAATAGGGATGTAAATATACATATAAAATAGATACAGGGATGGGTAGAGTTGGATTTTACCAAAGGAAGAATCCATATATGATATACTTAATATATGTAAGCTTCCTAATATAAATGTAGAGGGTATGTTTTCTCATTTTGCTAAATCAGATGAAAAGGATAAATCCTATGTGGAAGAACAGTATAGAAGATTTATTTGGGTTGTAGATAAGTTAAAGGAAAATGGTATTGAAATACCAATTAAGCATATATCTAATTCTGCAGCAATAATAGATACACCAGAATATCAATTAGATATGGTAAGGGCAGGTATTGTATTATATGGATATTATCCTTCAGAGGATGTAAAAAAAACATAGAATAAATATTAAACCTGCTATGACATTAAAATCATGTATTTCTAATATTAAGACGGTTCCAAAGGATACAGGAATAGGATATAATCAAATATTTAAGACTAAAAGAGAATCTGTTATTGGAACCATACCAATAGGATATGCAGATGGGTATTCAAGAATGCTTACGGGTAAAGGTGAAATATTTGTAAAGGATAAAATAGTTCCTATAGTAGGGAAAATATGCATGGATCAAATGATGATAGATATAACAGATATTGATAATGTCAATATAGGAGATGAGGTCATTTTATTTGGATATGAAGACGATAGATATCCTACTGTAAATGAGATTGCAAAAGCATTGGGTACAGTCAATTATGAATTAATTTGTATGATGGGTAGAAGAATACCAAGAATTTATATAAAAGGGGGGGAAAATATTAGCCATATTGTGAATTATATTTTAGACTAGTGCATGATTTTAGCAAGTTAATTAGTTGACACCAATTATAGTATCAATATATAATTATTATATACTATTTTTCTCCAGACTTAGCTTTCTTTACAAGGAAATGGGGGGGGTGGGAATTTATGATTGAAGTCGATCAGGTGATCCCAGTGAAATATGATAGTACATTGGATTTGATTAGGGAATGTCTTAAACTCCATTATAAGGAGAAATGGGTTCAAGATGTTGATGAAAACCTAAAATGTGGATACGAAGAAATGAGTCAATTAAATTCAACCCTTGCAGAGATGGGATTAGAAGAAGATATCTCAGATTTGGTAATGTATGAATCTATATTGATTGGGCGTGAGAGGTTGTGATGGTAAAAAGGGGAGACGTTTTTTTTACGCCGATTTAAGCCCGGTTGTAGGTTCTGAACAAGGGGGGGGAGTTAGACCAGTTTTAGTTATTCAAAATGATATAGGTAATAAATATAGTCCAACTATTATAATAGCTGCGATTACATCACAAATTAATAAAGCAAAGTTACCGACTCATGTAGAGATTACAGGGCAAGAATACGGGTTACCAAAGGATTCAGTAGTTTTATTGGAACAAATTAGGACAATAGATAAAAGAGGCTTAGAGAAAAAAAATAGGTAGATTTGATGATGAAATGATGAGGTATGTAGATGATTCACTAAAGATAAGCATAGGCTTAGTATCTCTAAAGTAACAAAATTTAATACATATTAAAAAAAATAAGCATTAAATAATGCTTATTTTTTTATTGGTTTTATAGTATAATAGTAAAAGAATGCATGAACTATAGGAGGAGAAAACATGAAGTCTAAGATAAAAAGATTATTTATAGGAGTAGGGACAGCTGTTATCTTACTTGGTTCCACCATAGTATTTTCTGAACCAGGTTCTGATAGGGATCCTTAGTAAGCATGAGTTATGTAAATAATAAAATAGATCAATTAAAAGAGTATATAGATATAAAAATTTCTAATTCCAATGGTGGTGGGAATAATTCAAATGAAATAGTAGTAGTTGAATTAGCTAAAGGTGAATATTTAATAGGTAAGGCTGGTACAGAGTTTATATTACGTGGTGGAAAGTCTACAGCTTATGGAGTAGAGGTAGATAGGGGATTGCAGATACAACTGAAGGGAAAGATATTGATAATACAGAAGACCTATTACCTTATAATCATTTAATAATAATTCCTAGAGATGATGGAAGAGGTGCATATGCTATTTCCGATTCCATATTTATGGTAAGGGGGGGAGAATATGAAATAAAGTAGATAGATGTCTAAAGTTGGAATTGAAGGGAGGGTGTTTTTAAATAATGAGGGTACTTCATTTAATAAGTGGAGGAGATACAGGAGGAGCAAAAACTCATTTAATTTCTTTAATGAAGGGATTAAATAAAATTATAGACGCAAAGGTTATATGTTTTATCGAAGATACATTTTATGAAGATGTAAAAAAAAGCCAAAGTCAATATAGAAGTATATAAACAAAAAAAGCAGGTCTGATATGTCAGTAATCCATAAATTAGTGAAGGAAATAAAAGAGGGAAATTACGATATAATTCACTGTCATGGTGCAAGGGCAAATTTTATTGGAATGTTTCTAAAAAGAAAGATTAACAAACCTATGATTACTACAATTCATAGCGATTATAAATTGGATTTTAAGGATAATTTTTATAAAAGACTAGTATTTACAACCTTAAATACCATAGCATTAAAGAAATTTGATTATTATATTGCAATTTCAGATAATTTCAAGGAAATGCTTATTAATAGAGGCTTTGAATCTAATAAAGTTTATATTGCCTATAATGGGATAGATTTAGATGTGGAACCATTATTTGCATCAAAGGAAGATTTTCTTAAAAGATATAATATAAATGGTGAAGACAAGATAATAGTAGGTATAGCTGCCCGCTTGGATTTAGTAAAGGATCATGAAACTTTTATTAAGGCTGCAGATATAGTGCTAAAAAAATAGGAAGGATGTAATATTTTTAATAGCTGGAAATGGAAATGATGAAGATAGATTAAAATCTATGGTAAAATCCTTAGGAATAGAAGAAAGTATCCATTTTTAGGGTTTGTTAATGATCCCTACTCGTTTTTAATGCTATTGATATAAATGTACTAACATCTATAAGTGAAAGTTTTCCCTATGTAATCTTAGAAGGTGCTATAATGAGAAAGACAATTATATCAACTAAAGTAGGAGGAGTAGGTAAATTAATAAAGGATGGATATAATGGTTACTTAATAGATATAGGTAATGAAGAAGATTTAGCTAAAAAAATAAATATATTGTTAGATAATAAGTCTAATATAAAGAATATGGGAGAAAATTTATATAACGATGTAAAAAAATAATTATTCTTCTGATTCTATGGCTCAAACCCATGTGAAAATATATAAAGAAATTATAGATAAATGGAGGAAGTAAGGATGAAAATAATAAATGGAAAAGGTAAATTATTTGGCATAATAAATATTATAGATTTAACAGTATTGCTAGTAGTTGGTCTAATATTAGTAGGTGGGGGGCAAAAAGGATGAAATCAAAACCTATAATAGTCAATGATGAAACAAAGGCAATAATTACTTATGAGGTATCTGATATTAGAATGGTATCTGTAGAAAATATAGTTGTGGGAGATTCTTTATATCATTATGATAAAGGTGGATATATAGGAGAAATTATTGAAACTAATTATGAACCATATACAGAACCAGTAGAATCTGATGGAAAATGGGTAGATGCAGAAGTTCCTAATAAATATGTAGTAACCTTTAAGGTAGAAGCAGATGTAAAAAAAATAATCCTGATGTCATTTTAGTAGGTGGAGAGCAAACTAGAATAGGAACACAATATAGATTAAAAAAAATAAAAGAATTGCATTTTTTTTGGAACAGTAATGGGAATGGAAGTACTTGACTAATCTAGGAGTGATAGTATGTATAATAGCTATGTAGTAGGTTTTTTTTAGTAAAAATATGGGAGAATTTTGTATGTGCATATGAAGGAAGTTTAGTCAAGAAGGTAATTGATAGAATAGATAAATTCCTAAAATTTATATTTAAAGGTTCCATAATAAAGAAGATATTTACTAAGGATAATCAAAATGTTAAAAAAAAGCTTGTTTTATAGGATTTATTCTTGGATAGCAAAAATCTATGGGGATATATGGATTAAGATTAATAAATATATTAAGAAAATTAGTCAGACCAGTTTTAGTTATAAAATTATACATAATAGATTTAAAGATGATATTGAAGTTATAAAGACAATTTTAACCTTTATATCCTATTTTAGTATGGTAATTATTATAAAAAAATCTATTAAATGGATATTTTTTTAGGAAGATCAAATATAATATCTATGGTTTTAATAGTATGTTCTTTAATAGTAATATCCATAGGAGATAATATAAAAGAAATTTTAAACAATTCATATGTATATAGATTTATTGAGAGTTTATTTACTATAGATGAAGGGGAGAACAGTGGTGGTAGGACAAATTAAAAACAAAGAAATATTTATACCTATATTATTAGGTGTAGTTTTTCCACTTTATATAATATCTTCCCTTTAAAATATTTATATTTAGGAGTTATAGGATTAATAGGTGTAGTTTTAGTACTATATAATATAAAATTAGGATTAATGGCTGGAGTATTTATGTTGCCATTTCTGCCAGATATGCTAAGTTTATTATTTATGTTTTTTTAGTAGCTGCATTTTTTATAGGGAAACCTTTAAAGAAAATACACCCCCCCTAACTCAAAGCCCTATTGATATGCCAATAATATTGTTTGGTATTATAATTGTAATATCTACGATTACCTCGATTAATCCTGCTGGAAGCCTTAGAGATTTGGCATTGCATTCAGGAGGATTAAGTTTTTTTATTTGTCATGGTAAACAGTGTAAAAAGCAAAGAAGACTTTAATAAAATAGTTGTTATGTTAGTATTTTCAGCAACATTAGTTGCTTTATACGGACTATTTCAATATATTGTAGGAGTAGAAATGGAAGCTGCTTGGCTTGATGTGGAGAATAATCCAGATATTAGAACTAGGATTTACTCAGTATTTCACAATCCTAATATACTGGCGGAGTATTTAATAATGACAATACCTTTATCTGTGTCATTATTTTGGCATAGTAAGAGAATTCATAAAAAGATAATATTTTTAGGAACTACTTTAATAATGTCTTTAGCTTTAGTTTTGACATTATCCCGTGGCGGATGGCTAGGATTTGCTTTTTCTGCATTCATCTTTATTATCTTAGTTGAAAGAAGATTGTTATTAACCTTAATACCTATTACATTAGGTGGAGTATATTTATTACCGCAAACAATAATAAATAGGATATTAAGCATTGGTAATTTAAGTGATTCGTCTAATGCTTATAGAATAACGATGTGGGAAATTACTCTAGATATAATAAAGGATAATTGGGTAGCTGGAGTTGGCTTTGGTCACTTACCATTTAAACAAACATTTGAAACATATATAAGAACGCATCCTACGTTCCATGCCCATAATACTTATTTAGAAACAGCTGCAGAAATGGGTATTCCTGGATTAATAGTATTTTTGTTGTTCTTATTTACTTTATTTAAATATGGAATTAAGAAGTTAGTTAAATCAGAAGATAAATATATAAGTACTGTATCTGCAGGTGTATTATCTGGTTTAGGAGGAGTAATGTTTCATGGCGCCGTAGAAAACGTACTTTATTTACCAAAGATAATAATCACCTTTTGGATACTGGTTTCCTTTATTTTAACTTTAGTAAGAATCCAAGACGGAAAAAAAGGAGATTTCTTAACAAAGGAGAATTTATATGAATTCAGTTAAATCAATACTTATGTCTGGATATTATGGATTTGACAATAGTGGTGATGATGCAATATTAAAGGCTATAATAAAAGATATTAAGGAATCTAATAACAATATAGATATAGTAGTTTTATCTAATAATCCAGAAAAGACTAACAAAATGTATGATGTAAAAGCAGTTAATAGATTTAAATTTAAAGAAGTATTTAAATCTATTAAAGAAACATCTTTGCTCATTAGTGGTGGAGGTAGTCTTTTACAGGATGTTACTAGTACTAGGTCTTTATTTTACTATTTAGCCATTATGACATTGGCTAAGATATTTAAAACCTGTAATGGTATATGCCAATGGTATTGGGCCAATAAATAAGAATATAAATAGATTCTTAACTAAATTGATATTAAACAAGGTTGATTTAATTACCTTAAGGGACGAAGATTCAAGACAGTATCTGGAAGGAATGAAGGTAAAGAATAAGAATATAGTAGTTACTGCAGATCCTGTATTTACCTTAGAACCTGTATCTAATCACAGGGTAATGGAAATATTAGAAAATGAAAATATTCCTTTAAATGAAAGATATATTGGATTTTCCATAAGAAAATGGAAAGATGACGAAAATTTAATAGATATTGTTTCGAAAACCATAGGCTTTATAATAAGCAAATATAATACTAAAGTAATTTTAATTCCTATGCATTATCCTGAAGATTTAGATATTAGTTTAAATATATTAGGCAGAGTAAAGAATAAGGATTGTTTTGTGTTAAAAGATAAATATACTGTAGAAGAGATTATGGGGGGATAATAAAGATGCTAGATTTAATTGTAGCTATGAGACTTCACTCTCTAATATATGCTGCTACACAGGAAGTACCCATAGTAGGTTTATCCTATGATCCCAAGGTAGAAGGGATATTGAACTCCTTGGGTATGACTCATATGTGTCATGTGGACAACTTAAAATACGATGATCTTATTGAAAATATAGATTTTGTTTGGGAAAGAAAAGAAGAACTAATGGCTAGCTTAAGAGAACAAGATAAGGAATTAAAAGAAAAGGCCTTATCCAATGTAAAGATGGCCTTAGATTTATTGGAAATAGGTGATTAAATGGATAGTATAAATATATTTGGAGTAAAAATACATAATACCACTTTAGATGAAACAACAAAATTAGCAGGAGAATTTTTAAAAGGAGAAAGTTTAAAGGTAATTTATACTCCAAATACTGAAATAATAATGGCTGCAAAGGATGATATGGAACTAAAGGAACTTCTTAATAGAGGGGGGGATTTAATTATCCCTGATGGTATTGGATTAATCTATGGATCAAGGATTCAAAAGAAACCACTAAAAGAAAGAGTAACGGGATTTGATACTTCAATAAAACTATTGGAAGTTGCAAATAAAAATAATTATAGTTTATATCTTTTAGGTGGTAAGGATGGAATTGCAGAGGCTGCTGCTAAAAATATAAAGGATAAATATCCTAATATTAAAATTGCAGGATTTCATCATGGTTATTTTAAAGGCAGTCATTTAGGATTAATAGGAGAAAAAGAAGAGTTGGAATTAATAGATGAAATAAATAGTGTAAAACCAGACATTATATTTGTAGGATTAGGATTTCCAAGGCAGGAGATTTGGATAGATGCAAATAGGGATAAGTTAAATGGCAAGGTAATCATAGGTAATGGTGGAGTTATGGATATATTATCAGGTAATGCTAAGAGGGCACCTGAAATTTATCAAAAACTTGGACTGGAATGGCTTTATAGATTAATAAAAGAACCTTCAAGAATAAAAAGGCAAATAGCTTTACCTAAATTTATGTTACACGTATTGTTTAATAAAGATGTAGTTAATTGATATAGTTAATTTTAGGACCTCTGACAGTGTTTAGGGGGGGTCTTTTTTTAGCGAGGAATATATCTTACATAATCTAACCCTATGTAGAATATTAATATTAATAGTTAAGGAATATTTAATATGTAATTGGGGGGGGATTAGGGTGAGAAGATATTTAATATTTGGTTTAGCTTTAATAATTATTATGGGTAGCTTAATAGCACCTAAAATAATAAGGGGGGGAAAAGAAGGATTAATAAAATTTAAACAAGTATCTGAAGAAGATATACCTGAAAATTCTTGAGATGTTACCTAAGTATATCATGGAAGAAAGGGCACTAACTTGTAAGTATAGGGATGATATTTATGTTATAGTCACAAGAGGTGAAAAAAAGTCACAGGGTTTTTTTGTAGATATTGAAAAGATAGTTAAAGAAAAACATTCCAAGGATAAATATGATATAGTGGTATATGCCAAATTTATAGATCCAGATCCAAATGAAGTATTGCCACAAGAATATGATTATCCTTTTATTATAGTAAAGACAAATCTTAAGGCGATGCCAGAGCAAGTGCATTTAGATATTGAGTATGTGGATTAAATATACATATGTATATAAAATATAAGGGAGCCCTCAGGACTCCCTTATATTATTCACTGGCAAAATTATCGAAGTATCCTTGAACAAGAACCACTGGAGTTCCTTTATCACCGCTTCCACTAGTTAAATCACATAAACTTCCTAACAAGTCTGTAATTTGTCTAGGGGGTGGTGCCTAAGGATTCTGCTTGTCCCAATAGGTCTACATCCTTACTATAGATTTTTTTGTTTAACAGCAGATAAAATATCCTCTTTATTTAAATCACTTAACTCTGTATCAACTACATATTTTAGTTTGATTTCATTAGGAGTTCCACATAAGCCCTTTGTGTACCCAGGTGCTACTACTGGATCTGCTAGTTCCCAGATTTTTCCTACAGGATCTTTAAAAGCTCCATCTCCATAAACCATAACTTCTATATTTTTACCTGTTTTTTTCAATAAGTCTTTTTTTGTATTTCTTCTACATAATACTGACTATTCCTAGGGAATAATTTTACTTCATGATCAGATGCTAAATTAGACCCTAATAATCCATACTCAGGATTATAGCCACTGCCATCTATAGAAGAAGTCAATATATCATCTAATCCCAATACTAAATTGGCACCAGCATCTTTTAAAATTCTCTTAGTCCTTTTTCTGTCATGGACATTGGCAACTAGTATATCCTTAGTATATTTAAGTATAGTTCTTGGGTCGTTAGAAAAGTAAATATCTATATTTCCATTTCCCATTTCCTTATATAAGTTTACATAATCAATTCCAGTAAAAGGATGTGCTACTTTTTTCACCAAAAAAGTTTTCTATAATCTTTTTCAGTCAATGTATCGGAATAAGGATTGATTTTTAACTCATCCATTTTATCTATATCCATTAGATGATTTCCAACTTCATCAGCTGGATAGCTTAGTAGAAGATGGATTTTTTTTATTACTCATTGCAATTCCTTTTAATAAAATTGAAAATCTATTTCTGCTTAATATAGGGAAAACAATACCTATTTCACCATGAAATTTAGCTGCCACATCCTTTGCGATTGCGTCAGCAGTGGCATAATTACCCTGTGCCCTAGCTACTAAGGATTCAGTTATCCCTATAACATCTTTATTTTCAAGTTGGAAACCTTCGCTTTTAGCAGCCTCTAAAACAGAATCCACTACAATGCTAATTAAATCATCCCCCCCTTCTTTAACAATAGGGGGGTTCTTATTCCTCTCACTGTAGTACCAATAGTTCTATTCATATTATTGCCTCCCAAATAACAAAATTAAAATACCTTATATATTATATCATATTATTGACAATTAATAACTTTCTTTTCAGTAAAGATAAAATCTACAGGTATATCAAAACTATCTTTAGGTACTTTATCTATGATTTGTACTTCAAAAGCTATACCTATTTTCACTATATCAGATAATCCAGACAAAAATCTATCATAATATCCTCCTCCATACCCTACTCTATATCCATATTTGTCAAAGGCAACCCCCCTGGAACAATAACTAAATCTATCTCTTTTGGTCTATAAATCTAATAAATGCCTCTTTAGGAGTTAAGATATTATAATATCCTAATTCTAATTCATTAAAATCTTTAATATGTGAAGGTTTAAGTTCTTTAGTTTTAGGAAAAGTTACAGGAACTACAACTTTTTTTCCATCATCAATAGCATGTTTAATAAAATCATGGGTATCAACTTCATCAGAAAAACTTATAAATGTCATAATTGTATTTGCATTTTTATAGTAAGATGAATTTAAAATAGAACTAATTATTTTTTTTACTAGAGTTTTTATGGTATGTTTTCCCTAAATTTCTTCTCTTATCCAGAGTTTCCTGTCTAATTATCTTTTTTTTCTCAAATAAATCACCTCAAATAGTTTATTTATCTTCTAATCTATATTATAATATAATATTAAGAGAATAATATAGATATTTTAATATATACTTATAGTTTAAACATCGAGGTGGGAAATTTGATTAAGCTTATAAATGTAAGCAAAGAATATAATAATGGCGTAAATGCCTTATCTAAAATAAATTTAAATATTAGTAAAGGTGAATTTGTTTTTATAGTAGGATCTAGTGGTGCCGGGAAATCTACTTTAATAAAATTATTACTTAAGGAAGAAGAACCAACGGAAGGTAAAATTTACTTAAATGATATGGATATAACCAAAGTAAGGAATAGGAGGATTCCTTATATACGAAGGAGCATTGGGGTAGTATTTCAAGATTTTAGACTGTTACATAATAAGACAGTATATGAAAATGTGGCTTTTGCTATGGAAATCCTAGGAACACATCCTAAAGAAATTAGACGAAGGGTACCTATGATACTTAGTATGGTAGATTTAAGTAGAAAAGCATCATGTTTTCCAGATCAATTATCTGGTGGAGAACATCAAAGAGTGGCAATAGCTAGAGCTATAGTTAATAATCCCCCCCTGTATTAATTGCAGATGAACCTACTGGAAATTTAGATCCAGATACTGCTGGGGGAAATAATGAAAGTATTAACAGATATCAATGCTAGAGGTACTACTGTTCTTATGGCAACCCATGCTAAGGATATTGTAGATAGTATGAAAAGAGAGTCATAGCCATAGAAAGAGGCTTAGTTGTTAGAGACGAAGAGAAGGGTGGTTATGGCTATGAGGCTTAGACTAATAAAGAATATTACTAAACAAGGTTTTCAAGGAATGTGGCGGAATAGGGGGGGAATGGGTTTAGCATCAGTTTCTTCTATATCTGCAGTACTTATGATTCTGGGAGTAGTATTAATCTTAATTTTAAGTATCAATTCATTGGTAATAGATACCCAGGGTAAATTTGATGAAATAGAAATATTTTTATATGATGATATTACAGATGAACAGTTAATAGCTATAGAAGATATGGCTAGAAGCAAAGAAGGAGTATTATCAATATTATTTAAATCAAAAGAACAAGCTTTAGATATTTTAAAAGAAGACTGGGAAGATGAAGCTTATCTTTTAGAAGGACTTGAAGAAGAAAATCCACTACCAAATTCTTATGTCATTCAATTAAAGGATATAAAATATGCTGATGATATTGTAAATACAGCAAAGAAAATGGATGGAATAGAAAAGGTTCAATATCATAAGGAGATTATAGACAAGCTGATGATATTTGCTAATTATATTCGAGTAGGTGGAATAGTTATAATTGCAGCTTTAGTATCTGTATCTATATTTATTATATCCAATACAATAAAATTAACAGTCACTTCTAGAAGTAGAGAAATTAATATTATGAAATATGTAGGTGCTACAAATGGGTACATTAAAGGACCCTTTGTAATTGAAGGAGTGCTATTCGGTTTGTTGGGCTCCTTAATATCAATAGTAGTAGTATACTATGGTTATGGATATTTCTTTGACTTAGTAAATGAAACATTGTATTCCTTATTTACTATAATGCTTGTTCCACCAACTAGTATATTCAAAGATATTTCCATAATATTCGTATCCATTGGAGCAGGTATCGGAGCTTTAGGTAGTTTAGTGTCAATGAAGCGATTTCTTAATGTTTAGGGGGGGTTAATATGACTAAGAAAAGGAGAATCATATATCTTTTAGTAATAGCTATATTATGTTTAAGCTTTGTACAAGTTTATGCAGATAATTTAGATAATTTAAGAAAAGAACAAAGAAATGTTGAAAAACAAATAAAGAATACGCAAAAACAAATAAAGAACATTGAAAATCAAACTAAGGACGTTTCTAAACAAATCCAAGATTTAGATAGGAAAGTAGATAAGGCAACTACAGATTTAGAAAAGGTTGAAAAGGAATTAGATCAAATAGAAAAAAAACATAGAAAAAAACCACATTAGAATTAGAGGAGGCAGAAGAAAATTTAGAAGAACGAAAAGATACCTTTAATCAGAGAATAAGGGTAATGTATATGAATGGAGATACAGGATACCTAGAACTTTTATTATCTTCTTCTGATATTAAGGATTTTCTTTCAAGAAAAGATGTAGTTAAATCCATTGCTGAACATGACAAAAAGCTTATTAAGTTTATGAAGGAACAAAGAGATTTAATTGATGAAAAAAAGACAGAACTTGAAGCACAGAGAGCATCTGTGGAGGTAACTAAATCTAAAATAGAAGCAAGAAAAAAAAGAGTTAGATAGGGTTAGTCGTGAAAAACAAGAATTAATGGGTAGATTAAAGGAAGATGTTAAATCTTTAGAAAAAGAATATGATAAATTAAACGATTATGCAAAGGAAATAGAATCTAAAATAATTAAGCTACAAAGAAACACTGGACCATATTCTGGTGGAAAGATGGCTTGGCCAGTGCCAGGATATAATAAAATAAGCTCTTATTATGGATATAGGATTCATCCAATATTTAAAACAAAGAAACTTCATACAGGGATAGATATTCCAGCACCAACAGGGACAGCTATAACAGCTGCAGCTGCAGGAACTGTAATATATAGCGATTGGTTAGGTGGTTATGGTAAGGTTGTTATGATAGACCACGGTGGTGGGATAGTAACCCTTTATGCACATAATTCTTCTTTAGTTGCTTCAACTGGACAAGTTGTTAGCCGAGGAGATACAGTGTCTAAAGCTGGAAGTACAGGGGGGGTGTCAACAGGTCCTCATTTACATTTCGAAGTTAGAAAAAAATGGAGCATATGTAGATCCAATTACATGGTTAAGGGGGGCAATTAAACCCCCCCTTTTTTTTCTTTATTCATTTATAATAAATAATGTAATGGTATAATGTAAGTATTAATTTAATAAAATACCTATAAGCTAAAATATACGAGTAAGCTAAAATATACGAGGTGAAATAAATGTCTAATAAAAGAACCACAAGAATATTAGTAATATTATTAATAGTAACTAATATAATAACATTTGGATTGACCAATGTTTTAACATTACAATTCAACAATAAAGTAATACTTCCTAAAAAGGAGTATGAAGAATTATATTCAACTTATAAAGATTTTTCTAAAGTCTTATATATTGAATCCATAATAAAGGAAAACTATTTAAGGGATGCAGATGAAAGCAGGTTTTTAGATGGTCAATTAAAGGGTATGGTACAAACATTAGAAGACCCTTACTCTCAATATCTTACTGCAGATGAATATGCTGCTCTTACAGAACAAACCTCTGGAATTTTTGGAGGTATAGGAGTTATAGTTACACCAGGAGATGATAATCTCATCACTGTAGTATCTCCAATTGAAGGTACACCAGGAGAGAGAGCAGGTATTAAGCCAGGAGATAAGATTATAAAAGTAAATGGCACGGAATATTACGCTGAAAATATGGATGCCGCAGTAAAGGTTATGAAAGGAAAACCTAATACAAAGGTTACCCTTACTATAATGCGTAGAGATAAAGAAGGGAACAATCAAACCATTGATATGGACATAACTAGAGAGGAAATAAGATTAGAAACGGTAAAATCTAATATAATCGATGATAATATTGGATATATTAAACTTACATCCTTTGATGAATTAACCTATGATGATTTTGTAAAGGATTTAAGAAATTTAGAAAAGTCGGAAGTAGAAGGATTAATTATAGATTTAAGAAATAATCCAGGAGGACTCTTAAATGTTTGTGCTAATATAGCTGATGAATTTTAGGAGAGGGAGATATAGTTTATACAGAAGATAAAAGTGGAAATAGAGAATATTTAAAATCCAAGAAATCAAAAACAGATTTACCTTTAGTTGTATTAGTCAATGGAGGAAGTGCCAGTGCATCAGAAATATTAGCTGGAGCGATAAAGGATCACAATAGGGGGGGAGAACTAATTGGTACTACAACTTTTGGCAAGGGTGTGGTTCAGAGGATTAGAGGCTTACCAGATGGGTCAGGAATTAAATTAACTATATCGGAATATTTTACCCCCCCTAATGGTACAAATATTCATGGAATTGGTATTGAACCAGATATCATTGTAGAATTACCTGATGATATAGAAGAGATTGGAATAAATAACTTAAAAGAAGATACTCAGTTACAAAAAGCAATAGAAGTAGTAAAATCAAAAACTAAATAATTAAAGCTATAAAAAAAAGGGGGGGAAGAAATTATGGACGGACTATATCTAATTGTATATTTTACAATTATAGATATACTAAAGACATTTATATCTCCTTTTTTTCTTATTATAATCGTCATTATATATTCTCAATACAATAGTCTTGTGAATGCACCCTTTAAAGCAACTATTACATCTATAATTTATGGTATATTTGGAGGTATAATTGCCACGGTATTATTTATCTATTTACAAATATATATAATACCAAAGGATTTTATATATATATTTGTTGTTGCAATAATTTTATCCTTGATTAATGTTAGATTTATGTGCTTTTCATATGGAGGAAGTATTGTAGCATTAAGTAATCTAATAATGGGATATCCAAAGTTGGACTCCTATGAATTAATGTTAGTTGTATCTATATTACATTTAATAGAAAGCCTTTTAATTTTATTAAATGGAAATTACGAAAATACAATAAATTACTTTCATTTAAAAGGTAAAATAGTAAAGGGTTATAGCTTTAATAGATTTTGGCCTTTACCCTTTGTTATCTTTATTGGAGATACTATGATTAGGCCAATAACATTACTGGCAATTTTAAGCTATGGAGATTTTACAGTGTCAAATCAACCAAAGCTAAAAACTATAAAGACATCTATAATGTTATTTGTTTACAGTCTTTTGTCTTTTTATAATAACAGTAGCTAAAATAAATGTATTCTTACCACCTGTTTTTGCAATATTAGGTCATGAGTTTATAATTTATTACAACATATATAGAGAAAATAAAAACCCTAGGAATAAACAGATTTCCTAGGGTTCTATGTTAGCCACTTTCATTAGGTTTAAAGCATAAACAATTTGAGATTTTTCACTTTCAAAAGGAACTGAAAGGTTTACATATAGAAACTTTTTTTTCATCATTATAATACACATTATCACTATTGATATTAGCCATGGAAGTAAGCCCTTTATCCCTTATATTATATTTATATAAGGTGAAATCATGCTCACTTTGTTTTTTTCTCTATTAGAGCAAGATTTTCATCATCTAAAGAAAAGAATTTAGTTATATTTAAGTTTAAAGTATCATAATATCTATTTTTGTCTAGATCATATATAGTAAATATATTACTATCTTTTTTTTCATTAAATTTTAAAAAAAGCTATTTTGTTTTCATTTATAAAACTAGGCTTAAAACCATGGGAATCAAATTCAAATTGAGAAAAATTTTCAGTTAAATATATTTTTATATCTTTTTATTATCTTCATTTCCTTCAGTAATCAAGAAATAATCATCCATAATTTGCAAATCTACAATATCTTTAGGAATAGGTGCAAATAAATTAGTTTCATTTTCTTCAACATTATAAAAATATATATATGATCTATCTTTATTTTATCTACGATATATATAGATTTTCTTTGTCTTTCCATCTAATGATTTTAGGATTAATATAATCTTTAAATAAAACTTTGTAAGCTTTTTTTTGTCTTGTTTTTCCATAACATATAATTCATTATTTTCATCACTAGATTCTAAAATAGATATATGTGTAGCATCAGGGCTAAATTTTGCACAACATATCTTGGACTTTGACGAATATAATATTTCACTATGATTATCTTCTATATCAAATACCCAAAGAGTTTCTTTTGTCCATTATTTTTTTTCTCCGTTTTCCTGCTTCTTATATAGAATAAATTTATTGGGTATATAATCTAAGATATAACCCTCATCAATTAAAGATGAAATAAAATTTTTACTTGATTTTATAACACTTCCGCTATTAGCATCTATTAAAACAGATAGGTCAATTATAGGAGTTTCAGTGTTATATTTATCAAATATATTGTTATAATTAAGTTCCCATAAAATTCTATCATTTTTATTTAAAATATTTACCATAGGAAAGGTGTTTATGGAAATTTTAAAATCTGAATTAATTTTATTAACAACTTCATTAATACCTAATTTTACCTTTATAGGAGTATAGTTTTCGTTAATAATATTAAATGTTAAATCTTCTTTATTTTTAATTCTAACACCTTTAAGATCTATAAGGATTTGGGGGGGAACAGATAGATGTTTTTTTTCAGTATCTGTTTCATTTTCTACAAATATATTTATATCATTACCAATTTTATTAATCTTAGTAACATTTACTCCTGAAGATTCTACTAATCCTAAGGAAGCTAATAGTCTAAAATCAAGGCCTTTTTTTTATAATTTCTACATTAGGCTCAATATTTTGAAAGCCTTGAGATAAAACAACTTGTTCTACTTCAAAATTAATATTTTCATTATTTTTATTTTCAATAGAATTTGTTTCTTTAATAACAATAGGATTTTGTTTACTGTCTGAACAACCTGAAAAAAAATGATATTAAGGTTATAAAGATAAACAAAAGTAGCATACGCTTCATTAAAGCTCACTCCTTCTCTCATATTTTACAATATAAAAGACTTTTCTACAAGACTAATTAATTATATAATTTACTTTGACAATAATAATATATAATATATAATGGAATAAGGAACTTATGTTCAAACGAGGTGATTAAAATAAATAAATTTAAAATAGAATCAAATTTCAAACCTACAGGTGATCAGCCTGCTGCAATAGAAAAATTATCAAAGGGAATAAATGATGGCTTAAAACATCAAGTGTTATTGGGTGTAACTGGATCGGGAAAGACTTTTACCATGGCCAATATAATAGAAAAGGTCCAAAAACCAACTTTGGTTATAGCCCATAATAAAACTTTAGCTTATCAATTAGCCAGTGAGTTTAAAGAGTTTTTTTTCCAAATAATGCAGTTGAATACTTTGTTAGTTATTATGACTATTATCAACCAGAGGCATACGTTCCCCATACAGATACCTATATTGAAAAGGATTCTTCTATAAATGATGAAATTGATAAATTACGCCACTCAGCTACGGCTGCACTTTTTGAAAGAAAAGATGTAATAATAGTGGCATCAGTATCCTGCATATACGGTTTGGGAGACCCTATAGATTATGAAATCTAGTAGTATCCCTTAGACCAGGTATGATTAAGGATAGGGATGAAGTAATGAAAAATTAATTGATATTCAATATATGAGAAATGACATTAATTTTGAAAGGGGAACTTTTAGAGTAAGAGGAGATGTTTTGGAGATATTTCCTGCTGCTTCCAGTGAAAATACCATTAGAGTAGAGTTTTTGGAGATGAAATAGATAGAATAGTAGAAGTGAATTATCTAACTGGAGAAGTAATAGGCCTTAGAAATCATGTATCCATATTTCCTGCATCCCATTATGCAACTACAGAAGATAAAGTTAAAAAAAAGCCTTAGTTAGTATAGAGGAAGAGTTAGAAGAAAGATTAAAGGAACTTAGAGACAAAGATAAATTAGTAGAGGCCCAAAGATTGGAACAAAGGACTAGATATGATTTAGAAATGCTTAGTGAAATGGGATTTTGCCAAGGAATAGAAAACTACTCTAGACATCTAAGCAATAGACCACCAGGTAGTAGGCCTTTTACACTTATAGACTATTTCCCAGAGGATTTTTTTTAATAATAGTAGATGAATCCCATGTAACTATACCTCAAATTGGAGGTATGTATAAAGGGGGGGATAGATCTAGAAAGATGAATTTAGTGGAGTATGGATTTAGATTACCCTCTGCTTTAGACAATAGACCATTACAATTTAGTGAGTTTGAGTCTATGGTAAATCAAATAATTTATGTATCAGCGACTCCAGGACCCTATGAATATAAAAATAGTGAAAACACGGTAGAACAAATAATTAGACCTACAGGACTATTAGACCCAATTATAGAGGTAAAACCTATTAAAAATCAAATAGATGATTTGATTTCTGAAATAAATAAGGTTACTAATAGAGAAGAAAGGGTATTAGTTACTACGCTAACTAAAAAAAATGGCTGAAGATTTAACAAAATATTTTAAAGAAATAGGAATAAAGGTAACTTATCTTCACTCAGATATAGATACTATAGAAAGAATGGAAATAATCAGAGATTTAAGATTAGGCAAATATGATGTATTAGTAGGGATTAACTTATTAAGAGAAGGATTGGATTTGCCAGAGGTATCCTTAGTGGCAATTTTAGATGCCGATAAGGAAGGTTTCTTAAGATCAGAAACTTCTTTAATTCAAACAGTAGGTAGAGCTGCTAGAAATGTAGATGGTAAAGTAATAATGTATGCAGATAATATAACTAAATCTATGGGAAAGGCAATAAGCGAAACTAATAGAAGACGGGAAATCCAAGATGAGTATAATAAATTGCATAATATTACACCTAAAACTATAAATAAGGGTATTAGAGATATTATAGAAGCGACTATTGTTGCAGAAGAAGAAGTAAAATATGAAGAGACATTTAGTAAAGATGAAATAGAATCCATGATAATTGGACTAGAGGGAGCAATGTTAAAGGCTGCAGAGGAATTAGACTTTGAAAGAGCTGCAGAATTAAGAGATAAAATTATTCAATTAAAGAAGATGCTAAAATAATGAGGTGGAATAATGCATGACAAAGGATAAAATAATAATCAAAGGTGCAAAGGAGAATAATTTAAAAAAATGTGAGTTTAGAAATACCAAGAAATAAATTTATAGTTTTTACTGGTTTAAGTGGTTCTGGTAAATCTTCCTTAGCCTTTGATACCATATATGCAGAAGGACAAAGACGATATGTAGAATCCCTATCTAGTTATGCTAGACAGTTTTTAGGACAAATGGATAAACCAGATGTAGAATATATAGAAGGGCTATCCCCCCCTTCCATATCTATAGACCAAAAGACTACAAGTAAAAATCCTAGATCAACAGTAGGAACAGTTACAGAGATATATGATTACTTAAGATTACTATATGCTAGAATAGGTACTCCCTATTGTTATAAATGTGGTAAAGAGATTTCATCCCAAACAGTAGATCAAATGGTGGATAAGATTATGGAGCTTGATGAAAGAACTAGACTTCAAATTTTAGCGCCAGTAATTAGGGGGGGAAAAAAAGGGAGAACATGTAAAAGTATTAGAAAAAAATTAAAAAAAGAAGGATTTATTAGAGTCATAATAGATGGAGAAAATTATGAAATATCAGATGAAATTAAATTAGAAAAAAAATAAAAATCATACCATTGAAGTAGTAGTAGATAGGATTATTGTTAAAGAAGGAATAGAAGGAAGGTTGGCAGACTCTTTAGAGACAGCTTTAAAGCTAGCAGATGGACTAACTATAGTAGATTTAATGGGAGAAGGAAGGTTGATATTTAGTCAAAACTTGCTTGTCCAGATTGTAATATTTCTATGGAAGAATTAGAGCCAAGGATGTTTTCCTTTAATAGTCCCTTTGGCATGTGTCCAACTTGTAATGGATTAGGATTTTATAAAGAGATTGATCCAGATTTAGTAATTCCCAATAAAGATTTAAGTATAGAGGAAGGGGGAATTGCACCCCCCCATAGTACTTCAGCTGAAGGAACTTATTATTATGAAATATTTAAAAAAATTAGCAGAGGATCATGATTTTAGTTTAAATAAACCTTTAAAAGAAGCACCAAAGAAGTTTTTAGATGAACTTTTATACGGAACAGATAGAATATTATCCTTTACCTTTAATAGCCATTTTGATGGAATAAGGGATTTTAAAGGCACCTTTGAAGGGATTATACCAAATTTAGAGAGGAGATATCGCTCTACTAATTCTAATGCTATGAGGGATAGGATAGACGGCTTTATGGCAGAAAGTCCCTGCCCTAAATGTCATGGAAAAAGATTAAAGGATGAAGTTTTAGCCGTAAGAATAAATGGATTAAATATCATAGAGGCTACTGATTTATCCATAACTAAGGCCATAGAGTTTTTTTTCTAATTTAAAATTAACAGAAAAAGAAGAATTAATTGGGGGGGAACAGATATTAAAGGAGATTAACGAAAGACTAAAATTTTTAGAAGATGTGGGTTTAGGATATTTGACTTTATCTAGAATGGCAGGCACATTGTCAGGTGGAGAATCTCAAAGGATTAGACTAGCTACCCAAATTGGTTCAAGTTTAGTAGGAGTAGTATATGTATTAGACGAGCCAAGTATAGGATTACATCAAAGGGATAATAACAAATTATTAAAAGCCCTTAGGGATTTAACAGATTTAGGAAATACTTTAATAGTAGTGGAACATGATGAAGATACCATGTATATGGCAGATCATATAGTAGATATAGGACCAGGAGCAGGTATCCATGGAGGATATATTGTAGGGGGGGAAGGCACCGTAGAAGATATAAAGAATAATGAAAATTCCATTACAGGTAAATATTTATCCCATAGGCTAAAAATAGAAGTACCAGATACTAGGAGAAAGCCTAATGGAAATTGGGTTGAAATTATAGGAGCTAAGGAAAATAATTTAAAGGCTATAGATGCTAAAATACCTTTAGGTGTATTTACTGCTGTTACTGGGGGTTTCAGGCTCAGGTAAAAGTTCTTTAGTCAATGAAATTTTATATAAATCTTTAGCCCAAAAATTAAATAATGCTAGGATTAGACCTGGTAAGCATGATGATATAAAGGGATTAGAACATTTAGATAAGGTCATAGCCATAGATCAAAGCCCAATAGGAAGAACCCCCCCAAGATCTAATCCAGCTACCTATACAGGAGTCTTTGATTATATTAGAGATGTTTTTGCCATGACTAATGAAGCCAAGATGAGAGGATATAAAAAGGGCAGATTTAGCTTTAATGTTAAAGGTGGTAGATGTGAGGCGTGTAAAGGGGACGGAATATTAAAGGTGGAAATGCACTTTTTACCAGATGTATATGTTCCTTGTGAAGTATGTAAGGGTAAGAGATATAATAGGGAAACACTACAGGTAAAGTACAAAGGCAAAACCATATCTGATGTTTTACAAATGACTGTAGAAGAAGGAGTAGAGTTTTTTTTGAAAATATTCCTAGAATTAAAAGAAAGCTACAGACTTTATTTGATGTAGGATTAGGGTATATAAAGATTGGGCAATCTTCTACAGAGTTATCTGGTGGAGAAGCTCAAAGGGTTAAATTAGCTACAGAACTGTCTAAAAGATCTACGGGAAAAACCATATATATTCTTGATGAACCAACTACTGGACTTCATTCTGCAGATATTCATAAACTTATAAAGGTATTAAATCAGCTTGTGGAAGGAGGAAATACTGTTATAGTAATCGAGCATAACCTAGATGTTATTAAAACTGCAGATTATATAATAGACCTTGGGCCTGAAGGTGGGGGGGATAACGGAGGAACCATAGTAGCAGTAGGAACTCCAGAAGAGGTAAGTAAGAATGAAAAATCCTACACAGGCCAATTTTTGAAAAAGATGTTGGAAAACTAAAAGGGGGGGAATGAGATTGTGAAAATTACAGTTTTAGAACCATTAAGTGTTCCAGAAGAAGATTTAAGGAAGATAGCAAAATCAATTACTGACAAAGGACATGAATTGGAGATATTTAATGATAAAACTTCAGATATTGAAGTTTTAAAGGAAAGAGTAAAGGATACAGATATATTAATTATAGCTAATTCTCCTTTAAAGGGTGAAGTTATAAGAGCAGCAGAAAATCTTAAGATGATTTCAGTTGCCTTTACTGGAGTAGATCATGTAGATTTAGATGTTTGTAGGGAAAGGGATATTTTAGTTAGTAATGCAGCAGGATATAGTACCCATTCAGTAGCTGAGCTTTCCTTTGGAATGATGATTTCTCTATTAAGGAATATAGTTCCATTGGATAGAGTAACTAGAGAAGGTGGTACTATGGCAGGATACAGACAAAGAGATTTATATGGAAAGACTTTAGGTGTAGTAGGTACTGGAGCCATAGGAAGCAAAGTAGCAGAAATAGGATTAGCTTTTGGATGTAATGTTTTAGCATATAATAGAAGTGAAAACACGGATTTAAAAGCTAAAGGGGGGGTAAAGTATATAGATATAGAAGATTTATTTAGAGAAAGTGATATAATTACCATTCATTTACCTCTAACTCCTGAAACTAGGGGGGGATTTATCGATGAAGATAAACTAAGACTTATGAAAAAGGATGCTTTATTAATCAATACAGCTCGAGGTCCAATAATTGACAATGAAGCATTGGCAAAGATTTTAAAAGAAGAGAAAATTGCAGGTGCTGGAATAGATGTATTTGATATGGAACCACCTTTAGATAGGGATTATCCATTATTAAAGGAAAAGAATGTAGTGGTAACACCACATATAGGATTTGCTACAGAAGAAGCTATGGTAAGAAGAGCCTATATTGCATTTAATAATGTGGGCAGCTGGATTGATGGAAAACCTGAAAATATAATTAAATAATTGTTTATATGGGAAAATGGAGTATGAGATAATATTATCTCATACTCCATTTTAGCATAAAGTCTCCAAACATATCCATAACTACATCGTTGACTTCACTTTCATCATAAATATAATAACTTATTCCATTGATATATTCCCCCTTCCCCCTGGAATAGTTTCTGTTATCATATTTTCTAAGTCGATTTTCTAGCTGTTCCCACACCTTTAAGTATAGTTGATAGAGGGATATTAGTATCTACATAGTCAAAATAGGTTTCAATTAACTTAGGTAATTTTAGGATGTTTTAGGTTTTAAAGTTTGTTTTACCATTTCCTTCATAAACATCTGCTGGGCCTTTACCCTGCCTACATCTCCTCCAGGATATCCAATTCCATTGTTGTCTTTTCTCCATCTCAAGAATTGAATAGCCTTATCTCCATTTAGAGTTTGTGGACCAGGATATAAATCTACGTGGAATTCCTTGCCCTTTGTCGTATCATCATATTTCATTCTCCTAGGAACATCTATTTCTACACCACCAATAGCTTCTACGATTTTCTCTACGGCCTTGTAATCCACTTTTACATAGTGATCTACATCTATATTTAGGAAGTCTTGTACAGTTTTAAGGTTAGATCTATACCACCATAGGCATGAGCATGGTTTATCTTATCTAATTTTCCCTTGACAGGAACCCTAGTATCCCTAGGTATGGATAGTAGTTTTATCTCTCCTGTCTTGAAGTTTACACTGGTTAGCATCATAGTATCAGTACGCTCATTGCCTGAACTTTTAATATCATATGTATCTATTCCAAGAAGAAGGAATAAAATCTCATCTTTATCCTTTGGTTTTATCTTTTCTACTTCATTATCTGATGGTTCTTTCTCATTATCATCATCATCGTACTCATCTATGGAAGAAGCAAGATTAATCTTTTGGAACAAAATATCGCCAAAGAATACATATATTGAACTAAAAACTAAAATAGAAATAATAAATGTAGTTAAAAACTTTCTTTTCATATTTACACCTCATCTGATAGGACGTTAATTATTTATTATAATACTACAGTTAAATGGTAAATACAATTAAAAATCCATAATGTTACTATATTGTAATCTATAAACAAAAAAAGAGATTGGTATTTTCATACCAATCCAATAAGTCTTACAGCATTTGCAAATATAAAACAAACTAAAATTCCAGTAATAGTAGGAGTAAGGAAAGAAATAAGAGTCCACTTCAGATTTTGAGTTTCCTTTTTTATAGTAAGGCAAGTTGTAGCACAAGGCCAATGAAACAAAGTAAATAACATAACAGATACGGCAGTAACCCAAGTCCAGCCATTATCTATTAGAAGGGTTTTAAGTTCAAATAGGTTATCAAGTTCTAGCATAGAACCTGTAGCCATATAACTCATGATTATAATAGGTATGACTATCTCATTAGCAGGAAAGCCTAAGATAAAGGCCATTATAATATAGCCATCCATACCTATTAATTTAGCAAATGGGTCAAGGAAGTTAGCAAAATGAGTTAATATGCTAATATTATCTACATTTATATTAGCCATTATCCATATTATTAATCCTGCAGGTGCTGCTACCATAACTGCTCTACCTAAGACAAATAAAGTTCTATTAAATAAGGAGGTTATTATTATCCTTCCAATTTGTGGTCTTCTATAGGGTGGAAGTTCTAAAGTAAAAGTAGAAGGTATTCCTTTTAAAATAGTACTGGATAAAATTTTAGAAATAAACAAGGTCATAAGTACACCTAGTATAATAACTGACGTTAGGATTATTGTAGATAATATTGATTGTAATGGGACCAATAAAAAAGCCTGTGAAAAACATAGTAATAACTGCTATTAGTATAGGAAATCTACCATTACAAGGTACAAAGTTGTTAGTAATAATGGCAATAAGCTGTTCCCTAGGAGAATCTATAATTCTACAACCTATTATTCCTGCAGCATTACACCCAAATCCCATACACATGGTTAAAGCTTGCTTTCCACAAGCAGAAGATTTTTTTAAAATAATTATCTAAATTAAAAGCCACTCTAGGTAGATATCCTAAATCTTCTAAGAATGTAAACAGAGGGAAAAATATAGCCATAGGAGGAAGCATTACTGATACAACCCAAGCAAGGGTTCGATATATTCCTAATACTAAAACATCATGAATCCATATAGGAACCTTTACCCATAGAAAAAGTCTGAAAGTTTATCTTCAATCCAAAAAAGCCCTTGGCCAATAATTCTGAAGGTATATTAGCACCAGAAATGGTAATCCAAAATACTAAACCTAAAAGAAGTATCATAATAGGTATACCAAAGGCTTTAGAAGTAAGGTAATGGTCTAGCTTTCTATCGAATTCATTATAGTTTTCTTTTGTAAAGAAAATCACTTTATTAGCTACATTTTCAGCTATAGACACTAATTTAGCAACTATTTTATCTTTTAAGATGGTACCATTGATGCCATTATCATTTAAAAAAACTTCTTGCTTTATGTATTTCCTCTATTAACAATTTATTTTCCTTTAAACTAAATTCGAGATAATCATCTATGGAGTATAATAAGTTCTCTTCTCCATCTATAAGTTTCAAAGCAACCCATCTAGTATTTAATTTGTTTTTTTAGGAGTGGTGATAGTTTTTTGTTCAACTCTTTTTTATTGCTTCTTCTATGACATTATCATAGGTAATTTTTATAGGACTAGGAATATAATCATTATTAGAAACTTTTTGTATTGAATCCATTAAATTATCTAAACCTTGTTTTTTTAAGGGCTGTAGTTCCTACTACAGGTACTCCTAATTTTTAGATAATTTATCTAAATCTACAACAATTCCCTTTCTCTTTGCTTCATCCATTAAATTTACACATAATATTACCTTTGGAGTTAGTTCAATGGTTTGCAATACTAGGTTTAGATTTCTTTCTAAACATGTAGCATCTACTACAACTACAGTGGCATCAGGACTACCAAAACATATAAAATCTCTGGCAATTTCCTCTTCAATGGAATTTGCCATTAAAGAGTAGGTACCAGGAAGATCTATTAATATAAACTCATCATCATTATAATTAAAATATCCACGGGCATTAACTACTGTTTTACCCGGCCAATTTCCTGTATGTTGTTTTAAACCAGTAAGGCTGTTAAAACAGTACTTTTCCCGACATTAGGATTACCAGCTAAGGCGATTGTTTTTCCAATTTCCACAATATATAACACCTCCTAAATATCTGAGATTTTTTCTACTAATATAGTAGAAGCAACTTCTGAACGAAGGGCAATAACTGCACCTCTAATTAAATATGCAATAGGATCCCCGGAAGGACTTTTTTTTGTAAAGGCTCTACCACAGTGTCATATGTCAAACCTAAATCCAGCATACGTCTTCTTATGGATCCAGTTGAGGTTAAATCTTTAACTTTACATTTTTCTCCAATGGGTACTAAATTAAGGGTTAGGATATTGGACATATAAACATCTCCTTATTATAATAATTCATATATTTAAAATATGTGAGATATTTAAAAGTGTTACTTATGATAAAAAACAATAGAGATAATAGTATTTAAAGTCTATGTATAGTATAATTGAAAATACAGGAGATTTAAGGAGGGAATGTGATTGAATATAAATGAAAGGTTAAAGAACTTAAGAAAATGGATGAAAAATAGAGGAATTACTGCATACATAATTCCAACATCAGATCCTCATCAATCAGAATATGTGGCAGAGCACTACAAAAGTAGAACTTGGATATCTGGGTTCACAGGTTCAGCAGGGACTGTAGTAGTTACACAATATGATGCGATACTATGGACTGATGGAAGATATTTTATACAGGCTGAAAATCAATTGAAGGGTTCAGAATATAAACTATTTAAGATGGGAGTCCCAGGATTTCCTAGTTATGTGGAGTGGTTAAGGGATAATTTAAAGTTTGGAGATACTATTGGTTTTGACGGGAGGGTATTTTCTCAGTCATCTGTTGAAAAACTAGAAAAAGAATTTGAGTGTAAAGGGATTAAATTTATTGACCAGTATGATTTAATAGGTGAGATTTGGATAGATAGACCTGAGATTCCTAAGAAAGAAGCCTTTGTTCATGAAGTAAAGTATACAGGAATTACTGGGAAAGAAAAGATTGAAAAAGTAAGGGAAAAGATGAAAGAAAAAGATGCAGATTATTTTCTTATTACTAGCTTAGACGATATAGCTTGGCTATATAATATTAGAGGTGGAGATGTTGAAAATAATCCTGTAGTTATTTCTTATGGATTGGTATCTATGGACAAGGCTTATCTGTTTGTAGATAAGAGCAAAGTTGGTGTAGTAAGACAGAAGGATTTTTAAATGAAAATGGAATTGAAATAAAGGAATATGAAGAAGTAGTAAATTTAGTTAGTAATATTAGCAAAGATTCGACTATACTCTTAGATAAAAATAGAATTAATAGGTGGCTATATAAAGAAATCCCAGAAGAATGTAAAATAATAAATCATATGGATATAACTACAAAACTAAAGGCAGTTAAAATGGCACGGAAATAGAAAACCAAAGAAATGCTTATATTAAAGATGGGGGGGTTGCTTTGACTAAATTCTTTTATTGGTTAGAAAATAATCTAGGTAAAATAGAAATAACAGAATTATCCGCAGAGAAAAAAAACTAGAGGAATTTAGAAAAGAACAAGAACTATTTATAGAGCCTAGTTTTGGAACTATATCAGCCTATGGACCAAATGCTGCCATGGCTCATTACTCAGCTAGCGAAACGTCAAATTCAACTTTACAACAGAAAGGATTATATCTTGTAGATTCAGGTGGACAATACTTAGATGGCACTACTGATACCACTAGAACTATTGCATTGGGACCTATAACTGAAGAAGAAAAAGAGATTTCACCTTAACCTTAAAGGGGGGGCATATAGCTTTGTGCAATGCTAAATTTTTAGAAGGTACTACAGGATATCAGTTAGATATAATTTGTAGATATCCATTATGGCAAGAAGGGTTAGACTTTAAGCATGGTACAGGCCATGGAGTAGGGTTTGTATTAAATGTCCATGAAGGGCCTCATAGGATATCCTCAGTTTATAATGATATAGCTTTAGAAAAAGGAATGGTAGTAAGTGTTGAACCAGGAGTATATAAGGCGGGAAAACATGGTATTAGAATAGAAAATATAGTAGTGGTAGATGAGGATATAGAGACAGAATCAGGGCAATTTATGAAATTTGAAACTCTATCCTATGTATATATTGATTTAGATTCAGTAGATGTGGATTTATTATCTCAAGAGGAAAAAGACTGGTTAAATAATTATCATAAAGATGTGTATAATAAGCTATCTCCATATTTAACTGAAGAGGAGAAAAACTGGCTTAGAAATAAAACTAGAAGTATATAAGAAGGCGAAAGCCTTCTTTTTTTTATAAAATTTTATGGATTCCGTTCAAACAGTGCAGCTCTTACAACTTTTTTTTACTTAGTGGATACTTCTATCAAATTTTCCAAAGTCGAGTCTTGTTTAAAAAAATTATTCTTTTATTTTAAATAACTATGATTTGTATTTTAATTGATTATAGTTACTTTTAGATAAGACATATTTATAAAGATAAGCACTGACTTATAAAGATTCGAGATATTATGTGCAAGTAACGGACGTACCTTTGACCGCCAGATTAATGACATAATATTTCTATTTTATCTTAAAGGACTGTTTTCAATTTTACATAAGATTTATGATATAATATATTTAGGTGATGATATGTTTAATATAGAAGAAGAGTTAAAACAATTACCTGATAAACCAGGTGTATATATAATGAAAGATAAAGATGATGAAATAATTTATGTGGGAAAAGCCATATCTCTAAAAATAGAGTTAGGCAATATTTTCAATCCTCAAGAAATCAAGGGTTAAAAGTAAAAAGTATGGTTAGCCATATATACGAATTTGAATATATAATAGTAGATAATGAAGTAGAAGCTTTAATATTAGAGGCCAATTTAATAAAAAAAACACAAGCCTAAATATAATATTTTACTAAGAGATGACAAACAATACCCATATATAAAGGTAACTTTAAATGAAAAATACCCTAGGGTAATTAAAACTAGACAAGTATTAAAGGATGGAGCTAAATATTTTGGACCTTATCCTAGTGCTACAGCAGTAAACGATGCAATTGATATTATACATGATATATACCCTATTAGAACTTGTAAATTAAATTTAGAAAAAAATATGGGGAAATTCAGGCCATGTTTAAATTATCACATAGGTAAATGCAATGCCCCCCCTGTTTAGGAAATGTAGATGAAGAAGAATATTTAGAAATGATAAACAAAGTAATAAAGTTTCTTAGTGGTAGAAAAGATGATTTAATAAATATTATAGAAGAAAAAAATGATAAATGCATCTAAGTATTTAGAGTTTGAAAAGGCTAGTATTTATAGAGACCAGATTAATTCTCTAAAACTATTACAAGAAGAGCAAAAAAATAGTCACTTCCAATATAATAGATCAGGATGTAATTGGTATGGCAAAGGGAATAGAAGAAGTATGTGTTCAAGTATTTTATTAGAGGTGGAAAATAATAGGTAGAGAACATTACTTAATGGAGGATATGTTTAATACTGAAAGAAAAGAAATCATAAGCTCTTTTTTTTAAAACAGTTTTATATAGGATCAGCTTATGTACCTAAAGAGATATTAATTGAAGAAGATATTGAAGATTTAGAAACTATAGAAAAGTGGTTGGAAAATAAACGTGGTTCAAAGATAAATATATTAGTACCAAAACGAGGAGAAAAATATAAATTAATAGAAATGGTAAACAAAAACGCTAAAGATATGTTAAATAAATATGGAGACAAATTCCTTAGAAAACATAGGGAAAATTTAAAGGCTCTAGAAGAAATTCAAGATATTTTAGAGCTTGAAGAATTTCCAAATAGAATAGAAGCCTATGATATATCTAATACAAGTGGAGTTCAATCTGTAGGCTCCATGGTTGTATTTGAAAAAGGGGAAGCTAAAAATCTGACTATAGAAGATTTAGAATTAGGGATGTAAACACTCCAGATGATTATGCTAGTATGGAAGAGGTATTAAAGCGAAGATTTATAAGAGGGATAGAAGAAAAACAACTTTTACAAGATAGCTCTATAAAGTTAAAAGGATTCTCCAATTTTCCAGATTTAATAATGATAGATGGAGGAAAGGGTCAAGTAAATATAGTTTTAAAGGTCTTAGATGAATTAGGGATAGATATTCCTGTATGTGGATTAGTAAAGGATGATTTTCATAAAACTAGAGGGATAATTTACAATAATATAGAATTTGAATTGCCTTTAGATTCCTTGGGGGGGTTTAGAATGATATATAAGATACAAGAAGAAGCCCATAGATTTGCCCTTAGTTATCATAAAAGTTTAAGGACAAAAAAAATATGTTTAAGTCCCAATTAGACGATATTAAAGGCATTGGAGAAAAGCGAAAAATGGCTTTGATGAAACATTTTCAAAGTATAGAAAAAAATCAAAAATGCAACTATTGAAGAATTAGCTAAAGTAAGGGGGGGTATGAATAAAGTAGTTGCAGAAGAGTTATATAATCATTTCAAAAATAAAAAAGATTAGTAGAGGAGGTAGAAAATGGAAAAAAAAGATTATATAGATCTGAGACAAATAAAATGATAGCAGGAGTATGTGGAGGTATAGGAGAATATTTTAATATAGATCCTACACTTATTAGATTAGCTTGGGTATTATTAAGTATACCTATGGCTTTATTCGGAGGGCTTATAGCCTATATAATTGCTGCAATAATAATACCAACTAAATATTAGGAGAGTTATATATGAGCTATGTAAAATTAAGACAAATAATTAATGATATGAACTTAGAAATAGTCCATGAATCAACGGATTTAGATGATATAAATATATATTCAAGTGAAATCAGCAGGCCTGGTTTACAAATAGTAGGATATTTTGAAAAATTTGTACCAGAAAGGATTCAAATAATTGGTAGTGCTGAGTGGCATTATTATAATGATATTCCAAATTCCCTTAGGTATGATAGTATAGACAAATTGTTTTCATATCCTATTCCAGCTTTTATAATTTCTAGGGATTTGCCTGTATTTAAGGAAATAATAACCCTTGCCAAAAAGCATAATATAACTATATTAAGAACAAAAGAAAATAACTTCAAAGATTATCAATAAAGTACTAAACTATATAGATTTACAACTAGCTCCTGAGACAAGAGTTCACGGTGTGTTTGTGGAAGTTTATGGCGTTGGAGTCTTGATAACTGGTAAATCGGGAGTGGGAAAATCAGAAACTGCCTTGGATTTAGTAATTAGAGGACATAGACTTGTTTCAGATGATGTGGTAGTTATTAAAAAAATGGAAGGTATGCTTATGGGGGGGAAATCCCCCCCTGAGATAACTAGACATTTCTTGGAAATTAGAGGATTGGGTATATTAGATATTGAAAGACTATATGGTGTAGGTTCTGTAAAAAAATGATGAATTTGTTGAGTTAGTAATAGAGTTAGAATTATGGGATGAATCAAAGGAATACGACAGAGTTGGACTAGATGAAAGTTATACAGAAATACTAGGTGTACAAGTATCTACTGCTACGGTGCCTGTAAGACCTGGTAGAAATGTTGCTATGATAATAGAAGTGGCAGCTAGAAACTTTAGACAAAAAGTTCTAGGTTATAATGCTGCATATGAATTAAATGAAAGGATAAAGCGTCATATAGAAATCAATAGAAATAAAAAAAGATTATAAAAAGTGAGACAATATCGAATATATTATTTATTGGCAAAATTATATCTATCTTAGTTGACTTTATTTTTAATGTTTATTATACTTATAGTGGTATGAAAGTATAAATTTTACAAATAAATAAGTTTGTATTAATTTGTAGAATAATTAACTACAAGTTATATTTTAATATTTACAATATAAGAGGAGGTTTATATATTATGGCCAAAGTAATGAAAACTATGGATGGTAATACTGCAGCGTCTTATATTTCCTACGCTTTTACAGATGTTGCTGCTATCTATCCAATAACGCCATCATCAGATATGGCAGAACATGTAGACGAATGGTCTGCAAATGGTAAAAAGAACATATTTGGACAAGAAGTTCTTGTAAAAGAAATGCAATCAGAAGCAGGAGCAGCAGGTGCGGTACATGGTTCACTACAAGCTGGAGCATTGACTACTACATATACTGCATCACAAGGATTATTGTTAATGGTACCTAATATGTATAAAATCGCTGGTGAATTACTACCAGGAGTATTTCATGTATCAGCTAGAGCTTTAGCTTCACATGCTTTAAGTATTTTTGGAGATCACCAGGATGTTATGGCAACTAGACAAACAGGATTTGCATTATTAGCATCAGGCAGTGTTCAAGAAGTCATGGATTTAGGTGGGGGGGTAGCTCACTTATCAGCAATTAAAGGTAGAGTACCATTTTTACACTTCTTTGACGGATTTAGAACAAGTCATGAAATCCAAAAAATTGAAGTTATGGAATATGATGATTTAGAAAAATTATTAGATTATGAAGCTTTACAAGAATTTAGGGAAAGAGCTTTAAATCCAGAAAACCCTGTAACTAGAGGTACTGCTCAAAACCCAGATGTATATTTCCAAGCAGCAGAAGCTTCAAATCCATATTATGAAAGAATAGGCGGTATCGTCTATGATTATATGAAAGAAATATCCAAAATTACTGGAAGGGAATACAAACCTTTCAATTATTATGGACATCCAGAAGCTGAAAGAGTAATTATAGCTATGGGTTCTGTAACACAAACAATAGAAGAAACTATAGACTACTTAGTTGAAAAAGGTGAAAAAGTTGGTATGATTAAGGTTCACCTATATAGACCATTTGTAGCTGATTATTTCTTCGATGTATTACCAAATACAGTAAAGAAAATAGCAGTTCTTGATAGAACAAAAGAAAAGGGAGCCATTGCTGAACCATTACATTTAGATATCAAGAGTATATTCTATGATAGAAAAGAACAACCAGTTATTGTTGGTGGAAGATATGGATTAGGTTCAAAAGATACGACTCCTTCACAAATATTAGCAGTATATGAAAATTTAAAATTAGATCAACCAAAAGATAGATTTACTATAGGAATAAATGATGATGTAACTAATACATCTTTAGAAATAAAAGAAACAATAAATACAGAACCAGAAGGAACAATAAAATGTAAATTCTGGGGGGGATTCGGTTCTGATGGTACAGTTGGAGCAAACAAACAAGCAATTAAGATTATCGGAGACGATACTGACATGTATGCACAAGGTTACTTTGCATATGACAGTAAAAAAAATCAGGTGGAGTTACTATATCCCACTTAAGATTTGGAAATGAGCCAATTAAATCAACATACTTAATAACAGATGCAGATTTTATTTCATGTTCAAAACAATCATATGTATATCAATATGATATATTAAAAGGATTAAAAGATGGTGGAACATTCCTATTAAACTGTATCTGGGATGAAGAAGAATTAGATTCTCAACTACCAGCAAAGATGAAGAAATATATTGCTGATCATAATATTAACTTCCATATTATAAATGCTACTAAAATAGCAGCTGATATCGGTTTAGGTGGAAGAACTAACATGATTATGCAAGCAGCATTCTTCAAATTATCAGAAGTATTGCCACTAGATGAAGCCATAGCACACTTAAAGAAATCCATAGTAGATGCATATGGTAGAAAAGGCGAACATATTGTAAATATGAACTATGCAGCAGTAGACAAAGGTATAGAATCTTTAGTTAAAGTAAATGTTCCAGAATCATGGAAAAATGCTGTAGCAGAAGAAGAGAAAGAAAGAGATGTACCTGAGTTTATTAAAATATAGTAGAACCAATGAATAAACAAGAGGGTGATTCTTTACCAGTAAGTGCATTTGCAGATATGGCAGATGGCACATTACCACATGGAACAGCAGCTTATGAAAAACGTTCTATAGCAGTTGAAGTACCTCATTGGATTAAAGAAAATTGTATTCAATGTAATCAATGTTCCTTTGTATGTCCTCATGCAACAATAAGACCATTCTTATTAGATGAAGAAGAAAAAGCAAGTGCACCAGAAACCTTTGAAACAATAAAGGCTATGGGCAGAGGATTAGATAACTTACAATATCGTATGCAAGTTTCAACACTAGATTGTACAGGTTGCGGAAACTGTGCTGAAGTATGTCCAGCCAAGGAAAAAGCATTAGTAATGAAACCATTTGAAGCAGAATACGAAGTACAAAGCAAGAATTGGAAATATGCAATGACAGTTGAAGCAAAACCAGATCTTATGAATGTAAATACAATTAAAGGTAGTCAATTTAGACAACCATTACTTGAGTTCTCAGGAGCTTGTGCAGGTTGTGGAGAAACAGCTTATGCAAAATTAGTTACTCAATTATTTGGCGATAGAATGTATATAGCAAATGCTACAGGTTGTTCATCAATCTGGGGGGTGGTTCAGCACCATCAACACCATATTGTAAAAATCATGAAGGCAAAGGACCAGCATGGGCAAACTCATTATTTGAAGACAATGCTGAATTTGGATATGGTATGGCAATAGCTATAAGACAAATAAGAGATAAGATTAAATTATTAATGGAAGAATTCCTTGCATTAAATCTTGATTCAGAATTAAACGAATACTTTAACCAATGGATTAATGGAATGAAAGACGAAAAAGAATCTAAGGCAGCTGCAGGTATGATTATTCCAAGACTTGGTGAAGATACAGGTAATGAAGAAGCAAATAAAATTCTTAAAGACATTAAAGATAGAAAAGACTATCTAATTAAAAATCTGTTTGGATATTTGGTGGAGATGGATGGTCATATGACATAGGATTTGGCGGAGTAGACCATGTTCTAGCATCAGGAGAAGATATAAATATCTTAGTATTTGATACTGAAGTATATTCAAATACAGGAGGTCAATCCTCAAAAGCGACACCAACAGCAGCAGTAGCTAAGTTTGCTGCATCAGGTAAAGAAATTAGGAAGAAAGACCTAGGTATGATGATGGCAACTTATGGTTATGTATATGTAGCACAAGTAGCAATGGGTGCTAATATGAATCAAACAATAAAAGCTATAAATGAAGCAGAATCCTATGATGGTCCTTCCTTAGTAATAGCTTATGCACCATGTATTAATCATGGTATAAGAACTGGTATGGGTACTAGTGTAAGACAAGAGGAGAGAGCAGTAAAAGCAGGATATTGGCACCTATACAGATTCGATCCAAGATTAGCTAAAGAAGGAAAGAATCCATTTACATTAGATTCAAAAGAGCCAACTGAATCATTTAGGGATTTTATAACTTCAGAAGTAAGATATACTTCACTACAAAAGAAATTCCCTGAATTAGCTGAAGAATTATTTGAAGCAGCAGAGAAGAATTCTAAGATAAGATATGAAGGCTATAAGAGAATGGCTGAACAATATTAAATAAAAATAAATGGGTTATCAGTTTATTGATAACCCATTGTTTTTTTAAAATTATAACTTATTTTTCTTTCCAACATTCAACTTTGCCTAAATCAGGAATATCCTTAGGATTAAATACAGGATTATTACCTGCTTTTAATTGTTTTACATAGTCATCAAAGGTGGCAAAGGCAATTGGGCCTAATTTCCATATTACTATTAAGTTTATAAGTGCCATAAGTCCCATAAATACATCTGCAGCATCCCATACTAGACCAAAGCTTGCTATGGATCCTAAGAACACCATTACTAATACTAATATTCTATATCCTGTAAGGAATCCAGGGTTAGTATCTATAAATTCAATATTAGATTCCCCCCCATAATAGTAATTACCTATAATTGAACTATATGCAAATAAGAAAATACAAATAGCTAAGAAAGTATTTCCCCCCCAATTACCAACTTGGGAACTAAGGGCGGCTTGTGTGATTTGAATTCCTTCTAATCCTGCTGCTTCACCAGTTTCTAACACTCCAGATAGTAATATCATAAATGCAGTTGCACTACACACTAATATAGTATCTACATATACTCCTAAACTTTGAATAAATCCTTGTTTAGCAGGATGGGATGTATGTGCAGTAGCAGCAGCATTGGGAACACTACCCATACCAGCTTCGTTGGAGAATAACCCTCTTTTAACACCATTCATTATAGCTGCTCCCATGGCTCCACCAAAGGCTGCCTTAGCTCCAAAGGCATTAGAAATTATCATACCAAACATCTTAGGAACTAAAGCAATATTCTTAATCATAATAAATAAAGCTACTAGTATATATATAGTCGCCATTACAGGAACTATTTTAGAGGATACATTTGCTATTCTCTTGACACCTCCAAAGATGACAATCCCTGTTATGATAAGTAATATAACTCCCACCATTATAGGTTTAAGACCAAAGGCCCTCTCAAAGGAACTGGCAATTGTATTGGCCTGAACAGAGTTAAAGATAAATCCAAAAGTAACTGCTGTAAGTATAGAGAAGAAAACACCTAGTCCTCTTTTGTCTAGTGCTTGCTCAATATAATATGCAGGCCCACCTCTAAATGTATCTCCGTCTTTTACCTTGTATATTTGTCCTAGAGTACTCTCTATAAAGCTTGTAGCTCCACCTATTAAAGCGATGATCCACATCCAAAATACTGCTCCAGGGCCACCAGTAGCAATGGCTATTGCTACACCAGCAATATTTCCTGTACCTATACGAGAGGCTGCAGAAATACAAAAAGCCTCAAAGGGTGATATGCCTCTTTTACCATCAACAACTTCAACTGCTTCAGTCATAAGCTTGAACATATGACCGATTAATTTAAACTGGCCAAATTTGATTTTAAAAGTAAAATAAATACCAAGTCCAATTAATAAAATAATCAAGATGTAAGAATAAAGCCAGTCGTTTAGAAGACTAATAAGATTTCCTAATGCTTCCATTTACAATTCCTCCTTTTTAAATATTCTAAAAAATGCAAATACACTGCATATTTACTATACACTTATATTCATAGCATGTAAGGGTTTTCCTGAGCAAATGTATCATACCTAATACCATTTATATGCTAAAATACATGAATATAGTATAATAATAGAGTATATGATAAAATAGATAGAGAATAATATTGAAGGGGTGATAATTTGGATAAAGATAAACTAGTCCAAATATTTAAAGATAAAGATGTAGGAAAAATATTATTAGATGAACCTATGAAAAAGCATACTTCCTTTAAAATAGGTGGACCAGTAGATATAATGGTAATTCCAAGTAGTGAAGAACAAATAGTTAAAGCTATAAAATTATGTAGAGAAAATAATATCCCTTTTTATATAATGGGCAATGGAACAAATCTATTAGTAAAAGATGGAGGCATTAGAGGCGTAATAATAAAGTTAAACGAAGGATTTAATAAAATAGTAGTTAGAGATAACCATATTTCTTGTGAATCAGGTGCATTAATAACTGCAGTAAGTAGAAAAGCCATGTATAATTCCCTCACTGGTATGGAATTTGCGAATGGAATACCAGGCACTGTAGGTGGAGCAGTTACAATGAATGCTGGTGCCTATGGTGGAGAAATGAAAGATATTATTACTAAAGTAAGGGTATTAGATAAAGAGAACAATTTAAAGGAATATACTAATGAAGAAGTGAACTTTAGATATAGGGGGGGAAGCAGGGTAATAGATGAAGAATTAATAGTGTTAAAGGTTGAATTTCAGTTGGAATATGGAGAACAGTCATTGATAAAAGAAATTATGCGAGAACTTACATTAAAAAGAACATCTAAGCAACCTTTAGAATTACCTAGTGGTGGAAGTACCTTTAAGAGACCTGTTGGCTATTATGCTGGGAAATTAATAGAAGATTCAGGGCTTAAAGGATTAAGGCATGGAGGGGCACAGGTTTCAGAAAAGCATAGTGGTTTTGTAGTTAATGTAGAAGAGGCAACCTGCGAAGACGTATTAGGATTGATATCTGTAGTACAAAAACAGTTAGAGACAATTATGGTGTAGAATTAGAGCTTGAGATAAGGATTATAGGAGAGGATAATTGATGAAATTATATGGTGATTATCATACTCATACCATATATAGTCATGGAAGTGGCACCATAAGAGATAATGTGGAAGAAGCATTAAGAAAAGGGCTAAAGGAAATAGGGATATGTGATCATGGACCTGGGCATTATCTTTATGGAGTAAAAAAAAGAAAAACATTCCAATTATGAGGGAAGAAATTGATAGATTAAATGAAGAATATTCAAGCAAGGGTATTAAAATTCTTTTAGGAGTTGAAGCAAACTTAACAGGATTTGATGGGACCATAGATATGGATGATAAATTGATTAAATTAACGGATATACTTCTCTTAGGATATCACTATGGCGTAACTCCAAAATCCTTTAAACATGGCCTAGGATTGTATGTAATGAATCCTATAACAAAGATTTTGCCCTTTGGTAGAAAGTCAGCATTAGAGTTGAATACCATGGCCTTTGTTAAGGCCATTAAAAAAATATCCTATAGATTTTATTACACATCCAGGTTCAAAGGCCAAGGTGGATATAAAAACATTAGCCAGGGAAGCAGGGAAAGTAGGTACTGCTTTAGAAATAAATTCAAAGCATAGTCAATTATCCGTTGAGAATATTAAAATTGCCATGGAAGAAAATGTAGATTTTATAATAAATAGTGATGCTCATACTCCAGAGGATGTAGGTAATGTAAAAGAATCATTAAAGAGAGCAAAGGATGCTGAGCTTTCAATGGATAGAATAAAAATATAGTTAAATAGGTGGTGATAAAATGGAATTTTAGTAATCACAGGAATGTCAGGGGCAGGAAAATCTCAAGCCATGAAGGTTATGGAAGATATGGGTTACTATTGTATGGACAACCTTCCACCTGCATTATTACCTAAATTTGCAGAACTTTGCTATGAATCAAAGAAAACCATAGATAAAGTAGCAGTAGTGGTGGATATCCGTGGTGGAGAGTTTTTCATAATTTATTTAAATCCCTAGAGGATTTAACAGACAAGGGTATAGGATATAAAATACTATTTTAGATGCATCAAATAATACCCTTATTAAGAGATATAAAGAACTAAGGCGACCACATCCCTTAGATCCTGAAGGTAGCATTATAGATGGAATAAAAGAAGAAAGAAAACTATTAGAGGATATTAAAGATAGAGCATATTATATTATAGATACATCAAAATTGACAATAGGCATGTTAAAGGATGAATTATATAATATATTTTTAGAAGGTGGAGAAAAGAGAAAGCTTTCCATTTTAATTACTTCCTTTGGATTTAAAAATGGCATATTAATGGATGGAGACTTAATCTTCGATGTAAGATTTTTACCAAATCCCTATTATATATCAGAGTTAAAAGAAATTTCAGGCCAAAATGAAGAGGTAAAAAAACTATGTCTTTAAATGGCCTCAAACTAATATATTTGTATCTAAGGTAGTCGACATGCTAGAATTTTTGATTCCCTTTTATATAGATGAGGGCAAAACCCAATTAGTAGTTGGTATAGGCTGCACAGGAGGTTTTCATAGATCTGTAGCCATAACTAATAAATAGGTGATATTCTTAAAGCCAATGGACATAGGACTATAATAAGTCATAGAGATCTAAGATAGTAAGGGGAATATTTATGGAAATAAAATTTAAAGAGAAAAAAAGTATTAAATGGACCTAAAGTAGTTGTAATAGGTGGTGGTACAGGGTTATCAATACTTTTGCGGGGGGGATTAAAAAAATATACACCTAATATTACAGCCATAGTCACTGTAGCAGATGATGGTGGTGGTTCAGGTGTCCTTAGGGAAGATTTAGGTATGTTGCCCCCCTGGAGACATTAGGCATGCTTATTAGCTTTAGCCAATACGGAACCTACTATGGAAAAATTACTTCAATATAGATTTGACAATGGGGGGGTATTAAAGGGACAAAGCTTTGGCAATCTTTTTATAGCAGCTATGAATGGTATTTATGGTAGTTTTGAAATGGCAATTAAAGAAACAAGTAATGTTTTAGCTATAACAGGTAGGGTATATCCTATGACATTAGAAAAGGTAAAGTTATTTGCTGAATTAGAAAATGGAGAAATAGTAGAAGGAGAGTCTAATATTCCAATTATAGCAATGGAAAAATCAAGTAATATAAAGAGAATGTTTATTGATCCTAAGATATCTAATCCATTAAAAGAGTCAATAGAAGCTATACAGCAGGCAGACTTAATAGTATTAGGCCCAGGAAGTCTATATACATCTGTAATCCCCAATTTATTAATTAATGATATAGTGAATAAAATATATGAAGCCAAGGCTCCTAAAGTCTATATTTCCAATGTAATGACTCAACCTGGTGAAACCGATGGATATGATCTTATGGATCATGTACAGGCTATTTTAGATCATAGTAGACAGGATTTGTTAGATTATGTCATAGCTAATATAGAAGAAATACCTAAGGAAACCTTATCTAAATATATAACCGATGGATCCATGCCTGTTATTTTAAAAGAGGAGCATATAGAGTTACTGAAGGATAAAGCATCAAGATTATAACAGATAATCTTATAGATATAAAAAAAGAATTATATCCGGCATGATAATATAAAACTAAGCCAATTGTTAATAGATATATCCAAAAAAAGAAAAGTAAGTTTATCACTTACTTTTTCTTGTCTTCAATAAATTTTGCTATAAGATTTCCTGCAGATTTCTTAGTTAGAGTTTCATAGTTTATCTGATAATTGACTTCTTCAGCCAATTTCTTTAAGGTTTCTAATTGTCGTTTTGTAGGTGGTTCAACTTGATATATACCATCATCTTCACCTATACCATCTTCAAAGGATAATTCTTCAATGGCAGTCATGCCGATATTAGTTAGATCCCTAAGGGCACGGGCCTTTGCCCTAGTAGAAGCCATCCTAATGATATGGGGGGGTATTAAGGCCGAGTTTACAGACTGAGGACTTGCATCTCCAATATCTACAAAGGTTTCTTTTTCAGTAGTAGCTGTTGCTTTACAAATGGCAACCATATTATTTTCTTTATTGGGTATTTGAATTATCTCTACTTCTATAGATAAAAGACTTTTTTTTGGTGAGCTAAATCCAGAAGCCCTTCATAGGTTACATAGCTTTTTCCTTGTAAATTTATTAAAAATTTTTCATTAACCATATTTTCACCTCATATATAAAGATACCCTAATTTATATTATATTATTTAATTAGATATAATAATCCTAATCTAATAGTATTTTGAATAGCTTCAATATGGGTTCTTTCAAAAGAATGAGAAGCATCTACACCAGGACCTATTAATCCTACCTTAATATCATTACCAGATCTTAAGGCTGCAGAACCATCAGAACCATAATATGGATAAATATCAACTTTATAATTTAACCCTTCTTCCTTAGCTAAATTTATTAATCTTTTTCTTAATTCATAATCATAGGGTCCAGAGCTATCCTTGGCACATATAGTGACACTATATTCATCTGAAGTTTGTCCTTCTCCAGGTGCAGCCATATCTACAGCAATAAATTCAAAGGTTTTTTTCTGGAATAGATGCACTTGCTCCATGGCCCACTTCCTCATAATTACTTATGAAAAAAAATTTGTAGTATAATTAGGTTGAATTTTGTTTTCTGTTAAATATTTTGCTATATATAATAATACAATTACTCCAGCTTTATCATCTAAATGTCTAGACTTAATAAAACCTGAAGATGTAAAAGTAGTTCTAGGATCAAAATATACAAAATCACCTACATTGATTCCAAGCTTTAAAGTATCCTCCTTAGAATGAACTTTTTCATCAATCCTAATTTCCATATTATTAATATCTCTTTCAATGGTCTTAGTTTCATCTCCATGAACATGGGAGGAAGCTTTAGTAGTCAAAACGGTACCAGTATAGTTATTGCCGTCTAAGGTTTCTATGGTTACATATTCTCCCTCTATAGTACTCCATACATATCCACCTAATTGGGATATTTTAAGTCTGCCATTTGATTTTATTTCCTTTATCATTCCACCTAATGTATCAACATGGGCAGAAAGAGTAACTTCTTTTTCAAGGGTTTTTCCAGGGATAGTGGCAATTAAGGCACCTTTATTATTTCTTCTAGTTTCAATACCTAAGGTATTAAATTCATTTTCCACAAAAGAAATAGCATTTTCTGTATTTCCAGTGGGGGGCTAGGTATATTTAATAAAGTCTTTAATTTTTCCGAAATATAATAAACTTCTAAATCCATTATCATCTCTCCTTTTTCTTAGTATTATAGTATAATAGTATCATAATTCATCTTTTTTTAAAAAGATTTAACAAATTTTTGTGAAATATAGTATAATTAATATAATATTTAGAAGATAAGTCTTAAATGATTCAGGAGTTGGTAATATGTTAAGGGAAGTAAGTTCAGGAGGTGTAGTGGTATTTGGCAATACTATTTTATTATTGAGAAAATATAATGGAGATTGGGTTTTGCCAAAAGGGAGAGTAGAAAAAGGTGAAAAACTTCACACTGCTGCCCTTAGGGAAGTATTGGAAGAATCAGGTGTTAAAGGGGAAATCATTCAATATATAGGTAAAGTTAACTATAAATATAAAAATTTAAAAGAAGATGAAATCGTTTCGAAAACAGTCCATTGGTACCTTATGACATCCCATAATATGAATTGTGTTCCCCAAAAAGAGAAGGGTTTATAGATGCTAAATTTGTTCATATGGATAAAGCGAAGAACATTGTCAGATATGAAGATGAGAAAAAAATAATTAACAAAGGCATAAGTATTATAAGAGGAAGCAATTAGAGGTGATTGTATGTCATTTTCTTCAATGACTAAAAATGAACTAGCTAGAATACCAGTTACAGATCACTGTTGTAAATTAGCAGAACTAGCTGCTATAATTAGAATGTGTGGAACTATTCAAATTAAAAAGATGGGGGGGAAACTAAATTTAAGATTAATAACAGAGAATGCAGCTATTGCTAGAAGGATTTTTACAATATTAAAAGAGATGTATAATGGTGATGTAGAAGTAGTAGTTAAACGTAATAAACAACTAAAGAAGAATAATAATTATTTAATAATTGTTAATGATAATGGTATATCAAAGGAAATATTAATAGATGTAGGTTTTATAGATAAGGAGAAGATAAATATTTTTAATCCCCACTATAAAGTCAATGAAGATATTATAAGTAGAAGATGTTGTAAGAGAGCTTATATTAGAGGAGCTTTTTTTTAGGTGGTGGTTCCATTAGTAATCCTGAAAGAACTTATCATTTAGAATTTGTAACTAATGATGAAGAGCATAGTGAGGATTTATCTAATATCATTAATTCCTTTGGGCTTAATTCTAAAATAGTCCTTAGAAAGGATAATTTTGTTGTATACCTTAAAGAAGGAGAGCAAATTTCTGATTTGTTAAATATAGTTGGAGCTCATCAAGCCCTATTAAAATTAGAAAATATTAGGGTACTAAAAGATGTAAGGAACAATATAAATAGAATTGTAAATTGTGAAACTGCAAATTTAAGTAAAACCATAAATGCATCTATGAGGCAAGTACACCATATAGAAACTATACAGAAATATATGGGACTTCATAAATTACCTAAAAACTTAAGGGAAGTAGCAGAAATTCGATTAAATCATAGAGATGCTACATTAAAGGAAATAGGTATGATGCTTGATCCTCCAGTAGGGAAGTCTGGAGTAAATCATAGATTTAGAAAAATAGAAGAATTAGCAGAAGAATTGAAAGGGGGGGTGAAATAATGGAAAAAAACAACACTAACTTTAAAAAAATCCTGAAGGATTACATGCAAGACCTGCAGCTATGTTTGTTCAAGAAGCTAATAAATTTGAAAGTGATATTGAAATTGAATTCCAAGGAAATAAAGTAAATGGAAAGAGTATAATAGGTATCATGTCCCTAGGTGCATTTCATGGAGAAGAAATTACCATTGTAGCTAAAGGTAGAGATGAAAAAGAAGCAGTAAAGGCTTTAGAAGAACTGATAAACAACGGATTGGAAAAAATGTAATGAATATAATTCTAATTACTAATAATAGATATGTATTTAATAAGTATAAGGATAATTATAGTATCTTATATAATGAAGATTTTACCTATATGGATATTTTAAAACTTACTAGGGATAAAATCCATAAAGGACATTTATTATTAACTCATCCATTATCAGGTAGTATAAAACCTAATGAAACACCATATAAAACAATAATTATATCTAAAGGAAAAGGCAATATAGATTCAAATAGCTTAAACATAATTGAAGAAAGTATATTAACAACTAGAAAATTTTTAGAAAATAAAGTTACTCCTAAATGGTCAGAAAGGGTTTTAGATGATTTTAGAGTCATAGACTTATCTTTAATTGAAAATTCAATAGAAAAATCAAGTAATATTAGTAAAGACTCTTAATGAGTCTTTATTTTTAATTTTCATATGATAAAATATAATATATATGAAAAAAAAGAAAGGATATCACTATGGTTAATAACAATGGGTTTGTTCATTTACATGTACATACGGAATATAGCCTTTTAGATGGTTCCATTAGAATAGAAGACTTAGTTAAAAGAACCAAGGATTTAGGCATGGACTCTGTAGCCATTACTGATCATGGTTCCATGTTTGGAGTTATTCAATTTTACAAAGAAGCAAAAAAAACAAGGAATTAAACCTATATTAGGTTCAGAAGTCTATATGGCAGTAAATAAACATACTGAAAAGAGCAAAAGGACAAAAATCAATATCATTTAGTTCTCCTTGCAGAAAACAACGAAGGATATCAAAACCTTATGAAAATCGTATCTGAAGGATATGTTAATGGATTTTACTATAAGCCGAGGGTAGACAAGGATATTTTGAGAAAATACAGCAAAGGAATAATAGCCTTATCTGCATGTCTTGGCGGAGAAATTCAACAATACCTTTTAGACAATAATTATGAAGGAGCAAAAAGAACTGCATTAGAATATAAGGAGATATTTGGTAAAGACAACTTCTTTTTAGAATTACAGAACCATGGTCTTAATGAACAAATAGAGGTTAATAATAGATTAATTCAAATAAGTAAAGAATTGGGTATTCCTTTAGTAGCTACCAATGATGTTCACTATTTAACTAAAGACGATGCAATAGTTCATGATATACTATTATGTATTCAAACAGGGAAAACAGTAGATGAAGAAAATAGGATGAAGTTTCCTACAAATCAATTTTACTTAAAATCCCCCCAGAAGAAATGAAAGCTATATTTAAGGAACAAATTCAAGCCTTGGAAAATACAGTTTGGATAGGAAAAAGATGCAATGTAGAACTAGACTTTAATACTTTACATCTTCCAAAATATGATATCCCAAAGGGCTATACTAATGAATCCTATTTAAGGGAATTGACCCTAAAGGGACTAAAAGAAAAATATGGTGAGATTACAGAAGAAATAATGAATAGGTTTGAGTATGAATTTAAACCATAGTAGACATGGGATATATAGATTATTTCCTTATTGTATGGGATTTTATTAAATTTGCAAAAGACAATGAAATAATGGTGGGACCAGGTAGGGGATCAGCAGCTGGAAGTATTGTATCCTATGGTTTAGGTATTATAGATATAGATCCATTAAAATATGGATTAATCTTTGAAAGATTTTTAAACCCAGAAAGAGTTACAATGCCTGATATAGATATAGATTTTTGTTATGAAAGGCGAGAAGAAGTTATACAATATGTAGTAGAAAAATATGGAGCTGATAGGGTAGCTCAAATAGTTACCTTTGGTACTATGGCAGCAAGGGGGAGCCATAAGAGATGTAGGTAGGGCAATCAATATGCCTTATGGAGAAGTAGATTATGTAGCTAAACAAATACCCACAGATTTAGGTATGACAATAGAAAAAGCTCTTAAAGTTAATAATACTCTAATGGAGGAATATAAAACAAGGATAGTATAAAAAGACTAATAGATTATGCAATGGCGGTAGAAGGATTGCCAAGACACACATCTACCATGCAGCAGGGGGGGTAGTTATTTCAAAGGAACCAGTTACTAATTATGTACCTCTTCTAAGGAATGGTGATGCTATTACCACCCAATTTAATATGATTGAATTGGAAGAGCTAGGACTATTGAAGATGGACTTTTTAGGTCTTAGGACTCTGACGGTAATTCGAGATGCAGTTAATTTAATTGAAGAAAATCATGGAATTAAAGTGGATTTTGATGATTTTACTTATGATGACCCTAAGGTATTAGAAATGTTTGCAAAGGCAGAAACTTTAGGAATATTTCAATTTGAAAGTTCAGGCATGAGGGCTTTTTTTAAAGGAATTAAAGCCCAATGTCTTTGAAAATCTTATAGCAGCTAATTCCCTATTTAGACCTGGTCCCATGAACCAAATTCCTACCTTTGTAGAATGTAAACACGATCCTAGCAAAATAAAATATATCCACCCTAAGCTAGAAAATATCCTCAATGTAACCTATGGATGTATAGTATATCAGGAGCAGGTAATGCAAATAGTAAGGGATATTGGGGGGGATACTCAATGGGACGTGCGGATTTAGTACGTCGTGCAATGGGCAAGAAGAAAATGGATATAATGGAAGAAGAGAGAAGGAATTTTATCTATGGACAAGTAGATGAAAAGGGCGATATCCTAATTAAAGGTGCCATTAGAAATGGAGTAGATGAAGCTTCAGCAAATAGGATATACGATTTAATGATTGATTTTGCCAACTATGCATTTAACAAATCTCACTCTGCTGCCTATGCAGTAATTGCTTATAGAACAGCATGGTTAAAATATTATTATCCAGTGGAATTTATGGCAGCACAAATATCTTCTATTATGGGAAATACTAATTCAGTATCCTTATATATACAGGAGTGTAAAAGATTAGGTATAGATATTTTGCCACCAGATATAAACGAATCTTATCATAAATTTACTGTGTCCAATGGGAAAATTAGATTTGGATTAACGGCAGTAAAAAAATGTGGGAGAGAACTTTATTACAGCATTAATAAAAGCGAGGAAATCAGGTGAATTTACTAGTTTTACAGACTTTATTGAAAGAATAGAAAAAGTAGATTCAACAGTTATGAATAAACGGGCAGTAGAAAGCTTAATAAGATGTGGAGCCATGGATAGTATTGGAGCAAATAGAGCTCAATTATTAGCGATATTTGAAAAAAACTATAGATAGTATACATGAAGATAGAAAAAGGAATATAGAAGGACAATTTTCTATTTTTGATAGGATAGAAGATACAAATAATAAGGATAATTTACCTAGTTTAAAAGAATTCCCACAAAAAGTATTATTGTCAATGGAAAAGGAAATTTTGGGTATATATGTATCTGGACATCCTTTAGAACCATATAAAAAAAAGAGTTATCGGCTGTATCTAATATTACAACATCTGAAATATTTACACAATTAGATGAAGGGACTAACAATATACAACAAGTTCGGGATGGACAAAGAGTTAAAATTGGAGGCATTATAGTTGAGAAAAAGAATAAAATAACAAAAACAATAATATAATGGCCTTTCTAACTATAGAAGATATGTATGGATCTATAGAATGTATAGTTTTCCCAAGGACTTATGAAAATTATAATAATTTATTAGCTGAAGATGGACTCATAGTTATAGAGGGAAGGCTTAGCATATCAGAAGTAGAAGAGCCGAAGATAATCTGTGAAAAAAAATAATGCCTTTAAATAAGTATAAATTAGATAAAGTATATATAAAAATTTCCAAGGATAAACCTAATAATATATTTAATAAAATAAAGCCTATTTTACAAAGATATCCTGGAGATGTACCAGTATATTTATATTTAGAAAATCAAAATAAGACTTTTGTTGCTGATAGATCTTTATGGATTAAAATTACAGATAACAAATCTATAGATGAACTAGAAAGCTTATTAGGTAAAGATTCTATTAAAATATCATAAGTATAAATATATAATATATAAGAATAGCTCATAAGGGGGATGGGCGTATGTGGACAACTATTTATGTTGCCTCAGGTCGTGAATGGGCTTCTGAGATTGAAGAAAAATTACGTGCTGAGGGTTTTATTATTAAAGTAAAGTATTTTGGATGTGAAGGGGGGGAGAGGAGCTTTATGAAATATTGGCTCCAAATTTTGAAGCAGAAGATATTCAATCTTTTATGGTAGAACTTGGAATATTATAATTAATAAAGAAAACTAAGGAGGAATATATGAAAACCATAGGTATATTGACTAGTGGAGGAGATGCTCCAGGAATGAATGCTGCTATTAGAGCAGTAGTAAGAACAGGAATTTATAATAATATTAGAATTATGGGAATTAAACAAGGTTATAGTGGATTAATAAATGGAGATATTGTGGAAATGAACCTATCATCTGTTGCAGATATTATCCACAGAGGTGGAACTATGTTAAGAAGCAGCAGATCTGATGAATTTCAAACAGAAGAAGGCTTTAAAAAAAGCTGTAGATGTATTAAAAATATTTGGAATAGATGGTCTTGTAGTTCTTGGAGGAGATGGAACCTAAGGGGGGGAGCTAAGAAATTATCTGATGCTGGTATACCAACAATAGGTATTCCTTGTACCATTGATAATGATTTAGGATATACGGATTATACTATTGGTTTTTTTTACAGCAGTAGAAACAGTTGTAGATGCTATAAGTAAAATTAGAGATACATCTACATCTCATGGTAGGGCTAATATAATAGAGGTAATGGGAAGGCATTGTGGGGGGGATATTGCACTATATGCTGGCCTTGCAGGTGGTGCTGAAAGCATCATTGTTCCTGAAATGGAATTTAATATAGATGAAGTTGCTAAAAAAAGCCATAAGTGGAAGAAATAGGGGGGGAAATTACATCATATAATAGTTTTAGCTGAAGGAGTAGGAAATGCTTATGATGTGGCTAAAATCTTAGTAGAAAAAACTAATATTGATACTAGGGTAACAATATTAGGACATATCCAAAGAGGTGGAACTCCTACAACTTTTGACAGAATATTAGCTAGTGAAATGGGTAGAAGATCTGTAGAATTATTATTAGCAGGAGAAGGTGGAAGGGCTTTAGGTACAAAGTGTAATCATATAATAGATTTAGATATAACCGAAGCTTTAAATATAAAAAAAACAATTTGCCAAAGAGATGTTTGAAACAACAAAATTGCTATCTATCTAGGAGGAATTAATATGAAAAAAACAAAAATTGTAGCTACCATTGGACCAGCTTCAGAATCAGAAGAAATTTTGAAACAATTATTTCAAAATGGATTAAATGTATGTAGATTAAATTTTTCTCATGGTACCCATGAAGAACATAAAAATAGAATAGATACTATTAAAAAAAGTAAGAAAAGAACTTAATTTGCCTATAGCTATAATGTTAGATACTAAGGGACCTGAAATTAGATTAGGAGATTTTAAAGAAGGTACAATTGAATTGGAAGAGGGAGATTTATTTACATTAACTACTAGGGATATCCTAGGTGACAAATCTATAGTTAATATATCCTATGAAGGATTACCCCCCCAAGATGTAAAGGAAGGTAATATAATATTAATCGATGATGGTCTTGTAGAGCTTAAGGTGCTAGAGATAATAGATAATACTGAAATTAAATGTGTAGCACTAAATAGTGGAACTCTTAAAAATCATAAAGGAGTTAATGTGCCAAATGTAGAAATAAACTTACCAGCTATTACTCAAAAAGATATAGATGATATATTATTTGGAATAGAAAATGGCGTAGATTTATAGCACCATCTTTTATTAGAAAAGCTGATGATGTAACTGAAATTAGGAGAATCTTAGAAGAAAATAATGGACATAATATAGACATTATATCTAAAATAGAAAACCAGCAAGGCGTAGATAATATAGAAGAAATATTAGCAGCATCTGATGGTATTATGGTTGCTAGAGGAGATTTAGGCGTTGAAATTGAAACGGAAATTATGCCCCTAGTACAAAAGGAATTAATAAAAAAATGTAATATTGCAGGAAAACCAGTTATTACAGCAACACAAATGTTAGATTCTATGATGAGAAACCCAAGGCCAACTAGAGCAGAAGTAACAGATGTGGCTAATGCAATACTGGATGGTACTAGTGCAATAATGTTATCTGGGGAAACTGCTGCAGGAAAGTATCCTGTAGAATCAGTTAAAACCATGTATAATATAGCTATTAAAACAGAAGAATCTTTAGATTATTCTAGATTATTAAAGGAAAAATCCAATAAATCTGAAATAAGTACTACAAATGCAATAGGAAGAGCAACTTGCTATACTGCTCAAGATTTAGAAGCAACTGCTATAATAACTGCAACATCATCAGGATACACATCTAAAGCTATATCTAAATTTAGACCTAAAACACCTATTATAGCTGTTACAACAACTGAAGAAGTAATGAGACGATTGGCATTGGAATGGGGGGGTGTATATCCTGTATTAGCTCCTGAAAGCGAATCGACAGACGAAGTAATATCCAATTCAGTAGAAGCAACAATAAAGAATGGATATGCTAAAGAAGGAGATTTAGTAATTATAACAGCAGGCATTCCTGCAGGATTATCAGGTTCAACTAATTTAATCAAAGTTCACACAATAGGAAAAATCCTATTAAAAGGAACAGGAATTGGGAATTCATCAGTTTCTGGTAAAGTTTGTATAGGGGGGGAAGTGAAGCTGAATTATTATCAAAATTTGATGATGATGATATCCTAGTATCTGTAAATACTGATAAGGATATGGTAAAGTTTATGGAAAGAGCATCAGCAATAATAACAGAACATGGAGGCATAACATCCCATGCTGCCATAGTAGGATTAAACCTTGAAATACCAACTATAGTTGGTGCAGAAGATGCTACTAAGATTTTAAAAGATGGAGATATAATAACAGTAGATAGTTTAACAGGTCAAATTTACAAAGGCGAAGCTAGGATAATTTAAAATTAGAGAAGGTTTTAAAATAGATAATTTAAATAGCAGAAGAAAGAAGGAGGTATGTATAAAATACCTTCTTTTTTTTCTTTGTTGTTAATCATATATATTCCTGTTATAATAATTTTAGATACTCGAAATAAATATAATAGGTGATAAGATGAATAAAAACGATAAGACAGAACTAATACTAAATGGAGAGATATTTAAGGCTTTACTCACCCTTTCTATACCAATTATAATTAATAATCTTATACAAACATTATATAATTTAGTAGATGGTATTTGGGTTAGCAAAATATCTTCAGTTCATTTTGCAGCTACATCCTTTGTTTGGCCAATTAATTTTTTTGTTTATTTCCTTAGGTATTGGAATTTCAATAGCTGGAACCTCATTGTTATCCCAATTAGTAGGAGCTAATAGAATAGAAGATGCTAAAAAAATATGCAAACCAAATAATTATGGTTTCCCTATTATTTGCAGGCAGCTTTACTTTATTAGGAATTGTTTTAAGTCCATATCTAATAAAGGCTATGGGAGCAACGGGAGAATTAGCTAGATTGGGTAATATATATTTAAGGATTACTTTTTTTAGATATGATTTTTTTATTTTTATTTTTTTAATATTAATTCCATAATGAATGCTCAAGGAAATACAGTTACACCTACTATATTAAGTGGAGTCTCTGCTTTATTAAATGTAGTATTAGACCCTATATTTATATTTATTTTTAATTGGGGGGGATAGCAGGTGCAGCATGGGCTACATTAGTATCCAGGGCAGCATTAGCAATAGTAGGCCTTAAGATGTTGTTTGGACCTAACAACAAAATTAAACCTAATTTAAAAGGATTCAAATTTAATAAGGATATACTTAAAGAAATTATAAATGTTGGCTTTCCATCTTCAATAGGGCAAGCAGGAGCTGCCATAGGGTTACATCCCTTGTTATGCAACCAGCTGCTGGAATTGGTGCAGCTTTAACGGCTATAGTAGGACAAAATATGGGGGCAGATCAAATAGATAGGGTAGTGGAAGCCTTTCATAAGGCAGTAAAAATTACATTAACCGTTGGTATAGTTGGATGTGGACTATTACTTATATTTGATAAACCAATAATTAACTTTTTTTATACAATCAAAGGATGATCCAGAAGTAATAACGGAAGGGATTAATTATCTAAAGTATATTTCTTATTCCATGCCATTTCTAGGTTTGTTTAGTGTATTTCAAGGAATATTTCAAGGATCCGGAAATACAAAATATTCCATGGCTATGGAAATAGGGAGATTATGGTTTGTAAGAATTCCAATGATATTATTATTTAAACATTTTACCAATATTGGATCTTCAGGAATATGGTTTTCCATGAGTTTTAGCAATGCTTTAGTTTGTGTATATGGATATTTGGTTTACAAGAAAGACGGATGGAAAAGGAGAGTTATAAGTACAGCTAATAGGATTTAATAATCTATGATGTTCCAATAGAATATCAATGGAGGATACTATTAGATTTACCATCTAAAAAAAGTGAAGTAATAATAATTTTTACAAAAAAACAAGCTAAAATCATAAGGAGATCCTCAATTTCCATCTGATCCTGTTTGTGGTTCAGTTGGTATGCTTATCCAAATTTAGGAATTATTGTAGAACATCAAAGGGAAGTGGGCTTATAAATTAAAGTAGATTTATCTTTAATCCATTGAGGAAGATTTTCATAATCCTTTTCAATGATTTTTCTTATCTATACTTAGTAAGCTTATATCTATAGATGTGATATAATAATGTTTGTACATAATAGATGTTTAGATTGAGAGGAAAAGATATGAATCTTATAAATGTAGAAAAAGTTTCAAAATCATATGTAGAAAAGATTTTGCTAAACAATATTTCCTTCGGAATAAATGAAGGAGATAAAATAGGTTTTATTGGCATAAATGGTACAGGAAAAACCACCTTATTAAAAAATATTAGCTGGCATAGAAGAACCAGATTCAGGTAAAATAATTAGAAACAATAATATAAACATAGAATACCTTCCGCAAAATATAGATTTTGATCCAAGTGCTAAAGTTATAGAACAGGTTTTTAGAGGGATTTCAAAAAAAATATAGTTACACTCAGAAAATATGAGGAAGCCATATCAAATCCTAAAAGTTCCAAAGAGGAGATAATAAAATTATCTCAAGAAATTGATAGCATGAATGGATGGGGGGGATTAGAGAATGAGGCCAAGACAGTGCTCACCAAGCTTGGGGATAAATAATTTTGATGAAACAATAGAACATTTATCTGGAGGACAAAGGAAGAGAGTAGCACTTGCATCTGCCCTTATTAATCCTTCCGATTTATTAATATTAGATGAACCTACAAACCATTTAGATAATGAAACTATAGATTGGTTAGAAGGGTATTTATCTAAGAGGAAAGGTGCTCTTTTAATGATAACCCATGATAGGTATTTTCTAGATAGGATAGTTAATCAAATTATAGAATTAGATAAAGGAAATCTTTATAGCTACAATGGGAACTATGGCTATTTCCTAGAAAAGAAAGCAGAGAGAGAAATGATGGAAATATCTTCAGAACAAAAAAAGACAATCCTTATATAGAAAAGAATTAGCTTGGATGAAACAAGGTGCAAAAGCTAGAAGTACAAAACAAAAAGCTAGAATACAAAGATTTAACGTATTAGAGAATAATGCCCTTGATATGAATAAAGAAGAACTGGACATATCTGTAGCAGCTTCTAGATTGGGTAGGAAAATTATTGAGATAAACAATATCTCTAAAACGTATGATGGTGTTGAACTAATCAAGGATTTCACTTACACAATATTAAGGGATGATAGAGTAGGAATACTAGGACCAAATGGCATAGGTAAATCTACTTTATTGAATATAATTTCAGGGAAATTAGAACCGAATTCTGGGACTATAGAAATTGGAAAAACTGTTAAACTAGGTGTATTTTCTCAAGAAACCACTGACTTAGATAAGGAACAAAGAGTTATAGAGTATATTAGAGAGGGTGGAGAGTTCGTAGCCACTCAAAATGGTACTAAAATATCAGCCTCACAAATGCTAGAGAAGTTTTTGTTTTCTAAGGATTTGCAGTGGATCCCAATAGGAAAACTTTCTGGTGGTGAAAAGAGAAGACTTTACCTATTGCGAGTATTGATGGAATCACCAAATGTTTTATTATTAGATGAACCCACAAATGATTTAGATATACAGACACTAACTATATTGGAAGATTATATAGATGATTTTCCAGGGGGGGCTGTGGTTATAGTTTCTCATGATAGATATTTATTAGATAAAACAGTTGATAAAGTATTTGTATTTGAAGGCAATGGGGGGGAAATAGTGCAGTATACTGGAAATTACGCATATTTTAAAGAAAATAAATTAGAGGAAGAAAAAGATAAAAAGGAGAAATCTCCTAAAAAAAGAAAAGATAAAAGAAACTAGAAAAACTATAAAACTTTCATACAATGAACAAAGAGAATGGGATATTATTGATGATGTAATAGAGGATTTAGAATCCCAAGTAGACAATATAAATAAGGATATTGAAAAAGCTTCAAGAGACTATATTAAATTAGAAGAATTATTAAAGGAAAAGGCAAAACTAGAACATCAATTGGAAGACAAAATGGAAAGATGGGTCTATTTATCAGAATTAGTAGAAAAGATTGAAAATCAATGAACTTAATGAAAGGATGTTTCTATGAGTAAAATAGTAGTATTGGCAGAAAAACCTTCAGTAGGAAGAGATATAGCACGCGTGTTAAAATGCAATAAAAAAAAGGAAATGGATACTTAGAAGGAAATAAATATATTGTAACTTGGGCATTAGGGCATTTAGTTACCCTTGCTGAGCCAGATGAATATAACCGAAGATATAAAACATGGAAATTAGAAGATTTACCTATACTTCCAAAGGAAACAAAGTTAGTGGTAATAAAGCAAACATCAAAACAATTTTATGCTGTACAAGCACAAATGAGAAGAAAAGATGTAGACAAGATTATAATTGCCACAGATGCAGGTAGAGAAGGAGAATTAGTAGCTCGTTGGATTATAGAAAAGCTAATATAAAGAAACCTATTCAAAGATTGTGGATTTCTTCAGTAACTGATAAAGCTATTAAAGAAGGGTTTAATAATTTAAAAGATGGTAAGAATTGCGAAAGCCTATATGAATCCGCCCAAGCAAGAGCAGAGGCTGACTGGATAGTAGGAATTAATGGTACAAGGGCGCTTACTGTAAAATATAATTCCCAATTGTCATGCGGTAGAGTTCAAACTCCTACATTAGCAATAATTGCACAAAGGGAAGAGGAAATAAAAAGGTTTAAACCTAGAGATTATTATGGAATAAAAGCTACAACAAGAGATTTAGAACTTATATGGAGAGATAAAAATAATAATACAAGAAACTTTAATAAAGATAATGTGGATAAGATATTGCAATCTATAGAAGGTAAGGATGCAAAAGTAATAGAAGTAGATAAACTTTATAAAAAAACCTATTCTCCAGGATTATATGATTTAACAGAACTTCAAAGAGATGCAAATAGAATATTCGACTTTACTGCAAAAGAAACTCTATCTATTATGCAAAACCTATATGAAAGGCATAAAATACTAACTTATCCTAGAACAGACTCAAAACATTTATCAGAAGATATGGTGGATACATTAAAAGATCGGGTTAAGAGCATTAATATAGAACCATATAAAAAAAATTTGCATCATATATAATAAGTAAGCCAATAATAACTAATAAATCCTTTGTAGATAATAAAAAGTTACAGATCACCATGCAATAATTCCAACTGAGGAAAGAGTAAGATTGTCCGAGTTGAACAATAAGGAAAGAAAAATCTATGATTTAGTAGTTAAAAGATTTCTAGCAGTCCTATACCCACCTTTTGAATATGAGCAAACAACGATTCATACTAAAATAGGGGGGGAAGAAAAATTTATAGCAAAGGGTAAGAGAGTCATTAAAGAAGGTTGGAAAGAAGTATATTCAAATATTTATGAAGACGATAGTAATGAGGAAGATATAAGAGATCAAAAGTTACCATTGATAAATAAAGGTGATATATTAAAAATAAAAACCTTAAACCAAACAAAGGGAAAAACAAGACCACCATCATATTTGAATGAAGGAACATTACTTTTAGCTATGGAGAATCCAGCAAAGTATATGGAAAATCAAAATAAAGGATTAGCTAAGATATTAGATGAAACTGGTGGTATAGGAACTGTAGCTACAAGGGCAGATATTATAGAAAAACTATTTAAATCTTTTTTTGATTGAAAACAGGGGAAAAGATATCTTAATTACAGGAAAAGGAAAACAACTTTTAGATTTAGTACCGGAAGATTTGAAATCACCAGCCTTAACAGCACAGTGGGAAAAGAAATTAAGCTTAATCGAAGAAGGAAAATTAAATAGAAAGACATTTATCAATGAGATAAAAGAGTATTCTAAATCAATTGTCAAAGAAATTAAAATAAGTGAAGAAGAGTTTAAACATGATAATTTAACTAGAACTAAATGTCCCGATTGCGGAAAATATATGTTAGAAGTAAAAACTAAAAGAGGAAAAATGTACGTATGCCAAGATAGGGAATGTGGTCATAGAATCAATATTTCTCAACTTACAAATGCTAGGTGTCCTAATTGCAGAAAAAGACTAGAATTAAGGGGACAAGGAGAAGGACAAATATTTACTTGCGTATGTGGTTATAGAGAAAAATTATCTACTTTTAATGAAAGGAAAAAGAAGGAAAAAAACAGATTAGGAAAGAAAGAAATATCAAAATATTTAAAAGAACAAAAAAAGAGCAATGAGCCTTTAAATACAGATTTAGCAGATGCGTTATCAAAATTAAAGCTATAGGGAAAAATTATATGGAGAATATCATAGGAAAGTATATTTTCTATTTTTAAAAACATAGGTTTTGTGATAGAATAAACTTAAGAAAGAACTAAAGAGGTGCGAAATGATAGAATTAGGCGAAATGCAAGAATTAATAATTAAAAGATTTACATCAGTTGGAGCTTTTCTTAATGAAGAAAGGGAAGAGGATGAAGATATTTTACTTCCAAAGGCTCAAATTCCCAAGGATGCAAAAGTGGGAGATAAAGTAGAAGTCTTTGTATACCATGATTCAAAGGATAGACTTATAGCTACGATCAATAGACCAAAGGTAACATTAGGAGAAATTGGACATTTAATGGTTGCAGATACTACTAAAGTAGGTGTATTTTTAGATTGGGGGGGATTAGAAAAGGATTTATTTTTACCCTTTGCTGAAACTGTAGGTTCACTGGAAAAGGGTAAAAAGTATCTAGTGGGTGTTTATGTTGATAAATCTGGTAGATTATGTGGTACAATGAAGATAAAAGATATGCTTAGGATAGATTCCCCCCTTATAAAGAAAATGATATAACGAAGGGAACAATCTATAGTATAAACAAAAACATAGGGGGGGCTTTTGTAGCAGTAGATAATAGATATGATGGTCTTATTCCGAATAAAGAGCTTCTTGGAGTATATGAAGTAGGGGAAATTCTAGAAGTAAGGATAAATAGAGTATTAGAAGACGGAAAATTAGATTTAAGCCTAAGGGATAGATCATATATTCAAATGGATACAGATGGAAAAACTATACTAGAAAAATTGAGAGAGAATGGTGGAAAGCTATATTTAAATGATAAAAGTTCACCTGAACAAATTAGAAAAGAATTAAAGATGAGTAAGTCAGGATTTAAAAGAGCAGTAGGTGGATTATTAAAAGAAAGAAAAATAGAATTTATAAAAGATGGAATAAAATTAAGGGAATAAGTAAAAGATTGATGAAAATATGAAATACTTTTGTCTATACAAAGACGTTCTATTATGTTATTATAATATAATTGCATATTAGAACGTTAAATATTTTTGTATTCAGGAGGTCATAAATGAAGTTTTGGAAAGATAAGATATTTTTAAAATCAATGTTGTCAATTGCTATACCTATAGCATTACAAAATTTAATAACATCATCCTTAAATATGGTGGATACTTTAATGATTAGTAGCCTGGGAGAATCCAGTATAGCAGCAGTAGGTTTAGCAAATCAAGTATTCTTTTTTTTATGCACTTATAAACTTTGGAATCAATAGTGGTTCTTCAATATTTATATCTCAATATTGGGGGGGTAGAGAAGATATTTTAGCATAAGAAAGGTATTAGGATTGTCAGTATCCTTAAGTACAATAACAGGAATTATATTTACTTTAGGAGCTTTCTTTTTCCCCGAATTTATTATGGGAATATTTATTAAAGAGCCTGAAGTTGTTAAATTAGGAGCAGATTATTTAAGAATAGTATCCTTATCATATATAATAACTGCTATAGGCTTTGCTTATAGTATATCTTTAAGAAGCACAGGCAGGCCTAAGGTTCCAATGATGGTTTCTGCCATATCCTTTGTAACTAATACAGTATTTAATTATTTATTAATCTTTGGAAAGTTTGGTTTCCCACAATTAGGGGGGGTAAAGGGAGCGGCCTGGGGGGGAACTTTAATAGCAAGGATCGTAGAAATCATATTCATACTATATATAGTATATTCTACTAATGGGCCTTTGGCAGCTAGTCCTAAGGAGCTATTAGATTGGAATAAGGAATTTGTAAATAAATACTTAAATACTATTTCACCAGTTATATTAAACGAAACATTTTGGTCATTGGGACAAGTAATGTATTCCATAGCATATGCAAGAATCGGCAAAGAAGCTACAGCAGCTATACAATTAACTACTACAATACAAAATATATTCTTTGTATTAGTTAGAGGACTTGCCAATGCCTGTGCTGTAATGGTTGGAAATAAAATAGGGGGGCTGGAGATAAGGAAGAAGCCTATGAATATGCTATACAGTTTTTAACCCTTTCAACTTTAATAGGATTAATATTCGGTGTAATAATGGCATTAACACCAGATTTAACTCTAAAAGTATTTAAAAACTTAGAGCCTAATCTTTATGAAATTACTAGAAAACTATTAGTAATAATGGGATTATCATTCTTTATTAGAACATATAATTCAACAGCAATAGTTGGAGTTTTAAGAGGTGGCGGGGGGGATACAAGGTTTTCTATGTTTTTAGAAATGGGAGCAGTATGGCTAGTAGGTGTACCTTTAGCATTTTTTTGGAGCATTGGTTTTAAAGTGGCCAGTATATTTTGTATTGCCATTAGTAATATTAGAGGAAGTAGTAAAATTTTCTCTCTCTTTACCAAGAATTTTATCTAAGAAATGGATTAAAGATGTAACATAGTGGAAAATACCCTAATTATATAGGGTATTTTTTTTAATATATAGGGTATATATATTAAAAAGAATAGGGGTGTATTTAGTGTATAGGAAAATAGAAAAATACTTTTCTGGGAAATTAACAAGTGATGGTGCAGGTGTAAAACTACATCGTGTTTTTGGATACTATGAAATACCAGAATTTGATCCTTTTTTTAATGATGGATTTTTTTTGATTCAGAGGACCCAAATGATTATATTAAGGGATTTCCTTGGCATCCCCCCCATAGGGGAATCGAAACTATTACATATTTAATTTCTGGGGGAAATTGAGCATGGAGATAGTTTAGGAAATACAGGAGTAATAAAGGATGGAGATTGTCAATGGATGACTGCAGGGTCAGGTATATTGCATCAGGAAATGCCTAAAGAGAGCCCCCCCAAGATGTTAGGGACTCAAATTTGGTTAAATCTTCCTAGAAAAAAACAAGATGACAGAACCTAAATATAGAGATATTACTAAAGACATGATACCAGTTTATGAAGATGATAATATGAAGGTTCATATCATTGCAGGGGGGGAATTTAAGGGATTACATGGTCCCCTTGAAGTAATAGAAACAAAACCTATATTTCTTGATATAGAATTAGGTCCAAATAGGGAATTTATTTATGATCTAGATTCATCTT
>JMBX01000007.1_pt1 | contig 55743 bp, 89 predicted proteins | sample 616521 | NCBI WGS metagenome assembly JMBX01 (sample SAMN02727906, study PRJNA239997) | anaerobic digester metagenome | biome: anaerobic digester; isolation source: mesophilic anaerobic digester inoculated with municipal waste water sludge... | place: Germany: Bielefeld University, CeBiTec ...
CCCAAAATGAACAAACCTAACAAACAAAGATTAAACTTTTCGTTTCTTTGCTTGTGGTACTGGGCATACTCTTGGGCACAGTACCTGTTCACGCCAACCAAACCATTGAGTTTGAACCTGTTGAGCTCCCAATCACTGAAATAACGAAAGGGAGCATTTACGTACACCCTTCAAATGACCAGATTGTCTTTCTGACCATCACAGGACGTGGTATTTTCCGGTCTATAAATGGTGCTGACAGTTGGGAACGTTATCATATACCAGGCTTTGATACCACCAATGCCGTCGCCATGGCGTTCGCTGACAGCAATCCTTCAAAAATATACGTGGCAACCGAAACCGAGCTCTTAGTCACCCATGACAGTGGCGGAAGCTGGAATAAGGTTCTTGGCTATGAACAATTGCACGGGGAAAGGTTTAGAAATGTTCAGATCCATCCCACCGACCAAAACTTTGCAGTGATGTCATCTACGCATTACCTTTATTATACATATAATTCCTGGGAAACGGTTCAACATAAGTATTTTCAGGATACAATTCCATATAAAGGTGCCGTAGGATTTGACACACAGGATAAAAACACCTTTTATCTGCCACTTTCCTCTCGAGGCTACGCATACACCAACGATAGAGGTGGAACCTGGCAAACTGTCATTCCAGCCGCGGGTGCAGGATATGTTGCCGGCATTTACGTTGATCCAAATAACTCGAACTGTTTATACCTTTCTTATGGTTATCTATGGAAAAGCCTCGACAAGGGCAGAACCTGGCAACGATTGGAGAAAAACGGCGGTGGTTCTTATATCTTTGGCACGGTTGTCTTTGACCGACAAAATTCACAGCCCGGCTTGCATGGGTTTAACAGGAGCCAACATTCCTATCTCGCCCCTGGCGAAGAAATAATTAAAAATCAGGCAGGCTTGCCATTTTATTCACAAAGTGTTGATCAAGTACTTGCTGTCAGTTACCAGAACCATCAAAACAATATCTGGTGGCCGAAACTGGTATTTATAAAACAGAAGACCTCGGTGAAACCTGGTTGCAGAAAAATGACGGTTTGGAAGGCTTCAATTCGAGGTCATTGCAAATCAATCAGCTGGGCGATTTTCTCTTTCCTACCACAACCGATAGACTGTATAAAGCTTCCGGTGATTGGTCTGATGCTCAGGAGTTAAACTGGGTGCCTAATCTACCTAATTTTTATAGAACCCGAACGATTTGGCTTGACCCGCGTTATCCCAACCGCCAGTACACCTATGCCTGGTATAATGATCCAGACACTAATTTATTGACCCAAGCTCTCTTCTACAGCGACGATAATTGGGCAAATTCAGAATCGATAAAAGTCTTATCCAACGACACCCATTTTGCACTAAGGATGGCGTTTGACGCGGCGCAAGATGGCCCAGCCTATATTTACATGCAAAAAAACAGAGACTTATGTACCCAAAGAGTATTTGGGAATTTATAAATCGGGTAATCCCGGCGAAGACTGGACATGGATTGACCTAAACAATGGTTACCCATATGGAACAATCGCCATGGTTGCTGACCCATACCAGCCAAATACGCTCTACGTCGTAACCGTTAATCAGGAAGTCCAACAGTTGGCAACCTTGCGTGTGAATACTCATACAGGACAATATATCAAAATCGGTGGCGAGGGGGGGAGCGTCTTCCAGACAAAGAGAATTGCTCATATAACCCCCGACCCTCTAAAAGATGGCAGAATTTACATCGGTGTTTTCCAACTTTGGATTGGGATGGTAAACAGAGTGACCAGATTGTAAACTATCGCTCAGATGATCACGGCGAAACCTGGACGCCCATCAACCTGCCCGGACGCATCCTCATCAGCCCACAAAACGAGGATTTGCTGATTGGTGAGCATAAACTCAGAAATAGTGATGGTATTGTGTATAACAATGATTACTTCAAGAGCATTGATGGCGGACAAAGCTACCAGACCTTCCGCGCTGCATATCCTGTCTATCCGGAAGTGTCTTTCGTGCGCTCAACTAACCATGTTTTTGACCCGAATGATGATAATGTCCTCTATTTTGGAACGTCAGGTAAAGGTATTTGGAAAATGACCTTCCACGGTCAGGCAAGCATTTATACAAACAGCTACTATCCTATGATTACAACGAAAGAATAAAGCTGTGCACCCTCCCCACATAACGCGATTATCTCACGCGTTATGACAAAACTGTAAGTTTTTGCTTGACTTGTCGGAAGCATTTAAATCAAGCCTGAGTGACCTTCTTCTCAGGCTTGTTTTTTCCAGCATACCGCTGTGAGCAAAATGCATGGCACGGATGCCATGCATCAGTAGTAAAAGTGAGGCGTTTGGCTATTACAGTTTTGAACGTGGTCAGGAGACCACGTAGGAACATGCTTGCAAAATTCAGATGCCGTGCGCCAGTAGGTTTATAACTGGCGCGTGGTGTTCAGTGGGTCTCGAACGCTAACCCGCCAACACCTCCGCCACACGTAAATCCAAACCCCCCCGTTCGTTGAGGCGTCTCGCCGAACAAAACAGCGCTGATTCGCGCCGAAAAAGCATTCCAAATGCCTGGTTGGTTTAAAGGAATAAAAAGCCTAGCTTACCGACTCGATGGACACTTCCGGGAAGAACTGGCGAATGGTGCCGGCCACCCAGCCCTGCAAGGTGTGTTCAGAAAGGTGACAGCTTTCACACGCGCCACCCAGACGCACCTTAACGGTATCTCCTTCAATGCCAACCAGTTGAACCGTGCCATGATGGTATTGCTCGATATACGCGCTGATTTGTTCAATCAAGCCCGCAATTTGTTCGTTACGCGAGAAATCGGGTTCTACATGAATTTTCATTGCTAAATCCTTTCTGAAATTATTTTATCACAGCCAAAGGCTGACAATAGCGCGGATTTTGCTATTCGGTAGATAGGCGGCAGGTCGCACCACCGTCCACAATTACACCTTGACCGGTCATAAAGCTTGACTGGCTGTTATCCGCCAAAAAGCAGATGACCGAAGCGATTTCCTCAGGCAGACCGATGCGTCCGTTCACCGTTTTGGCTGCCAGGACTGCCATTTGCTCTTCTTCAGGCAGTTCACCCTCACGGCCGCGTTTCATGCCCGCGCGCAACATCGGGGTATCCACCGCGCCAGGCAGAACGGCGTTTACCCGAATGTCATCAGGGGGCAAATTCAATTGCCATCGCCCGTGTTAATGCCAAAACCCCCCCACCTTTGCTGGCGGCATATGCCGCGATGTTAGCGGAAGTTGCCACGGCATGCACCGAAGCGACATTGACGATGGCGCCCTTTGTCGCTTTAAGCCAGGGATGCGCCTTCTGCGCCATCAAAAATGCCGGGCGCAAGTTGGTCGCCATCACCGTGTCCCATTCTTCAACGGTGGTTTCCAGAAAAGGTTTGGTGATTTGGTAGGCGGCGTTGTTAACCAGCACGTCCAGGCGGTCGCAATACTCACGCAAGCGCGCAAAGATGGTCTCGAAAGAATCCAGTTTGGTGAGATCGGCTTGGATATAAAGCCCATCGTTGGGGAAGTCAGCTGCTTTAGGTGAACGACCCACGCCAACGACACGATAGCCACGTTCAGCAAAGGCTTTTGCTGTGGCTTTACCGATGCCACCCGAAGCTCCCGTAATAAGAACCGTTTTTTTGTTTCTCAGCGCTCATCTTTGCTCACTTTCTTAAACAGACTTGATAATATAATTCAGTTAAGCCAAGTCGTTTTATTTTTCTAAACGCTTAAGGCTTTCGATATCGCCCACAGGGATATCCAGACCCATCAATAAGTTGCGGATTGAGTTCCAATGCACGCGTTCCCAGTAATAGGGCTGCTGTTGGTGTTGTGGGGCGATAGCAAGACATTGTCCATCTTTAGCAACGGACTGTCTTTGGGCAAAGGCTCAAATTCAAAAACATCCAAAGCCGCGCCACGTAATTTACCGTTTTGCAGTGCGGCAATCAAATCCTTTTCCACCACCACGGGACCCCCCCGTGAAGCGTTTACCAAAACCGCGCTGGGTTTCATCCAGGACAGTTTTTCTGCGTCAATCAGGCGGTTTGAACTCGGTGTAAGCGAAGGGCATAAGCACACATAATCGGATTGTTCCAGCAGACTGCGCAGGTCGGTCATCTCTACCCGGTTTTCAAGGACAAAATCGGGCGCGATGTCCACAATGTCGTAGCCCAACAGGCGCGAACCAAACCCGCGTACACGTCGCAGGACAGCTTTGCCGATATTGCCCACGCCAATCACGCCAACCGTGCTTTCGCTCAGGGTATGTCCGCTGATTTCTTCCACTCGCCACGTTTCATGGCGTCGTCCATCCAGGGCAGGTTGCGCGCGAAACATAAAATCGCGGTCAGCACACTTTCAGACACCGGCACGGTAAAAGCGTTGGGGGGGTGTTTAGCACCTGAATACCCAGTTCGCGGGCGGCATCAAGATTAATCGAGTCAATACCTGTACCCCCCCATTTGGCAATCACCTTCAAGCGTGGGGCGCATGCCTTCAACACTTCAGGGGTATAGCGGTCATCGCCACAGATCGTGCCATCAAACTGCCCGGCATAGGGCATCAGTGCGTCCGCTTCCATACGTTCTTCAACTTCGGGCACGATAACGTTTAGCCCAAAGCTTTCCAAAATGGGAATAAAGCGGTCTAAAAGGGAAACATATAAGTTGCAGTAATCAATACTGTTTTCATTTATCCTCACATTGCGCCTGCTGTTGCGTCATCAGCGCTTCAGCTACGCTAAAGTCTATTTCTTCATCAATATCCCAGGCTTCCTGTGCCTCAATTTCAAACATCATCGGCTTGTAACCGATGCGATTGCTCCGCTTGACCAGGTTTTCGCGGGTAAAAAGGTAAATACAGGAGTTTTCCTCATAAATGGGTGGCAAATCCTGGGTGCGTAAAAGCACGTTGGGGTCGTGATTGACAGCCTGGGTGTTGGCATCCCACAAGCGGGTTTGCAAACGGGTCACCCCAAACAGGGAGTCGTATTCGGGCCAGTTGGCGCGCAACTGGGCAATCGCTTTTGAAATCGTCGAAGCTTTCAAAAGCGGATTCGTACTATGGGTTTGCAAATAAAGGTCCGCGTCAATCTGCTGAGTGTCGTAAATCAGGATATCGTTCATCGGCAGCGTATCCGCGCGCATATGCTCGGGGCGCAAAAGGCGTTTCACCGTAGGATAATCGCGTTCCAGGCCCTCAAGAATGACGGGCGAATCGGTATCGACCAAGATGCTGTCAATCTCCGGACAAGCCAACAGCGTTTCAATGATGTGCGCGTAGAGCGGCTTGCCACACATCGGGCGATAGTTCTTTCCGACAACGCGCACCGAATCGTGGCGCATGGGCACCAGGGCAACAATTTTATCAAGACTCATCAGGCGTCCTCCTTTAACATAAAATTGCCGTTGGCAAGCATTCCCTCCAAAAAGGTCTGAATGGCGGGGGAATTTTCGGGTAACAAGCTTTGCCAGTCAAAATCTTTAAGCATCACATAGCCTTGCCAGTATTTATCCTGCTCCAAAAAGGCATCAAAGACCAGGGATGAACGATAAAGCTGGTAATACAAAAAGCGTCGCGCGTTGAATTTGTGTTCCGGGGGGGTGCTGAAAGGTTTTCCGCGTTCAGGAAATCCTGCAGGGTTTGGTCATAAGCCTTGCGGTCAGCTGGGAAGTGCACTACATTGGACGCGGTAAAGCGCGCTTTGCCAGCAGAAAGCACCGTCGCGCCCAAAATGGACGCTTCCATGCCGATGGTTGAGTTGTAAATCATCACAAATTTGGCCATGCGGATAAGGTCATAGGAATTGATGAACTCATGCGGCGGAATGAAGAGAACATTTGGCAAATTTTCAACATCGCGCGATTTTGCCCAATCCGCGACCGATTCCTCGCTGGCTTTACCCTCGCGGGCTTCATCAGGATGGGCGCGCACCACAAAGAGTGTGTCGGGATTAGCTTTGGCGACCTCAAGCAGGTTGTCAAGCCAGGCAAACATATGCTCAAAAATGAGATTAGCATGTACCTGACTGGTGTCAAAAATCACGTTGGTGAACACAGGTACAACTTGCCTGAACTCACGTGCTTTTGCCAAAAACTCAGGACTCAGCTGGCTCATCTCGGGCCAAAATTGCACGCCGGCCATAAAAAAAAGTCGCCCTGAAAGCGTTTGCGTAGGTAGTTATCCAGGCGTTCATTTTGGGATTCATCAAGCGCAAAGTCTGCTGGAATGTCTAAATCGTAAGCTGTGGCGTCACCATCGGTAAAGTAGGCACTCAAGGGTTGAAAGCCTACTTCGTGGCTCACAACGCGAATGCCCCGCCGTTGCGCCAGCCATTTCGCGACACCTTCGGGGTACAAAACGCCGTTATAAACGACCAGGGCGCGTGGCGCGAGTTCGTCCAAGGCTTTCTCGAAGTGTTGGGTGAATGACCATGCTGAACGAACATAGCCTTTGTAAATCATCAAGGTCATTTCGTCGTCTTCCAGGTGATGGCGGCGCAAGATCCAGCGCACGGCTGGCAAAACCAAGGCGCCCAAAGGAATGCCAGGTGCGTGAAATCATATAAGTCTTCAAGATCAAGGCCTTCAAGCACGCTTTCCAGCACATGGTCTTCGCTAAAATCAAAGTTTATGCTTTGCGAGTCTTCAAACAAAATTTCTGACTCCAGGATGCAGGTATGGCAGGGCGTGCGCAGTCTTTCATCCTTGCGATTTGTGCCCAGAACGCATGGCTGCAAACCACGTTGACACACAAAATGCACCACGGGCACACCTTGCAGTTCCAGCGCCCAGGATGCCAGGCGCGAAAACCCGCGTTGAGACTCAAGCGCGAAAGGCGCGTTGACGCATTGAAAAAAAATGACCGCTTGCCCTTGGGCAGGCTTTTATTTTCGTTGATAATCTCAGCAAGCTTGCGAATGCGCGCTTTGTTATCAATTTCGTCCAGACTGAGCGCAAGTTTATTGCGAACTCTTTTAAACAATCCTTCTTTTAGCATAGCTTATGAATAGCGCCTTAATTTGCTCAGTGAGGATTGCTCGCTGTCATAAACCCGCTTGATGCCATCGCCAAGCGAACGTTCGGTTACACGGATATATTTCACCAGACGTGTAATGCCCTGGGGGGGTTCAACTGAAGCGGACTGGTCAGACCCCCACATAGCGCGGTCAAGCGTGATGTGGCGTTCCACCAGGCAGGCACCCATCGCCACCGCCACGGCAGTGGTTACCAGGCCAACTTCGTGACCACTGTAACCGATGGGGCAATCATAAAGCGATTTCAGCTTGGGAATCATGCGCAGGTTGAGTTCTTCAGGCGGGCAGGGATAACTGCTGGTAGTATGGCAAATGATCAAATCATCCAGTCCAAGGATATCAATTGCAGTTTGAATCTCTTCCATGGTAGACATGCCCGTGGAGACGATTATCGGCTTGCCGGTTGATTTATAGGCACGCAAAAGCTCTTTGTCGGTTATGAGCGCGCTCGGAATTTTATGCGCGACGGGATTGAAACCTTCGATAAACTCAACCGATGGGATATCCCACTCCGACGCGAACCAGGTGATGCCAATTTCTTTGGCATAGCGGTCAATCTCGGTGTATTCATCTTTGCCAAATTCCGTCTTATAGCGGTATTCCAGGTAAGGAATGTAGCCCCAGGGAGTATCGCGCATTTGTTCGCGCTGATGCAAAGGCACACAGATTTCAGGGGGGGTGCGTTTTTGGAACTTTACCGCGTTCATGCCACCTTGTTTGGCAGCCAGCATGAGTTGTTTGGCAATTTCGACATCGCCGTTGTGGTTGATGCCTATCTCCCAATGATGTAGGTGGGGGGGTGACCATCACCGATTTTTGTGTTGTCAATTAAAACTTCTCTGGTCATCAATACTCCTTATCAGGCACTCAGGAATTGTCCAATTAAGTTCATGTCACATTGTTCGGTACATTTAATGCCTGGTTTGAGATCAAAATGATCTTTGCGGAATTGAATGTACTTCGCGCCATTCCAGATATCATACAAGCTTTCGGTGCGCGTATCGCCAAGGATGATTTCATTGTTGAAATCTTCCACACATTCTGTCGCTTCACCGTTTGACTTGATGGTCATGGATGACCAGGGGAACTGACAGAATTCCAGCCAGTGAATGGATTGTGTGACCTGTTGGGTATCTTCGTACCACATTTGGTCCTGGCTCTTGAGATAAACATAAACATCCAAACCTTTAAAGGCTTCTTTCAAGCGTTCAAACTCGTCTGCCTGCCAGGGTTTGTTGAGATTAATCATGGTAATCACAATGGTTGTCTGGTAATTGCGTTGGGCTTTAAGCTCCAAGAGTTTAAGGATATTTTTGTAAGACTCAGTAAAGTTAGACGCTTTGCCACGCACTTCTTTATGGCGATCGTCGTCAACGCTCTCAATGGAATACTTCACATAACCCAGGCCATTTTCAAAGGTTTCAATCGTGCGTTCCATATTAATATTCGCAGGATTACACGAGAAGTAGCTTTCAAGGCCGCGTTCGGTCATCCATTTGACGTATTGTGGCATGTTTTTATCCAACAGTGGGTCGCCATAGCCATGCAGGACGATAACGCGTGGAATAACATACAGGAAGAAGTGGTTCTCACTCATGTCATTTTTGTGAATGCCATAATTTTCCGTCACAAATTTTTCCCAGCGATTGAGTTGCTCGGTGCTGAAAGGTTTCAGCTGGTCAATCACGCGTTTGAAAAGTTCGGGCGACATGGTTTCGATGGGTCGGGTCATCATGGTTGTGCGGGGGCACATTTCACAACGCATATTACAGGCGTTGGTTGTTTCTATGTTGTAAACGACCGGATCAGGGCTGCGAAATGCTTCAAATTGCTCTTCCAAAAGGCGCGGGGGGGCATTTTTCGCCATTCATCAGACGTTTTTTAAGGTCATATACTTTCATGTAGAATTCAATATCAATCATTTTTAGTCTCCATTCAGGGTTTCATGGTGGGATATCGTTTGCCAATGTCTTATGAGCATATCACAAAGTTCGCGCAAAGCACCGCGCCCACCTTTTTTTAGTCAAAATTAAATCTGCCCGTCGTATAACTTCGGGGTGAGAATCAGCCGGCGCGACAAAATAGCCAGCCACGTCCAAAGTTGGCAAATCGTTGACGTCGTTGCCAACGAAGATGGTTTCTTCAGCGTGCATTCCGCGTTTGCGCATCTCGTCACGCAAAGCGGTGGCTTTGTCATCAATCGCTTGCAAAACAGGGATACCCAGTTTTTTTGGCACGCTGGGCAACAACCAAATTGCGCTCTTTTGAGATAATCATACATTCTACCGGCGTTTGCGCTTTTAAGAGACCGAAACCTAAGCCATCTGAACGGTCCGCGCGTACGCTTTCAAGTCCATTTTCATCGACAATCACACGGTTATCGGTAAAAACGCCGTCGAAATCCATCACCAAAAACGCGGTCGGGCAGGAAAAGCACGACGCAAATTAGCCGGGTCCACAACTTCAGTGGCCAGTTCGCGCAAGGTCGCTTCAGCAACCGGCCAGTCGCTGGGGGGGATATCAATATCCACGGTAAATTTCGGGTCAATGTAAAGCGGGTAGATGACGTCGCCACTAAGCGACTCTTTTTCAAAAACAGATGCGACCCGTATCGCGTCAATATGGCCTGTTTGCCAGAAAGTATCCGGCAAGGCCTGACGTGGCGCATTATAGGGCTCTTTGATGCCTGGAACAGTCAGCAGGGTTTTCATTTCGCCTGTGTCAGGGTCAATAGTCCACATCTTAAAGGGGGTTTGGGCGCTTGGCACCACGCCACGCACACTGTCCGCTTCGGGATGCGCCAGCAAGATGTCTATCGCGTCATCTACCAGCCTCGTGGGGGGGCGTACAGGTGAAGTGGGGGGCGCAGTTGTACGACTACATCAGGGTGATAGTTTTCATGCTCTGCCAGCCACTCTAAAGCGTGCACAATGACGGGGGGGTAATCGGTGGAATGGTCCTGGGCTAGTTCCGCGGGACGCATAAAGGGCACTTCGGCTCCCCCCCACTCACGCGAGATTCGGGCAATTTCCTCATCGTCGGTTGATACAACAACCCGGCTGACATGCTCTGAACGCAAGGCAGCCAAAATACTGTACGCAATCAAAGGATATCCGGCGAAAGGTTTGATGTTTTTTCCGGGAATACCTTTTGAACCGCCCCCGCGCCGGGATGATAGCCAAGACTTCTTGTTTTTCTACCATGCTGTCCACCCTCCATCTACCACGAGATTACTGCCGGTCATGTAGCTACTTGCATCGGAACACAAAAAGAGCATCGCGGCGTCCATCTCATCAATGTCTGCCATGCGTCCCATGATTGTTTTCGCAGCGTAGTTGCGTGAAAAGTCATCATTGTGGCCGTTGAAAATGCCACCGGGAGAAAGGGCGTTCACGCGAATGTTCTTTCCGGCGTAGTAAGCAGCCAAGTAGCGTGTAAAGCCGATTACTCCGGCTTTAGCAACGGAATAATCCACGGGTTTATAAGAAATCTGCCCGTCAATCTGCGGATAAATGCGCTGATCGGGGGGGCCATTAAGACCGTAAGTCGAACTGATATTAACGATACTGCCCTTGCCCGCCTCAAGCATCGCCGGTACAGTGGCTTGGGTTGCCAGGAACATACCGGTGAGATTGATTTCGAGCGTAAAGCGCCAGGCTTCCAAGTCGTAGTTTTCAAAAGCGTTTTGTTTGCCTGTCCAGGTTTGCGGGTCAAATTTGGGGGGGTCCATACCGGCGCTGTTTACCAAAGCGTCAATGCCACCAAAATGTTCCAAAGTTTGGGCGACAACTTGTTTGCATGATGCGGGGGGGTCGGTAACGTCCAAAGCGAGCGCGATGGCAGAATACCCTTTACTGACCAAGGTCTCGGCGTGGGACTGGGCGGCATTCAAATTCAAATCAGCCACCACCACGTTGGCTCCGGCTTGCGCTAAAGCCAGCGAAAAGCGTTTACCAAGCAAACCCGCTCCGCCGGTTACCAGTGCGGTTTTTCCGCGCATATTGAATTTGTCAAGAACTGTTCTTTCAGTCATGAGTCACATTCTACCACTCTACTGCCAAAAGCATGCCACCAGCAGCGTTTGAACGTTTGGCGGTCATAACAATTTGCTGCGCTCTGATGCCATCTTGCAGGCTGCAGTAATCCAGCGTTTCGTCATGGCACAGGCTCAAAAAGCGCGCATTTCTTCAAGATACATCGTGTTGCGCTCAAAGCCTTCGGGAGCGAAAAGCGTTTCGGACGGGCGTCCATCGGCGTAATGTATCACCGCGCTGGACCTTGCATTATCCCACGCGATACGCCCTTTTTCAAAGGTGATATCCAGGGTATGGGAATCGGGTTTTGATAGTAGTCAAGATGCACACTCGCCATCGCGCCGCTGGCGAACTTCAGGCTGATATCGGCATGGTCTTCCACGCTCAATTCAAGCGCGCTTAGATGCGCAAGCTGCGCGCCGAGTGTTTCCACCTCGCCCAACAGCCAACGCAGGTAGTCAAAGGGATGCGAAAGCGTATTCAGCACCCCCCCGCCTCCCAAATCAGCGCGCGCGGCGTAGGTTTGGCGATAGTCTTCCCAGGGATGCCAGTCGGCAGGTACTCTCCCCCCCAGTGGGCTTTGGCATAGTAGACTTTGCCCAAGGTGCCGGCTTGGATGACGCGCTTGATGTCTTGCAGGACAGGATGATAGCGAAAATGGAAGCCGGTCATGGCACGTTTGCCGTGCTTATCCAGTGTCTCTTGTAATACAGCCAGACCGTCCAAGATGTCCGATACCGGTTTTCGATTAAAAGATTCGCCCCCCCAGCGCGCGCGGCAGGCAATGCCACGTCCATATGCAAGGCGCTGGGGTTCGCAATGATTACACCGTCAGGTTTTTGAGCGAGTGCTTTATCTAAATCAGTAAAAGTTTGAAATGGCGCCAGCTCGGCATCGTCCAAAGTGGACTTACCCGTGCGGTAAAGAATAATATTCTTTTCGCCTAAGGCGATTAGATTCCGCAGATGGCGTCTGCCGATAGAACCCAGGCCAGCAATTAAAATCTTCATCTTATGCTCCCCCCCCATTGTGGATTTTTTGGTAAAGCCAGTTGGTTAGCCGTTCAGCAAGGGCACGTACCCGGGCGTTGCGCCAAATGCCCCGTGCCTGGTGCGTCTGGTGTGTATCGCGCACGGATGATTGCGTTTGCACGCCGTCGCGTTTGGCAAGCGCGGCAACTTCGTCATCGATGGCGTTGCCTAAAAGGCGCATTTTTTGCTCGTAAGTGGTCAGACGCAGGTAGCCCTTGGCGTCGATGCGGTCGTCCATCTCAACCATGCGTCCCATCATCAAATTGCTCCAGCCATCTTCCAGCATTTCGGAGAGTGTTTCCAGCAACACCTTTTTAGGAAGCATGACCTGAAAATGATGCGCTGATACCCAGGCTTTTAAGCCATTTTGCTCAACTATAATGTCTTCAAGTCCCGCGATTTCGCTTTGATAGCGTTCTTCGCTGCGACCGGAATTGTCCATATATTCTTCTTCCCATTTGCGCGGGATAAGCTGACCGCGCTGAACCGCATGCGGTTGGCGGGCTTCCAGCTCTTTGGCCCAGGCAAGCGTGGCATTACTGCTCATGTTGACACGTTGTTTGATGTAAAAGCCGGTTACCGCACCAACGTTGGGAAAGCCATCAAACAGCGCCAGATGGGCTGGCAACCAGCCCGGCAGATGGTAAACATCATCGTCGGTGTAGGCGACGATCTCTCCCATCGCCAGTTGCCCGATGCGCCATAAAGCATTGAGTTTGCCGATGTTATGTTGCGAAAGCACCAGAGTGTCAATTTGCCCTTCGGCTTGGAGTTCTTTGAGATAAGCGACCAGTTCGGGGCATGAAGCGTTGTCAAATACCAACAGTTCATAAGCGCCTGCGGTGTTTTTGAGAATACTTTGCAGGGTCAGTTTGGTGACGTCCAGGCGGTGTTGAAAATATCCGGTAAGGTTGGGTACATGGGTAAGTACCGCCACGGTTACACGGGGTGGTTCAAAGTCCAAAGTCTTTCCACGGGATGGGTTGATGCCAAATCGGGGCATTAGCGACCTCCCTCGTTTTGTTTTTACGTAATTCTTCCTCTTGCATCGCCAAAGCGGCGTCCATTTCTTTTTGACGTTCGAGTTCGCGTTTGGCTTGTTCGGGGTTTAAGAGTTTGAATAATGCCTGACTGGCTCCATAACAACCGAGATTGAGTAAGGGCCAGTGTATAAGCTCACGCTTGAAGCGCGCCCGACTGCGTGGCATAGGCAAGAGTTTGCCACCAACCAGGCGTTTGGCGCAGTCATCCAGGTCGAAAATGGTGCGCCGACCGCCAGCAAGGCGAATATTGACACCGGTTTCAGGCTGGCGATAATGGATTTGCCCGCCTGCCAGGTGGCTATAGTCATGGTTTTGATGAATGATGTCAATATCAGCGCTACAGTCAACCGCGGTCCACTTTTCGCGACGCGCTTTGTAAATCATCCAGTTATCCCAGCCGGCTCTGCCAACGCGAAAATCGGGTATGTCCTGAAAGCAAGCGCGTGGAAAAATGAAATAATCACTTCCCGCGCGGGCGTGGCGTTTGCCTTCGGTCTGCGCTTTTTTTCAGTAAGCTGGTTTGCCAGCCTGGTTCAAAGGCTAATTCTTCGGTGATGTCCAGGTCATAACGCTGACCAACCAGCAGGAATTTGGGAAGCTGGCCAGTCACTTGCTTCAGCGTTTCAAGAAAGTCAGGAAAAGAATGATATCTGTGTTGACGTAAGCCAAAAAAGGACTGTCATTTTCAGCCCTGCCAATATTGAAAATGGAACTAATCAGGGGGGGCGTGCCAAGTTCATTGACCTGCACATCGGGGCGGTGAATTAAACCAAATTCCCGGGCAATCTTCGACATGCCATATTCATCGCCGATAAACACAATCTCAACTTCATCACCCAGGGCTTTCCATGATTGCAAGGCGTTGCGCTGAATGGTAATGATGTGGGGGGGTCCTGAAAGGGCTTTGGCGTCGTGAAAAGGGTCAAAAGGGCCATACGCTACGCTCCCAACCAGCTGTCTTTGGGTCGCAAGCGGGTGATGACTTTTCGCCAAAGCATCGCCAACGCGCGTTTAGGGGCACGCAACGTTCGTGGTGTACCGGAGCCGGTTCGTGCTCGGGGGATAATCGGGCGTGCCAAAGCGCCAATATACAAATCAAGCGTCTTTGAACGCGGATGGCCATGCTTGCGAAAAGCCTGTATCTCATAACCCGCCAGTCGCAAAAATTCCTTGAGACTGTGTGGCGTGAAACAACTAAGATGGGCGAGTTCGAACGAATCATGGGCGTAAAAATTAGGCACTTCGAGCAAAAGCGCGCCATTGCTGGCTAAAAGTGACTGACGAATCTCACGCAAAGTTTCGACTGGCTTGGCAGATGCTCCAAAACATGCATCATCGTTATCAGGTCAAACGTATTGTGATTTGTTTCCAGCAGGTTTTCCAGGGAACTAAACATTTGGATATCCCGTTTTTCTGCTGCGGCACGATAAGCATTGCCAGGCTCTATGCCGGTTACCCCAGCGCCAAATTCTTGGCGAAAAGTATCCAGCAGAAGACCACTTGAAGCGCCGATATCCAAAACGTTTTGGGCGCGTAGTGGTTCGCGCGCAAAATTTAGCCTGGTCCAGCGCGCGCAGAGTCTGTTGACGCAGGTCTTTGGCAGTTGGCTCTTCGCTGTCCTGATACAAAGTACGATAGTTTTCTTCGTAAAAAGCTTCATCTTTGGCGATGGTTTCAGCTTCGTTTTGGTAGACAAAGCCACAATCCAGGCACAGATAATAGCTAACAGGGTGACCAAAGCTTTCAATTGTTTTATATAATTTGCTCTTCTCACTGCCGCATAAGAGGCATTTTGGGTTCGGAATGGATGTCATAATAATAATCTCTGATAATTCCTAAGGTTTTTCTTCTTGATTTAGGGCACGGTGGTCTGTGTCTAAATAGGATTTGTGTTGTATTTCTTTAAGCGACGCTTGCCATTCGGGGTGTTTGGCGTTGGCTGCAAGCAGTTCATCAAGCCCAAAAGTCTCGTTCTTGCCGAAGTACGTGTAAATTTGTTCAGCCAGCGCGTAATCCGCGGGGGGGTGTCCACAGTGAAGCGTAAATGGCCAATCCCGCGCGGGTCGTCCACCACGCAGATTTTGGCTCGTCCTGGTGTCTCGTAAAGCCATGGCATAACATGCTCGCGCTCAAAACTCAGTTCAGCATTTTCCCAGGCGCGTTGCAAAGCGTCAAAACTGCAAACTTCCGTGTCCATACCAATCGGTGTGGTGCGATTGAATGGCGGTGGCAGTCGGTTAGCGGCAAAATCGCAGTCTGTTTCAAAAAAAGCGTGTCAGCACTTTGTCAATTTCAAGGGGGGGTCTATCATCGGGCAATCAGCGGTGATACGCACGATGGTCTTGGCGTTATAAAACTTAGCGGCCTGATAGTAGCGATCCAGCACATCATACAGACTGCCCCTAAAGCAAGCTACCCGCCATTCCGCGCAGGCTTTTTCGATGGCATCGTCGCTGGGGGGGTCGCTGGTGGTTGCCACCACGACTTTGTCTACCAAGGAAGCCCGTTGCACGCGGTCAAACACGCGCTTAAGCATGGGCACACCAGCTATCGGCAAAAGTGCCTTGCCGGGCAAGCGGCTTGAACTCATACGGGCTTGAATAATTGCCACAACGGGCCGATTTTGATTGTCTTTAGTTTCCATCATTTTCTACCGGGTCAATGATAATCGTGGATATGCTTTTTCAAAACTATCCTGGGCGCCAATCAAACCTTCGGGCGTAAACATAAACAAAGCCAGCCAAAAGTAACCCTGCTCTTTAAAGGCATAGGCAATCCAGGCGACGTCTTCCTTTACATATTTCAGGCGCACGATTGAACGGTTTCCCAAATTGAGTGTGGATTGCTCCACCTGAGCGGTCTCACTGTTTAAAGCGCGTTGCAGGGTGACAGCTGTGGCGGTGACTGGCAGGGCATGTAAGGCTTTGTTTTGATAATAAGAAGACGCAAAGGGTTTTCTTCAAGCGTTTCGGTGTCCCAACCCCCCCACCAGGCGACGTTTTGCTCAACGTTATCCAAAAGCCCACCCAACAGACCATCGTCTCCGCCCGTAAAACGAGTGATAACATCAATCACTTTGGGTAAATCATCGCGAACGTTTCGGGCTTCGTAACTTGGCAAAAGCATGATGCTCATTCCCTGTCCATAGTAGCGTTCCATGCCAGATGGTTCCGGCACAGATGTCGGCTTTGACTCAGGCGATGCGAACAAATCACAGGCGCTGGTCAAAAGCAAAACGAAAACGCTAAGGAGAATGAACGCTTTTTTTCATTATGCCAAACCTTTATCCTTTAGCTGATGAACAAATTGATAGCAATCAAACAGTTTTGTTTATTCTTGTTCCAGTTGGCTTTTTCCTGGGCGTCCTGACGGGCTTGATGGGCCATCGCGCGCCAGTCGTCATTCTTTAATTTGCTGATAATTTCAGCAAGCTTTACTGGGTCATTATCAGGAAAGACCCAACCATTTTCACCATCGCGTATCCATTCCAGGTTAGCAGGGATATCTGAAACCAAAGAGGGCAAACCACAAGCCATGGCTTCCATCAATGATACCGAAGACCCATCCACATGGCTGGGGGGGGTGACGTAGATATCGGCTGCACCGTAGTACGTGCCCAAGGTGTCATTAGGCACACGACCACCAAACCAGACTTGTTCGCTCACGCCAGCTTCATCAAAAATCTTTTCGATATTTGACCGTTGGGAACCATCTCCCAAAAGCAAAAGGCGCAGGTCGGGGGGGTCATTCTTAGCGGCGATGCCAAAAGCTTTTGCCAGTACGTCCACGCCATAGTTTGCTTCCATAGCACGCAAGCACAAAAGCACGGTATTGTCCTGCCAGTTTTGGGCTTCGCGCCAGCGTTTGCCGGCGGTTACGACCGCCTGAGGTGAGAATTTATCAATATCCACGCCCCAGGGGGGGAAGATGCAAATGCGGTTTTCGTCGAAACCGAGTTCAACAGCTTTTTGTGCTGAACAACGCGCGTCGGTAATCAAGCTCTGGAGTTTGCCAGGGCAAAACGCGCCCGGCTGGCCATACCGGCATCGACATTCACATCCCGCATCAATCAAAGCCCCAGCTCATGCTCAGCAAGGGCTTGAAGCCCGTTTTCGCGGTGAGATATGCTAAATCATGCAAGGGTCCGACATGCACCAGGTCAGGTTTTAACTTTTCCAGAAGTTTTTTTCAGACGCGCGACCAGGCCAGGGATTTGCAGCAAGCGCAAGGGGGGGCCCTTAATCCCTTTGAAAGCGATTGCGCTCACACCTTCCGGGGGGTCTTATAGTCCCCCTTCATAGAGACGCAAAACATAAGCCTCATGACCACTTCCAGCCAGCGCGGCCATAAAGCGTTGGTCGTGTACGCTATCCGCGCGCGTGAAATACAAAATCCGCATCTTTACTCCAGATGTGTCCAGCGCAAATCCTGACCGTGTTCAAGGTTTTGACGCGCGCGTTTGCCAATTACAGCGTCAATGTCGTAAGGCTCAATCGCGCCAGGCGTAGCCGGGCGTAAAACGGCAACCATATCGCGGGTAACCGTCTCGCCTGCCTTAATATCGCGCGCGGCTCGCAAGCAACGTCGTTGTACCACCACGGTTTCCTGTTCGTTCGCGGTAACGCGTTTGTTACCGGTGCCCAGGGCGCGCTCAAGCTGGCGGGTGTTGCGCACCATCTCTGCCCAGCTTTGGGGGTTCATGGCGAAAGCATGGTCGGGACCTTCGCGGTGGTTGTCATCGGTAAAGTGTTTTTCAACAACCCGCGCGCCGAGTGCCACAGCGCCCAGGGTCGTGGCGTGTCCGTGAGTATGGTCGCTTAATCCTAAAATCAGTTGCGGCCACATTTTGTGATAAGTCTTGAGCACATTCAGGTCGATGTTGTCAAAATTGCCGTCTTCGGCGGTGTAGTTGGTGTTGCATTGCATCAGAACCAACTGCGGATTGACTTCCAAAATGGCATCCACCGCGCGTTGCACGTCGCCGATGCTTGAGGCACCCGTCGCTAAAAGGACGGGTTTGCCTTTTTTTTAGCGATGCGCAGGCAGGCTTCAATCCAGGTAATGTCGCCCGAGCCGATTTTGTAGGCGGGTACGTGTTCTTCCAGCATATCAATGGCGTCAAAATCATAGGGCGCGGAGAAAAACTCAATACCGTATTTGTCGCAAGCTTCTCTGAGAATGGGCGTCCACTCAAAAGGAATGGAAGCTGCGTTATAAACTTCAGTGACACTCTTTTCCACTTTGCCTGATGCGATACCTGACCATCCATGTGAGAAAAGCCATAATCAGAGACGATTTCAGGTCCACGAAAGTTTTGAAACTTGGCAGCATTGGCGCCAGCTTCAGCCGCCAGGCGAATAAGTTCAATCGCTCGTTCCAGTGAACCATCGTGGTTGGCGGCGATGTCGGCCACGAAATAGGTGGGATGATTGTTACCGATGATTGTGTTTCCGATTTTCAATTCCATGATGCCTCCGTTTTTGCGGGTCTCAGGCTTTGAACTTTGCCAGTCTTTCACGCCAGCCCGCGTCGAAATCTTCTTTGAGTCTGGTAAGTCCCTGCGTCAATCCGGGCAAGGGATGCCCCCCCAAAGCCCTGGCTAATTTATCGCTGTTCGTGCTCAGGTTAAGTGAACGAACCACGTCACGACCTTGTGATGCCGATACAGGCTTGATTAAGCTTTCGTCCAGTCCAAACTCGCGCGCCAAAGCGACGCCAAAGTCATATTTGCTAAGCGTATCGTTGCCAAAAGTGTGCCAGATGCCCTTGAGATTTGCTTGGGCGATTTCAAGCAATGTTTCTGCCAAATCGCGCACGTACAAGGGATTGAAGTAAGCATCCGTAAAACCATTTACGGATTTGCCGGCAACGAGATTGTTATAGAAAAATTCTGCCAGACTGCGGTTGCCTTCCAAAGTCCAGCCATAAAAGACCACGCGGGCGATGGCCGCATCGGGGGGGTTGGCTTGTATCACCGCGCGCTCACCGGCGAGTTTTGTCCTGGCATAGGCGTTGAGCGGGTTGACCGCGTCGTCTTCCTTATAGTTGCCTTTACTGCCATCAAAAACCGCGTCGGTGGAGATTTGAATCATCTTCGTGTCAAGTTGTTTGGCTACACTGGCGATGACACGGGGCGCGTCAGCATTGATGCGCTGGCTGAGTTCGGGTTGTTTTTCCGCGACATCAACGTTAGCAATCGCCGCGCAGTGGATAATCACTTCCGGCTCGAGTGCCCGCAATGCGGCAGGCAAAGCGTCTAAATCGCCGATATCAACACTTTCGCACGCGAAAGGTGGGTTCATTAGCCCACGCGAATGCGTCCAGCCAGTTACTTTGTAGCCGTGTTCGATGGCCAGCAGGGCTAAATTGAGTCCCAGGTGACCGCTCGCGCCGGTCACAAGCAATTTTGTCATCGATTACTTTTCTTTCGCCAGTTCGGCTTCAATCGGCTTGATGATGGCATTGATGCCATCAACGTCAAGCCACTCGGTATTGTTCGCGCTGGTATAGGTGAAACCATCGGGCACGGGTTTGCCTTTGTCTGCCCAGGCATGCCCGAACCAAAGCGCTTTCACTGCAGGTTGCACGACAAACATATCTTCCAGTTCCACAGTCGTGCGCGCTTCGTCTTCAGAAATCAGGCTTTCATGGAGTTTTTCACCAGGGCGGATGCCGATAATTTTGATTTTGGCTTCCGGCGCGATGGCTTTAGCCAGGTCGGTCATCTTCATGCTGGGAACCTTCGGCACAAAGAGTTCGCCACCTTGCATGTTTTCAATACAGCGGATGACAAAGCGCACGCCTTGTTCCAGCGATATCCAAAAGCGGGTCATGCGTTCGTCAGTGATGGTCAGTTCGCCGCTTGGACGCTGCTTGATAAACAAAGGCACCACCGAGCCACGCGAACCAACCACATTGCCATAGCGTGAACAGGCAATACGTGTTTTGCGTCCGCCGGCATAGGCGTTGCTTTGCACCATCAGCTTTTCAGCTGCCAGTTTTGTGGCGCCGTAGAGATTGACCGGGTTGACGGCTTTGTCGGTGCTGAGAGCCAGCACTTTTTCAACATTGTTGGCAATCGCGGCATCAATGACGTTGCTTGAGCCCATAATGTTGGTCTTAATCGCTTCCATCGGGTTGTATTCGCAAGCCGGCACCTGCTTGAGCGCCGCGGTATGCACCACGATATCCACACCGTAAAACGCGGTCATCAGGCGGTCGCGGTCGCGGATGTCGCCGATGAAATAGCGAATGGATGGATGGTCAAAGCCACCCACCGCGCGCATTTCGTGTTGTTTCAGTTCATCGCGACTAAAAACAATGATTTTTTTAGGCTGATATTCATCCAGCATCAAGCGAATGAATTTCTTGCCAAACGAACCGGTACCACCGGTTACCAATACAGTTTTTTTCTTTCCAGTTCATGTTTACTCCTTGGCGCCATCGCGCTTTGGTTTTCTAAAGACGATGAGCGGGTATTGCCCGTTCTCGCCGAAATATCGCGGGAAGCAATCTTCCAGCCAGGATAAGTTTAATAGTAAAAATTTGCCGAAGCAGTTATCGGGCACAACTTCGCGTAGAAAGCGCACACTCACACTGCGCCAGGAACGAATTTGCCAGGGCAGCTTATCGCCGATTACCGATTTGAACCACGCCGCGCTGGTTTGACGACATGTGTGCCAGCTGGTCCGTTTGCTTGGGTGTTGTCTCATCAGCTGTGGCTTGATGCGCTTCAATTTGATTTACCTGACTTTGTTTGGGTACACCGCGCAGTCGTCGTGCCAGGGCAATCACTTTTTGCCAAAAGCCATAAAGTTTATGTTCGCCCCCCCAGCCGTCCACGGTCACCATCGTGCCACCCGGCTTAAGGCAGTGATACATATCGATGTATGCTCCGCCTTTTTCTTCGATGGGCAGGTGGTGAATGGTGTGCAAAGAGACGATGCCATCAAAAGCCTCCTTGCGGAAAGGCAGATTAGCAACATCGGCAACGACATAAAAGCCCTTATAGCCCAGCTTTTGCGGGCTTCCTGCATGGCGACGTAGGATAAATCCGCGCAGACCCGTTTTTCGTAGCCTTCGGAATATTTTCGTAGGCTTTGTATTGTACTGGCCCAGAACCAGCATCCAAAAGGAATTTGCCGGTCTTGGGTAAGTGCTTGCCGACGCGCTCGTGGGCATGGGCGATATAACGTTTGGAAACATCGCGCAAGTCTTCATACTCAGCGTTTTGGTACAGTCCGTCACCTTCGCTCTGCCAGCCAACTTTATTGTAAAATTCGCCGACTTCCTGTTTTTACATTAGCCATTGTCTGACTCCGGTGCAGAGTTGTTTGATGTCAATTCGTTTAGGCGTGCCAAACCGCGGGCTCGCCAGTCCAGGGACTCACCAACGAGATAGCCAAACGTTTGCCCATAGCGTTTTTGTCCTTGCTCGGAAAGCACCACACTCATGGGGCGTTCCTTAAAGTCCTCTGCCAGCCACAGCAAATGCCAGGGGGAAAGGCAGCGAGTATTCAAAGAAGAAGAGATAGGCATACAGCCAAACCTGTTCGATTTGCTTTTCGCTAAGGCGGTAGTTACCAGGATTCGCCACGATTTCTCTCAACAGTTTGGTATAGGCTTGCCAGTCAGCGGGCTCATGTGTGAAGCCCTTGTTGGCATAGTGGGTCTTGCCGGTCACAATCACGGGAATGCCCGCCATCGCCATCTCCATGCCCACGGTCGTTGTAAAGACGATGCCTAAATCGGCGATTTCGACCAGGTCATAGGTGTTGGTTTTATCGGCGGGTTTAACGATGTGAATGTTTTCCGGCAGAGACTTGAAGTTTTCACGGATGACGTCCAGCATGGATGTGCCGTGTACTTTTAGTTCGCCGGGATGCACGCGTATGACGAGTTGCGCTTCGGGATGTTCGATAAAGTGTTTTATCGTGCCCACAATCATATCTGCCATGGTGGGCGTGATGCGTTCGCGACCCAGCGTGAGGCTGTCGCCCAAGACGTTGGTGGGCAAGAGAGCGATGGGGCGTTCGTCCAAACCCAGGGCTTCTCTTACCGCGGAAGCGCCCTGAGAGGGATTTTGTTGCCATTGTCGGGCAAAGTCGCCCCCCAAAGGCGCGCGCCTTTTCGCGCGGAAAACAGTTCCACCATCGCCTGGCGGGCTTTATCGGGCAAGTCGCCTCCGCCCAGACCTTGCCACAAAGCGGTTGTATCGTGGCTCATGATTTCATCGTTTTGCGCGATCCAAATGCGTTCGCGTTGGTCGGCAAACTCAAACGTTACCGTTTCAATGCCCATGGCACGGGCGACCTGATAGGCAACGCCCATCTCCAAAATGGTTCCGTTGGGGATAATCACCACATCTGGCTTTCGCGCTCAAAGACACGTTGCAATGCCAAGGCGGTTGGCAAATTGCGACGTAATCTAAAGGAATAAAGCTCATCATCTTCGCTGATTTCTTCAATCTGTTTGGTGTACATGGCATCGTAGCGGGAGACTTTTTTTAGCGATTTTCACCAGCTCTGCAGGATATTCGCTTTCATCCCAGCGATAGTAGCGCAAAAGGTCAGGCAAAAGCGGAATCACGCCGATGACGTTGCGTAAAGGTTTGAATAAATCCTGTGTGTAAAGGTCTTGCCGGCGCACGTCAAAGCGGTTGATGTCCTTGTCCCATTCGGCGAAGGGCAAATAGGACAACTGCACCTTGTGCCCCCCCTGACCTGCCAGGGCAAGCGCGATAAGTCCGGCTTGTTCAATCCAATAATGCAAAGACGCAAAAATAAAGACTTTTTTTAGGATGGGCATTTTGTTTGGCGTAGCGTTGAACGTCGTGCACAGATTGCGTGAGTACATCTTTGATGCCACCCAATCGATAGTGTGCTGACCAGGGACGACGCGATCCACGCACCGCCCAAAAGAGTTCCGCGCTATAGGGTATCATCCCAATAAGGTCTTTTATATGATTTTCATCAATTATCCTTTCTCCTGGATTTTCCATTCAAGGGGGGGCAGGCGCACACCACCTGGGCGGGGGGGTTCGGGCCAATGGGTGCCCGGCGCGCCACTGGCATCGACTGAAAAACTCAATGCCTGGTCGTCCTGGAAGTATCGTCGTACCATATAAGAACTGGCGTTCACACCCAGGACAAAACGCCCTTCGTTGAGCGTGTCGGCTGGGATAAGGCAGCGACTGGTGTAAACACCTTTAGGACGCATGGTAAATTCCTTGAATAAATCCTCTGAATCCGTATCAAAACTGGTAAATATCGCCTCGCCACGGGTACTGTTGAGATAAAAACCCACCCGCAGACCGGTGATATCCTGTTCAAGTTCATAGTCAATTTCAATTGTTATTGGGTCAACACTGCGCAGGCTGTCCGAAGTCACGCCGTCTTTATCCACAACGCGGATGGCAAGCGGTCTGAAGGGCGCGGCGTTGGCGGGGGGGACTTCATCGGCTTCCCAGTAGCGTTCACCCAGTTTGGACATACCCCCCCGGTTGAGATAAAAATCAACCGCTTCGGCACTTGGCGCGCGTTTGATAACCCGCCCTTTGTCCAATACGATGGTTTCTTCGGTCAGGCGCAAAATGGCGGACATATTATGGCTGACAAAAAGCACGGTTCGGCCACTTTCGGCTACGTCACCCATTTTTCCCAGGCATTTGCGCTGAAAATCGGCATCGCCGACCGCCAAAACTTCGTCCACAACCAAAATTTCCGGTTCCAGATGCGCGGCGACAGCGAACGCCAGGCGTAAGTACATACCCGAAGAATAGCGTTTCACGGGTGTGTCAATAAACTTTTCCACTTCAGAAAATCAACGATTTCATCAAAACGGGCGCTGATTTCTTTACGGGTCATGCCTAAAATGGCGCCGTTCAGAAAAATATTCTCCCGTCCGGTCAATTCCGGATGAAAACCCGTGCCAACTTCCAAAAGAGACCCTACCCGACCGCGCAATTCGCCATAGCCTTCGGTGGGCTCGGTAACGCGCGAGAGAATCTTCAGCAAAGTGCTTTGCCGGCACCATTGCGGCCGATGATACCAATCGCTGAACCTTGTTTGACTTCAAAACTAACGTCGCGCAAAGCCCAAATGTGGTCAACAGTCGCCTTGGCGATTTTGTCGCGCCGGAAAGCATTGCCGATTTTTCGCGCGCCTGCGACCAGCACGTCGCGCAAGGTGTCCTGACGTTGCTGGGCAACGCCGATTTTATAGCGTTTGCCAATACCTTTGACCATTACTGCGTAATTATCGTTCGTCATCACACCACATCCGCGAAAGTTCTTTCCATGCGTTTAAAGTAAAACAGGCCGCCTACCAGCAAAATCAAAACGGCTGCGGTGGAGACCAAAAGGGTCATATCAGGGGGGGGTGAACCACCAAAAAGCGCCCATCTAAAACCCTGCACGACACCGACCATCGGGTTAAGACTGTAGATATAACGAATTAGCCTTCTGGAATGGTGTTGATGGGGGTAAACGATGGGGGGGTAGCATACATCCATATTTGAATAAGGAAAGGCACCATTTGTTGCACATCCCGGTACTGCACGTTCAGCGCCGAGAGCCAAAGCCCCACCGCCAGAGCAGCCAAAACAGCCAAAAGTGTGAGTGGAATAACCCACAGGGCGGTCCAAGTCAGGGTGATGCCATAAATCGCCATGGCGATAAAAAGCAAGATAAGCGAGATGAAAAAGTCCACCATCACCGCCAAGACCGAACTGATGGGAATGATGATGCGCGGGAAGTAGATTTTGGTGATTAAGTTGGCGTTTCCTACCAGGCTCACGCTGCTTTTTTTTGCAGACTTTGCTGGAAAAGATGCCAGGGCAAAAGTGCCGAGAGCACAAACACGGGATATGGCAACCCATCCGATTTCACCTTGAGCAACAAGCCAAACACCAGCGAGGTAATCGCTGTGGTCATGACCGGTTGCAAAATCGCCCAGGCGATGCCCAAAACCGCTTGTTTATAACGCACTTTGATATCGCGCCAGGTTAAAAAGTAAATCAGTTCGCGGTACTGCCAAAGTTCTTTAAGGTCAATACCAAAAAAACCTTTGCGGGCTTTGATGACGACTGTATTTGGTGCGCTTTTGCAGTTTTGCTGTTCTCAGCCACGGCCACAGGCACGCTCCTCTTTATACCAGGCGATTGTTTTCATTAAGCCTTCTTCAAAATCGGTTTTGGCTTCAAATCCAAAGCGTTCTTTGGCACGGGTAGTGTCCAGTTTGCGACGGGGCTGACCGTTGGGCTTACTGGTGTCCCAAACCACATCGCCTTCAAAATCGCACAATCGGGCGATGGTTTCAGTCAAATCTTTGATGCTGATTTCAAAACTCGAGCCGATATTGACTGGGTCAGAGCTGTTATAGCGCATGGTTGCCAGCGCGATACCTTCGGCGGCGTCTTCGGCATAGATGAACTCACGCGTTGGCGAGCCATCGCCCCAGGCTACAATTTGCTTGTCGCCACGTTCTTTGGCTTCCAGGCATTTGCGAATCAGCGCGGGAATAACGTGCGAACTGGCGGGGTCAAAATTATCGCCAGGTCCGTAAAGGTTGACGGGTAACAGGAATACGGAGTTGTAGCCATATTGCTCGCGATAACTTTGCGACTGTACCAAAAGCATTTTCTTTGCCAGTCCATAGGGCGCGTTGGTTTCTTCGGGATAGCCATCCCAGATATCTTCTTCTTTAAAAGGAATGGGTGTGTATTTGGGGTAGGCGCAAATTGTGCCGATTGCCACGAACTTTTCCACACCACGCTGCCAAGCCTGGTGAATGAGCTGAATGCCCATCATCAGGTTGTCATAAAAGAACTCGCCGGGCTTTTCCATGTTGGCACCGATGCCCCCCCCGACCTTGGCGGCCAGGTGAATGATAATGTCGGGCTGGGCGTCGTCAATCATGCGGGCGATATCATCCCCCCCTTTTACCAGGTCATACTCTGCCGAACGGGGCACAAAGATATCTTTCGCGCCGTAATGTTCAAGACGCGCGATTAAATGTTTTCCCAAAAGCCCGCGCCACCTGTGACGCAAAGGCGTTTTTGACTGAGATTCAAATTATTCCACATGAGCACCTCTGTTTTCTGTTTCAGGCGCGACATCAGATGATGTTTCGCCAGGTAATTTTAATGCAAGTTTGATGCCTTGAATATAGATAGTGGGCGTTTTGCTGTCTGATTTGTCGCAAATGCTTACACCTTGTTCAATACAAGTCAAACGCGCCACTTCTGCCACTTCATCTTCGCCACCTTCAATGCGAATCTGCTCATAGCCCTGATAGCGCAATTCCTTTAATGTATTGAGCGTGCGTTCGCGCACCAGGCGGTAAAGGTTAAAGGAGTTTTTGATATAGTCCACGGTTAAGGCAGCGCGCAGAGCGATGCCTTCGGGCGTGATGATATAGCGCAGCTTTTACTTTGGGCGCGCTTGACTTTCACGTAGCCCTTGTTAATCATGCGCTTAAGATGCCAGTTGATAGTGCCCACCGCCACGCCAAGTTCGGTCGCTAAACCGACTTGCGAGATATCCGGATTGGCTTCAATGTGCGTGAGCATCTCCAGCGTGTGGCTGGGTTCGTTTTGAATATTGTCTTGTTCCATATAATTCAATGACTGAATTATAAAACCCATTTGCTGCGGGGGTCAACTCTGCGCGCGCGATGGTAGTATTTCTAATAATGACACACAGTATCGCTTATGGTGTCTTGTCCGCGTATTAACTGAAGGCAATCATTCTGTCGATGGCAAGAATGAAGCACAATATAAAGCCTGCGAATCTGCAGAAAATTTCAACAAAATGCTTTATTGTTAAAATATCTGGTGGTTTAGTCGAGTTTGTCTGATTCAAGTACTTTAAATGATGAAACCAGACTGGCATTCGGAATATAAACAGTTGCGGTTGTACCTTTACCTAACTCACTGCGAAATGAAAGATTGCCATTCATTTTCTCAACCAAATCTGCTGTTATTGATAAACCGAGCCCAGCTCCTTCAGATGTCAAACTGCGTGACTTGTCTACTCTGAAGAAACGCTCGGTAATATGAGACAGATTTTCTTCCGAGATACCTATGCCAGTGTCCTGGATTTCAAATTTACAAAACGTATCGTTATTCTGGACACTAACATTGACAGTGCTGTTGTCGTGACTGTATTTGATTGCATTATCAAGCAGGTTGATCAGCACACTTTGGAGCCATTCTTCAATAGAATAAAGCGTCTCAACTCCGCTAAACTCTAGCTTTATCTTAATGTTTCTTCTTAAAGCGATATTGGTCAAAAGGTCAATTGTTTTGCTGACGAAGGAAGGTAAATTAATGGGCTGTTTTTCAAGATCATGTTTAGCAATGTCTAAATCTTCAACTTGTTTTAGTATCTTATTTAATCGGTTTGTGGCTTGTTCCAGGGCGGATATCTCTTTGTTTAGATTATCAACAACCCCCCCACCACGCTTTTTTTCTTAATCGCTCAATAGCAATTGTGATCAATGCAACCGGAGTATTTAGTTCGTGGATAGTATTAAGCGCTAAGCGCTTTTGGGCTTCTAGTTCTTCGTCAAACTTTTTTTAAGCTTTTGTCAATTGCAGTTTGTAATTCTGCAATTTCTTTTGTGGATGCACTTTGAAAATTTAGCTTTTCAAAATGACCATGGTCATCGCGCGAAAGCGACTGGATCATTTTGTTTATTGGTTGACTAATTTTATTTCCGAACCAAAGCGATACAAATATGGATAATACAGTAAAGCCAAGAACTCCCCAAACAATGACTTTTTTTCAGTTTCTCGTTCAGGTTAGCTAAAGCATTGTTGTAGATGGTTTCCATGCTGATTTCTACTACATCGTTTGTGTTTTTATTACTTTCGATATTTTCTAAATCGCAATTTGACGGGCAAATATCCTTGGTATATGTAATTAAAAAGAGCCCAGCTTGTTGGGAAGTTAATTTATTTGTCGCGAAGGTTAAAAGCATTATAAGAGTAAGCCCTAAAACAACAAAAATGAGAGTAGTAAATATTACCATTTGGCTTCTAAATGAGAGTTTCATATTTTCCTTGTTACATTATCAGCTGTTTGTCATATGGGTATTTTTTTAGTGAATACATTAGCTAATATTCTTTTTGCGCCGAAGAACATAGCCTTGATTTAAAATATTGCAAATCTCAATGTCAATTAATCCTGCTCGCAATAATTTTCTTCTGAGATTAGAGATATGAGTTCGAATTGTTGTTGAATATAACGAACTTCCGAAATCGTCCCAACTATTTCGGATGAGTTCTTCTTGAGAGACACAAGAACCAGAATGTCTTAGCAAATAAGATAGTAAAGAGTATTCTGTTGGTGTAAGTTTTATTTCTTCTTGGTTCACGCTGACGGTCTTGCTGGCTGGGTCAACCGAAAGGCTACCTAATTCTAGTATCGGCAGTCGAGTCGTTCCATGTCGTCTGAGCAATGCTCGGATTCTGGCAAAAAGTTCTTCTAATTGAAACGGTTTTGTTAAATAGTCATCTGCTCCTATATCTAAGGCCTTTACTCTGTCAAATAGCTTTCCTCTGGCAGAAAGAATAAAAATGACCACATCAGGACAAGCCTTTCGTATTTTGAGCAGAGTTCCATGCCATCAATATCTGGCAGCCCCAAATCCAGCAAAATCAAGTTATAGTCATTGTTTAATGCATGCCAAAGGCCATTTCCCGTCATTGGCGATATCTACAATGTAGCCTTCCTCATTTAATGCTTCTTTAATGAGTTCAGCAAAAAGTATTTCATCTTCAATCAACAATATGCGCATTTTTATTTCCCGCTCCAGTTCATGTTGGATTGTTACTTTCCGTTTATAAAGACTGGTACTGTTGGCACTAAATATACCTGTTCATCATTATACGTTACCTTAATAAATGGCCGAAAGACAACCTTGTCTCTTGTTTCTTGGAAATATAAGTAACCAAAGGTTTCATACTCTTCGTCTATAAACCTGAATTCTATTAACTCGTAAGACTCTAACGCTGAAAAACCATCTAACCATTCTATTTCAAAATCGCTAATGTCTTTAGCAGAAATGTCCCAGTTTACTGGCACTGTTAAATCATCATTAAACCAGGCTTCCATCGGTGATCCACTAACATAAAGAATATCGTCTGGAATTGTTTGCCTTGCTTCCACATAGTACGGAGGCAAGATAAATTCCTTTTTCTCGTATTTATTCACTAATACAAGGCTTTTTAATTCTTTTACGCCATCCCAAAATAAGTTTTCGTCTTTCAAAAAAACCATTAGCGTGACGTTAAATTTATGTGGAGCTATTTTTATAGATGCCCAGGCCATAGTGTCAGACGAAAAAAACATCTCATCATCGCTTGAAATTAGTTGTGCCTCATCGAACGAAAAATTTAGAATAGACCTTAATTCGAGTTCTTCCGTATAATCTTTCTGGGTTTCAAGATAGAAATAAAAAGGAAAGGCACGGTTATATCCTGTGTCATCATTCTTGCTTATCGCAACATAGGCTTCAGCCTGGTCTAACTGTAAGTTGAGTGGCAATCCTGGCTTTGGATGGTTTGCTTGTAGGCTTTGGTTGGAAATGTCGCAAGCACTAAATAAGTGCAGGACTAGCATCACAGACAAAAGTCCAAAAAGATATTTTTTTTATTGTCATAAAATTTCTCCACAGTCACCTTCATGTTACCAACACTTAGTTACTTATAGTAAATCTTTAAGTCGAAGCGTCAGCAACTTTTTAAAACTCAAACCTAAATTCATTAAAATTAATTCAATCGTAACCGATGTGCTGTTAAGTTTGCGTTAAGAAATCCGATAACAAATCCAGACATTTTGCTGGAAAATGTCAGAGCTTCGCTATGCCATTATTGTTTTAGCTTTATTATGGACTTTTCAGTCAATGATATAATCTAAGCAAAGGAGTTTGCTATGAAAAAGATAAACAAACTTGGGCCTTTGGCATTGATCATTGTATTCTTTTTGTCCTTTACCCTTTTAGGACAGTTTGCTGCGCCGAGTCGCTTTGCCAGCGCGCAGGACGCACCTTTTAATACAGCGACACCGGACGCAAATGGTTACATCTACCACACAGTCAGGGAAAATGAGTTTTGCTATACCATCGCTGAACTTTACAATACTTCTGTTGAGCGAATCATCAGTTTGAATAATTTAGATTTAAATTGCACGATTTTTGTTGGACGAACGCTTCTGGTAGCAATAGTTACAGCAACTGCGGTTCCCCCCCGACCGCAGAACCTGTGCCCGCCCAGCCAACTGTTCCCCCCCGCAAGAAGCGCAACCTACCCAGCCACCGGCGGATTTTGTTCCGGAGCAACCGCGATGTTGGATACCGGCAAGGTATGCATTATTCTTTTCCATGATGTGGACGGCAATGGCATGCGGACCGATGGCGAAAACTTCTTATATGGTGGTGAAGTGAGCATTAATGACCGCACCGGCACGGTCTCGCGTGTGAGCACGACGGTGGCAGGTGACCCTGACACCACAAAGCCGATGTGCTTCGAGCAACTCCCGCCAGGTGAGTACAATATCTCAATTGCGGTGCCGGATGGGTTCAACAATACGACAGCCACGAATCACGCTATTACAGTTGTTTCCGGAGAAACCATAACCATTGATTTTGGCGCGCAGGAAGCTACGCCAGAGGACATGAACATGCAAGGCGAAGCGCGCGCTCTGTCTCCATTGCTGTTCATACTGGGCGGTGTCATCTTGCTTTCGGGTTTGGGCCTGTTGTTCTATATGATTCGGGCAAGGAAAAGATAAATCCCTGAATATCAGGAAACAAAAAAAAGGAGACGTACATATTGCGTCTCCTTTTCGTTTTAAAGGTTTAGCCTTTCTAAAGAAGCTTAACTGTCTAAGTCAAGACTCTCGCCAGGCTTGAGTACCACGACCTTGCTGCTTGTTTCAGCTTCCACACGGGTTTTCCAGGCGTGAGGGTCTTGTTCGATGAGTGGCCAGGTGTTGTAGTGGATGGGCACAACTTGTTTGGGCCGCAAAAGTTTGACGGCGCGAAGGGCGTCATCGGGACCCATGGTGTAGTTATCGCCGATGGGGGGGATGACTGCCAGGTCGATTCCTTCATCACCGATGAGTTGCATATCGCCAAACAGACCGGTATCACCCGCCATGTAAATCTTCTTGCCATCCGGTGTGGTTAAAAGGAAGCCAGCCGGGTTGCCACCGTAGCCGCCATCAGGCAAAGCAGAGCCATGCAGTGCCAAAGTGAGCTTGAGATAGCCAAAGGGGGGGTGATGAAAACCACCGCCCAGGTGTTGAGCGTGGGAATCCAACCCTTGTTCGGCAAACCATCCGGCAATTTCAAAGTTGCTGATAATCAGCGCATTGTTGCGTTTGGCAATGGCTTGTGCGTCGCCAACGTGGTCGCCATGTCCGTGCGTGACGAGAATGAAGTCCGCAAGGGCTTCATCAGCAGTTATCGGGGCGACCGGGTTGCCAGTGAAGAAGGGGTCAACCAAAAGTTTGTGTTCGCCAACTGTCAAGCCAAGTGTGGCGTGTCCGTACCAGGTAAATGTCGTTTTCATGTAACCTCCGTTTGATGATAATAAAAAGCCCCACAAGGGGGGGCTTTTGAATTGTTCTATTTGGCGTAACTGACCGAGCGTGTTTCGCGGATGACGGTTACGCGGATTTGACCAGGATATTGTAAGGTTTCTTCAATTTCCTCGGCAATATTCTTTGCCAGTTGATGGGCTTGATAGTCATCAACCTCTTCGGGCTTGACGATGATGCGCACTTCGCGACCGGCTTGAATGGCGAAACTGGATTCAACGCCTTTGTGCTGAATAGCAATGTTTTCGAGTGCTTTAAGACGCTTGATGTATTGTTCAAGGTCTTCACGTCGGGCACCGGGGGGGCGGGCGCCTGAGATAGCATCAGCAGCTTCTACGATGACAGCTTCAATGGATGTTTGGTCTACCTCATGGTGATGCGAGGCAATGATGTTGACAACCGCTGGGCTTACGCCATGGCGTTTGGCAAACTCCGCGCCGATTTGGGCGTGGGTGCCATCGGTGTTGTGGTCCATGGCTTTGCCCAGGTCGTGCAGAAGCGCGCCCATTTTGGCAATTTCAACGTTGGCACCGAGTTCAGCGGCCAGCACGCTGGCGATTTTGCTGGTTTCAACAGCATGTGCCAGTTGGTTTTGTCCATAGGACGTGCGGAATTTAAGACGACCAAGCTTTTTGATGATCTCCGGGTGCAGGCCATGAACAGAAGCGTCATAAGCCGCTTCGTTACCCGCTTTGACGATGTCTTTGTCCATTTCGGCGCGTTCTTCTGACAGGATTTTCTCAATGTAGGCGGGGGGGTGGATTCTGCCATCTTGCACCAGGCGGTCGAGTGTACGTCGCGCGATCTCGCGGCGGACCGAGTCAAAACAGGAGATGGTTACCGCCTCGGGGGGTGTCATCAACAATGACGTCCACACCCGTGGCTTGTTCAAACGAGCGGATGTTGCGCCCGTTGCGACCAACAATGCGCCCTTTCATCTCTTCGTTGGGCAGGTTGACGATTGATGTGGTCACTTCAGCAACTTTGTCTGATGCAACGCGTTGGATTGCGTCGGCGATGAGTTCGCGCGCTTTTTCTTCGCCCGTTTCGCGGGCTTCGTTTTCGATTTGGCGAATGATGCGTGCCATATCGTTGCGGGCAGTGCGTTCAACTTCTTCAAGCAGGATGTCGCGGGCTTCGTCAGTCGTCAGTTCAGCGACGCGCTGTAATTCGTTTAGACGTTCATTGTACAAATTGTCAATTTCGTTGGCGCGTTTATCGATGCTGCTTTGGCGTTTGTTGAGCGAACTTTCGCGCTGTTGCATCTGGTCAAAGCGGCGGTCGAGTTCTTCGCGTCGTTTTACAAGGCGGTCATCTTCCTTGTTGAGTTCGCTGCGTCGTTGTTGCAGTTCGTTTTCAGCCTGGCGGGTGATTTTTAGGGCGTCATCTTTGGCTTCGAGCTGAACCTGGCGGGCTTCTTCGTTGGCTGCCGCGATGATATCTTCAGCCGTTCGCTTTAGCTGAATGTCGCGGTTTTTGCGCACACTTGCAACGATGAAACCACCTAGCAGGACGCCAATCAGCAGGGCCAGGGCAATCCATATTAAATTTAGTGGGTCGTTAAAAAGGTCAAACATTATTATCTGTGCTCCATTATTGCTCACGAGCTGGGGGTCTGTGTTTGGCATTCGTCCCAAAGTTGTCGGGTTACGCTGCGGACGGTTTCGTAACTGAAACCACGTCGTGCCAGTGCCGCGCCTAGCTTTTGGCGAAAATCAGGCCAGTCAAGTCTGGCATATCTGCCGACCAGCTTTTTGCCCGCAGCACAGGCAAGTTCGATGTCGTCTAAATCAGCTTCTTGCAGGGCATCTTCAATGAGATCTTCGGACAAGCCTTTGTTGCGCAGTTCAAAACGTAACTGGGTTTGACTGCGCGGACGAAAACTCACGCGGTTGTCAATCCAGTCCTGGGCAAAACGCGGGTCGTTGATAAGACGTTCATCTTTGAGACGGTCTATGACTGTTTGAGAAACATTTTCGCTAAAGCCTTTGTCTGAAAGGTACTTGCGCATTTCAGCTTCAGACCTGGCGCGATAACTGAGATAACGCAAAGCGCGATTGAAAGCGACTTCTTGCTCGTCTTTTTCCTGCAAGGAAGCAATTTCTTCGGGGGGGCTGAGTTTTCGACCGACTTTAAGCCATGCGGCAGTCAGGCGGTCGAGGCTAAAAGCATATTCGCCATCCAGACTGATGTTTAGCCGTTGCGTATTTCGTTTTTGCGCGGTAATCGCAGTAATCACTTTCGTCATATTAATCAAACAGCCATGGGTCTCCGCCCATGGCAACGAAAATGAAATATCAATAATAACTGCGGTTTTACTGGCAGTTTGGGCTTATTAGAACCGAAAAGCCCTTAAGGAGCAATAAAGTAAAAGCACAAGCCAAGAATCAAGAAGATGCCAGATGTCCTTCTTTTAAATGGTATCTTATTCTCAATCGTGGTTTCGCAAGCATTTGCTTATTTCTTTTCCAAAACATTAACTGAGCGTTGTCTCAGTCTGAACTGCCAAATAAATCGTTATACGATTTCGTCGCCATGGGCATCTGCTATGATACAGAACCCATTCGTGTATTTTTATTAATAACATTATACATGAAATGTGCCAGAATTTGTGAAATTCAAAAAGACAATTTTTTTAAAGGAAGAAAACCGTGAAATCATAGGCATATCATGCTAGAATTATGGCATGGACGATGAAATAAAATTAAAAGTTGAACGCTTACATACAGAAGCGCAAGAACGCCAAAAGAAACAACGCTTTAAGCAGATTATTTTGCCGATTATCGTTGTTGGTGTTTTACTCGTGATTGTCTTGGCTTTTGCCATCGTTTCCGCGCTTAGTGACTCAAGTGGAATCGTTGGCTATAAAGCCGGGCAAATTACCTTGATTATTGTCTTGTTTCTGGCACTGTTGGTTGGGTTTTTACTCATCTACATTTTGTTTAAAACAATAGATGGCTTGTATAAGCTGAACCAAACACTCCCAAATTATGGCAAAATCGCTTTGGGTGGTGTTATACAAGCCGAAGAAGGCGTTCGCACGGTGGCGGATGCTTCGGTAGAACCCGTAATGACTGTCCAGGAACTTGGCTCAAAAGTAAAACAAGTTGGCGAAAGCATGAAATCTCACATCTCACCTGAAGGGAAGCAGAAATGAACAAAACCGGAAAAACCTTAATCATCATCGCGGGAACGTTGATTGGAGCGCTTGTCGGCGTTAAAGTGGCATTAAATCTCGTTAAAGAAATGGAAGAAAACGAAGGGCGTTTTCCACTATCCGGCTCTGCCAGTCTTAAAGCCGGCCTGAATGCTTTTAATGTGATGCAACAGCTGACCGGTAAAAAGGGATAATCACAGGACTTAAGCTTTGTTTGAGCTTGTATTTTTAGGCACTTCTGCATCGGCGCCTTCAATTCGCCGTGGTTTGTCGTCGCTGGTGGTGATGCACGACGAGTATCGCTTCATGGTCGATTGTGGTGAAGGCACCCAGCGCCAGATCCTGCGCTCCGGTGTCGGTTTTAAGCGTCTTAATCATATTCTGCTCACGCATGGGCATTTGGATCATATCCTGGGTTTGGCAGGTTTGCTTTCCACATTTATGCGCTGGGAAGCGATTGAAGAAGTCAATATTTATGGCACACAGCATACCCTGGACCGCGTGCATGACCTGCTTTATGGCGTTGTTTTGCGCGGGCAGGAGCCCGGAATGCCACTCAATCTGATTGAAGTCAGACCCGGTCCGATTTTTAGAACAAACAAATTTGAAATCAGAGCTTTTCCGGTGGATCATCGGGGGTTCTTCTTCGCTGGGCTATGTGTTTGAAGAATTTCCGCACCGCCCATTCCTGACAGATGCCGCTGAACGACTTGATATTCCACCCGGTCCATGGCGCAAGGACCTTGTGCAAGGTAAAGAAATTACACTCCAGGATGGACGGGTAATCAGGCCCGACATGGTTTTGGGTGAAGCGCGACCGGGCACGAAACTGTCTGTTGTTGGCGACGTGGGTAAACCGTTCAAGCTGATTGATTATGTGCGCGACTCGGATGCCATCGTGACTGAAGCTACTTATCTTACTGAAGAACTGGATATGGCAGAAAAATTTGGTCACAGCACTGCTGAACAAAGCGCAGAACTGGCCAGGCAAGCTAACGCGAAGATGCTCATTCTTAACCATGTTTCCCGACGCTATCGCGATGATGCCATTTTGGCTGAAGCACAGGCGATTTTCCCGAACACGCATTTGGCGGCTGATTTTGACACCTTCCAGATTAAAGCGCGCGAAGATTAGCCATTTGGCATAGCTGCTATTTTCGCATTTGTGATTCATGTTAGAATCAAATCCGATTATGGAAGAAAAAAAGAAAGCTGATACTTGCATCTGCTTCGCCCCCGTCGCAGGGAACTTTTGGCGCTTATGGGCTTGCCTTTTGACTTGCGTCCGGGGACTTATCCTGAACCGCAAAAGGGTGAGCAATCCCCCCCTGGATTTTGTTCGCGCCCTGGCGGTGGCAAAAGGGCAAAATGTGGCTTCCAGTCCAGGCGAAATCATATTCTCCGCGGATACGATTGTTCTGATTGACGGTAAGGTTTTGGGTAAGCCTGCCGACGATGAAGATGCCAGACGCACTTTAGACATATTGCATGGCAGACCACATGATGTGTATACCGCCATAAACCTGTTTGAGGTTTCAAGCGGGGGGACTCCCGGTGCGAAGTGTGCAAAACCACGGTTCACATGCGCCAGTGGAGCGATGAAGAACAGCAAGCCTACATATATAAAGGCACCTATCACGACAAAGCAGGTGGTTATGCCATCCAGGATGACAACTTTCATCCTGTTGAGCGCATTGAAGGCTGCTATGCAAACGTGATGGGTCTACCACTTTGTTTGCTTTATCGCATGTTTAAAGAAAAGGGTTTGCCACTTCCCGCGAACCTGCCCGAAGCTTGCCAGGCTTATACTGGCACAAGTTGTAATTACTATCCAGATGTTCTGCATGAGAAGGTTCTGCAGAAAGTGTAAGGTTAATGCTTATGAAACGACTTATTCTTATCTTTGTCATCTTTAGCTTATTGCTTAGCGCGTGTGATCCGACAACTAAAAACACCGAAACGCCAACACCGCAAGTGACCGCGACATTGCCAAGCCCATCGGTTTCGCGGGAGGAACTGCCCGATGCTGAAGCTTTGGCAGCAAACTATTTTCAAAACTGGAAAATTGAAGACTACAACAGAATGTATGAGTTCTTGACCATTCCTGCCAAGGCTGCTTACAGTCTTGAGGACTTCATTGCACGCCACAAGAAAACAGCTGCTGACCTGACCATGAAATCAGTTGATTTTCAAATCCTGTCGAATCTGCTTAGCACCAACGCCGCCCAAGTGAGTTATCACATTAGCTACGAAACCAACCTAATTGGCACATTGGAGCGCGACACCCTGATGAATTTGCAACTTGAAGGCGGGGAATGGAAAATCAACTGGGACCCTTCCATGATGTTGCCTGAGCTTGCGGACGGTAACTATCTTGAGTTGGTGCTTACCATTCCAACCCGGGGGGGTAATATCTATTCATCGGACGCTTCAAACAACTATCCGCTGGTGGCATATACCGACGCGGCCTCGTTAACGATCATACCCGGCAAGATTAATCCGGCCCAGGAAGATAAATTGGTGAGTTTTTTGGCAGAGCTGACTAACCAAACTGAAGATGCAGTGCGACTCAAATATGCTTACGCTCAGTCGAACTGGTCGGTAGTAATCGGTGATATTTCAGCTGAAGTTGCTGCGGAAAACAGTTCGCGAATTGAACGTTTTGATGGGCTTTACTTGCAACCATTTAAATCGCGTTTTTATTATGATAATGGCATTGCCCCCCCACACGTTACGGGCTATATGCTGGGAATCTCTGCCGAAGACCAGGAGCGTTATCAGCGTTTGGGTTACAAGATTGATGAAACTGTTGGCGCGAGTGGTCTTGAGCGTTGGGGGGTGAAAAGTATCTCGCGGGCAAACGTGGCGCGGATCTTTATGTGAAAAACAAAGAAGGCGGGATTGTCACCAAGCTGGCTTCAACTGAAGCTGAGCCAGCGCAATCCATTACAACCACCATCGACAGTCGTTTGCAATATTGGTTGCAACGGTCAATGGGCGATAGGGTTGGCGCGGTCGTGGTGCTTGAGCGTGATACCAGTAAGGTCTTGGCGATGGTTTCAAGCCCTGGTTTTGACCCCCCCAACATTTTTAATCCGCTTATTCACACCCATTATGAAGTATCGAATCTCATTCAGAACGTGCGACAGCCTTTGTATAACCGGGCTGCCCAAGGCGTTTACGCGCCCGGTTCGATTTTCAAGGTTATTTCGATGATATCCGCGCTTGAAACTGGCGTTTTCACTCCCGACCGTGTTTACTCATGCGACAACCTTTGGACTGAGTATGATGGTTGGGTAGGCGAAAACTGGACTTACAAGAGAGGTTTTAGTGCCGATGGAGATTTAACGCTTGTGGAGGGCTTGATGCGTTCGTGCAACCCGTGGTTCTGGCATATTGGGCTCACCCTATGGAATGATGGCTATACAACATCTATTCCTGATGAAGCCCTTGCCTACGGATTGGGCACGCTTACAGGAATCGAAATCGAAGAATTTGCTGGCGCGGTCAACTACCCTGATAATGCGTTTGATTACTTCCAAATGGCAATTGGGCAAAGCACTTTGCAAGTGAGTGCTTTGCAAGCGGCAAATCTCGCCGCGGCGATAGGTAATGGTGGCTATTTACATCGTCCGACTGTTATCGAGCGGATCGGATTTATGGGTGAAGAACCAGTTTATCAATTCACAGAACCGGATCTCATCCGCCATATTGATACTTTGCCAGAAAACCTGGCAGCAGTGCAAGAAGGTATGGTTCAAGTTATTCGCAACCCCCAGAGGAACAGCAAATTTCCAGTTTTCGCGTTTTAGTGGCAATATTGCTGGTAAAACTGGGACTGCCGAAACTGCTTTAGGTAAACCCCCCCATGCCTGGTTTTTTGGCTATACCTTTAATGAAGACCCTGATAAGCCAGACATCGCTGTGGCGGTCATACTGGAATATGGTGGCGAAGGCTCTGAAATGGCGGCCCCCCCTTTGTTTAGGCGGGCTATTTCCTTATATTATTCCGATGCTGAAGAGCCCGGTGGCACAATGCCCTGGGAAAAAGCCCTTATCAGCCCTGGAAGAAGAGGAATAGACCTTGAGCGAGATGCAAGAATTGCTGCAAGGTTTAGTGATTCGTTCGCAAGCTGGCTGGATGACAGTGCGCACTTCGCAGGGCGACTATGCGTGCCGGGTGCGTGGGCGCTTGCGCCGTGGGCGTGCTGAAGGTGATTTGGTAGCGGTGGGCGATCAGGTGATGGTTGCTCCCCCCCAGGCGGATGGCACCGGTCGTATTGACGAGATTCTGCCCCCCGCCATAGCGTGCTCTCGCGGAAACTTTCTGGCGTCAACTATGATTATCAGCAAATCATTTTAGCCAACCCTGACCAGGCTTTTTTTGTTTTTGCCACCGCTAACCCCCCCGAACCGCGTCTTAGAATGCTGGACCGTTTTTTTGGTGGTGGCTGAACGGGCGCATATCCCAGCTTTGATTGTTGTCAACAAAGTTGATCTTATCGGACTTGAAGCGGCTAAAGAGCTTTTTGGACTTTACGAAGATATTGGCTATGAAGTCATTTATGCCAGTGCAAATACTGGCGAGGGCACTGAAATTTGCGCGAACGCTTTGCCGGTAAGATTAGCACCCTGGCGGGCCCAAGTGGCGTCGGCAAGAGCAGCTTAATAAATGCGACTATCCCCCCCGGCGTGAATCTGGAGGTTGGCGAGGTGAGTCAGGCAGGTGTGGGCAAAGGCAAACACACCACGCAGGTACGCCAGTTGATTCCCTTGCCCGAAGGTGGCTACATCGCGGATGTGCCCGGCTTACGCACGGTGGCTTTGTGGGATATAGAAGGCGAAGAGCTTGATGCTTATTTTATCGAAATTGCGCCATTGGTGCCTTATTGTCAGTTCAATGACTGCACCCACAGCCATGAACCTGGCTGTGCGGTACGCGAAGCCAGTGAGACCGGAAAATTCACCCCCCCACCGCTATGACTCCTATTTGCGTTTGCGCTTTGGTCAAGCCCAGGATGATTATTTTGAAGAGGACGATGATGAAGATTAGTCCTTCTATAAAGGTATTATTTCTTTTTATCGCGCTTAGTCTGGTACTGGTGCCAACTTTGATAGCTTGTGAGCCAAAACCGGAACAAACGCCAAGCCCCCCCTCTTCTGAGACCCAGGATTTACCGTCAACTGAAGCTCCTGCTGCGACAGCTTCTCCCGCGACAGAACGCCCGAAAGTGCTGAATGTCTGCATTGCTAATGAGCCAGCCAGCTTGTATCGTTATGACGGGCGAAATTCTTTAAGCAAGCAGAGTGTTTTTGCCGCGCTTTATGGCTTTCACGATGGAAGCACCTTGTTACAGGCTCTACCTGACATTAGCCAGGAAACCGTTTCGCCAGAAGAGGGCATGACGGTTTTGACTGCTGATGGTACTGTGCAAGTACTCAGAAAAGGAACCCAGGTTTATGCCACAGGGCAGCCTGAAGTCACTGCGTGGGATACAGATCTCGCGCTTGATATGCAACGCTCTACTATTATATATAGGCTGTATGACGAGCAATTGTGGTCAGATGGCACGCCACTGACCGCGCATGACCTGCTTTATACTTATCACCTTTTGCGTCGTCTTGAATTGCCGGCTTATCAGTGGGCGCTTGAGCGCACGGATAAGCTTGAAGCACTTGATGAACAAACGCTCAAGTGGACTGGCATACCTGGTTTTTTTTGCCAGCGACCCTATGGCGTTTTTCTGGCAACCTTTGTCGGCGCATATCTTTGAAATCTTACCAGATGAAGACCTTCTGGATCATCCTATGGTATCGCTTACGCCACCTGGCTGGGGGGGTGCCTGGCGCATAACGGACTGGCAAAAGGCGCACAGCTTAATTTTGAAAGAAACCCAAACTATATTCATATCGCTGCGCACCAGAATGGCTTTGAGTTTCTTAACTTTGTCATTGTTCCCGATGCTGAAGAGGCGCTAACAAAGCTTGAACAGGGTGAGTGCCAAATACTTGACAAAAGCTACCAGCTGGAAAGCCTGGATGATGCCCGCCTGTACGACTTGGCGACGAAATACCAGCTTGTGATTGAAGATTTTGAACCGGTTGGACAGCTTGTTTTTGGCATTAGGCCTGCTAGTTATGATGCGGGCTTTGATTCTGCCACAGTTAACCGGCAAGATTATTTCGGCTCACCACAAGTAAGACAAGCTGTTGCTGGCTGTCTGGCAACATTCGATATTGCCACTAATATATTTAACCGTGACTGGATCGCCCATAGCTGGCAATTAGCTATGGATACACAGCCATTCGTCCCACCGGCTGCCTGGACTGACGCTAAAGGCAGATTGACGGATTTAGGCTGGGTGCTTCAGGAAGGTTCTGATGGCGTACGGGTGGCAGATGGTGTACCAAATGTTGAAGACGGGACGCCTTTCAGTATAAACCTTTTGACCGGGCAAAGCGCGCAAAGTCAGTCCATGGCGAACCTCATCGTGCAGAACCTGGCAGATTGTGGCATTGCGGTAACGCACACCAGCTTGCCTGCTGAAGAGCTTTACGCGCCCGGACCAGATGGTGTGCTGTTTGGGCGCCAGTTTGACATGGCGCTTGTTAATTGGGGGTAAGTTGCCTTTTCCGCTATGCGAACTTTACACCAGCGGACAAATACTAGGTCCAAGCACGCATTGGATTGGCACCAACATTGCCGGATTAAATGACGAGACCTTTAACTATGGCTGCATGAACGGGAATTCAGATGAAATGATGATTCAACACGTCCCAGCGGTGCCTTTGATGCCACAAATACGTGTATGGTTGGTTTCGCCTGATCTTGACTTAACGGAACTAATTCGTTATGAACTTTTATCGGAACTGAAACCAGTTGTTCCATAAGGAATGTCAATCATATCGATTAAACTTAATGCGAAAGTTTGCCAGGAAAAAAAATTGAGAGAATATGTCCAGGAAAAAAAATATATCAACGCTTACGAAACAGTTTATGAATACGATGAAGATGGCCGCGAGACACGTCGTGTGAACTATCGTGGAGATATTTACGAAATCGTAACAGACGAAGTCAATATCAAAAAGTACAAAATGACGCAAATCATTATTGTCGTGCTTGTTTTCCTCATTCAACTGGCATTGGGTTTTATCAACAACGCTGGTGGACGCATACTATATGTAAGCCTGCCTTATCTTATCGCCTTTCTGCCGATGGCTTATTGGTTTATCGCTGCTACGCGTTTACCTTCAGAAAAGAAAGAATTAAGGCTGGAGATTGTTGACCTTGGATTTAAACGCAGCAAGGTAATGAGTCTGTTGATAGCTATCTTTTCGGGTATAGCGATTCTGGGCGCAATCGTATTTCTGATATTTTTTTAGCGAAGGAAATATTCTTAAAGATCTTCTGTTCCTTTTAGGTCAACTGATTGTTTTTACACTGGCACTTTTTGCGCACTTGCAAAGCCGAAAAATTATTATTCGCAAAATCGAGACTGATGAGTAGATTCTGAAAATCATCTTTTATTAAAATCCATAAAAATTGTCATTGATAATATATAAACGACTTTACTGCTCGTCAAAACGTACCTGAAAAAGAGTTATTCCTGGATAAAACTCAAATAATAAGCAAAAAAAGCCGTTTATTATTTAAGGCAGTTGGTTGGTTGACAGATTTTAGACTTGCCGATTATAATAAATCAAACCCAAAAGGAGAAAAGGAGAAATATGAGTAAATTTGCACGAATCTTATCACTTCTGCTCGTCACAGTTTACTTGGTGGCATGCTTATTGCTTGCGAACAAAAACCTGTGACACCAGAACCCCCCGTCGATGAAGTTCCTGTTGAGGAACCCGTCGAGGAACCCGTCGAAGAACCCGTAGAGGAAGAACCTGTAGAGGAAGAGCCCGTCGAGGAACCCGTCGAAGAAGAACCCGAGCCCGAGCCCGAGCCCACTACCCGTGTTGGTGGTTGGTTAGACGAAATCGTGGTTTCTATTATCGATGCTCCATCGGTTATTGTGCAGATGGAAGCTGACGCCGTGGATGTTTACGTCAACGGTTTCGGTACCAATGACCTTGATCAGCTGAATGACTCTGGCTTACCCTATACCACTTCAAACGGTACCTATTACACCCTTCAATTCAACCCTGCTGAATTTAACGAAGGTCTCAACGTCTTCCGCAATCGCAAGATTCGCGAAGCATTCAACTATTTGATTGACCGCAACTACATTAACCAAGAGTTCTACGCTGGTGGTGCCCTGCCCAAATGGTTTGCTATTATGACCAACTTTGGAGATTATGCTCTCCTGGCTGATACCGCTCGCCGCCTTGAAACCAAATACGCATACAACTTTGAGAAAGCCAAAGAAATCATTGATGCGGAAATGGAAGCCGCTGGCTATCCTTTGACTGATGGCAAATATATGAACGCTGATGGCGAACAATATGAAGTCATCTTCCTGGTCCGCAACGATGGTGATGGAACCCGCAAGGCCTGGGGTACTTACCTTACCGGCCAAATGGAAAAACTCGGTTTCGCCGTTAACTTCAAAGAAGGTACCGGTGGCGACCTTGGTCCCATCTGGATTGCTGGCGATCCCAAAGCTGGCGAATGGCACATGTACACTGGCGGTTGGGGGTGCTTCGGTTCTGAACCGTGACCAATCCAACATCTTCCAGGAAATGTACCTGCCCACCTCCGCACAAGGCTTGCCTGTCTTCATGGAAAATGAATCAGATCCCGAGTTCCAGGAATTAGGCGATAAACTCTACAACCGCGAATTCACCACTATGGAACAACGCGCCGAAATGATGGCCCGCGCTCTTGAGCTTTCACTTGAAGACTCCCTGCAGGTCATGATTGTTGACAGCAAACGCTTCGTTCCCCCCACCGGGAAGGTCTCGTTGTTACAACCGACTTGGCTGCTGGTGTTGAAAGCGCTCAAATCACCCCCTTCACCCTTCGCTGGCAGATCAGGAAGGTGGTACAGTACGCTGGGCAACCCAACCCTTCTTGTTCAATGGTCCATGGAACCCTGTCCGCGGTTCAAACACCACTTCTGACCAGGGTGCCGTGCGCATGACCGTTGGCTATGCCACAACCTATGACCCCTACACAGGTCTTTTGAACGCCTTCTGGATTGACAAAGCCGAAGTCACTGTTCAATCAGGTTTACCTGTCCAGAAAACTTTGGATTGGCTAACCCTTGATTTCGCAGATGAAATTGTTGTTCCTGGCGATGCCTGGGCTGATTGGGATGCCGAAACTCAAACCTTCATCACTGTTGATGAAAAGAGTGGTGGCGAACCTGTTACCGCAACAGCGAAAGCCGTTGTCTACTTCCGCGAAGATCTCTTTGACGTCGTCAAATGGCACGATGGCAGCAACCTGGAAATGGCCGACATCATGATGTCATACATCATGGGCTTCGACCGAGCCAAAGAAGAATCAGCTATCTTTGACAAACAACCAGTTGGCGCCTTCAATGTCTTTATGAAAACCTTCAAAGGCTTCAAGATTGTTTCCACTGATCCCTTGATCATGGAAGGTTATCAAGATACCTTCAGCGCTGACGCTGAATTGCTTGTTCCCATTGGCTACACCTGGATTAACAACTTCCAGGGTGAAGGCTCATTCGCATCCTATGCAATGATGAACTCTGCAGAAGCTGCACATGAACTTGCCTACACCGAATCCAAAGCTCTTGAACTCGAAGTTGAACAAACCAGCACCATTGGTGGACCAAGCCTTGAGATTTTGACCAAGCATCTTGATCAACTTATTGCTGATGGAACCATTCCTTACGAGCCCACTTTGGGTCAATACATCACCAAAGAACAAGCCATTGCCCGCTACCAGGCACTGAAAGCTCACTTTGAAAAGTATGGCAACTACCATCAGGGCGTTGGTCCTTACTTCCTCAAGTCTGTTGATCTGAATGGTAAATCACTGGTCATGGCTCACTGGGATCAATATCCTGATCTTGCTGACCGCTGGTCAATGTATTCTGCACCAAAGATTTCCGATGTCGAGATTGATGGTCCCGGCCAGGTTGTCGGTGGTGAAGAAGCCACATTTGATATCTATGTCACCTTCCAGGGCAAACCCTACGAACTGGCTGATATCAAACAAGTTAAGTTCCTTGTTTACGACGCTGAAAACAACGTTGTTATCATCAGCACTGCAGAAGCAGTTGAAGATGGCCACTTCGTTATCACTTTCAGTGGCGAAGACACCGCGAAATTTGGTGATGGTGCCACCAAGCTTGAGGTTGCAGTAATCTCAATCGCAGTTGCCCAGCCAACTTTCGAAACGATAGAGTTCATTACCGCCCAGTAAACTGAGTGGCTAAGTAGCTCCCATGAGGGGGGGCAGGTTTACAAAAACTTGCCCCCTTTTATTTAAAAGGAAAGGGAGGTTGCCCAGTATGTCTATAGAAACGAATTCACAGGAAACTCCAATAGAATACGCAAAGAGAGCAACACGAGAAACAGCTAAGCGCTTGGCGCGATTCTTTTCTATTCGTTTAGTTTTGCAAATAATCACCATCATCATTGGTGTTTACATCACTATTCTTGTTGCCAACATGGGCGGTTATGTTGATACTATTCTAAAAGCCTCAATTATTGAGGAAGTTAATATGGAAGTATCAGCTATGGTAAGTGAAAAGGATATACCACGCGAAATGCGTGAGCAAATGGTAAGAGACCTTGTTGAAGAGCGCGAAAGATTGGCAGGTTTAGACCAGCCTTTTATCACCCGCTCATTTCATCATCTCTGGAATGGTTTAACGCTCAATTTTGGCCGGGCACGCTTTATGGTGAGCGACCATGGATCCAGGATGGTTCGAAACATCATTTTAGAGCGACTTCCTGCCACATTGCTCTTAATGGGCACGTCGCAACTGCTGTTGTTTTTTTTGTCACGCTTAGTATCGCGCTGGCGGTGTCAAGACATTATGGTAGTTTTTGGGATAAGCTGATTGTGGCAATGTCGCCGACATCTTCCATTCCGCCGTGGTTTTATGGCATATTCCTTATCCTTATTTTCGCCGCATGGTTAAAGGTTTTGCCTTTTAGTGGTATGGTAGATGCGCCTCCACCACCAACGAAGCTTGGATATTTCCTGAATGTTCTAAAACATCTTATTCTTCCTGCAGGATCGCTGTTTATATCGAGTTTCTTTATAAACACCTATTCCTGGCGAACATTCTTCTTAATCTACTCCAGCGAAGACTATGTTGATATGGCTAAGGCAAAAGGCCTGGGTGACCGCGCGATTGAACGACGCTATATCCTGCGCCCAACCTTGCCCAGTATCATTACCAGCTTTGCTTTGCTGATGGTTGGTATTTGGACTGGTGCCACGTTGACGGAAACGATTTTAACTGGCCAGGGCTTGGAACAACGATTTACACCGCCATCAGCAAGTATGACACCGCGGTAATTGTTGGCACAACGATTATTCAGGCTTATATGTTGGGTATAACAGTGTTTTTCCTGGACTTCCTGTATGCCATTGTTGACCCCAGAGTTAAGTTGGGCGGAGGGAAATAAGATGAAAAAAATTTAAAGACACATTCCAGGATATTATCAGATATCCTTCCGCGATTGTAGGATTGTTGATAGTCTTAGCGTTAATCGTATTTTCAATTTATACGATGATTACTATCCCCCCCTACAAAGAAGCAATCTATTTGTGGAAGGGTACTGAAGAAGTTGTCTACAAGAATCCCAGGAATGCCCAACCAACCTGGAGTAATTGGTTTAGAAAAGACAAACTTCCTGAATCCATTGATGTATATGCCGGCGTAGGCGAAGAGTTTTCGAAAGAAGTCACGCCACGTGAAAAAGGTGGCAGTCAAATTGAGTTTAATTACGAACTGGAATACAACTATAACGAACTGCCCCCCCAAGATATTTTTATGTACTTTACATCGAACTATACGGATAGGAATCCCTTTATCGTCATCACAATGATTACACCTTCAGGTGAAGAGATAAAGGTATTTGATGGCGGTATTGCCCGAGCCACAAATGTGAGATTTGGTCAGGAAGAAAAACTCATGAACCGTTTGACCCGCTTGCATGGCAGGGAGCCAGAAACACCTCTGAAGAATGTTATTGAAGGTCTTTTTACCAAAGTGGGTGTTTATCCGCCAGTTGTAGACAAAGGCACATACACGATTAATGTCAAGGCGACCACCTTTGAAGAAGGGTCGGATGTTGATTCTGAATTGGTCATGCATGGCACAGTATTTGGGCTTTTTGGTACTGATCACATGCGCAGAGATCTTAAAATCGCCATCATGTGGGGTGCGCCTATTGCCTTGGCTTTCGGTCTCACTGCTGCTTTAGGTACAGCACTGATTTCTATGTTCATTGCCGCGCTTGGCACATGGTTTGGCGGTTGGCTGGATGAACTCATTCAAAGAATCACCGAAGTCAATATGGTTATTCCCTACCTGTCTATTCTGATTATGGTGGGTACCTTCTACTCGCGAAGTATTTGGGTGCTTTTGGCTGTGACGATTCTTTTGAACATATTCTCAGGGGCGATTAAATCACACAGGGCAATCTTCCTGCAAGTTCGAGAGTCTACCTACATTGAGGCAGCTAAAGCATACGGAGCCAGCGATTACCGCATTATCATCCGATACATGATTCCCCCCCGTGTTATCCCTATGATCATTCCGGGTCTGGTATCAGCTGTACCTGCGTATGTCTTCCTTGAAGCATCTTTGGCGATTTTAGGTCTGGGTGATCCTACCGTACCTACCTGGGGGTAAGATCATCAACGATGCCCGCACATATGGTGCGCTGTATCAAGGTATGTTCTATTGGATTCTGGAGCCTGCAGTATTCTTGATGATTACTGGGCTTGGGTTCGCGATGTTGGGCTTTGCGCTTGACCGAATCTTCAACCCAAGATTGAGAGGTATGTAAAATGGCAAAACAAAAACCAAAGACATCAAGTATGATGCAATTGCTGCTGCTAAGGAAAAGGCTCAGTTGATGAGCCAAATGAGTGAAACTACTCATAAGACAGGCCCAGTAGAACACAGTTTGCTCTTAAGTATCAAAGACCTTAAACTTCACTTTGAAACCGTTCGCGGTCCAGTACAGGCAGTTGATGGCGTCAATTTTGATTTGGTAACCAACAAAGCTGTGGTCGTTGTTGGCGAATCAGGCTGTGGAAAGAGTTCACTTGCCAAAGCCATTTTGCGCTTGTTGCCACGCAACGTGGCTCATTATTCCGGTGAAGTATGGTTGCGTGATGTTGACACGATGCAACTGAGTGATGATGACTATCGCGAAGAAATCAGATGGGTCAAAATTTCGATGGTGCCACAGGCCGCCATGAACTCACTCAATCCAGTATTGCGCGTAGGCGATCAGGTTGCTGAGCCTATGCTGGTGCATTATGGTATGCCCAAAGAGGAAGCTATGCAACAAGCGGCAATCATGTTCCGCAATGTGGGCGTGCCGGTTGACTTCTTAACCCGTTATCCATTTGAGCTTTCAGGTGGTATGCGCCAGCGCGTTGCTATCGCAATGGCACTGGTTACCGGTCCTGACCTGGTTATCCTTGATGAACCCACTTCGGCACTTGATGTATTGACCCAGGCTAATATCTTTAACCTGCTTAAGCGCATCAAAGCTAACCTGGATACCAGTTTTATCTTGATTACCCACGACATCTCTACGTCTTCAGAACTTGCCGACATCGTGGCAGTTATGTACGCAGGCAAGATTATTGAGGTTAGCGAGTCCCATCGCTTTTTCAGCAAACCCCCCCGCCATCCCTATGCAAGAGCTTTGATGGCTAGTGTGCCACGATTGCGGGAACGCGAAGAACCTCATTTTATTGAAGGAAAACCGCCATCACTTATCAACCCACCTACAGGTTGCCGGTTTAAAGAACGCTGTCCAAAGCGAATGGAAAAGTGTGAAGAAGAACCACCTGTTACTCGCTTTGGTGATGACTGGGTTGCTTGTTGGCTCTATGAAGGACAAGGTGATTAGCATGACAGATCAAATTGATGAAAAACAATTGAACAGAACTTTGAGCAAGATGAAGACTTTGTTTTGAATATCCGCGGATTAAAAGTCTATTTTGAACTTAGAAAACGCGGTTTTCAACATGCTGGTTTTGTACATGCTGTCGATAATGTCGATCTCAGGTTAAGACGTGGTGAAACGATAGCGATTGTAGGCGAATCCGGTTGTGGTAAGACAAGTTTGATGAAGACTATTTTGCGTCTCAACACACCAACTGGTGGCGAAATTGAATTTGACGGCGAAATCATCAACGACCTAAAATCGGATGCTCTCAAGAATGTGCGTCGCAAGATTGGTTATGTGCAACAGGATCCTTATGGAGCCTTGGCACCATTCATGAATGTCCGTACTATTCTTGAAGAGCCATTAATCGTTAATGGTGTTAAAGACAAACAGGAACGCTTCGACCGTGTCGTAAAAGTGCTTGAAGAAGTGCGCATGACACCTGTGGAAGACTTCCTTGAAAAGTTCCCCCCCATCAGCTTAGTGGCGGTCAACAACAGCGTATCGTTATTGCGCGCGCGATGATTTTGGATCCGATTTTGTTGGTTGCAGACGAACCGGTCTCAATGCTGGATGCTTCTGTACGGGTAGAGATTCTCAAACTTTTGCGTTCGCTGCAGGAAGAACACAACTTAGCGGTTATCTATATCACCCACGACCTGGCAACCGTACGTTACTTCTCTGAGTACATCTATGTTATGTACGCTGGGCAAATCATTGAAAAGGCACCGGAGTCAGACCTAATTAACCACACAGCGCATCCCTACACGCATGCGCTTTTGGCGGCTACATCCGACCCCGATCCGAAAAACGTTGATGAATTCCAGGACGTACCGCCAGGAGAACCCCCCCCAAGCCTGGTAAAACCGCCAGAAGGTTGTCGGTTCCATCCGCGTTGCCCACACATGATAGCTGATTTGTGCGACAAAGAAGTACCGCTAGAGTTCGAAATAGCCGAAAAGCATTTGGTGCATTGTTGGTTATTTAGAGACAAGGCTGTGGCTAAATAAATCCATAGCAATTGTTAAGGGACAAGGATTTGTTTAGAATCAGTTCTAAGACGATGATTATTATTGGTGGCGTTTTGCTCACACTTAGCGTCATCATTCCAGCACTAAGGCTGGCAGAAATACTGCCAGCCTTAATCTGGATTGATTTCTTAACATACGCCCTTTTAGTTAGTGGCTTGTTTCTTGGCATGATGGGTATCTTTACCTATGCCAAGGAAGTGCGCGACCGTAACAGAGAATAACGCGCAAAACAATAATCCAAACTTGAGATATCATTTGCATATTCTGGAAATTGTGCTAAAATAATCGTCCCTGGGGTATTGTGTAATGGTAGCACACCGGACTTTGAATCCGTTTGTCGTGGTTCGAATCCATGTACCCCAGCCTAGTTATTATTGTGGAAACTGAACCTGACGATCCATATCATTCTTTTTACACGACAAGCAGCGTGAGTAAACCGGTTCCTGCTTGTCGTCGTTCCATTTGGAGAATACAATGACAATAGCTTCTATTATGCTTGCTGCTGGTCATGGCACACGCATGAAATCAACATTACCTAAAGTATTACATCCTATCCTGGGCAAGCCTTTGGTTTTACACGCTTTAAGCGCGGTAGAAAATGTGGTTGATATTCCGCCAGTTGTTGTGATTGGACATGGCGCAGAAGATGTCAAAGCTGCGATACAAGCTGGTGTAAAACAAGATGTGCAATTTGCCATCCAGGAAAAACAGCTTGGTACTGGCCATGCGGTGATGTGCGCGCAAAGCCTCTTGCAGGGCAAGTCTGAAAAAGTCATCATTACCTTCGCGGATATGCCACTTTTAACACAGGCCAGTATTGAACATATCATTCAGCTGCAACAGGAAAGCCAAAGCGTGATGGTTATTACGACCGTCATGTCTGAAGAACCCCGCGGATTTGGGCGCGTCATTCGCGATAGCGACGGTTCCGTGCAGGCAATTGTTGAAGAAGTCGACTGCACGCCTGAGCAACTTTTGGTCAGGGAAAAGAATACCAGCGCGTATTGTGTGGACGCCAAATGGCTTTGGCAATCCCTGGAAAAGCTACAACCTTCCGCCAAAGGTGAGTATTACATTACTGATTTGGTCGCCATGGCGGTTGCCGAAGGACTGCGGGTGAGCGCGTATGTGCTTGAGGATCGCAGCGAAGGTCTGGGTATAAATGACCGCGTTGACCTGGCTGATACGGAGCGCGCGATGCGTATGCGGGTTAACCGCGATTGGATGCGTAAAGGTGTTACCTTTATTGACCCCTGGACAACGACTGTGCACCTTGAGGTTGAACTGGCGCAGGATGTTGTGCTTCAGCCAAATACGATGCTGATGGGTAAAACAAAAATTGCCAAAAACTCAGTCATAGGACCAAATACGACTTTGATTGATACGCTGGTTGGCGAAGACTGCCATATTCAATATAGTGTGGCAGAATCGGCGCAAGTTGGCAATCATGTCACGATTGGCCCATTTGCCCGTTTGCGCAAGGGTGCTGTTTTGCAGGACCATGTGCATATCGGTAATTTCGGCGAGGTGAAGGACTCTGTGCTTGGTGAAGGTACCAAAATGGGACACTTCTCCTATATTGGTAATGCCGAAATTGGCAAGGATGTTAACATCGGCGCGGGCACAATTACCTGTAATTATGACGGAAAACCAAGCATCTTACCGAAATCGGCGATTCTGCCTTCATTGGCAGTGACACGATGCTTGTTGCTCCGCTGAAAATTGGAAAAAAATGCCACAACCGGCGCTGGATCTGTGGTAACTCGCGATGTGCCAGATAATACGATTGTGTATGGCACGCCTGCGAAACCGAAAGAGAGAAAGGACTAACGTGAACGAACTTCCCTGGCTATTGACACTCTTGGGGGTGGCAGTCGTATTCGATTTATTGACTTCCGCCGCCAGAGCCGCCTTTTCGCAGGCGCAATTGCCTAATCTATTGACATACTTTGAGAAAGAACCTCACAAAGCGGAAAGAACGCTTGAAGTTTCCGGAAAACTTGGCCTGCGCACTTCGTTGCGCCTGGCAATCGCTTTTGCCCATCTTTTCCTTGGCGCTTTAACGGTATTAGTAACCCACTATTTCTGGCCGGACTTGCATTTTGCGTGGGTGCTTCTGATTGCCCTGGGTGTATTGTTTGTCATAAGCATTTTGAATACTTTATCTCGCGCAAAGTATTAGATACGCCTGAAAAATCCGCTTATAGCTGGCATCGCTTTGCTGATTTCCTGTATTTTGTGTTTAAGCCGATGACCATCGTGATGACTGGTTTGCTTGGGCCACATGCGGAGATAAATGTACCGGCTGTGACCGATGAGACCTTACGCGATTGGGTTTCTTTGGAACAAGCTGAAGGCATGCTTGAAAAAGGCGAGCGCGAAATGATTTATTCCATTTTCCAGTTTAGCGAAACGCTTACCAAAGAGATTATGGTACCCCCCCGTATGGACGTTTTAGCCCTGGATATCGAATCGACCATAAGCCACGCGCGCCAGGAATTTATCAATGCCGGTCATTCCCGTGTGCCAGTCTATGAAGACGTCATCGACAATATTGTTGGTTTGCTTTACGCCAAGGATCTCCTGGCAATCACTGATGATGACGCAACCATCGCGTCAAAACGCAAGCTTTTACGTACCGCCTATTTTGTGCCTGAAACCAAAAAGGTGGATGAACTTCTCACAGAGATGCAATCGCGGGGGGGCGTGCATTTAGCGCTTGTGGTTGATGAATATGGCGGTTTCGCGGGGGGGGTGGTAACGCTAGAAGATATCGTTGAAGAAATCGTAGGCGAAATTCGCGATGAATATGATACTGGTGAAGAGCAACTCTACACACAAATAAGCGATAATGAATTTTTCATCCTGGGGCGTGCTACTATCGACGAGTTCAACGAAATTACTGGCGCGGAACTTTCTGATGAATATGCCGATACTTTGGGTGGCTACCTGTATGGTCAAATTGGCCGTGTGCCAGAGCCCGGCGAAATGGTCATCAGTGATGGCATTGAATTTATCATTGAGCAGGTTCAGGCCCGAAGAATTCTCAACGTAAAAGTGCGCCTTGGTGCAGGCGAAGAAATGGAAGATGTGAACTATGGTCCAGCCTAATGTGATTGATGAAAGAAAACTAAACGCGCTAAAAGTTTTAGCAAGCCAAAGCGCGCAAAACGCCTATGCACCGTATTCGCGTTATAAGGTTGGCGCAGCGGTGCTGGTGGAAGATGGGCGCATCTATGGCGGTTGCAATATCGAAAATGCCGCCTATCCTTCGGGCATTTGTGCCGAACGGGTAGCGATATTCAAGGCAGTGGAAGCGGGACATCGTAAGATTATCGCGCTTGCGGTGAGCACAGCGAACGGGGGGTTCGCCTTGTGGTGCCTGCCGGCAGGTAATGCGCGAATTTCTTGATGACGATACGCCGATCTTTATTTTGAATGGCGTGGGTGAGCTTGTTGAGGAAATGAAGTTTTCTGATCTCTTGCCACGTTCGTTTGGCCCCCCCGAAGATTTGCAGATATCCGCCTGATACTGCATATCGTTGAAACGGTGAAGCTTGGCATGACAGAGCGGGCGGAAAGGATTTAGGCGTGTCGCAAGGTGGGGCGCGCTCGTATCGCGCGCTGGCAATCGTACTTAAGCACCGCGAATATGGCGAGGCAGACCGCATTTTGACGCTTTACACCCAGGAATTCGGTAAAGTTCAGGCGATTGCTAAAGGTGTGCGCAAGCTGAAAAGCCGAAAAGCCGGACATCTGGAACCTTTCACCCTGGTTTCATTACAGCTGGCAAAAGGGCGCACCTGGGAATTGATATCTCAGGCAGAAGCGCAACGCACTTTTCAAAACATCCGCGAAGACCTGAACCTTACGGCGCGGGCTGCATATCTTGTCGAGTTAATCGATCGCTTTAGCTACGAAGAAGGCCCAAATCGTGGGCTTTTTCAGATATTGCTGGATGGGCTTCAGCGTCTGGATGAAGGCTTCGCGCCAACAACGGTGACACTGTATTTTGAAATACGTCTGCTTGACCTGGTTGGCTTTCGACCGGAACTGCAACGTTGTGTAGCTTGCGATGCGGAGATATTGCCCGAAGCGCAATATTACTCGCCCAAGCTGGGTGGGGCGTTATGCCCCCCAGGAGCTTTTCTGCGGATCCGACCGCGTGGCGCATTTCGCTTAATGCCCTCAAGTATATGCGTCATTTTCAGCGTTCTGCGTGGTCAAAGATAAAATCCCTGACTATTCCATCAGAGATACAAGACGAGATAAATCATCTCATTCAGCATCATTTGACTTATCTGTTGGAGTACAATCTCAAAACGCCAGGCTTTTTGAAATCCGTCAAATAAAGGCAAAGCATAATCGAATGTTGAAGCGCGGACAGAATGAGCGATAATCTTTCGTCAGTTTTGTTCAGCTGATATAATAAAGACGCCTCACGAACGAGAACGAGGCACGGAGGACTTATGGAAATTACTTGGTACGGACATTCTTGTTTTCGATTTGTTGAACGCGGTATGGCAACTGTGGTTACGGACCCATTCGACTCGAAAGTTGCGGGCTATAACCCCTTAAAGTTGAAAGCTGATATTGTCACGGTTAGTTCCAACGATCTTTCACACAATAACGTGAGTGTTATTCGCCCTGAGCCATTTGTTATTGATGGCCCGGGTGAGTATGAACGCGGGGGGGCGTTTTTATCACGGGTATCCAAACTAATCCATTCACTACCGATAAAAAAAGTAATGCGCAATACCTTGTATGTATATGATTATGGCAATATGACTATCATGCATCTTGGGCAGGCTAATAATATTCCGCCCCCCAAAATGCAGTTGAGGAACTGGGACAAATCAATATTGCTTTGGTGCCCGTTGGCGAGGGTGGCGCTTTGAACGCTTCAAAAGCCGCTGAACTGATTAGCATGCTTGAGCCGAATATCGTTATTCCCATGCATTATGCAACGCCTCACTCAAAGCTGGCACTTGAGCCTTTGAGCAAATTCCTAAAGGAAATGGGCATTACCCAACTGGAGACAATGGAGTCATACAAGGCAAACGCGTCGTCATTCACTGAAGAAACCCGTGTAATTGCTTTGGACCCCCAAATTAATGGCGTTATAAAATGGCAGTAAAAGTTGTAATGACCTGGGACCTCAAACGAGGCAACGAACAGGAATACTTTGAATTCGTCGTTAGCGAATATTTGCCTAAAGTGAATCAGCTGGGACTGGTACTCACTGACGCGTGGTTAACAGCTTATGGCGAGCGTCCGGCAATGTTGGTTGGAGGTGTATTGCCTACGGTAACCAAGGCGCGTCATCTACTCGAATCAACTGGCTGGTTGGATTTGGAAAACGAGCTGCTGGATTTCGTTGAAGACTATGATGTAAAAGTATTTGACCTAAAAGGTGGGTTTCAGTTCTAGTTGTGTCTGTTCAAAACTTACTCTTGAACTGGTATGACACAAACGCCAGGGAACTCCCCCTGGCGTTCTTCGAAATTGCCTTATCATATTCTTGTTTCAGAGTTTATGTTGCAACAGACGCAGGTCGAAACAGTCCTGCCATATTTCCAGCGCTTTATTGAAACCTGGCCAACTGTGCAAGACCTGGCTAATGCCGAAGAACAGGCGGTTTTGAAGGTCTGGGAAGGTTTGGGCTATTATCGGCGGGCTGTAAATTTGCACCGAAGTGCCAAAATGATA
>JMBX01000008.1_pt1 | contig 52564 bp, 101 predicted proteins | sample 616521 | NCBI WGS metagenome assembly JMBX01 (sample SAMN02727906, study PRJNA239997) | anaerobic digester metagenome | biome: anaerobic digester; isolation source: mesophilic anaerobic digester inoculated with municipal waste water sludge... | place: Germany: Bielefeld University, CeBiTec ...
TTTTAATTTACCTTTGCTTATGTAAATAATTTTATTGGCCCAATATTAAACTTTATTATAAGTATTCAATTTAAAATACTTTATTTATTAAATCATATTCCTTTTAATATTGTAAAAATTTTTTTTCACCGGAATTTATAGTTATTATAATGTTTTATATTTTCATTTTTATATTGTTTAAAATAATTGATATAAGGAAACTAAAGAAGCCCATAGTAAAAACTTTAGTTATCTATTTTATAATTTTACTAATATATAACTCGTATTGGATTACTAGGGACGATACTATGGAGTTGCATTTTATAGATGTAGGTCAAGGGGGGGATTCAATATTGATGAGAGCTGGACATAAGGCTTATTTAATGGATACTGGAGGTAGTTTATTTGGAAATTTTGATATTGGGGGGGAATATATTACCTTAGCATATTTAGAAAAATTAGGAGTCAGAAAATTAGATGCTGTTTTTATAACTCATTTTGATGAAGATCATAGTCAAGGACTAGATGCTTTGTTGGAGAATATGCCTATAGATATGGTACTAGGCAGCTATATTCCTAGAGAAAACCATATATATAAGAAAATCGTCAATAAATGTATACCATTTATTGTTTTAAATGAAGGTCATATAATTGATTTAGGGAAAAATGCTAGATTAAAGATTATATGGCCAAATAAAGGAATAAATAGGGAACTTAGTCCTAACAATCTATCGTTAGTTTCTATATTATCTACTAATAAGTATAGGGTTTTATTTACTGGAGATATAGAAGAAGATGCAGAGTATTTTGTTTTAGATAAATTAAATAATAAAGTGGATATTATCAAAATTCCTCATCATGGTAGTAAAACTTCTTCTACGGAAAGGTTACTTGAAAAATAGTCCCTAAAGTAGGAATTATATCTGTAGGTAGAAACAATATATATGGTCATCCCAATAAGGAAGTTATAGATAGATATAATGCATTAAATACTAAACTATATAGAACTGATGAAATGGCTTAATAAAGATTATATTAGATGATGATAATTATACAATCAATACCTTTTTAGAAAATGGAGACAAAATTAAGCCTAAATTATACGTCTTTTTATATGACAATATTTTTTATTTTATCATTTTATTTTATTTACTTTATGTTAATATATATATTGGTTAAAAATTCATCCACTGAGGGAGATGATATATTTGTTTTATAGTGATTTTATTAAAAAAATTGAGTCTGATAAAATAGAACCAGCTTATTTATTTGTAGGTGAAGAAGAATATCTCATGAATATATCAATAGATATACTAAAAAGAAAATATATAGATAGCTCTCTTGAAACTATAAATTATGTAAAATTAGAAGGGAAGAATTGCGATTTACAGATTCTAATAAATGCTTGTGAAACATTGCCCTTTATGTCTGAAAAGAGAATTGTTCTACTTAAGGATATATCTGTTTTTATGGAGAATATTGGAAAGGATTTAGAAAGTGATTTTTACAAGTATATGGATAGTCTTGGAGATTTTTTTTATGTTTGATTCTTATGGATAATACTAAATCTATAAAAGAAATAGTAAAATATATAGATATTTTAATAAAAACAATAAGGCAGTGGATTTTTCTAAATTAGCTGGAAAAGATTTAAATCGTTGGATAGAAAGTATATTAAAAAATATAATAGACAAATGTCTTTTTCTAATATAAGTTATTTTATTGAGAAAAGTTCATATAGAAGTAGAAATATTGATCTTACTCTTTTTGATTTGGAAAATGAGTTATTAAAAGTCATAAACCATTCCAAGGGAAAAGAAATTTCTAAAGAGGATATTGATTTGGTATTGGTTAAATCAATAGATACAAATATATTTGAATTATTAGATGCTATTAACAGATCTGATGGTGAAAGTGCCATTAAGATTTTTAACGATATGTATATATCAAATGAGCCAATACAAAGGATATTTTATATGATTACTAGACAAATACGTTTGATGCTGAGTTATAAACTATATAGAAATAAGGGGGTATAGTGAATCCAAGGTTCAAGAAAAATTAGAAATAAAGAATTATGAATTTAGTAAAATAAGCTCTCAGTCCAATAGATTTAATATAAGTGAATTAGAAGGAATTATGGATTATTTATTAGAGATGGATATCAAAATCAAAACTACATCTAATGATGATAAATTATTAATTGAAATGCTATTAATTAAATTATGTAATAAATAAAACTTCGGTTGTCCGAAGTTTTATTTATATTGCACGATTTAATTTTTTTAGTTAGTTTACTTATTTGTCTTGATGCAGCATTTTTATGAACTATATTTTGATGTGTAGCTCTTTTTAGCTTTTTATCAATAACTTTAATTAATTCTTTAGCTTCTTCAAAGTTCTCAGCATCTATGGCATTATTAAATTTTTTTTAATATATGTCTTAATTTCTGATTTCTTATGTTTATTTGCAAGAGTTCTATATTTAGTAGTTCTAATACTTTTTTTAGCAGCTTTTATATTAGCCAATGCGTTCACCTCCTATTAGTCTAACACAAGATATTTTACCATGATAGGGCTTAGAATGCAAGGATAAATAATAATATAAATGGTTAAAATTATTAAAGAGTATATAGGAAATTTAGAAAGGAGAATAGTGATGGAACATATTTTTACAGATTTAGCTGTTGAAAGTCGGGAGATTTATAAACCTGAGGAAAAAAAAGAAATAGAAGGTATATCTATTAATGTTAAAGAAGAAAAAAATTATTCTGTAACCATTGTTGAAGTTTTAAACAATCAAGGAAGTGCTAGTATTAAAAAGCCAGTTGGGAAATATATTACAATAGATGTACCTAATCTAGACAAAACCGATGAGGATTTAAAGGATGAAATAAGCATTGCTTTATCTAAGGAATTAAAATCTATAACAGAAGGATATAAAAAAAAGATAAAATATTAATAATAGGACTAGGAAATTGGAACATTAGCTCAGATTCTTTAGGACCTAAAGTTGTTGATAGAGTTTTAGTAACTAGACAGTTTTTCGTAAATTACAATAAAGAATTTGATGAAACAATGGCAAATATTGCTGCAATGGCTCCAGGGGGGGTCATGGGTATTACTGGTATTGAAACAGGAGATATAGTAAAAGGTATAGTAGATAAAATAAAGCCAGACTTAGTAGTGGCTGTAGATGCCTTGTCTTCTAGGAAAATGAATCGAGTAAGCACTACTATTCAAATATCAAATGTAGGTATAAATCCTGGCAGTGGCGTTGGAAATAATCGTGGTGCATTATCAAAAGAAACTCTAGGAATTCCAGTAATAGCAGTTGGTATCCCTACAGTTGTAAATGCAGCTACATTGGCTAGCGATACTATGGATTTAATAATTAGTTCTTTAAAAATACTGCAGAAATAGGAAAAGAATTTTATACACTATTAGATGAATTATCAAGGGAAGAAAAATATTCTTTAATTGAAGAGGTACTAAATCCTTTTATGGGAAATGTTATTGTAACTCCAAAGGATATAGATGTAATAATAGATGATCTATCTATTATTATTGCCAATGGATTGAATATTGCACTTCATCCGGGAATTGATTTAAAAGATGTAAATAGATATATAAGATAATTCCTAAAATATCATATATTTAATCCCTGTTGAATATATATTTTTTTATTAGGAGCAATAATAGGGAGTGTAATATATGAGAAGAAATAATAAAAGTACGTATCTAATTTTGGCCCTAATTTGTTTAGTGTTATTTAATATTGGATCTATGATTATACAGCTTAATAAAGATAATTCCTTAATTAAAGCTTTACCTACATTTAATATTAAAACACTAATACTTGAAACTTTTAATATTTCTCCTAAGGGGGGGAAAGTTGAGTTTAATAAAATAAAAGATAATATTGTAGATGAAGAAGATTATGATATAGAAAAGATGGAGGATTTTATAATTATAAATACTTTAGAAGAATACGAAAGCCTAATAATAGTTAGGGATTCCCAAGGAAAAAGTTCTATTGAAAATATACCTGAACCCTTAAATATCAGCAAAGTAAAATTGGATAAAACCAAGCCTTATATATTTATATATCATACCCATGCCACAGAAGGATATAAGCCCTTTGAAAGTGATTCATATTATACAACTAATAATAATAAAAATGTGATAAGAATTGGTAATACCATGACTAAGGTGTTAGAAGCAAGTGAGCATAAAATAATTCATGAAACGAAACATCATGATAGACCTTCATTTAATAAATCGTATTCTAGATCTTTAAATACGCTAAATAAAGTTAAAGAAGAAAATGATAATTTAAAGTTTTTCTTTGATATTCATAGAGATGGAATAGATAAAGACGCAGTATATTATGAAAGATTTTTAGCTAAGTCCAAGATAAAAATAAATGATATGGATGTAGCTACTTTTTCCTTAGTAGTTGGGCCAGATAATCCTAATTATGAAAAGGTATTGGGATTTGCTAAATATATAAAGGCGGTATCTGACGCATTATATCCAGAACTATGTACAGGTATAATTATAAAGCCAATTGGTAAATATAATTTATTTGTATCAGATTATGCTGCTTTAATTGAAGTTGGTAGCAACTTAAATACAATTGACGAAGCCAATGAATGTGCTAAATTAGTAGGCGAAATTTTAGATATTGTAATAAGAGGCTTGGCAGAATAATCTTTTAAATAGAAACTATAAGTGTTATAATAATTTTACAGGAGATAAGTGGGAGGTTTAAATTTGGAAGATAATAATAAAGAAATAAAGAAAAAAAATCAAATGAAGCTATGGAATGGATAAAAGTATAGTAATTGCCATTGTCGTGGCTATATTTATAAAAACATTTATTTTTAATTCCACATATGTATTAGGTAATTCTATGTACCCAACTTTGCAGGAGAAGGATAGATTATTTGCAGTAAAGGTACCTTTATATTTTAAAGGACCATCAAGGGGGGGGATGTAGTAGTATTAGAAGCCCCTGATAATAGTAATAAGGATTATATAAAACGGGTTATAGGATTAGAAAGTGATAAAATACAGATTATTGATGGGAAAGTATATCTTAATGGTGAATTACTAGAAGAAAGCTATATTGAAGAAGATAGCTATACACATGTGTATGATGTAGATACATGGATAGTACCACCTGGTGAAGTATTTGTATTAGGAGATAATAGAAAGGAAGGTGCCAGCAAAGATAGTCGATATTTTGGCTGTGTACCTCTAGATTCAATTAAAGGAATTACTGAATTTAGATATTTTCCTATTAACAATAGATTTGGTAAAATAAATTAATATAGAATATTTTTCATTAAATTGGTTATCCTAATTTTGGTGATATAATTGGAAACAAGGATGGAAAGATATAGAAGAATAAAAAAGAAAAAAAGAATAAAGAAATTAAAGATTTTTCTCATTTTAACTTTACTCATATTAATGATATATGGATTAAATATAGTAAACAAGACAGTAAAGAAATTAAGTTATTTAGACAATACCAATATAATTCATTATGACTTAAATAGTAATATGTTAGATTTTTTAGGAGAGACTTATATTATAGATTTCAAGATGCTTAAAATACTTAAAAAAAATTTTTAAAAAAGGCCAGAATAACTGGTCTTTTGTTTTACAGAAATGTTTTTTTTGCTATAATTAGCTTAGTCATTGGAATGTTCAAAGGAGGAAAGTGATAGATAGATGTATAATATAAATCAAAGGAATATTAGGAATTTTCCATAATTGCTCATATAGATCATGGTAAATCTACATTAGCAGACAGACTTATTGAGAAGACTGGTATGTTGACATCAAGGGAAATGCAATCTCAAGTTTTAGATAATATGGACTTAGAAAGAGAAAGAGGAATTACTATAAAATTAAAAGCTGTTAGATTGATGTATAAGGCTAAAAATGGTGAAGAATACATATTAAATCTAATAGATACTCCAGGGCATGTGGACTTCAATTATGAGGTTTCTAGATCCCTTGCAGCCTGTGAAGGAGCAGTATTAATAGTTGATGCATCTCAAGGCATAGAGGCCCAAACATTAGGAAATGTATATCTAGCATTAGATCAAGATTTAGAAATACTTCCAGTAATAAATAAAATTGATTTGCCTAGTGCAAGACCTGAAGAAATAAAAAAAAGGAAATAGAAGATGTTATTGGCATTGATTGTGAAGATGTTCCTTTAATATCTGCTAAAGAGGGATTAAATATCGAGGATGTATTGGAGGATATTGTCAATAAGGTTCCTGCACCAGTGGGAGATCCTAATGCACCACTTAAAGCTTTAATCTTTGATTCCTATTATGATAGTTATAAAGGTGTAATATGCTATATTAGAGTATTTGAAGGCACTATAAAACCAGGAATGGAAATAAAGATGATGGCAACTGGAAAAAAATTTGAAGTAGTGGAAGTTGGAATAAATACTTCAAAACATGTAGTACTAGATAAGCTTCAAGCTGGAGATGTTGGATTTGTAACTGCCAGTATTAAAAATGTAAAAGAAGCAACTGTAGGTGATACTATTACTGATGCTAATAATCCTACTGATAAGCCATTACCTGGATATAAAAAAGTAGTGCCAATGGTTTATTGTGGAATATATCCAGCAGAGGGTGAAGATTTTAATTCTGTAAGGGAAGCTTTGGAAAAACTTCAAGTAAATGATGCAGCTTTGGTATTTGAGGCTGAATCATCTGCAGCCTTAGGATTTGGATTTAGATGTGGATTTTTAGGACTTCTTCATATGGAAATAATTCAAGAAAGATTGGATAGAGAATTTGATTTAAATATTATTGCTACAGCACCAAGTGTTATTTATAAAGTTAATATGAAAAACGGGGAAAATATAGAAATACAGAATCCAACAAATATGCCACCTTTAACTGAAATAGAATATATGGAAGAACCTATTGTAACTGCGTCTATAATGACTCCAACAGATTATGTAGGCACTATAATGGAATTATGTCAAAATAAAAGAGGTAACTTTTTAAATATGGAATACCTTGAGGAAACTAGGGTTGTAATGCATTATGAGTTACCATTAAATGAAGTTATATATGATTTTTTTTGATGCACTAAAGTCAAGGACTAGAGGTTATGCATCTTTTGATTATGAACTTAAAGGCTATGTCCCTTCTGAATTAGTTAAATTAGACATATTAATTAATGGAGAAGCAGTAGATGCATTTTCTTTAATAGTCCATGAAGAAAAGGCTTATGAAAGAGGACGAAATATAGTTGAAAGGCTAAGAGAAGTAATTCCTAGACATCAATTTGCAGTTCCACTGCAAGCTGCCATTGGTTCTAAAATTATAGCTAGAGAGACGATTAGGGCATTGAGAAAAGATGTTCTAGCTAAATGTTATGGTGGAGATATCTCTAGGAAGAAAAAGTTATTAGAAAAACAAAAAGAGGGTAAAAAGAAGATGAGACAAATAGGTGCAGTTGAAGTTCCTCAGGAAGCATTCTTAACTGTACTTAAATATGATGAAAAATAAATGCACACATTTGTGTGCATTTATTCCGATTAAGGGAGGAAAAATGAAAGACTTAGCTTTATATATCCATATACCTTTTTGTGAAAAAGTGTTTTATTGTGACTTTATAATCTTTTCAAACAGAGAAGAAGATATAGATAAATATATCAATGGTCTTATAATGGAATTATCCATATATAAAGAAGAGATAAAGATTATTATATAAAGACGATATTTATTGGTGGAGGGACGCCTTCTGCCATAGATCATAAATATATTCAAAAATAATTAGAGTATATCTACGATAATTTTAATATAGAAAAATTAACAGAAGTAACTATAGAGGTAAACCCTGGTACATTAACATTGGAAAAAGCAAAAGCATATAAAAACCTGGGAATAAACAGAATAAGCCTGGGACTACAAACTACAAAGGACGAAACTTTAAAATACATTGGGAGAATTCATACATTAAATGACTTTTATAAATCCTATGAAATATTAAAAGCCGTTGAATTTAATAATATCAATGTAGATTTAATATTTGGACTTCCAAATCAAAAATTAGAAGATATATTAATTGATTTAGAGTTTATTAGTAAATTAGACATTAATCATATATCTTATTATAGCCTTATAATTGAACCTAATACCATAATGTATAAATGGTATATGAAGGTAAATTAAATTTACCTGATGAAGAAACTGAAAGACAAATGTATCATAAAGCAATAGATGTTTTAAAAGATAAAGGCTATATTCATTATGAGATTTCAAATTTTGCAAAAAAAAGGTTATGAATGTATACATAATAAAATATATTGGAAAGTACAACCTTATATTGGAATTGGAATTAGCAGTCATTCAAATTTTGATAATAAAAGGTTTTGGAATGTAGATAATTTAGAAGATTATTTTAAATGCATAAAAGCAAGTTTATTACCTATTTCCGGTGAAGAGAAAATTGATAAAAAAAATGGAAATGGCGGAATACTGTATATTAGGTCTGAGACTTATAAATGGGGGGGTAAATAAATCTGAATTTAAGAAAAGATTTAATTGCAATCTATATGATATTTATGGAAAAGTTATATTTAAACATATTAAAAATGGTTTATTAATAGAAAATAATAATAATATAATGTTAACGAATAAAGGGTTGGATTTAGCAAATTTAGTAGAGATAGACTTTATGCCATAAAAACTTTATATCTTTGAGGTATTGACAAAAGTAGTAACAAGTGATAATTTATAATTATAAAGTTTAGCACTCGAAGAGAAAGAGTGCTAACAAGCATCCAAGAGATGGATATTGAGGTGAAAATCATGTTGGATGAAAGGAAGTTAAAGGTTTTATATGCTATAATAAATGGTTATATAAGTAGTGCAGAGCCTGTTGGTTCTAGAACAATTTCAAAGCAATATGATTTAGGAGTTAGCTCTGCTACTATAAGAAATGAGATGTCAGATTTAGAGGAGTTAGGATATTTGAGCAAACCTCATTCTTCGGCAGGAAGAGTTCCCTCTGATAAAGCATATAGATTATATGTAAATCAATTGTTAAAAGGGGGGGAAAAACTGCAGTCAAGTGCCAATATAAATAATAAAATAAAAGAAATATTGGCTAAAGAGTCTTGGGAAATAGAAGAGTTAATTCAAAACTCTGCTAAAATTTTATCGGCAATTACTAGTTATACATCTTTAGTAGCATCACCAAAGATGAAAGCAAGTAGGGTAAAACATATTCAACTAGTTCCCATAGATGATGTAGGAGTTTTAATAGTAATGGTTTGTGATACAGGTATAGTGAAGAATTCTATATATAAACCAGAAAAGCCTATTTCTGTGGAGCAGTTAAATATAATATCAAATTTTTTTAAATGATAAACTTAAAGGGTTATCTATTGACGAAATCTTGGTTCAATTAGATACGGATATATTTAAAGAAATATATGAGTTTAAAAACATCATAGATGGATTAATTCCAATATTAAGCAACTCCATAGAGGATTTAATATCTATAGATTTATATTCTGAGGGGATAACGAAAATTTTAAATTTCCCAGAGTATAGGGATATAGATAAAGCCAAGGAGTTTATGTCTTTTATAGAGAACAAGGATTTAATTTTAGATATTTTATTAAAGACCTCTTCATCTAATGGTATTGATATTATCATAGGAAGTGAAAATATATATGCTCCAATTAAGGATATTAGCATTATAACTGCCACATATAAAATTGGAGGTAAAACAATAGGAAAGGTTGGTTTAATTGGTCCTACTAGAATGGATTATTTAAACTTAATTAATACAATAAAGATTTTTCTGCTAATATAACAGAAATTTTGACTCTTTTAATTAAGGATCAAGAGGTTATTAAATAAGGGAATATGAGGTGATAGGATGGAAGTTAACAAGGATATTGAAAATGAAAAGAAAAACTTAGACGGTACTAAGGAAAATTTAGATGATGAATCTGAATTAACAGTTGAGGAATTACAAGAGGTTATTTTTAAGAAGGAAAAAGAACTTGAAGAAATGAATACAAGACTATTAAGACTTCAAGCTGACTTTGTCAACTATCGAAAAAGAACAGAAAAAGAAAAAGAAGGATTAGTAGATTATGGTATAGAAACCATTGTATGTGAACTTTTGCCTATTTTAGATAATTTTGAACGGGCATTAGATAGTGAAAAGAATAAAGAAGATGGCTTTTATAAAGGCATTGAGATGATTCAACATCAACTACTTGATTTACTAAAAACAATGGAATAGAAGAAATTGATGCATTAAATACCCAATTTGATCCTAATTACCATCATGCAGTATTGATGGAAGAATCAGAGGATGCTGATGAAGGTACTATAGTTGGTGTTTTACAAAAAGGATATAAATTTAAAGAAAAAGTTATAAGACCATCCATGGTAAGGGTCGCACAATAACAAATTAGGGAGGAATTTAAATGGGAAAAATAATAGGAATTGATTTAGGTACCACTAACTCTGCTGTTGCAGTAATGGAAGGTGGAGAACCTATAATTATACCAAATGTTGAAGGTAATAGAACTACTCCATCAGTAATTGCATTTACTAAAGATGGTGAAAGATTAGTAGGTGAAACAGCAAAAAGACAGGCAATTACTAATCCAGATAGAACTATACAATCCATAAAGAGAAAAATGGGTAGTGACTATAAAAAGGATATTGATGGTAAAGGATTTTCACCTCAGGAATTATCTGCAATGGTATTGCAAAAAAAATAAAAATGGATGCAGAAAGTTATTTAGGTGAAAAAGTTACGGAAGCAGTAATTACTGTACCAGCTTATTTTACAGATAGTCAAAGGCAAGCAACAAAAGATGCAGGGAGAATAGCGGGGCTAGAAGTTAAAAGAATTATAAATGAACCTACTGCAGCTGCATTGGCATATGGTATGGATAAAGAAGAAGGCCAACATAGAATAATGGTATTTGACTTAGGTGGAGGTACATTTGATGTATCTATATTGGAACTAGGTGATGGAGTATTTGAAGTTTTATCAACTAGGGGGTAACAATCACTTAGGTGGAGATGATTTTGATAATGTAATAATAGAATATATAAATGATGAATTTAAAAAGGAAAATGGTGTAGACTTAACTAAGGATAAAATGAGCTTACAAAGATTAAAAGAAGCTGCAGAAAAAGCTAAAAAAAGAATTATCAACTACTATGTCTACTAATATTAATTTACCTTTTATAACAGCTACACAAGCAGGACCATTACATTTAAATATGGATATTACAAGAGCTAAATTTGAGGAGCTAAGTGCTCATTTAGTAGAAAAAAACTATTGAACCAGTAAAAGCAGCAATAAAGGATGCAAATTTACAACCTTCAGATATTGGAAAAGTAATACTTGTTGGAGGTTCCACAAGAATACCTGCAGTACAAGAAGCGGTTAAAAAAAATAGTAGGAAAAGAACCACAAAAAGATATTAATCCAGATGAATGTGTAGCATTAGGAGCTGCTATTCAAGGTGGAGTTTTAAGTGGAGAAGTTAAAGATTTACTATTATTAGATGTAACTCCACTTTCATTAGGAATTGAAACACTTGGTGGAGTAACTACAAGATTAATTGAAAGAAATACAACAATACCTACTAAGAAATCTCAAGTGTTTACTACAGCAGCAGATCAACAAACATCAGTAGATATACATGTATTACAAGGTGAAAGAGAAATGGCAAGTGATAATACAACTCTTGGAAGATTTCAATTAACTGGTATACCACCAGCACCAAGGGGAGTACCACAAATAGAAGTAACTTTTGATATAGATGCTAACGGTATAGTAAATGTTAGTGCTAAGGATTTAGGAACTGGTAAAGAACAAAGAATCACAATTACAGCATCTACTAATTTGTCAGATGATGAGATAGAGAAAAAAAGTCAAAGAAGCAGAAAGATTTGCTGAAGAAGATAAGAAGAAAAAAAGAAGCCATTGAAGTTAGAAATAATGGAGATTCAATAGTATATCAAACGGAAAAAAACATTAAAGGATTTAGGAGATAAAATTTCAGAAGAAGAAAGAACACAAGTAGAATCCAAGTTAGAAGACTTGAAAAAGGCATTAGAAGGTGACGATATAGAAGTTATAAAAACTAAGACAGAAGAACTTACTCAAGAATTCTATAAGATCTCTGAAAAACTATATAAAGATATGAATCAAGAAGGTCCTCAAGGAGATTCTTCAACAGATGATGATGTAGTAGATGGTGATTATGAAGTAGTAGATGAAGATTAGTTTAAATTCAAAGCTAAATCTCTTGATTTAGCTTTGAATTTTGTAATTATGAATTATTTTAAGGTAGGTGATAATCTTTGAAGGATTTATATGATATATTAAATGTAAATAGAGATGCAACACAAGAAGAAATAAAAAAAACTTATCGAAATCTTGCTAAAAAAATATCATCCAGATTTAAATCCCAATGACAAGGAAGCTGAACAAAAATTTAAAGAGGTGAATGGAGCCTACGAAATATTAAGTGATCCAGAAAAGCGATCCAGATATGATAGATTTGGCCATGCTGGTGTAGATCCTCAAGCAGGAGGTCAGGATTTTGGTGGTTTTGATGATATATTTGGAGATATATTTGATATTTTTGGTGGAGGCTTTGGTGGAGGTTTTTCTCAAAATTCGAGAAAAACAGGCCCTGTTAGAGGTGCAGATTTAAGATATGATTTGAATTTAGAATTTAAAGATGCTGTATTTGGAACAGAAAAAGAAATTCAAATTAGAAGGATGGAAGAATGCTCAACATGTAATGGTTCAGGTGCAAAACCTGGCACGCATAAAGAAAGCTGTTCCAATTGTAATGGAACAGGAGAAGTAAGATATGCACAGCAAACTCCATTTGGACAGTTTGTAAGAGTGGGAACTTGTGATGTTTGTGATGGTACAGGCGAAATTATTAAAGAGAAATGTTCAACATGTAATGGTTCAGGAAGAGAAGTAAAGACGAAAAGAATAATAGTAAAAGTACCAGCTGGTGTAGACAATGGCTCCATAATTTCCCTTAGAGGAGAAGGAGAAGGGGGGGACAAAGAGGTGGTCCACCTGGGGGGGATCTTTATGTCTATATAAGGGTAAAGGAAGATCCTGTGTTTAATAGAAAAGGAAATCACCTATATTTAAATATACCTATATCTTTTGCTGAAGCGGCTTTGGGAGCAGAAATTGAAGTCCCCCCCACATTAGAAGGAATAGAAAAATATAATATTCCTGCAGGAACCCAAACAGGGACAGAGTTTAAATTTAGAAATAAGGGAGTTCCTAATTTGAGAGGTGTTGGTAGAGGAGACTTATTTTTCACAGTTGATATTAAGGTTCCTACAGATTTAAATGAAAGACAAAAACAGTTGTTGCTTGAGTTTTCTAAGGAATCTGGAGAAATATATAAAGAACATAAAAAAAGGTTTTTTTCCAAAAAGTAAAAGATGCATTTAATTAAAGGCAATCACTAAAGGGTGATTGTTTTTTTAATTATACTAGTATTTATCATCATATTAAGATATAATTATTAAAGATTTAATTAAAGGATGTGTATATTAGATGAAATGGATAGAAGCTATAGTAATTACTGTACCTGAAAATGAAGATTATGTATCGGATATATTATACCAAGCAGGGGCAACAGGTTTAGCTATTGAAGATCCAAAGGATATTATGGAGCTATCTCAAGAGAAAACTGATTGGGATTATGTGGACCATAATTTAATAAAAATAGATTTGGATAAGATATCTATTAAGGCATATTTTCTGAGTCTCAAGATTTAGATAGGATTATAGGATTTATTAAAGAAAAAAATAAATGATAATTATGGAGAACTTACATTTAATGAAATAGATGATAATGATTGGGCGGAATCTTGGAAAAAAAATATTATAAGCCTAGAAGAATAGGAGAAAAAAATTATTATAAAACCTTCATGGGAATCTGCTGATATACAACCAGGAGATTTAGTAGTTGAATTAGATCCAGGAATGGCATTTGGTACAGGTACACATGAAACTACCATAATGTGCACAGAAGCCTTAGAAACCTTTGTAAAGCCTGGAGATAGAGTTTATGATATTGGATGTGGTAGTGGAATATTAAGTATAGTATCAGCTAAATTAGGTGCTTCTAAGGTTATAGGAGTAGATTTAGATCCTACTTGTATAGAAGTTTCCAATGAAAATGTAGTTAATAATAATGTAGAAGATAAAGTTCAGGTAATACAAGGAAATTTACTAGATGTTATTGATGAAAAAGCAGATGTAATAGTATCAAATATAATTGCTGAGATTATTGTTAAGATGTCAAAGGATTTAAAGGAATTTTTAGTGAAAGATGGTGTATTTATTGCCTCGGGAATAATCATTGAAAAAAATATCCATGGTAAAAGAAGCATTAGTTGAAAATAATTTTAAAATAATAGAAGTAAAAGAACTGGGCGAATGGGCATGTTTAGTTGCTAAAAAGTAAAGGTGATAATATGCATAAATTTTTGTAGATACTAATCAAATTAGTGAAAACAATATATGTATCCTAGGCAAAGATGTAAAACATATTAAGGATGTTTTAAGATTAAGATTAAATGATAAAATAGAAATCTCTGTAGAAGGAATAAATTATATTTGTGAAATACAAGAAATATTAAAAGATAAAATAATAACAAGCATTTTATCTAAACTCTTGGTGAAAATGAGCCACCAATTGATATTATTTTATATCAAGGGTTAACTAAAGGAAATAAAATGGATTTAATAATTCAAAAAGGTACAGAAATAGGTGTAAAAGAATTTTATATTATTTCCACCAATAGATCCATAGTAAAAATCAAAGGTAAAAAGAAAGAAAAGTCTCGTGTTGAAAGATTGGAATTAATTGCTGAGGAAGCATCTAAACAGTCAAAAAGAGATTATATACCAGAAGTGAAAGGAATACTTTCCTTTAAAGATATGATTAATTTACTAAGGTATGAGAAAAATATTATTGTACCCTATGAAGATGAAAAAATATTGGATTGAAGGAAGCTCTAAAGGATATTTCAGGAGGAAGGATACATTTAATAATAGGACCTGAAGGTGGATTTGAATTATATGAAATAGAAAAATTAAAAGAAATAGGTGCTAAGATTGTAAGTCTAGGACCTAGAATCCTAAGAACTGAAACAGCTGGATTTGTAGCTGCTACAGCTATTCTTTATGAGTTAGGAGATTTAGGAGTGATATAATGAAGAAAGTAGCTTTTCATACTTTAGGCTGTAAAGTAAATCAATATGAAACTGAGGCTATGGAAAAAATATTTGAAGAAAACCAATTTAAAATAGTTGAAGATACAGAAGTTGCTGATGTATATGTAATCAATACCTGTACCGTTACTAACCTTTCTGATAGGAAATCTAGACAGTTTATTAGGAAAGTAAAAAAAATCAATAAGGATGCTATTGTAGCAGTTGTAGGCTGTTATTCTCAAGTATCACCTGAAGAAGTTGAGAAGATAGAAGGTGTAGATGTAATAATTGGTACAAGTGATAGAAATAAGATAGTTGAACTTTGTGAAAAAGCAAAATATGAAAATAAGAAAATCAATATTGTTAGGAGTATAAAGACCTATAAGGAATTTGAAAAGATAGAAGTAGAAGATATTAAATCTAAAACTAGAGCTTATATAAAGATACAAGACGGATGTAATCAATTTTGTTCTTATTGTATAATTCCATATGCTAGAGGTCCAATTAGAAGTAGAGATAAGGATGATATTTTATCTGAAATTGAAATATTATCTAAATCAGGATTTAAAGAAATTGTTTTAACAGGAATACATGTGGCTTCATATGGAAAAGATTTAGGAGATATTAATTTAGGAGAATTAATCCAAGAGATAGCTTTGATAAAGGATATTGAAAGGATTAGATTAAGTTCAGTAGAACCAAATTTAATAACAGAAGATTTTATGAATATATTAGTTAGTACAAAGAAGGTTTGTGATCATTTTCATTTATCACTTCAAAGTGGATCTAATAATATATTGAAAAAAAATGAACAGAAAATATACTAGGGAAGAATATAAAGAAAAAGTTGATTTAATAAGGAAATATATGCCTGATGCAGGTATTACAACAGATATTATAGTAGGATTTCCAGGGGGAAACTGAAAAGGAATTTAATGAAACAATTGAATTTGTAAAGGAAGTTGGATTTTCAAGAATTCATGTATTCAAATATTCTCCTAGAAAAGGAACTCCTGCTGCTAAGTATAAAAACCAAGTACATGGAAAAATAAAAAAAATCAAAGAAGTAAAGAATTAATAACATTAGGCGAAGAGTTAACTGAGATATTTAATAAAAGAATTTTAAATAAAAAGATGGATATATTATACGAAGAAAAAATAGATGATTTTTATGAAGGCTATACTACTAATTATATAAGGGGTGAAAGCTTCAGCTAATAATGATATAATAGGAAATATAGTAGAAACAAAAATTATAAATAGCAAAGATGGTTATTTAATTGGAGAAATTGGGAGGTGAAATCATGGATAATTGTATATTTGCAAGATAATTGACGGGAGTATACCTAGTGAATTCATCTATGAAGATGATAAAGTTGTTGCATTTAAAGATATCAATTCCCAGGCTCCTGTTCACATACTTATAATACCTAAAGAACATATTGAGTCAGCAAATGATATTAATGAAGAGAATTCTTATTTAATAGGACATATATTTGAAGTTGCAAACAAGCTTGCAAAGAAGCTGGAACTTCATAAGGGATATAGGATAGTGAATAATTGTAAAGAGCATGGTGGACAAAGTGTAGATCATATTCATTTTCATCTGTTAGGCGGCAGACAAATGTTATGGCCACCAGGTTAAAAATCAGTTGAAATAAAAATGGTAATAATGTATAATGATTGAGTGAGAAACCTTAACCGGTGTATAGTATGTAGCACTCTGGTAGTAGAGAGGGGGGGAGGGAGAAATACATGTCAGAAATAAAAGTAGGCGAAAATGAATCACTTGACAATGCATTAAAAAGATTCAAAAGACAATGTGCTCGTTCTGGCGTTTTAGGAGAAGTTAGAAAGAGAGAGCACTATGAGAAACCAAGTGTAAGAAGAAAGAAAAAAATCAGAAGCGGCTAGAAGAAAGAAATATTCTAGATATTAATAAGAAGGTGAAATAATGTCCCTTAAAGATAGACTTATGGAAGATTTAAAAACTTCCATGAAAAACAAAGATGCTATTAGAAAAAAATACTATTACAATGGTTAGAGCTGCAATTAAACAAATTGAAGTTGATGAAAGAAAAGATGTATCAGATGATGAAATAATTGCAATAATATCTAAACAATTAAAAGAAAAAAGAAATGTAATAGAGGATTTTGAAAAGGTGGAAGAGATGACTTAGTCAATTTGACCAATGAAGAAATTGACATACTTTTAGAATACCTTCCCAAACAACTTACACAGGAAGAGGTAGAAAAAAATAGTTGTTGAAACTATTAAAGAAATAAATGCTACTTCTATGAAAGATATTGGATTAGTAATGAAAACCGTGATGCCTAAAGTAAAGGGCAAAACCGATGGAAATATAGTTAGTAGTATTGCAAAAAAAATATTAAGTTAACCTGGGTAATTACCCAGGTTTTTTTTAATAGCCAATAGGGAAATTTCTATAATTATATTATTATTTATTGGGTATTATTATATTATAAGAATAGAAATATAATAATAGAGATAATAATATGGAAGTGAGGTGATATAATTGAAAAAAACAAGAAGAATTTTAATTTTTATTTATTATCTTTATATTTTTAAGTAATTTTTCTTATGCTGAACCAGAAGAAAATGTTTATATTATACCAATAAAAGGTGAAATTAATCGAGCTACTAGAAATTTTGTTAAAGGAATTGTAGATGACTTAAATGAAAAAGGTGCTCAGGCCATAATATTTGAAATAGATACCTATGGTGGTTTAATAGATGAGGCTATAATAATAAAGGATATAATTTTATCAACAAATATACCAACTATATCTTTTATTAACAATAAAGCTGAATCAGCTGGAGTATTGATTAGCATAGCAAGTGAAAATGTAGTTATGGTACCAAATGCAACAATTGGATCAGCAGAGACTATACCAAATACTGAAAAGGTTTTATCTTTGTGGCGAGCTGTATTAAGAGATACTGCTCAATATAGAGGTAGGGATGAAATCATAATAGAGGCAATGGCTGATAAAGATATTGTAATTGATGGCCTTTCTGAAAAAGGGAAATTAGTAAATTTAACATCCCAAGAGGCATTAAAATACAATATTGCCGATTATATTTCAAATGATTATGATGATATCTTAAATAAACTTGGTTTTAATGACTATAATATAGTCCACAAGCATGAAGGATTTCAAATGAAGTTATCAAAATACATTTCAAATCCCTATATCAGTAGTTTATTATTAACTATTGCTTTTATAGGTTTAATAGTAGAGATTATGACTCCTGGTTTTGGAATAGGTGGTACCATAAGCATAATAGGATTTGGATTATATTTTGGAGGAAATATTTTAGCTGGAAATTCTCATTGGACTTCTTTAGCTTTATTTGTAACAGGACTTATATTATTAGTTATAGAAGGTATTGTTCCAGGTTTTGGACTTCCTGGGATTAGTGGTATTATATTTGTATTAGTAGGTATAGTTTTGGCAATGGACTCCTTTGGTATTGCATTATTATCTTTGAGTATTGCCATAATTATAACTACTATTGTTACTATTGTTTTAATTAAACTAGGATTTAGAAGTACTTTACTGGATTCTATAGTATTAACAACACAACATAAGACAGAGAAAGGATATTTAAGTGCAAATCCTAAGGAAAAGTATTTAAACAAAAGGGGTAAAACAATATCTGACTTCGTCAAGTGGTTTTGTAGAAATAGATGGAGAAAAGATGGATGTTTTATCTGATGAAGGTTATATACCGGTGGATACTTTAATAGAAGTAGCAAGGGTAGAAGGATCACAAATATTTGTTAGGAGGGTTTAAGTTATGGGTTCAGGTGCATCAGTTTTTTTTACTTTTGGTATTGCGTTAATAATAATAATTTTAGTAATGTTGTTTTTTTTACTTTTATTCCAGTAGGATTATGGATAACAGCATTTTTCTCAGGAGTTAAGATAAAAATTGCAACATTAATGGGTATGAGATTAAGGAGAGTGGCACCAGGAAGAATTGTTAGTCCAATGATAAAGGCTACTAAGGCAGGACTAAATTTACATGTTGATGAGTTAGAAGCTCATTATTTAGCTGGAGGAAATGTTAACTCAGTTGTAGACGCACTAATTGCTGCTCAAAGAGCTAATATTCCTTTAGAGTTTGAAAGGGCAGCTGCTATAGACTTAGCAGGTAGAAATGTATTAGAAGCAGTACAAGTAAGCGTTAATCCTAAGGTAATTGAAACACCTCAAATAGCTGCTGTATCTAAGGATGGTATAGAAGTAGTAGCTAAGGCTAGAGTTACTGTAAGGGCTAATATTGAAAGATTAGTAGGTGGAGCTGGTGAAGAAACTATTATTGCCAGAGTTGGTGAAGGAATTGTAACTACAGTGGGAAGCTCAAGTTCACATAAAGATGTTTTGGAGAATCCAGACAGTATCTCAAAAACAGTATTAAGTAAGGGCTTAGACTCAGGAACTGCTTTTGAAATATTATCCATAGATATAGCAGATGTAGATGTTGGTAGAAATATAGGTGCTAGACTTCAAATGGACCAGGCAGAAGCAGATAAGCGTATAGCAGAGGCAAGGCTGAAGAAAGAAGGGCTATGGCAGTAGCTAAAGAACAAGAAATGAAAGCAGAAGTACAGTCCATGAGAGCTAAGGTTGTTGAAGCAGAAGCAGAAGTTCCATTGGCATTAGCATCAGCATTAAAGGATGGAAAGATGGGTGTAATGGATTACTATAATATGAGAAACATCTTAGCAGATACGGATATGAGATCTTCTATATCTAAAATGGCAGAGGAAGATAAAAAGAAATAGGATGTGATTAGATGAATCCTTTAATTTTTTTTCATTGTAGTAGTAATATTAGATGTATTTTTAAAGAGTGCTAAAGATAAAAAGAAAATTGAAGAAGCTAGAAGAAAAAGAACTAGGCAAATTCAAGATAGAACTTCTAAGGGTAGAAATATTATGGATACATTTAATAATGAAATAGAGAAAAACCTTAGGAGAAGGGTTCCAAGAGAACCTAGTAAAGATATGAATAAATCAAGAGAGTTAAAAAAAAGATTCTATTGATTTAAGAGAATATAAACTTGGCATTGAAACTTTAGATGCAAGGGAATATAGTTTTGGTAATAGCTTTGAAGAAAGTAGAATTTTAGAAGATGGTAAAAGCAAAATAAAGGAAAAAGAATTAAAAAAAGACCAGTGATAAAAATAGTACTCATGATTTAAGTAAGGATATATTAAGAGGCATCATTTTTTTTCAGAAATATTATCAGAGCCTAAAAGTATACAAAACATGAAAAGAAGCATGTAATACACATGCTTCTTTTCATGTTGTAATAGTAAACTTATATATAGCATATTATTAGTAGGAGGGATTTATATGAAAATAATATGGATGATTTCAAATGACTCTTACTGATGCCCTTGAACTGCCTTTAGACGTAGCATTAGATTTGCCTAAGATAACTATTTAGGTGATAAAAAGTTGATATTTCTAATCATAAAGGAATAATCGAATATACTAGCGAACTAATTAGGATAAATAGTAAAATTGGGATAATTAAAATTATAGGTAAATCTATGAAAATAAAAAAATATATTTTTAGAAGAAATCAATATAGATGGGATTATTGAAAAAGTAGAAATAATAGGCTAGGGGTGTAAATATGCTAGCGATAAAGATATGGAATTATTTAAAGGGATATGTTATTATTAGAATTAATGGTTTAAGTTTAGAGCGATTACTTAATCTGGCATTGGCAAACAGCATATATTTATGGAATGTTAATCGAATAAATAATACTGAAATTGAGGCCACATTATCTTTAGCAGGGTATAATAGTCTGGAAAATATAGTTAACAAAGCTGGTTGTCAAATAGAAATTAAAGATAAAATAGGTCTGCCTTTTTTTATTAAAAAAAGCTAAAGAAAAGGAAGATGCTGGGTTTTGGATTGATTGTTTTTATATGTTTTATTATTCTACTATCATCAATTATATGGGAAATAGAAATAATTGGTGCAGAGCAAATTTCCACAAAAGAAATAATTAGTCTATTAGAGACAAATAATATAAAAACAGGTAAACTAAAAAAATAATCAATAAGGACTTTATGAAGGATATCTTATTAAATGAATTTGAATATATTTCTTTTTTTTAGATATTAGAATAAATGGAGTAAAGCTAACAATTGAAATTAGAGAGTCGGATATACCACCTGAGAAGATAGACAAAACGTATCCATGTAATATAATTGCAAAAAAAAGAGGGGGGGTTATTTTAAAGATAATAGCTAAAAATGGAGAAGCTGTAGCTAAAAAGGGAAAAATTGTTGAAAAAGGAGAGATCTTAATTTCTGGTGTCATGAAAAATTCCTTTGAAGATAGTCCCTATTTGGTCCATGCTGAAGGTGAAGTTCTTGCACGTACAAGATATACTTCTATTATTGAAGAGCCAATAGTTAAGACGGATAAAATTGAAACTGGTAGAACTTATAGGCAAAGGGGGGGATTAAAATTCAAAGATAAAGGTATAAGATTTTTATCAGGGGATATTCCATATGAAAATTATATTGAGGAAATTATTGAAAAAGATATAGTGAATTTTAAATGGGCTAAAATTGATATTCCAATTAAAATAGTGAACTACACTTTTAGAGAAGTAGAACTAAAAGAGATAAGGAGAGATATTGATTTCTTAAAAAAAACTTCTCAATTAAAGGGTATAAAAGAAATTAACAAACAATTATCAGATGAGGTGGAAATTTTATCTAAAAATGCCATATATACAATTGATGGAAATATTTTGAGAACACAAATTGTAATCGAAACCATAGAAGATATTTCTAAGAAACAAATAATTTCAAATTAGGAGGCTAAAATTTGTCAAAGAACATTAAAGAAAAGATAGTACCAATAGAAAATAATGGTATAGTAAGTGAGATATTTGGAGAATTAGACGAAAATATAAATATGATAGCCAATACATTAAATATTAATGTAATCCTAGGCGATGGAAGTCTTAAATATATGGAGAACCCCCCAAAATGTAGACTTGGGGAAAAGTTACTTTATAAATTAATTGATATTGTAAAATACAAAAGAAACTAGATCAACAGGATATAAAGCATACAATACAATTAATATTAGAAGGGAAAGAAGATAAAATAGAAGAATTATTAAAAGAGGTTATTTGTATAACAGCAACTGGAAAAAGTATAAAACCTAAAACATTAGGTCAAAAGATATATAGATGCAATTAAAGAAAATGATATAGTATTTGGAATTGGGCCTGCAGGTACAGGTAAAACATATTTAGCAATGGCAATGGCTATTCAAGCTTTTAAAAATAAAAAGGTAAATAGGATTATTTTAACAAGACCTGCCGTGGAAGCAGGTGAAAACCTAGGTTTTTTTACCTGGAGATTTGCAAGAAAAAGTAGATCCTTATTTAAGACCAGTTTATGATGCACTGTTTGAAATACTTGGATTTGAGAATTATATTAGGTATATGGATAAAGGATTAATAGAAGTTGCACCTTTGGCATATATGAGGGGGGGAAGAACTCTAGATTCTGCATATGTCATTTTAGATGAAGCTCAAAACACAACTAATGAACAAATGAAGATGTTTTTAACTAGACTTGGATTTGGTTCAAAAGCTATAATAACAGGAGATATAACACAAGTAGACTTGCCTAGAGGAAAACAGTCAGGACTTAAAACAGTAACAAAATATTAAATGATGTAAAGGGAATCGAAATGATATATCTGTCTAAGTATGATATTGTTAGACACTCTTTAGTTCAAAGAATCATTGAAGCATATGATAAATTTGAAAATAAAGATATATAAACTTCCATAGAGGGGGATACTTATGGAAAAGAAAAAAAAGTAAAAATAAATACAATAAAAAAACTTTTAAAATTCACAATAAACCATATATAAATGTAATATTGCTTGTAATTTTTGCAGCAATTCTTTTTTTTATAACTATAATTAAATTCGAAGGTTATAAGCTAAATGTAAAAGTAGGAGATATAGCTGAAAGAGATATAAGGGCTACGAAGGAAGTTGAAGATAAATATGAAACCGATAGATTAAAAGAGAAGCCGCAAATAGCGTAGCGCCAAATATAGAATATCCCCTTCGGTACAGATGAATATGAAGGAAGTTATATCTGTTTTTTTTGACAATGTAAGAGATTTAAAGATGCAAAATAATATAAGTAATAGTAGGAAATCACAACTATTAGAAGAAGAATTAGAATTTGAATTGGAAAATAATCATTTATTAAATATTTAAGAATGGATTATAAATCCCTTAATCACTTTGAAAATACTTTAACTGATTTAATAAATCAAGTAATGGGAGCAGGAATAAAAGAAGAAGATTTATTATATGAAAAGGAAAATTTAAAGGCTACATTTGAGTCTTTGAATTTATCTAGTGAAGAAAAAACCATGGGATTTATAATTATAGAACAGATTATAAAACCAAATAAATTTATAGATGAAGTTGAAACAAATAGAATAAAAAAATGAAAGAGTAAGTAAAATACAGCCAGTTATAATTAAAGAAAATGAGATTATAGCAATGGAAGGCGAACGAATAGATCAACAAAAATTCGATCTAATTAAAGAATCTGGATTATTAAAAAAATACTAACGATAGAGAAATAGGTACAAAATTAGGAATTGGAATTTTAATTATACTTAGTGTGATTATACTATATAGTTATATTTACTTTTTTTATGGAGACATTTTAAAAATAACAGATTAATAGTATTATTGTTAATCATATTATTGACTATTTTAATATCAGAAGTCTTATTTAATATATCTCCATATATATTACCTTTATCAGCTGGAGCTTTATTAGTATCCATATTAATTGGAGAGCAATTAGGGATAGTTGTAAATCTATATCTGTCTTTGTTTTTAGGATTATTATTAAGATTGGATTTTAGTGTTATATTGATGATGATTTTAAGTGGTAGTTTAGGAGTATTGACTTTAGCTAATCAAAAACAAAGATATAATATTTTAATAAGTGGTATAATCATGGGAATCTGCAATATACTGGCCATAACTTCCTTTGGACTTATAAAACAAATACCTGGTAAGGAAATTTTGTTTAAAGATATGCAAGTATTTTTGAATGGAATTCTTGCTATAATAATAACCATAGGTACTTTACCCCCCCTTTGGGAAAATATATTTGGTATATTGACCCCCCCTATTAAATTACTAGAATTATCTAATCCTAATCAGCCACTATTAAAACGATTGTTATTAGAATCGCCAGGAACTTATCATCATAGCTTAATGGTGGGAAATTTAAGTGAAGCTGCAGCAGAGGCTATTGGTGCAAATCCACTTTTAACAAGGGTTGGAGCTTATTATCACGATATTGGGAAAGTGCAGAGACCCTATTATTTTAAAGAAAATCAATTTGGAATGGATAATCCTCATGATAAATTAGACCCAGCTGAAAGTGCAAAGATTATTATTTCCCATACATTAGATGGAATAAAAATGGCTAAAGATGAAAGATTACCAGGAGAGATCATAGATTTTATAGATGAACATCACGGTACTACAGCTGTAGCGTATTTTATTATAAGGCTAAGGAACATAATGAAGATTTGAATATTGAAGATTTTAGATATAAAGGGAAAAAAAACCCCCCCAGACAAAGGAAACAGCAATAGTTATGTTGGCAGATTCATCAGAAGCAGCCGTTAGATCCATAAAAGAGCCTACTAAAGAAAAAAATAGAAGATATGATTTCTAAAGTAGTAAAGGGGGGGAAAGTAAATGATGGGCAGCTAGATGATTGTGATATAACAAATAAAGATATTCAAAAAAAATTATCAATACCTTTGTAAAGGTGTTAATAGGAATTTATCATGATAGAATTGAATATCCTGATATGGAAACTACTGTAGAGGAAGGATAAGATTATGGAAATTTATATAGATAATAGACAATCTAAAGTGGAGATAGATGAAGACATATATTTATTATTAGAAAGGTTATTAGAGAATCATTGTTGGTGGAAAATATGGATTTAAATTATGAGGTATCTATTTCATTTGTTGATAATGAAGAAATTAGAGAGTTAAACAAAGTGTATAGAGGAATTGATAGGGATACAGATGTATTATCTTTTCCTATGGATGAAGATTTTATGGTTCCTATCCCCTTATTAGGAGATATTATTATTTCTACGGAAAAGGCAGTGGAACAATCAAAGGATTATGGGCATAATTTAGAAAGGGAATTAGCATATTTAACAGCCCATAGTATGTTTCATTTAATGGGGGGGTATGATCATATGGATGAAGATGAAAAGAAAATTATGAGAGAAAAAGAAAAGCTAGTTATGAAAAGGTTGGGAATATTTAAAGACAATAAAGGGGGGGAGTAAAGGCTATGAAGCGAAGCATAATTGATAGTTTTAATTATGCAGTATCAGGAATTATCGTATCTATTAAGACGGAGAGAAATATGTTAATACATTACATTATAGCTGTAGGAGTTCTAGGTTTTAGTTTGTTCTTTAATTTTACTAGGACTGAGTTTTTAATTCTATTGTTTGCAATAACTTTAGTATTGGTGTTAGAAATGATAAATACAGCAATAGAAAAGACTATAGACATGATAACTAAGGAATATCATCCCTATGCTAGAATAGCTAAGGACATATCTGCAGGAGCTGTTTTAATTGCTTCAATAAATGCTATTATAGTTGGGTATTTATTGTTGTTTTTGATAGATTAAGTGATTTCTCAGAAGTTGTAATATTTAAAATTAAAAATTCACCAATTCATTTAACTTTTGTTGCTTTAATTCTTGTGGTTTTGCTTACTATAGGATTAAAGGCAAAATATTATAAAGGGAAAGGCACTCATTTTCAAGGGGAATAGTTAGCGGTCATTCGGCTATAGCATTTTGTATAGCTACTATAGTAGCAGTTTTAGTAGAAAACATATTAATAATTACACTTACTTTTGGACTAGCTCTTCTAGTTGCAGAAAGTCGAGTTGAAGGCAAATACATACTTTAATGGAAGTAGTATTAGGTGGATTTTGGGGATTGCAATTGGAATTTTAGTATTTCAAATAATTGGATAAGGAGATACGGAAATGGGATCTAAGCATAAAATCCTGTTAATAATCTTACTAATAATATCAATTTTAACAGGATGTAAGAAAGAAGACATTAAAGAGCCAGCTAATAATCATATGGATTTTTCAGATCCACTTATTGTTGAAAAAGGGGGAAGAAAATACTGAAATTATAATAAAAGGCATACCATCGCCTTTAAGTGGAATTTATGCTGATGAAGAAAAGATTAATAGAAGAGTAGTAGCAGTAATGTTTGATAATCATCCAAAGGCCCGTTGGCAAGCAGGGTTAAAAGATGCTGAAATAGTTTATGAATTCCCAGTTGAGGCTCCTTACACTAGATATTTAGGATTGTTTCTAATCAATGACCCTGAATCAATAGGCCCTATTAGAAGTTCAAGGCCTTATTTTGTGACAAAAGTGTTAGAATATGATGCAGTATATGTGAGGGTTGGAGGCAGCGAGCAAGCCAAAAAGATATAATCCAATTGAAAATAGCTGATATTGATGGATTATCAAGTTCTTCTAAAATATTTTGGAGAGAAGGTTCAAAAAAAATGCCTCATAATCTATATTCTAGTATGGGTGTAATTCGTAAGACTCAAGAAGAACGTGGGTATAAAATGAATGGTGATATACCATGTTTTAAATTCAATGAAGAAGATAAAGATATTGATGGATATAGGGCAATGGAAATTAAAATAGACTATAAACAAAATAATACTACAAGTTATATATATAATAAGGATAAAAAAAATATATTATAGACAAAAAGATGGAAAGGATCATATAGATGAAATTGATCAAAGCAATATTATTGCAAAGAATATAATAATACAACAAGTAAATACAAAGGTTATAGATAATGAAGGAAGGTTACAAATTGATTTAATTGGGGGGAAGGGGGGGAAGGAAATTTTTACTAATGGTAGTGGAATGGATATTAAATGGGTAAAGAATGATAGAAAGGGAAAAACTATATATTATGATAAAGATGGACAAGAGATAGCTTTTAATCCTGGAATTACTTGGGTACAAATTGTAAACTCTAATTTAGAAATAACAATTAAATAAATAGGAGGGAAACATGAATAAAAAGGAACTGATTAAAAAAAGCTTTAGAAGCTCAAAAAAAGCATATGTACCATATTCAAATTTTCATGTAGGTGCAGCAGTATTAATGAAAGATGGTAATGTATATACTGGATGTAATATTGAAATTGCATCTTATTCTCCTACATTATGTGCAGAAAGAACTGCTATTTTAAGGCCATATCTGAAGGGAGCAAAGAAATAGATACCATAGCTGTAGTAGGTGATGCAGATCCTACATTTCCATGTGGAGTATGCAGACAAGTAATAAGGGAGTTTGGGAAAGATGCAAATATAATAATTGCAAAATCTGAAGATGAATTTACTGAATATAAAGCTGAAGAACTATTACCCTATAGTTTTGGGCCTGAAGATTTAGAGGATAAATAGAAGGGGAGATAAAATGTATAAATCAGGATTTGTTAGTGTAATAGGAAGACCTAATGTAGGGAAATCTACTTTATTGAACCAAATAATAGGAGAAAAAAATTTCAATTATTTCAGATAAACCCCCCCAAACTACTAGAAATAAGATACAACTTGTTTTTACAGGCGATGATTTTCAAATTGTATTTTTAGATACTCCAGGAATGCAAATGCCTAAAAATAAATTAGGGGAGTATATGCTTAAGATATCTAAAAGCACATTAGAAGAAGTAGACGTCATAACCTTTATAGTAGATGAAAGTATAGAAATAGGGAAATTAGATAAGTATATAATAGAAGAATTAAAGTCTATATCAACTCCTATTATTTTGCTTATAAATAAAACTGATAAATTAAGTGAAGAAGAAATTTCTGGATTAATTGAAAAGTTTGAAAAAAAATGAATATGTTTAATGATATTATCCCAATTTCAGCTTTAAATAACAAAAATATAGATAGATATATTGAAGGGATAAAAAAAAGTCTTACCAGAAGGACCACAATATTTTCCAGAAGATATGATAACAGATCAACCTGAAAGATTTATTATATCTGAAATAATTAGAGAAAAAGCATTAGAAAATTTAGAAGAAGAAGTTCCCCATGGAATTTTTGTCGGTATAGATACTGTGAAGAGTAGAGAGAAGAAAAAGATTTAATAGATGTTTTTGCTACTATTTACTGTGAAAAAGAATCCCATAAGGGAATAGTAATTGGCAAAAATGGAAAAATGTTAAAAATGATTGGTAAGAGTTCAAGGGAAGATATTGAAAAATTATTAGGTAGCAAAGTGAATCTTCAACTATGGGTAAAAGTTGAAAAAAAACTGGAGAGAAAAAGAAAACAAATTAAAATATTTTGGCTATAAATAGATTGGAGTCAAATATGTTACGTACTGAGGGTATTGTATTAAATGAGATAAGGTTTAAAGAAACTAGTAAAATATTAAATATTTATACGAAAAAAAATTTGGCAGAATTAATGTCATGGCTAGGGGAGCATATAGACCAAAATCTAAGCTTATTGCTCATACACAACCTTTTTCTTATAATGAATATCAGCTTTATAAAGGTAGGAACTTTTATTATATTAATGAAGGAGCGGTAATAGAATCTTTCTATAGTATAAGAGAAAAAAATGGAACGGGTTATTTATGGTTTTTATATTTTAGAACTTGTGAATAAATCAACTCCAGAAGAAGAGAAAAATGAAGTGTTATTTTTATTGTTAGAAAAGGGCTTAAGAGTTTTATCTCAATTAGATGATGGATTTTTAAAATTTATCATTGCCTTTGAATTAAAATATATGTCGTTTTTAGGTTATAGGCCATTTATTCAAAAATGCGTGTCTTGTGGCAACAAAGATTTTTCTAATATTAAGTTTAGTATTCATGGAGGAGGAATAATATGCAATGACTGTTTTGCTGTGGATGCTAAAGCTAAGCCAATGAATAGACTAATGTATGAGTCCATGGTTAAATTATTATATGTTTCATTAGATGATTTATCAAGTATAGATATATCAAAAGATATACTTATTAAGATTCAAGAAATAGTAGAAGACTATATATTATTTAACATAGATAGGGGGAGAATTTAATTCTTTAAATTTACTAAAATCAATAAATTATTAATTAGTCTTTAAATAGGTATCTATTGACATTATATTAATTATTTGCTAAATTATTATGGTATAAAGATTTATAAGTGCACAATGATGAAGAGAGTATCATATAAATTTATTAAAGAGAGTCTGGTATGGTGGGAACTAGATATAAAGGTATGTGGAGAAAGGCGCTTCTGAGTGCATATTACAAAGTGAGTACCTTACTATTAAGGTATTAAATAGGGTGGAACCGCGGAACTAACCTTTCGTCCCTATAGGGGCTTAAAGGTTTTTTTTGTATTTATTATTAAAACAAGGAGGGTTTATTATGTATTTTCAGGATTTAATGCTTAAATTACTGAATTATTGGGGTGAGAAAGGATGTACTATATTAGAGCCTTATGATATAGAAAGGGAGCAGGAACTATGAGTCCTCATACATTTTTACGTGCATTAGGACCAGAACCTTGGAAGGTAGCATATGTAGAGCCATCTAGGAGACCGGCAGATGCTAGATATGGAGAAAATCCCAACAGGTTTATCAACATCACCAATTACAAGTAATACTGAAACCATCGGCAGAAAATGTTCAAGATTTATATTTAAATAGTCTAAGGGCTATTGGAATTGATCCTTTGAAACATGATATTAGATTTGTTGAAGATAATTGGGAAGCACCAACTTTAGGAGCATGGGGGGGTCTTGGATGGGAAGTTTGGTTAGATGGCATGGAAATAACCCAATTTACATATTTTCAGCAAGTAGGTAGTATTAACTGCGATTTAGAATCTGCAGAATTAACTTATGGCTAGAAAGAATTGCCATGTATTTACAAGATGTGGATAATATATTTGATATAAAATGGAATAAGGATATTACCTATGGGGGGGAGATATTTAATATGGCAGAATATGAACATTCTGTATATAGCTTTGAGAAAGCAAATATAGAAACATTAAAAGAATTATTTAATATCTATGAAAGCCAAGCAAAGGAAATACTTGAAGAAAAATTGATTTTACCAAGTTATGATTATGTTCTTAAATGTTCTCATACTTTTAATGTATTAGATGCTAGGGGGTGCAATATCAGTATCAGAAAGAACTAATTATATAAGTAGAGTTCGAAATTTAGCGAGAATAGTTGCATCAAGTTATTTAGAAAAAAAGAAAAGAAATGGGCTTTCCCTTATTAAAAAAGGAAGGTGAATCAGATAGAGTAAAAAATATTTACTTGAAATAGGGGTAGAAGAGATTCCAGCAAGATATGTTAATAGTGCATTAAAACAACTTAATGAAGGTTTTGATATGGTCTTTAAAAAAAGAAAATATTAACTATGAAAAATAGATGTTTATTCTACTCCAAGAAGATTGACAGCGATAATTCAAGGATTAGATGAAAGACAAGAAGATATAGAAGAAAGTGTAAAAGGACCATCTAAAAAGATATCCTTCGACGAAGAGGGCAATCCAACAAAGGCATTACAAGGTTTTATGAGAGGTCAAAATGTACAATTAGAAGATACATTTATATTAGACTATAATGGAGAAGAATATGTATATGCTAAAGTAAAAAGATAGGAAAAAGAATAGAAGATATACTTATTGAAAAAGTACCTGAAATTATTAAATTTATTAATTTCCCTAAATCCATGAAGTGGGGGGGCGGAAAGAATCTTAGATTTGCAAGACCTATAAGATGGATTGTATCTATATTAGAAAACCAAGTTATTCCTTTTGAATTGGAAGGTATACAAGTATCTAATATTACCAGGGGGGGACATAGATTTTTAGGAAGTTCTAATATAGTTATAAATAATGTAGAGGACTATATTGAAACATTAAGAGAAAATTATGTTATTGTAGATCAAAATGAAAGAAAAGAAATTATTAAATACGGTTCAGAAAGATTAGCTAAAGAAAAAGGTGGTAAACTAATTCATGATAGAGAATTACTAGATGAAGTAACTAATTTAGTTGAATATCCAACTCCTATAATTGGAAGAATTAAAGATGAATATCTTACTTTACCAAGGGATGTAGTTATTACTCCAATGAAAGAACATTTAAGATATTTTCCTGTATTTGATGATAAAAATAGATTATTACCATATTTTATAACAGTTAGAAATGGAAATGAAGATTACGTAGAAACAGTAATTAAAGGAAATGAAAAGGTATTGGGTGCAAGATTGGAAGACGCCAAGTTTTTCTATAATGAGGATATTAGTAATCCTTTAGAGAGTTATATTGAATCTTTAAAATATATTACATTTCAAGAACAACTAGGAACTTTATATGATAAGACCATAAGAGTACAAAAACTGGCTGAAAAAATTGGTAATTATTTAGAAGTAGGAGAAGAAACTGAGAAAAAATATTAAAAGAGCTAGCTATTTATCTAAAGCTGATTTAGTTACTAAAATGGTAACAGAATTTACTGAACTTCAAGGTAAAATGGGTATGGTATATGCTAAAGAGTCTGGAGAAAATGAAATAGTAAGTTTAGCTATATTTGAGCAATATCTACCTAGATTTCTGGAGATGATTTACCATCAACTACAGCAGGTGCAATTTTAAGTATTGCAGATAAACTAGATTCAATAGCAGGATTATTTGCCATCGATATACATCCTACAGGCTCTCAGGACCCCTTTGGATTAAGAAGAAGTGCATTAGGGATAATTAATATTATATTAGATAAAAAAATTGAATATCGCATTAAGGGATTTAATAGACTTTGCTTTATATATATATGTTGAAGAGAATGGATTGGCTTTTGATTATAATAAAATTAAAAATGAAATCATGGATTTCTTTGTTGGTAGAATAAAGAACATGTTTTCTGATAAGGGTATAAGATATGATATAATAGAAGCAGTTATCAATACAGATACAGATGATATCTATGATATGAAAATCAAAGCAATTAAATTAAATGAATGGTTAGAAAAGATGATTTATCTGATGTCTTGGCGGCTTTTAATAGAGTTGCTACTTTAGCTAAAAATGCAAAATCCAGTGAAATTATGAGAGACTTGTTTACTGAAGATGAGATAATACTATATGATAGTTACAATAATATAGAAGACAAGGTTTTAAGTTTAATTAATAAAAAGGAATATGATAAGGCTTTAGATTTATTTGCTACTTTAAGAGAACCTATAGATAATTTTTTTTGAAAATGTAATGGTTATGGTTGAAGATGAAAAATTAAAGGATAACAGATTAGGACTATTAAGAAAAATTTATGATACTATGATGTTGGTTTGTGATTTATCAAAAATAGTTAGTAAATAGTTAAGATTATTATTTAATAGATAGGGTGGTGATGGTCATAAGATTTAATAAAAGGCAAGAAAAAAATTATAGAAATTGTAAAAAAACAATCATCCTATCACCGGTGATGATATAGCTACTAAATTAAACTTAACCAGATCTACTATTAGGCCTGATTTGTCTATTTTAACCATGGTAGGGATATTAGATGCTAGACCTAGAGTTGGATATTTCTATACAGGGAAAACTAGCTTAGGATATGTGTCTGATGAAATTAAGAGGATATTAGTTGAGGATGTTAAATCTATGCCAGTGGTTTTAGATGAGTCTACTTCTATATATGACGCTATAGTATTTATGTTTTTAGAAGATGTTGGGTCCATATATATTACAAACGATGGAGTCCTTTCAGGTGTAATTTCTAGAAAAGATATTATTAGATCTGTTATGGGGGGGGACTGATTTATACAAGATACCAATAGGAGTTATAATGACAAGAATGCCTAATATTGTATATGTTGAACCTAAAGATAGTGTTTTAAGTGCTGCTAAGAAGCTTATAGATCATGAAATTGATAGTTTACCTGTTGTAGAAGTAATTGAAAAAGATAAAAAATATTTATCGTGTAATAGGCAGGATTACTAAAACAACCATAACAAGATTATTTGTAGAATTAGGCAGCAATGATTAGGAGGGGGGGTTAAAATGGGAAATTTAGTTACAGTTTATGTAGTATCAGATTCCATAGGAGAAACTGGAGAATTAATAGCTAGAGCAGCAGTTAGACAATTTATTCCAGAGGGGGGGTTTGAAATTAGAAGATATCCCTTTATAGTTGGTAAAGAGCAGATTAAAGAAATATTTGAGGAAGCTATCTTAAGAAAGAGTATAATTGTATTTACAACGGTATCAGAGTCTACTAGAGATTATATAGAAGAATGTGGTAGAAGGACAAATATACCAACTATTGATGTTATGACTCCACCTTTAGAAGCCTTAGAAAATGTACTGGGATACCCTCCTAAAAGAGAATCAGGTATTATACGAAGGCTAGATGAAAACTATTTTAAAAAGGTTGAAGCAGTTGAATTTGCAGTAAAATATGATGATGGAAAGGATCCTAGAGGGGGGGTTAAGAAAGCTGATATTTGTTTAGTAGGTATATCTAGAACTTCTAAGACTCCATTAAGTATGTATTTAGCTCATAAAAATTATAAAGTAGCAAATGTTCCTCTAGTACCGGAAGTTCCACCACCAAAGGAACTTTTTGAAAAAGATAAAAGAAGGATAATAGGGTTAGTGGCAAATCCAGCTAAATTAAATGAGATAAGACAAGAAAGGTTAAAATCTTTAGGATTAGACTTTACTGCAAATTATGCAAATGTTGATAGAATAAATATGGAATTAGAATACTCCAAAGAAATAATGGACAAACTAGGCTGTATAGTAATCGATGTATCTAATAAAGCCATAGAAGAAACAGCAGGTATAGTTATAGATTATATGAAAAAAAAGCTTTTAAAGGTGAATATTAAAAAGAAGTGTTGAATTCAACACTTCTTTTTAGATGATTAATTTATTTTTAAAAATTATACAAATAAAGAAGGATTTTTATATTTTATGTTGTATATATAAAGTATAGAATAATCTATTATTAATTGTATTTAATAGCTAATAGGCGATATAAGTTTTCTTTAATTGAAAAGGGGGTAAATAATATATGAATATTAGAGTACAAACTGAAAAAAAACGAAAAAGAAAGATTATCACCCTTTGCAACTTTAAGCCAAGATACAAGAGGAAGAAAAGTATTTGAAGAAAAATGTGATATTAGAACAGATTTTCAAAGGGATAGAGATAGAATTATTCATTCTAAGGCATTTAGGAGATTAAAACATAAGACACAAGTTTTTGTGGCACCTGAAGGAGATCATTTTCGTACTAGATTGACTCATACCCTTGAAGTATCACAGATTGGAAGGACACTTGCAAGAGCGTTAAAATTAAATGAAGACTTAGTAGAGGCCATAGCCCTTGGACATGATTTAGGCCATACCCCCTTTTGGTCATACAGGGGAAAGGGTATTAAACAGCTTACATCCTAATGGTTTCAACCATAATAAACAAAGTTTAAGGATAGTAGATATATTAGAGCATAGTGATACTAGAATTGGACTTAATTTGACATATGAAGTTAGAGAGGGTATAATAAATCATTCTGGAAATAATATAAGTGAAACCCTAGAAGGACAAGTTGTTAGAATTGCTGATAGAATTGCTTATATTAATCATGATATAGATGATGCTATTAGAGCTGGAATCATACAATCAGAAGATTTGCCTAAGGACTGTATAGAAATATTAGGTAAAACCCATGGCAAAAGGATAAATACAATGATTTTAGATGTAATAAATAATAGCTTAAATAAGAAGAATATATCTATGAGTTATGAAGTAGGTAAAAAAAACTGACAAATTACGACGATTTATGTTTGAAAATGTATATTTTAATATTAAAGCTAAATCTGAAGATGATAAAGCTGAATATATAATTACTGAGCTTTATAATTATTATTTTAAAATATGGATAAGCTACCATTAGAATATCAAAGAGGATATGAAAATAACCAATCTTCAAAGGAAGATAGGATATGTGATTATATTGCAGGAATGACTGATAGATATGTTGTTAATATTTTTTTCTAATTTATTTATTCCTAAACCTTGGGAAAAATATTAAATAAAGAAGGAATTTTTGTTTTTATGTCGAATATTATTAATGTGAATAAATTTTTTTAATGGCAGGTGGATTTATAGGTGATAATATGACAAATTTTATTAGTGATGATACAATTGAAAAGATAAAGGATAGTAGTGAGATTGTTGAAATAATTTCAGATTATGTTCAATTAAAGAGATCAGGTGCAAATTATGTGGGTCTTTGTCCTTTTCACAACGAGAAAACCCCTTCCTTTACGGTTTCTCCTACAAGACAATTCTTTCATTGCTTTGGTTGCGGTGAAGGTGGAGATAGTATTTCTTTTATAATGAAGAAAGAGAACTTAGATTTTATAGAAGCAATAAAGTTTTTGGGGGGGAATAAATATGGTATTGAAATAGGTGAAACTCAATTAGAAGATAAACATGTTGATGAAAAGGAAAGATTATATGAAATCAATAGAGAGGCAGCTAGATTTTTTTTATAAGAATTTAATCAATAATCATGAAGCTTTAGAGTATTTAAAGAAGAGACAATTAACCCTAAAATTATTAAAAATTTTGGGTTAGGATATTCTCTCAATAGTTGGGATAATTTATATAAATACTTGGCTAATAAAGGATATAAAGAGGAAGAAATAGAAAAATAGGATTGATTGCTAGGAAAAGTGGGAATAATGGTTATTACGACAAGTTTAGAAATAGAATTATATTTCCTATTATAGATATAAAATCTAGGGTAATTGGTTTTGGAGGCAGAATTATTGATGAAGGTATGCCTAAATATTTAAACTCTAAGGAGAGTATTATATTTAATAAGGGAAATCATCTTTATGGATTAAATTTGGTTAATAAATATTCAAATAGGGAAAAAAAATACTTTTAGTAGAAGGATATATGGATGTAATAGCTTTATATTCAAAAGGAATTAATTATGCAGTAGCTAGTTTAGGTACTAGTTTGACAGAAAGACAAAGTAAGCTTTTAAAGAGATATGGTAAAGAGGTATATATATGCTATGATTCTGATGTAGCTGGAATCAAAGCAACTTTAAGAGCCATAGATATTTTGGTAAAGGAAGAAGTATATCCTAGAATAATTACATTACCTGACAATATGGATCCAGATGATTATATTAATAAGTTTGGGTTATTACAGTTTGAAAAATTATATATCAATTCATTGAATTTTGTTGACTATAAAATCAGTATTGCTAAAAAAAAGGTATAATATAGAAGAAACAGAAGATAAAATTAAATTTACAAAAGAAGTTTCAAGGATAATAAAAGAGTTAAAAAGTCCAGTGGAACAGGATGTGTACATTAAAAAGATTTCTGAAGAAACAGGTATATCTAAAGAAGCAATTGAAAAAGAAATTAAAGGAAAAGATAATAAATCTTTGTATAAAAATAATTATATTAAAAATAAAACTCCAAGTATTAGTCCAGTAAATCATAAGATAGTTTCTGGTTACTTAAAAGCAGAGTTAGATCTCATTAGACTGCTAATGGATGATAAAGATTATTTCGAGTTAATAAACAAACAATTGTCTCCTGATGATTTTTCATCTGTAGAATGTAAAAGATTATTTGAATTAATAAGCAAGGAATATATGGAAACCAAATCTTTAAAAATTGGTAATATAATAGATTTAGCTAAAATGGACAATATTGATATTAATTTAGTAAATACTATAGTTAATACAGAATTAAAATACGAACCAACAATTGTAGAAGAAATTATTAAGGATTTAATTAACACTATAACCTTTAATAATCTAGAGAAAAAGAGACAGAGTATTCTTAATAGTATTGAGGAATTAGAGAAAAAAACCTGAAAAGAGCGAATCAGAAAATAAACATTTTATTGATTTATGTCTAGAGTTAACAAGATTAAACAATGAGATAAAATTAATTAGGCATGAGTAAGGGAGGTAGCACAATTGGGTCAAAAAAAAGAAGGACAACAAAAAAAATGTAAATGAGAAACAAGAATCTGTAAAAGAACTAATTGCCAAAGGTAAGAAAACAGGAGCTTTATCATATAAAGAGATAATGGATGCCCTTGAAGAGATAGATTTGGAAAGTGATGAAATTGATGATATATATCAGAAGTTTGAAGATATAGGCATAGAAATATTAGGAGATAAAGAAGAAGATATATTATTGGATAGCGAAGATATAGATGATGAAGAAGATGATGAGGAAGATATAAAGACAGATGATTTATCAGTGCCTAAGGGGGATTAATGTAGATGATCCAGTAAGAATGTATTTAAAAGAGATAGGTAAGATACCTTTGTTAACAGGAGATGAAGAAGTAGAGTTAGCAAAAAGAATGGAGGCTGGAGATGAAGAAGCAAAAAAACAGCTAGCGGAAGCTAATCTTAGATTAGTTGTAAGTATTGCAAAAAGATACGTAGGCCGTGGTATGTTGTTTTTAGACTTGATTCAAGAAGGAAACTTAGGCCTTATGAAAGCAGTAGAGAAATTCGAATATAGAAAAGGGTTTAAATTTAGTACCTATGCTACTTGGTGGATAAGGCAAGCAATAACTAGAGCTATAGCAGATCAGGCAAGAACTATTAGAATACCAGTTCATATGGTTGAGACGATTAATAAATTAGTTAGAGTTCAAAGACAATTAGTTCAAGAATTAGGTAGAGATCCAACTCCTGAGGAAATAGGAAAAGAAATGGATTTAGATGTTGAAAGAGTTAGAGAAATCATGAAAATAGCTCAGGAGCCAGTATCTTTAGAAACACCAATTGGTGAAGAAGAAGATAGTCATTTAGGTGATTTTATTCCTGATGATGATGTATTAGCTCCAGCAGAGGCTGCAACCTTTACTATGTTGAGAGAACAATTAATTGATGTCTTAGATACATTGACACCAAGGGAACAAAAAGTATTGAGACTTAGATTTGGTTTAGATGATGGAAGAGCACGTACCTTAGAAGAGGTAGGTAAAGAGTTTGAAGTTACGCGTGAAAGAATAAGACAAATAGAAGCCAAAGCCCTGAGAAAGTTAAGACATCCAAGTAGAAGTAAAAAAATTAAAAGACTTTTTAGAATAATTAAGGATTCGCAGGCTTGCGAATCTTTAATTATATAGAGAAAGGAGTTCAACTAGATGAAGCTTTCCAATCGATTATTAGAAGTAGCAAATTTTGTTCCAAAAGATTCAATAGTAGCAGATATTGGAACAGATCATGGATATATACCAGTGTTTCTAGTAGAAAATAATATATCAAATAAAGTCATAGCTACAGATATAAGTGAAAAATCCTTAGACAAAACTGTTAATTATATAAAAGAGTTAAATTTAAGAAATAATATAGAACCAAGATTAGGAGATGGGTTAGAGACAATAAAACCTTGTGAAGTAGATACCATTATTATGGCTGGAATGGGAGGAATATTAATAATAGAAATATTAGAAAAAAAACAAAGATATAAGGGATTCAATAACACATTTTATTTTTCAACCCATGATAGCAAGTAATGAATTGAGAAAATATTTAATATATAATAACTTTAAAATAATAGATGAAGGACTGGCTAAGGAAGATAATAAGTTTTATGAGATAATTTATGCTAGAAGAGGAGAAGATTACATAGAAGAAGATATTTATTATGATATTAGTAAAAATTAATAGATAAGAATCACCCCTTGTTAAAGGAATTTATAGAATACAAAATCAATATATTAAATAATATTTTAGAAGAATTAAAGGATAAAGAATCTAAAAGTAAAGATAGATTTAAAGAAGTAAAAGGCTTAAAAATGAGATATGAGGAGGTGCTAAATAATATTGAAAGCTATTGAAATTATAAAATTATGGAAAAGTGGGCAGAGCATCCCTAATTGATACTTGGGACAATACTGGATTTCAAATAGGGAATGGGGAAAAGCAGATTAATAAGATATTAATAGCTTTAGACTTAGATAAAAAAAATCTTAGATATATCTATAAAAAAATAATTGTGACATGATAATTACTCATCATCCAATAATTTTTAAACCGTTGAAAGATATAACATCAAAAAAATAATAAGGGAGAATTAATTCTTGATATAATTAAAAATGATATAGTAGTATATAATGCTCACTCCAATTTAGATTTAGCTGAAGGAGGTGTAAATCATCAACTAGCAAATATTTTAGGTTTAATTAATACAAATTGTTTAAGACCAATTATTGATACTAATGAAGGCTATGGATATGGTAGAATAGGGGGGGAGATAGAGGAGATTGCTTTAGTTGATTATTTGGATATTATTAAAGATAAACTAAAGGCAAACAAGATAGTAGTATATGGAAATAGAGATATCAGAATAAACAAAGTAGCTGTTTGCGGCGGAAGTGGAAGTGATTTTATATACGATGCTTATAAAATGGATGCAGATATATATATTACTGGAGATATAAAATATCATGATGCCCAATTTGCACATGAATTAGGGTTAACTATAATAGATGCCGGTCACTTTAATACTGAAAAGATTATTTTACCTGTAATAAAGGATTATCTAAATAATAACTTAAATGGACAAGTTGATATTGAGGTTATCATGGAATCAAGTTTACCAAAGCTAGTATACTAATTATATTGGGGGGGTTAAACCATGAACCAATTAGATTTAATATGGGAATTAGAAAGCCATAATAATAAATTAGAAGAATATAATAGAGACTTAGGCTTAGTTAACGAGAAATCTACAATAAAAACCATAGAGAGTAGAGTTGCTCAGCTTGAAACTGAAATTAATAAGATTAAAGAAGAACTAAAGGAGAAAAATTAGAAAATATAAAAAAAGAAAAATTGTTAAAGAATTATATTTATAAAGGGGAAGAGATAGATAAGGATTTATATCGAGGAAATATTTCAGATATAAAACAACTTGAATATCTAAGTCAAGAAAAAAAATGATATCTTAAGATTGACAAATGATATGGAATTGGGCATATTATCAATTATGGAAGAAATAGAAGAACTAGAAAATCTTTATGATAAGAAAAAAAAGAAAAATTAGGATTATGTAAAATAAAATTATCTAATAGTATTAGTGAATATAAAGAAAAGATAGTTGAAATTGAAAAACAAATTTTAAATGAAGAATCATTAGTTAATAAAATTATAAAAAAATATTGACGGGAAGGTTTTAAATATTTACTATGATTTAAAAAAACAGAAGAGGCAAAGCTATCGTATCTATAAATAATAATATTTGTAGTGGTTGTAACATGATGGTACCAACTTACTTACTTAATGATTTAAAGAAAAATCACAAATTATTTTTTTTGTGAAAATTGTGGAAGAATATTATACTATAAATTGGATAAAGACGTGTAATCTAGTAAGTTACAGCATAAAAATAATTTGCACTTTATAAATAAATATGCTATAATTTATAATAGTTAAGAGTAGATTGTTTGGTCGCGTGCTAATAGCATGAGGAAAGTCCGTGCTCCATAGAGCAAGATGCTGGATAACGTCCAGTGGGGGGGTAACCCTAAGGATAGTGCAACAGAGAGATACCGCCTAATTATTTAGGTAAGGGTGGAAAGGCGAGGTAAGAGCTCACCAGCACTTAGGTGACTAAGTGGCTATGTAAACCCCCATCTGGAGCAAGACCAAAAAGAAACAAAAAAAAGGTGGCTGCTCGCTACCGTTTCAATGGTAGGTCGCATGAACCTATTGGTAACAATAGGTCTTAGATAGATGACCATATAAACAGAACACGGCTTATAGATTTACTCTTATAATATGAAACCTAAAGGCTAATAGCCTCTAGGTTTCTTTTACTTTATCACTAAAACTAATGATTTTATTTTATATGATAATACTTATCAATTGATAATCATTTCAATTTTGGCTAATTTATTGTATATTATTGGTTAAACTTATATAATATATTGAGACGACGAATATATTATGGAGGTAATTATGGATAATTATAAATTAGGTGTTAAGGCCTCATGGATAACTATTATTTTTAATGTATTATTGGCAGCCATAAAGATAGTTGCTGGTATAATAGGAAATAGTAAGGCTTTGATGGCAGATGGAGTTCACACTTTATCTGATGTCCTTACAACATTTGTAGTGTTAATTGGACTTAAAATATCTTCAAAAGAAGCTGATGAACAACATCCATATGGGCATGAAAAATATGAATCTGTTTTTGCAAAATTGCTAAGTATATTATTATTGTTAACGGGGGGGTTATTTATAGGATATGAAGCTTTAAAGAGCCTTATTGAGGGGAATATAGCTAAACCTGGACGTATTGCTTTAGTTGCAGCATTAGTGTCAATAGTTATTAAAGAAGGAATGTATTGGTATATAATAAAAATAGCTAGAAAAATCAAGTCTTTATCAATGGAAGCCGATGCTTGGCATCACAGATCCGATGCATTTTCATCTCTAGGTACTTTTATCGGAATATTAGGAGCACGATTGGGATTAACTGCTTTAGATCCTATTGCTGGAGTAGTTGTTTCTATACTTGTTATTAAAGTAGGAGTAGATTTATATATAAAGTCTGTAAAGGAATTAGTAGATGAATCAGCAAATGATGAAACTGAAAAACAAATTAGAGATATAACATGTAAAACACAAGGGGGGGTAAAAGGTATAAAAACATTAAAAACTAGAGTTTTTGGTAATAGAATTTATGTAGATTTAGAAATATTCGTTAATTCCCTTATTACTGTAAAAGAAGGACATGATATTTCAGAGAAGGTTCATGATAATATTGAAAAGAGATTGATGAAATTAAGCACTGTATGGTTCACATCGAGCCTTTTCAACAAGATAACTAGTTTTTGCATTAGAGAAAGCTTTAATATATCTACATATATTGGGTATATTCTTAGTAGTAAAATACAACTTTTGTAAGAAACTAAAAATGGGAGGAGATAGTGTGGCTCATATATTAAAGGGGAATGTAGTTTCAAAAGATATAAAAACTCGAATAAATAAAAGAGTATCTAATTTAAGGGAAAAGGACAAATTTCCAACTTTAGGAATAATAAGGCTTGGTGAAAATTCAGGAGATATATCCTATGAAAAAAAAGTATTATTAGGAACTGTGAAAAATTAGGGATTAGATCAGAAGTTTATAAAAGAGATTTAAAAATCAGCACTGCTGACTTAGTTGAATTAATTAATGAACTTAATAAAGATGATTCAATTTCTGGTATTTTAGTATTTAGACCATTACCTAAACATATAAATGAAGATATTATAAAGAAGACAATTAGTGTAGACAAAGATGTGGATTGTATGCATCCACTAAATCTTGAAAGGATTTTTGAAGGTTATATAACAGGTTTTGCACCATGTACTCCTAAGGCAGTTATGGAAGTACTATTATATTACGATATTCCATTAGAAGGAAAAAAACATTGTAATAATAAATAGATCCATGGTAGTAGGTAAACCTTTAGCTATGATGCTACTAGAAAAAAAATGCTACAGTTACTATTTGCCACTCTAAAACTCAAGATTTAGATAGTATAACAAAAAAAATGCTGATATCGTTATAACTGCATTGGGAAGAGCGAAATTTTTGATGAAAGATATTTTAATAAGGAGTCTATTATTATAGATGTAGGTGTAAGTTTGGATAAAGAAGGGAACCTTAGTGGAGATGTGGATTTTCAAAAAGTAGAAGATTTAGTAAAGATGATTACTCCTGTACCTGGAGGAGTAGGAAGTGTTACAACAAGTATATTATTAGAACAAGTGGTATTTGCTTGTAAATAAAGGGTCATATTGACCCTTTTCGTTGTTTTTGTACAAAAATAGTCACAATTCTTTGAAGGATAAATTAAACTATTGTAGAATAATATAGTTAGTATTATAAGAGGAGGGGTATTTTGTTACTAAAACTAGAATCTAAAGATAATTATTTAATTGCAAGATTAAAGGGAGAGTTAGATCATCATAATTCTGAATTGGCTAGACAAAAAAATAGATAGGTGTTTTTTTTGAGAAAAACACAAGTAATATTATATTAGATTTAAGAGAATTAACTTTTATGGATAGTTCAGGTATAGGGCTTGTGATGGGTAGATACAAAAATGCAAAGGACAGAAAAGGCAAACTAATTATTGTTAATGATAATAGGTATATAGAACGGATATTAAGGATGTCTGGACTATTAAAAATAATAGAACTGTATCCTACTATTGATGTAGCTGTAGAAAAACTTTAATGAGGTGAACAATATGGAGAAAAATTATATGAAACTAGAGTTTTTAAGTAAATCAAATAATGAATCTTTTTCAAGAGTAGTCGTAGCATCATTTGCTGCCCAATTGGATCCAACATTAGAAGAGTTATCTGATATAAAGACTGCTGTTTCTGAAGCAGTTACAAATGCAATTATACATGGTTATGAATATGGAGAGGGTTTAATTACAATTGAATGTATAATAAAGGATAGGGAAATAGAAATAAAGATATCCGATAAAGGGAAGGGAATAAATAATTTAGAAGAAGCTATGGAACCTTTTTTTTCACATCAAAACCTAATTTAGAACGTTCAGGAATGGGATTTACTGTTATGGAAACCTTTATGGATACATTAACTGTTGAGAGTGTTGAAGGATATGGGACAACTGTAAAGATGACTAAAGAAGTTAAAAGTCTCTCAGATGAGGAGAGATAAATATGAGTACAGGGGGGGAATATAAAAAGGCTTTATTGTCCCATGAGGAGACCATGTACCTTATTAACAAGGCTCAGCAAGGGGGGGATAGGGATGCAAAGGAAAAGCTTGTAGAAAGTAACATAGGTTTAGTTAGGTCTGTATTAAGAGGTTTTCTAAATAGAGGATATGAAGCTGAAGATTTATTTCAAATAGGTAGTATTGGATTATTAAAAGCAATAGATAAATTTGATGATAATTTCAATGTAAAATTCTCAACTTATGCAGTTCCTATGATTATGGGAGAAATTAAAAGATTTTTAAGAGATGATGGTCTTATAAAAGTTAGTAGATCTTTAAAGCAAATAGCAGGACAGGCTAAGAAAGCTGAAGAAAGATTATATAAAGAATTAGGTAGAGAACCTTCAATACAGGAAATTTCTAAAGAAATTAATGTAGATAGTGAAGAAGTTGTTATGGCATTAGAATCATCCTATCAACCAGAATACTTATATAGCGTAATTCATCAAGATGATGGATCTCCATTACACTTAATTGACAAAATAAGCATAGATGTCAATGAACATGAAGATATGATTGATAGTATTATATTAAAAGATATATTAAATCAATTAAAACCGAGGGATAAGAAGGTAATTATTCTTAGGTATTTCAGGGATAAGACTCAAACAGAAGTTGCTGATATACTGGGAATATCGCAAGTTCAAGTTTCAAGAATAGAAAAACGAATAATTGAAGAAATAAGGCTATTAATGGAAAAGGCATAATTAATGCCTTTTTTTGTGTATTAAAAATAAATTCTTGTAAATAATAACATTAGGATGGAGTGATATTATGAGAATTTGTAAAGTAAAGATAAAAACTATAATATTTACCTTCATGTTTTTAATAGCTATTTGTCTATTAATATATCTAAAAGAAGAATCTAGAAATAAAGAAGCACCGAAAAAAAGCTACTTTTGTATTAAATATTATTGAGGAAGGACTTTTAAATGAGTAAGGAAAATGTAACTATTTTATTAAATACAAAGTATTCTGTCGATGTAGATCAAAATATTCTAATAAAAGATATAGGTACTGTATATTGTAACAATAGAAGTATTCAAAGTAAAATAGAAAACTTAAAGATATGCAAGAGTAAAAAAAAGAAGAAAATTGGGACTTTATTGATTCTACACAGATTATAGAAAAAAAATATCACAGTATGACCCTCAATTAAATGTTAATATACTTGGAGCAACGGAAGTCCTAATAGAAATAAAATCTAAAGCTAGAGATGAAAAAAACCCTTCAATTTTTAAAGGTTTTATTTGTTTGCATTATATTATTTTTTTTGGAGCTGGAATAGCAATTGTAAATTTTTATGAGGATGTAAATATGATAGCATCATTAAGTAAAATTTATTATACATTTACAGGAATTAAAGATAATAAGCCATTGATACTCACTATTCCATATTCCATAGGACTGGGAATAGGTGTTATGACATTCTTTAATAGGGTGTTAAGCTCTAGCAAAAGAAGAAAAAAAAGAACCAGGTCCAATGGAGTTAGAACTATATTTATATGATAAGGACATGGAAGATTATATATTAAACGACATAAAAAAAATAGATGACTCCATGGAGTAAGAGGGATGTTTATGTTACAAAAATTATTAGTTATAGTAATAGTTCTAGGTGGAGGTATAGTTGCTGGTGGAGCTTTAGCTGCATTTATTACTTTAATTAAATTAATTCCTAGACTTTTACAGTTAACTGAAACTGAAAAATATAGTAAGAATGTATGAAAATATATTTTCATTAGGAAGTATAGTATTTACAATTATATATTTTAGTGATTTTCACTTTAACTTACCAGATGTGATTGCCTCAGTAATAGGGATTATCATGGGAGTTTTATAGGTTTGTTTTCATCTGCATTAGCTGAAGTACTAAATGTAATTCCAGTTTTATCTAAGAAGTTGAAAATCAAAGATGAACTTAAATATATAATCTATGCTTTAATGTTTGGAAAAGTATTAGGGTCAATTTATTATTGGATATATTATTAATTTTTTTGGAGGAATGTCAATGGAAAACCTTAATAAAAAGGAATATCAGAAATTTGCAAATAGAAAAGTTCCTAAGCCCACTTATATTAGAAATATTATATTTGCATTTATTATTGGAGGTGGTATTTGTACCATTGGACAATATATTGCCAACTTTTTAGCAAAAACAGGATATAATGAAGAAATGGTTTCTACAGGTACATCAATAATTCTTGTATTTTTTGGTTCTTTGTTAACAGGGTTAGGGGGGGTATACGATAAAATTGGAAAAATCGGTGGTGCAGGAGCTGCTATTCCCATAACTGGTTTTGCTAACTCAATAGTAGCACCTGCAATGGAATATAAAAGAGAAGGATTTATCTTTGGAGTTGCTGCTAAAATGTTTCTAATAGCAGGTCCAGTATTAGTATATGGAGTAGGCAGTTCTATAATAATTGGATTATTAACTATATTATTTAAAAAGTAGGTGAAAAAAATGGCTTTAAAAAAAAGATTGGAAATCAAACAGTTAAACTTTTAAACCCACCATCAATCTTAAGTGGATATAGTATAGTTGGACCAAAGGAAGGTAGTGGACCTTTAAAAGAATATTTTGATTATATATTAGAAGATGATTTATGGGGGGGCAAGAATCTTGGGAAAAAGCAGAGAGTAAAATGCAGGAATTTGCCATTAGATCCTCCATAGATAAAGCAGGACTAAGTTTACAGAATATAGATTATTTGATATCTGGAGACTTATTAAATCAAATAGTAGCATCAGGGTATTCTGCTAGACAGATAGGACTTCCGTATTTTGGTCTTTATGGCGCTTGTTCAACAATGGCAGAATCATTATCCCTTGGAGCTATGTTAATAGATGGTGGATTTGCTGATAAAATTGTATGTGCTACTTCTAGCCATTTTAGCACTGCTGAAAGGCAATTTAGATTCCCTTTGGAATATGCTGCACAAAGAACTTTTTCTGCCCAGTGGACTGTAACTGGTGCTGGAGCAACAGTTATTTCTTCATATGGGGGGGCAGGTCCATATATTACTTATATTACACCAGGAAAAATTATCGATCCTGAAATTAAAGATGTTGCCAATATGGGGGGGGCTGCTATGGCACCAGCTGCTATGGATACTTTAATCAATCATTTTCAGGACACAGGCTTTAGTCCAACTGATTATGATTTAATAATTACAGGAGACCTGGGAATAGTAGGAAAATCAATAGTATTAGATATGATGAAAAAGGAAGGTTATGATTTAACTAGTGTATTCTTTGATTGCGGAGTACAGATATTTAATCCTAAAACACAAGATACACATGCTGGAGGTAGTGGCTGTGCATGTTCGGCAGTTGTGCTTAATGGTTATATTCTCGAAGAAATGAAAAAAAAGGAAGATATAAGAGGGTTTTGTTTATGTCTACAGGAGCACTACATTCTACTGTAATAACACAACAAGGTGAATCTATACCAGGTATTGGCCATGCTATTACTATTGATATAAATAATAAATAGGGAGATATAATATGGAATATATAAAAGCATTTATAGTAGGTGGAGGAATATGCGTAATAGGACAGATTATATTAGATAGAACTAAACTAACTCCAGCTCATATCTTGGTAATGTTTCTTACTTTAGGAGTTATATTAGGAGGATTAGGGTTATATGAACCTTTAGTAGAGTTTGGCGGTTCGGGAGCTAAGGTTCCAATTTCTGGTTTTGGATATGCATTATCTCAAGGGGGGGCAATAAAAGGCGCTAAGACTAAGGGAGTAATGGGAGCATTTACAGGAGGATTAGAATCTACAGCAGGAGGAATTGGAGCTGCAATAATTTTTGGATATGTAATGGCTATAATTTTCAACCCTAAAACAAAAGACTAAGGGATTCCCCTAGTCTTTTATTTTAGTTATTATTTTCAAGTTTGTCTTTATCATACTTGTTGTCTTCATTGGAGTTTTCAATAGGATCAAGAGGAATAATGTCCTCAAAGTCATGGTTTAAATCATCATTAGAGTCATAATCTGCATCATAATCTTCTTCAGGTTCTTCAATGACTGTAAATTCATTGTGTTCATCACAAATCTCAGTTGGCGAATTATATTGAAAATCACTAGGTGTTATTCCACTATTTTCACTAGGAAGATATGGTGGAGTACGTTGTATAAACACTTTTGTCTCAATATTTTCATTTGGACAATACTCATTGGCTATTTTACCAGTAGTAGTATCTATACTAACTTCAACATGAGCATCACAATGAGATTTTGGTACGGTACCTTGAGCAAATATCTCAGTTCTAACTGTTCCCCTTGGGTCATGAGTACATAATGGAGTTGGTAATAAGCCAGATTGAGTACAAATATTAGCAGTGACTATACCTTCAGGTCTAGGGAAACTAGTTATACTTTCTAAACCTTCATGGGCCCTTGTCATAATATGTTGCCATAACTGGGCAGCTGTACTACTATTCTTTGTCAATGTAATTTTAGGGGAATCATTACCAATCCAAACACCTGATACATAATAAGGTGTAAACCCAACAAACCAGATATCTGCTTGATATTGAGTAGTTCCTGTTTTACCTGCAACAACCATATTGGATAATTTAGCTCTACCTGCGAATCCATCAGTTATAGTAGTTCTTAATATATCTTTCATTATATAAGCAATTTGAGGAGAAACTACAATAGATTCCTTAGGTGTATTGTCAATAAGCAGATTTCCATCTTTATCAAGAACCTTTGTAAAGGCAATAGGTTCTACAAATACACCATCATTGGCTATTGCACCATATGCTGCAGTAACTTCTAAAGGCGTAAGACCCTTTGTCATTCCCCCCCTAAAGCTAAAGCAGATAAGTTTTCATCATTTGTATTTTTGTTCTCTAAACTAGTAACGAAATTATCCTTTTCAGGGTTTTCATTATTAATAATTCCCATTTTTTTCTAAATAAGACATTGAAGTTCTTATTCCAATGGCTTCAAGTGTTTTTACAGAGTTAACATTTACAGATTGTTCAACGGATTTTCTTAAGGTATGGATACCTCTATAGCCAGTATACCAGTTTTTAGGCCATAGTTTTCCATTAACATAATATGGTATATCGTCTATTGCGGAGGCAGCAGTAAATCCATTGTCTAAAGCTGGCAAATAAACAGATATAGGCTTAATTACTGAACCAGGCTGTCTTTGAGAATTAGTAGCCCTATTTAAAATTCTATTACCATCTATATCTCTACCGCCTACTACTGCTTTAATATGTCCAGTTCTGTAATCTATTATTACTGATGCAGACTGAGGCTGAACTATACCATCTTTTGCTCTATAAAAGTACTTTTCATTAATAATCAAATTATTATTTTGATCTATATTATAAAACTCTTCAGTTTTATTTAAATATTTTTTTGTAATAATAAGTTCACGGTTTTCCCCTAATTTAAATTCATCTTCAGGAATAACAATGGACCCAACTGTATGAGTCACTAAATTTTTTTTCTATCATCAATTCTATAATAATCTGCAATATCAATATGTTTAGGATAAATAGTTAGTTTTTTTTGTTATTTATTATAATATCTCCATTGTCATTTATATTATATGTGCCATTTTCAATAACCAAATTAGAATCTTCATTTAACAAATTATCTTGATGATAATAAATAGTGTTTCCTGATTCATCTATTATGTTTCCAGCCTTATTTAATCTCCAATCTATTAAGACTGGACCCCTGACTTTATCAGTATTTCCTACTAATATTTCAGTAAAATTATCATAAACATCTTCTAGTTGTTTTGCATTTCAACATTTATTGTAGAATATATTTTCAAACCACCAGTAAAAAGTGCCTCTTCGGCTTTTTCTTTTGAATACCCTAATTTTTCTACCAAAGCTTCCATAACTTCTGATTTAACATAATCTGAAAAGTAAGAGGTAATATCGGTCATTTTCTTTTGTCCAGGTTTTAAACTAGTTTTAATATCTTCTTTTAAAGCTTCATTATATTCTGCTTCGGTGATTTTTTTCTAAGTCATACATTTTTTTTAAAACTAATTTTTGTCTAGCAATTGATTCTTCGTTAAATACAAGAATATATCTTTCTCCTAATATATCTACTTCTCCAACTTGGTAGTGCTTTGTACTATCAAAATCTTCTGGTCTTACCCTTATGTAAGGTTGGAATTGATTTGTACTTTTTACTACCCCCTGCCAATAAAGCTGATTCTGCTATAGTTAGATCTCCAACATCTTTAGAGAAGTATGTTTGGGCTGCTTCTTGAACTCCATATGCATTTTGACCAAAGAAATTTCTATTTAAATAAGCTTCTAAAATTTGATCCTTATGAAGAACTCGTTCCATTTGTAATGCTAAATATGCTTCTGTAATTTTTCTAGACATTTTCTTTTCTTTCATATCTGTAACATTTTTAACTAATTGCTGAGTAATAGTACTGGCTCCACGAACGATTTTACCTGCTTTTATATTCTCGAGGGCAGAACTAACAATACCCCCTAGGATCTACACCATGGTGTTCGTAAAACCTTTCGTCTTCAATAGAAATAAAAGCATCTATTAAGTGTTGAGGCATTTTATTAAGACTTACAAAAGTTCTAAATTCAGCTGCCTCTATTTTTTTTCCAATAATTTACCATCATTATCATATATAAATGATGTATGATTTAAAGATGCATTAACTTCTGTTGGATCAATTTCAGGGGCATCTTTAATAATGGATAGTACCATACCAGCTACAGCCCCCTCCTGAAACAACTACTAACATCAATAAGATGATAATAAATATTTTTAGTGCTTTAGAGATAGTTATTTTTCTCTTGTTTTTTATTTGTTTTTTTTATTATTATTTTCAGACATATTTTCCTCCTTAGTATTAAAGAGTCTAGAATAAATTCATTATAACATAATTATATTAGAATGTTAACATAGTTAATCTTTGCTATATATTACAATATAGTAACAATACATTATTTTTTTAAAATGGTATTTAGTAAAAAAATATAATGGATTAGATAATAAATGTAGAAAATGGTATAATAAGGACAAGTAAAGAAGGAATAGGCGGTGATAGATTGAATCAAGATAAAGCAAATATGGAAAGAGTATTAATAGTAGGAGTAGAATTAGAGTCTGATCCTATTGATATAGAAAGTTCATTAGATGAATTAAAAGAGTTGGTAATAGCAGCTGGTGGAATAGTAGTATCAAAGTTAATACAAAGAAGAGATACTATAAATCCAGCATACTTTATAGGAAAAGGAAAAGCAGGAGAGATTAAAAATTATTGTGATGAGTTAGATATTACAACTGTTGTATTTAATGACGAACTATCTGGAGCACAACTTAGAAATTTAGAACAGATAATTGATAGAAAAATTGTAGACAGAACTAATCTTATATTAGATATATTTGCCAATAGAGCTACATCTAAGGAAGGAAAACTTCAAGTAAAATTAGCACAATTAAAATATCGTTTACCTAGATTAGTAGGGTTCAGAGATTATCTATCAAGGGAAGGTGGAGGTATAGGTACTAGGGGGGGACCAGGAGAACAAAAATTAGAAACAGACAGAAGACATATTTTGAGGGAAATTAATAATATTGAAGAACAACTTAGAGGAGTTGAAGCAAATAGGAGTATAAAAAGGAAAAGAAGAATAGATTCTAATTTACCAATTGTTGCTTTAATTGGATATACCAATTCGGGGGGGAAGTCCACATTATTAAATAAATTAATAAAGCTTAATAATGAAGATAATGATATTAAGTCTGTTTATGTAAAAGATATGTTATTTGCTACATTAGATACCTCATTAAGACGAGGTAAACTTTCCAATGGACAAAGTTATTTACTAACGGATACTGTAGGATTTGTATCAAAATTACCTACTCATTTAATTGAAGCTTTTAAGGGTACGTTGGAAGAAGTTCAATATGCTGATGTATTGCTTCATGTGGTAGATGCTTCTAATAAAGACTTAGATATCCAAATAAAAACCACATTAAATATATTAAAGGATTTAGAGGTTTTAGATAAGCCTATAATAACAGTTTTTAATAAAATGGATAAAGTAGATATTACTAATTTGATATATGAAAACAGATATATAGATGATAAAATATTTATATCCGCGAAAGAAGGTACTAATTTATCAGAACTAATTGAATTGGTACAAGAAAAAATTACCTTATGAATATAAGAGGGTTATGATGAAAATCTCATATGATAAACAATATATATTAAATTATTTTATGGATAATTATGAAGTAGAGAATTTAGATCA
>JMBX01000009.1_pt1 | contig 49851 bp, 85 predicted proteins | sample 616521 | NCBI WGS metagenome assembly JMBX01 (sample SAMN02727906, study PRJNA239997) | anaerobic digester metagenome | biome: anaerobic digester; isolation source: mesophilic anaerobic digester inoculated with municipal waste water sludge... | place: Germany: Bielefeld University, CeBiTec ...
TACAGGTAAGGAGATCCCTGTAGACAAAAAGACAATTGACATAATAGATGGATACCCAGGATTAGGCTATGCTTTGAGTCAAACTGAAGAAATACAATTTATTCACTTCTTTGCAAGTTAGAAGGAATAATATTAGATCCAGTATATACTGGTAAAGCCATGTATGGACTATTTAATGAGATAAAAAAAAGGAAGTTTTGAGAGACATGAAAACATATTATTTATCCATACAGGGGGGGTATATTTGGATGGAATAAATTTCAAAGGGGATTGCTTAAATAATTAAATATTTGTTAAAATATAGTTAACATATTTTGTTTAAAAGGGGGGGCCACCATGAAAAAAATTATTTTCACTATTATTAATAATTTCCATGATATTATCTATTACTGCTTGTAGCAAGGAAGAGACGGAAACTATTGGCATAAGAGGAGAGATTAAGGAAATCTACACTGACGAGGAAGAGATGATGGTACAAAGCATATTAGTAGAGGGACCAGTAGAAGATGATACTATGTACGAGAGTGCTAGTGTTAAAATAAACAACAATACAGGAATATATAGAGGAGATGAAAAGGTAACAGTTGAAGAATTAGAAGAAGGGCTTGCGGTAGAAGTAATATTTGATGGAGCTGTTGAAGAATCCTATCCTGTACAAGGAACAGCTAAGAAAATAAAAATACTAGTAGATTAGGAGGATTATTATGTTTAAATTAGATCCGATAAAAAAATATGACAGAAGAGGAAAGATTAAAGTATATGAATATATTATTAAAATCCCAATTGAGTTCAGAAAAGGATTCCCTTGCTAATATATCCAATGCAACTGGTATAATCATGGCCTGTGTAGATAGGCTCAATTGGGCAGGTTTTTATATATTACGAGGAGAACAGTTAGTATTAGGACCCTTCCAAGGTCTTCCTGCTTGTAATAGAATAGATGTGGGAAAAGGAGTATGTGGTACTGCAGCTAAAACAAAAAAAGTCCAGCTAGTGCCGGATGTCCATCAATTCCCAGGACATATTGCTTGTGATTCAGCATCTAATTCGGAATTAGTAATACCTATTATTAAAGGGGGGGATAAGGTATATGGAGTATTAGATCTAGATAGTCCAGAGAAAAATAGATTTACTCAATTGGAAAAGGAATATTTTATTAAATTTGTAGATATATTAAATGAGTATATAGATTGGAGGGATATATAATTTTGGACAGGGAGAACTGATCCCACTGTCCCACTACCGTTTCCACTGTACCATTATATTTTTTTTAACTTCAATTATTTTCTGTATTACTTCATATTCATTTTGAAAAATTGGTCTATCTAAATATTCCATTTCTCCAGTTTGATTATCACATGGATCTTGTCTTAAGAATTTCTTTTCAGGATAAAAATCATATTGAAATTCAGAATTAGCTACCATTCTAAAGGGGTCAACATTTCCAAAATAGAATTTCCATCTCTTTTTATTTCCTCGCCTCAAAGCACCTCCACCAAAGGATGGATCGGCAAATAACCAACCATAAGGTTCTATATAGAACTCTGCCCAGTCATGGGAACCAATAGAATAGGGATTTACCACTAGTCCTGATTGCCAACGAGCTGGAATACCTACTATTCTGCATAAGGTGATAAAGAGCATTGCTTGTATGCCACAATCCCCCCCTTTTAGATTATAAGCCGCATATTCAGGGATATTTACTATAGATGCATATTGTCTAACATAGGAATATTGTACATTTCTAGTAATGTAGTTATATATATTCCATGCCTTTAATAGAGGATTTTTTTCATCTTCCACGATGGAATGAGCTAATTCCACTAGAAAAGGAGTAAATCGTATATGGGGTAGCCATTCTTCAGTATAAAAAGTAGGTTGATTTTGAGAAACTTTATTAGGAGATATATCCTTATATTTAATATGGCTTTCATAGGAATACTCTACAGTAAATTCATCTTCACCTTTTACCACTTCTTCAAAATAAATAGTCCTTTGAGGATGATTGGTAGGTGCTATGACTTTAGGATCATGGGAAGTATTTATTATATGGATATTTTCTATTTGTTGTGATTTTCTTGGAATAGGTAGATGGACTCTTATGATCTCTTCTTTTCTTGCATATTTAGGATTTAGTTTTAACCCAGTTTTTACATGGATAAAATACTTTATTTCTCCATTTTCTATAATATATTGGATTGCCTTATCTAACACCTCTGGAGCATCTTTCCTTGGATGGATTAGCCTTTTTTTCAAAAGTTGGATGAACTTTAATAGAGTTTTCTAGAAATTTATTATGAAACTTAACCTCTCCATTTATATAGATCCAATCTGCATATCTTGCATTCTTAATATACTCTAATTCTTCCATAGTAAAATCTTCTATATTTTCTTGAGCTAAGGCTAAGGCTTCATCAAAAGAATAGGTGTAATCCTCTTTAAACCTTCTAATCCTATCCTTTTCAAAATCTAGTCTTTTTTTTAATATCTGGGGGGAATATTTCTTGTCATATATAAATCTATTAGTTCCAATGCTTTATCAAAATCCCCCCCATAGATTACAAGCCTATTTACATCCTCTGGTAAATCTAACATTAAGAATTTTAAATCCTTCACCGCTATCCCTCCTATAGTTAAACATTCACTTTAGTATATTATATAGTTAGTTTTGTAAAATCAAAGTCTATAGCTTATATAATCTATTATTATAAAAAAAAGTAGGCAAAAAGTCCCTTGATTTTAGTTTAAATCTATGTACATTGTGTATATATAGTATGTATATACTAAAGAAAACACTATATATTGGGTAGGAGGGATTTTATGTTGAAAGTTGAAAAAAAGAAATGGAATGATTGTTAATTTTAATGGAGAAAAGATAGTTAACGCAATTTGTAAAGCTATGGCTGAAACGGAACTAGGAATAGACGAAGCTATAGCTGAAGAGATAGCCAATAAGGCTTATGATACCTTTAAAAGCTCAAAATTGGTTCACATAGAGAAGATTCAAGACTTTGTAGAAGTGGAACTTATGGGTAAAAGACCAGATGTAGCTAAAAAATATATTTTATACAGGGATAAAAGGGCTAGATTAAGAAAATATGGATGGGAGATGTCGGATTTACAGAGAGATATATATGAAAAAAAATATAGATATGAAAATGAGAGTTTTGATGAATTCTTAACTAGGGTAAGCGGTGGTAATAACTATATAAAAAAAGGCCATAAAGGACAAAAAGTTTATGCCTGCAGGAAGGATATTAGCAGGTAGAGGTTTAGACAAATATGGTAGAAAGATTACCCTATCCAATTGTTATGTTATGCCAAAAGTAGAGGACAATATTGAATCCATATTTGATACAGCTAAATATATGGCTAGGACTTATTCCTACGGTGGAGGAGTAGGTCTTAATCTGTCTAAATTAAGACCTAAGGGAGCAAAAGTAAACAATGCAGCCAATACCACTACTGGAGCAGTATCCTTTATGGATCTTTTTCATTAGTTACAGGACTAATTGGCATGAAAGGTAGACGGGGGGGTGCTTTGATGCTAAACATGGATTGTAATCATCCAGATATTGAGGACTTTATCGATGTAAAAAATGATTTAAGCAAAGTAAATTATGCTAATATATCTGTAAACATTACCGATGACTTTATGAAAGCTGTTGAAAAGGATGAAGACTATGAACTTTATTTTTATGTAGATGCTACTGACGAAGAGATTAAAAAGGTAGTGAAAGCCAGAGAACTATTTAGAAAAATTTCAGAAAACAACTGGAACATGGCAGAGCCAGGTATATTATATCAAAATCGCATAGATTCATGGCATTTAATGAGTGAAGATGATAGTTTTGAATTTGCAGGGGGGGTAAACCCTTGTGCAGAAGAGACTTTGCCAGGCTATGGTTCTTGTAATCTATCTTCTATAAATTTAAGCGAATTTGTCAAAAATCCATTTACCACTAGAGCAGAATTTGACTTTGATGGTTTTTCAGAAATGGTAAGGGAAGGGGGTTATCTATTTAAATGAAGTATTAGATGAAAATATGAATCTCCATCCATTAAAGGAACAAAGGGAAATGTCTAGGGAGTTAAGACAGATTGGCCTTGGGATAATGGGGGGGTAGCGGATATGTTCATTAAGATGGGAATCAAATATGGCAGCGAAGAGTCCATAGAGCTTATTCATCAAATAGGAAAGGTATTAGTAAACGAAGCCTTAAGGCAATCAGCTCTATTGGCAGCAGAATATGGCCCATTTCCTAGATATAAAGAAGAAGCAGTCTTAAAATCCCCCCATTTTTATTATCCAATGCTGAGGAAGATGTGCTTCAATTAATTAGAAAATATGGACTAAGAAATTCTCAACTATTGACTATTCCTCCAACGGGAAGTATATCTACATTAATAGGTTGTAGCAATGGATTGGAGCCAATATTTCAAATATCCTATACTAGGAAATCTGAATCTCTTCATCACGAAGACACCTATTATAAAGTATTTACCCCCTATAGTGAAGGAGTATATGGATAGAAACAATATAACTCGAGAAGAAGATCTGCCAGACTTTTTTTGTAACTACCTCTAATTTAGATTATAAATCTAGAATAGATGTGCAAGCTGCATGGCAGCAGTATATAGATGCTAGTATATCTTCCACGGTGAATGTTCCTAATGAATTTACTGTAGAAGAAGTAGAGGAATTATATATGTATGCTTGGAAAAAGGACTAAAAGGGGTTACCATATATAGGGATGGGTGTGCTAGATCAGGAATACTAATTACTGATAAATCTAAATTAAACAGACTAGAAAGGATCGAAAAACTACAACAGGAGATAGATAAATTGGTATTAGAGCAGTTAAAAGAGGATCCAGACACTTGCCCCCCCATGTGTGGTGGTACTTTAATCCATAGTGGTGGATGTTCTGAATGCCAAGACTGTGGATATAGTCCTTGCTCCATATAATAGAATAATTTATACTGGATATTCTTTTTGGTATCCAGTATATTTTTTTTATAGTATAATAGACACATATATATATTAAAAGGGAGGTTAATATGGATTTAATATGGGAATTGCCTAGGATAGTAAAAAAAAGGTAGGGAAAGAGCAGAAAAAAATTTAAATGAAGATTATGAAGATCCCATTATACAACAGATGATAATCCTGTCGGATACGAGGAATAGACAGGATATATTAACAGAGGAATGGATAAATCAGCTATATATTGGAGATAATTTAATCATAATAGAAAAATTGTTAAAGTTAGGGTATAGGGAAAATTTGATTTAATATACATAGATCCACCTTTTCTTACAAATGCTAATTATAAAGGTAGGATTGTAATCAAAACCAATAATACCAAGGAAACATTAGAATACCTAGCCTATAGGGATACCTGGGAAAAGGGTTTTATTGGGTATTTAGAGATGATTTACATTAGGCTATTTTTGTTAAAGGAGCTATTAAGTCCAAAAGGTACCATATATGTCCATCTAGATTATAGGACAGTCCACTATGTAAAAATATTGATGGATGAGATATTTGGGAGGGAAAATTTTTTTAAACGAAGTGATATGGGCTTACAAATCAGGAGGGACTAGTAATAGGTATTTCTCTCGAAAGCATGACAATATATTGGTATATAGCAAAACCAAAGATTATATATTTAATCCTCAACTGGAAAAATCCTATAACAGGGGGTTAAAACCCTATAGGTTTAAGGGTGTAGAAGAGTTTCAAGATGACATAGGATGGTATACCTTGGTAAAGTTAAAAGATGTTTGGCAGATAGATATGGTAGGTAGAACATCTAGGGAAAGGGTTGGATATGATACTCAAAAACCAGAGAAGCTATTGGAAAGGATAATACTTACTTCCTCTGATGAAGGCTCCTTAATTGGAGATTTCTTTGCTGGTAGTGGTACTACTGGTGTAGTAGCAGAAAAATACGATAGGAAATGGATAATGGTAGATAAAGGGGGTCTTTCCCTTACTACAATTAACAAAAGGCTTATTGAGAACCAATCCCAATCTTATTATATTTGCAATACACAGGAATCTTTACAGATTGAAGGGAAATTATTCATAAAACAGGTAAATATAATAAAAAAAGGATCCAAAGAAGAATTATATATAGAATTGGATAAATATCATGTAGATGTGGATAAAATAGAAATAAAATATAAATATAAACAAAAGGTTTTGGAAATATTATTAGATGACTCCCTTGCTCTTGTAGATTTTATTGGAATAGATACGGATTATGATGGGGGGGATATACCTATAATTCGGTGGAAAAATTGGAGAAAGGAAGATGATATACCTATAGAACCCTATATAAAAATAGAGAGGGATGGCTTTAGATTAGGACAAAAAAAATATATATAAAAACAATAGATATATTTGGATTTCAATCTAGCACCTTATTAGAGATAGGGTCAAAAAAAGATTATGGTTTACTAAAATATGTTAAAAAAAATAAAATATTTTAAAATATTGTATACTTCTATAATAAAATAGGATATTATTAGCATATAGTATATAAAATATTTGGTAAAGGAGAATGATTATGAACAAAAACCATAACCATGATGAAAACTGTGACTGTGTAGAACATGAACATCCTGAAGAAATGGATATTATTTATCTCACCCTAGAAGATGGTACAGAACTAGAGTGTACAGTGCTAGGAATATTTGAAGTAGATGACTATGAGTATATAGCTTTAGTTCCATTAGATGATGAGCAAGTGTTTTTATATGGATATGAGGAAGACGAAGAAGGACCTCAATTGATAAATATTGAGGATGATGAAGAATTTGAAATAGTCTCAGAAGCCTTTTATGAATTGTTTGCAGAAGAAGATTTAGATTTTGATGAAGAAGAGGATTATGAGCTATTATTTGATGAAGAAGATGATGAAGAGTAGATATAAACCAAAAATACTTCAGCTATTGAGTTGAAGTATTTTTTTGTAAAGATATACTAATAGTGTGATCAGTTTAGGCATATAAAATAAGAAAGGATGATTATATGAATAAAGAAAAGGAATTTGCAAAATCTTTAATGAACTTTATAGAAGATAGCCCTAGTTCGTTTCATGCTACGAAAAAAAGTAGAAGAAATCCTATGTGAAAGGGGGGGATTTAAAGAGATAAAATTAGAAGAAACATGGAGTTTAGAAAGGGAGGGCAAATACTACATAGTTAAAAACAAATCAGCTATTATAGCTTTTGTAATAGGTAAGGGAGAAATCCAAGAAGATGGTTTTAAGCTGATAGGCGCTCATACAGATGCCCCCCTACCTTTAGGATTAAGCCTAATCCAGAGATGATAGTGGAAGACAAATATCTAAAATTAAATACAGAGGTATATGGAGGTCCAATTCTAAACACCTGGTTTGACAGGCCTTTATCCTTAGCAGGAAGGGTTACCATAAAAACAGGCAATCCTCTAAAGCCAGAGGAATTGTTAGTAGATATGAAAAAAAACCATTGATGATAATACCAAACTTGGCTATTCACATGAATAGAAAGGTAAACGAAGGCATCAAGATTAATCCTCAAACAGACACACTGCCTTTAGTATCTATTATCGACGGCAAATTTGAAAAAGATGGTTTCCTACTAAGACTTATAGCTGAAGAATTGGATATTAAAATAGAAAATATATTAGATTTTGAACTATTTTTATATAGTAGGGAAAAGGATCTCTAATAGGGTTTAATGAAGAATTCATATCCATAGGTAGGTTAGACGATTTAGCAATGGTTCATGCAGGATTATATGGTTTTGTAGATAGTCAAGTATCCAAAGGAACCAATGTATTAGTTTGTTTTGACAATGAAGAAGTAGGAAGTACCACCAAGCAAGGAGCAGCTAGTCCAATGTTGAGGACAGTTTTAGAGAGAATAACTATAGCATTAGGGAAGGACAAGGAGGACTATTATAGAGCTCTATCTCAATCTTTCTTAATCTCTGCAGATATGGCCCATGCTCTACATCCCAATTATACGGACAAACAGGATCCAACTAATAGGCCAGTAATTAATGGCGGAGTAGCTATTAAAACATCCGCCAATCAATCCTATACTACTGATAGCTTATCATCAGCTATATATGAAGGTATATGTAAGTCCATTAGGGTACCAGTACAGAAATTTGTCAACAGATCTGATGAAAGGGGGGAGGTTCTACCATAGGACCTATTTCTTCCACCCAACTGGATATTCCATCTGTAGATATTGGCAATCCAATATTAGCTATGCACTCTATTAGGGAATTAGGTGGGGGGGTATTAGATCATCATTATGCGTATAGATCTTTTAAAGAATTCTATAGTTTATAAAGTCAATATTATTGGTATAATTAGATAAAAGTAGCATATGAGGTGATAGGCATAATGTATAAATTAGTTGCTATAGATTTAGATGGCACTCTATTAGATGATGACAAAAAATATTCCTAAGGAAAATATAAGTGTTGTTCATGAACTAGCAGATAAAGGCTATGAGGTGGTAATTGCTACGGGAAGAAGGTATTGGTCAGCAAAACAATTAATAAAAGATATAAATATGCCTTTAGTGGTACTAGCTAACAATGGAAATATAGTAAGGGATACTTCAAGGGATGAAATAATAATTGAAAAATATTTAGATATGGAGGACTTTAGAATTTTAATAGAGGAAAGTAGGAAAAGAGATCTTTATCCTATAGTTCATGTGGATAAATATGAAAAGGGATACGATATAATAATAGAAATAGAAAAGGAAGGTAAAATCTATGATAATTATTTGTCTCCAGATGAAAAAAAGATACAGGGAAATAGAAAATTATTTAGAATTAGAAAACCATAATATATTGGCAGTCATATATGCTGGAAATAGAAAAGCTCTAGAAAACTTTCATTTATACATTAACAAAAAAATACCCTAACAGATACAGCTCCCATGTAATGGAAAATATTCAAACAGCAGAGGCTCTTTTAGAAGTGATGCACCCTTTGGGGAACAAATGGTTAAGCTTAAAGGAATATGCTAAGAAAAGGAATATCTCCTGAGGAAATTATTGCAATAGGGGACGATAATAATGATGCTCAGATGATAAAAAAAATGCAGGTTGTGGAATTGCAATGAAAAACGCTAGCCAACAGGTAAAAGAAGTAGCAGATATAATAACTAAAAAGGACAATAATCAAGCAGGAGTAGCTTTTGAATTAAGAAGGATATTAAAATTATAAATAAATGATAGGAAACTAAAATATTTTAGTTTTTCTAAATAAATACGAGGGGGATAGCCATGAATAAAAAGAGAAGTTTATCTATTGTATTAGCATTATTAATAGTTTTAACTAGTTTTCAATTAAATTTTGCAATTGGTTTAGATAGCCCAACTGAATATAATATGAATCTTACATTAGATACAAAAAGCCATATGATATATGGGGGGGAGCAGTTAGTGGAGATTACTAATTCGTATAATTCAGAATTAAAAGAAATTGTATTTCATTTATATCCTAATTCTTATTTATCTTATGAAACTATGCCTATAATTGGCGGTATGTATTTTGTGGATAAAATACCTGAAATTCAAGAAGAAGAAAAGGATGGATAGAAATAGAAGAAGTACATATAAACAACTATGAACCTAAGTATACTACTGACAATCAAATACTAAAAATTATATTAGAAAAACCTATAAAAAAAAGGCGAAAAGGTAAAAGTAAAAATTAAATTTAAATTAAAGATTCCAGAAGGAAATCATCGTTTACATCATGTAAATGAGGAATATTCTTTAACTAATTGGTATCCTATATTATCTATTTATGATGAAAAAAACAAATAAGTGGGATAAAAATCCATATCATCCTATTGGGGGGGAATCTAACTATAGCGATGTTTCTAATTATAATGTGAAATTGACAATTCCTAAAAATATGGTGGTAGCATCTACAGGAAATATAACAAAAGAAAAAAATAGAAAATGAAAGTAAAACTTTAGAGATTAGTGCAGAGAAAGTTAGAGATTTTGTAATTTTTATGAGTCCAAATTATAAAATAAAAAGCAAAGAAGTGGATGGCATAAAGATAAGCCATTATTATATGGTTGACAAAGATTTTGCTGAAGAAAAAGTTATTGAAAGCATAGCAGATAGAATATTAAACGAAGTAGCCAAAACTGTAAAATTTATGAATACTACTGTAGGAAAATATCCTTATGATGAATTAAAAATTGCGGAAACTTATCTTGCTGGAGGTGCTATGGAATATCCTCAAGTAATTCAAATGGGTAGATATTATGATTTAGAAGATGAAAGCGAAGAATATGCCCCCCCTTTTACTATAGAAGCAGCTGTTCATGAAACTATGCATCAATGGTGGTATGTAGGGGTAGGGAATAATGAATTTAAAGAGCCTTTTTTAGATGAATCTTTAACTGTGTTTATGACTGCATTATATTTTGAAAAAGAATATGGTAAATATCATCAAAATGGTGTAAATTATCAAATTAGAGCTAATTTTTATCCAGAAAAGAGTACACCTATAAATAGTTCTGTAGCAGATTTTGGTAGTTGGGATGAGTATTCCAGTGTAATCTATCAAAAGAAGGGACCAGCTTTTTTTTGAAGATTTAAGACAAAGATTAGGAGAAGAAACATTTACTAAATTTTTAAGAAAATACTATGAAAAGTATCTTTTTAAAAATGCATCTATTGAGGGATTAATAGATACTATAGAAGAAATAGCAGGAAAAGAAACTAAGAACATAATGAAAAAGGCAGTAAATGATCCAAATTATTATCCTAAAAATATAGAGCTTAATGAAGATGAAAGAGCAGAAATTTTCAAGGCAATGGATAAGAGAGATATAAAGGAACAGGAAAAGATAAAAGGTTTAATAACAAGAAGTATAATACTTAGAGCATTGGAAGGAGAAGATTTAATAGTAGTAAAACCAAATTATGTAGAGAAAGAACATGAAATGATGGTAGATAATTTCGTTTTAAATATACAAGAGTGCTTTAAATTTAATTATAATATGGATATAAAAGTAGTTGAAGAAGATAAATTAAATAAAGAAGATAAAAAGCAAAATTTAATATTAATAGGTTATCCAGAGAATCACAGTATAATGAAAGAAATGGCTAAATATTTACCTATAAATATCTTTAAAGATACTATTAAAATCAAAGGAATTTCTGTAATAAGAGAAGGAGCAGAGGGCACTTTTATAATGGGAAATCCTAATAATTTAGATAGATTAGTATTAATAGTATTTTTAGATAAAGAAAAAGTTCTTAATCAAGAATTGAATGGGGGGGAAGAATTTTATTTATATGATGAAATGATATTTAAATATAATCCACTACATTCTTGGGGAGAACCTAGCCAATTTATAATAGATATAGAAGATGTAGAAATTAGAGGAATGTATAAATAGAAAGGTGAATTAAATGGATATTACAGTGTATAATGCTTATTCCAACTATTTAAAAGAAAAATTTGGAGAAAAGGTATATAAATTACCTATTAGTTTATCTCTAACTTGTCCCAATAGGGATGGGAAATTAAGTACTGGTGGCTGCATATATTGCGGGGGGGAAGAGGGAGGTTCCTTCGAAAACCTCCCTAGTACCTATTCTGTAAGAGAACAAATAGAAAAAAATAAGGCTTATATTAGTAAAAGATATAATGCAAAAAAAATTCATCTCTTATTTTCAATCCTTTACCAACACTTATATGCCTTTAGAGGATTTTAAAAGATGTATAGAGGAATCCATAGTAGAAGATGTGGTAGGTATATCCATCTCTACTAGACCAGATTGTATAAAAGATGAGTATCTAGAATACTTAGCTTATATTGGAGATAAATATTGTTTAGAAATAACTATAGAACTAGGTCTACAAACGGTAAATTACCACACCCTAAAGAAAATAAATAGGGGGGGACATACTTTGGCTGAATTTATTGATGCTGTAATTAGAAACAAAAGCTATAATATTAGAACTTGTACCATTTAATATTAAATCTCCCTTGGGATGATATAGAGGATGTAATAGAAAATGCTAAAGTACTATCAGCTCTAAGGGTAGAAGAGGTAAAACTCCATGCCTTATACATTGTAGAGGGAACAAAGCTAGGCAAGATGTACAAGGAAGGGGGGGAAATCAATCTAATATCCAAAGAGGAATATATAGAAAGGGTGATAACCTTTCTAGAGTATTTGGATGAAGACATAGTAGTTCAAAGGATTATAGGTCGTGCTCCAGAGGAGAATACCCTATTTGTCAATTGGAATGAATCCTGGTGGAAGATAAGGGATGAAATAGTAGATGAAATGGAAAGAAGAAATACCAAGCAAGGAATAAAGTGTGATTATTTAAATGGGAAAGCATTATCCCTATCCAAATTTTAGACAGTATTTGGAAAAGCAAGAAATCACATAAAAAAAAGAGGAAAAGGTAAAGTAGTGTAGAATATTATATTATAGGCTAATATTATATAAAATTGGAGGCGATTCATATGGTTAAATTTATTTTAGGCCCAAAGGGAAGTGGAAAAACTAAATGGCTAATAGACAAGGCCAATGAGGACATTAAGAAAGGCAATGGGAACATCATATTTGTTGATGTAGACGATAATCATATATTTAGTCTTAATTATGGTGTAAGACTTATTAATGCCATGGAGTTCAATATAAAAAAATATTGAATCTTTCTATGGCTTTTTGTGTGGAATAATTGGCAGGGACTACGATGTAGAAAAGATATATGTAGACAGTATATATAAGATAATACCTTTATCAATAGAGGATTTAAAGAATTTAAAGAGGGATTTAGATTCTATTTCAGAAAAATTTGGAACAGAGTTTTATATCAATGTAGAGTATATGTTAGAAGACATGCCAGAAGATTTAAAGGATGATTCTATAGAACTAGGAATGGAATAGACAGGATACCCTGTCTATTCCATGATATCATGAGGTCTAAAGGTAGCACAGTCGGTTTCTTCAGTAGTAGATGCATTCCTTGGTTGAATTTCAATCTTATGTGCCCCACATTGATCTCCCATTAGATGGTAATGACAGGTGTTAACTATGCATTTAACACCATCTAGTGGTTCTTTATTGTTTTCCTTATGCATGATTATTCCCTCCTATACATTAAGGATATTGCTAATACTTATAATTATTTTGTGTTCTTTTTTTTAAAAATTTATACTATAGGTTATTTCAATGAATTAAAAAAAATGATATAAACTATAGTATAATAGTCTAATGAGCATATAAACTTCCACTAATAAGTAGAAAAAGGAGAATTCTATGGGAAAAAAAGAGAGATTGGACAAGGTACTTTCAAATATGGGATATGGAAGTAGGAAGGATGTAGAAAAAAATTATTAGAGAGGGCAGGGTTGAAGTAAATGGGCATATGATTAATAGAAAAATTTCAAAGTAGATCCTATGGAGATATTATCACTCTGGATGGTATGGAGATTATATATAGGGAGTATATCTATATTATGATGAACAAGCCTAAAGGTATTGTTTCGTCTACAGATGATCCAATCAATAGGACTGTATTGGATATTATTGACGAAGAATATATTATATTCAATCTTTTCCCTGCAGGAAGGTTGGACAAAGACACGGAAGGATTATTATTACTTACCAATGATGGCAAACTAGCCCACGAGCTTTTGTCCCCCCCCAAAAAGGGAGTAGAAAAAAACTTACTATGTAGAGGTTCGTGGATTTGTAGAAGAAAAACATAAAAAAATACTTTCAACAGGGAATCCTATTAGACGATGGATATAAGACTTTGCCAGCAACATTGGAGATACTTGAATCTGATATATATTCTAAGGTAAAACTAACTATCAAAGAAGGAAAATACCATCAGGTAAAAAGGATGTTTGAAACTATTAATATGGAAGTAGTATATTTAAAAAGGCTATCCATAGGGCTATTAAGATTAGATGAAAGTTTAAGACCAGGGGGGGAATATAGAGAATTAACAGAAGAAGAAATCCATTTACTAAAAGAAAAATATTGAAGTTTGTGATATAATCTAATTAAATATAAAATTATATTTAGATAGGGTGTTATAATTGGCGTATTATAAAAGTAAGGGTATATTTGATACATTCTTTGAGAACAGAAGTTCCCTTATTATCCAGTATAGCAATGGAGATATATCAAAAAAAAGGAGTTTTTAGAATCTAATTTTGATTTCGTCCAGGAGATGAACATAAAACCATTCAGTAGAATTGATAGTTTTGAGAAGGGGATGTATAATTATCAATACTTTAATGTTTTGGCAAAATATTATACTATGTTAGCCAAAGATATTAGAAAATCAGGGAAACATGACGATTACTATATATATTATAAGAATATGGGTAATCATTATTATCATGAAAAGGATAGAGCTACATTACAATTATTGAAACACTTAGAGTTCAAAAATGTAGAGGCTTATTTTATAAAAGTTGAGTCTAAATACTTAAGGGATAAATTATATGAAATAGTGCTATTGGATTATAAAGAGGCCATTTTCCACTCTAAAAGCCGTTGGTTATTAAAAATTTTAAGAGAAGAGGGAGTATTTATAGAAGGAAAAAAAGAATCCTTAATAGACCATTATATAAATGAGAAATATTAGATTATAGCAAAAAAACAATAGAAGCTTCTTTCTGACAATGGGAAAAGGATCCAGAAAGAAGCTTCTATTATTTGGTAAGTATATCCAATATTTCTTCCATAGAACTATCCTTGGATATCTCAAACTCTCCGTACTTTAATTTGGTCTCCAAGTTTAAGTCGATAGCCTTTTGTACGAAGGCATTTTTGTCCTCTACTAACCCATTATCTTCTAAAATATTTCCAATCTTTGATGGTAAAGAGCCAGGAGGTATGGTTATTTTAATGATTTCCTCCTGAGGATTTTCATCATCAGGTTCTTTATTATCTTCTAACTTTTCCTGATGGATTTCATCATCTGTGGTATTGGGTTCTCCTTGGGTAGCTTCCCCCCCTGGAGATTTAATAGAGGAGATATTCATATCATTATTAGTGAATAGCCCGCCTAATCTCCAATTGATAATTAGAGCAACTACTATAATTACTAAGACCATCATTATATAATCTATACCATCGTATAGAATATCTTTCAATTTTTCAAAAAAATTTTTCATGAAAACTCACCTCTTTAAATGGCATTCACTAAATTAGGGTTTTGAAAATTCCCCCCCAATGTATAATATAATTATAACACAAGAACATAGAAAAGGTGATAAAAATTTGAAAGAGATAATTATTAACAAAAATGAAGCAGAGCAAAGGCTGGATAGTTTTTAAAAAAAATATTTTTCCAAAGCACCTCAAAGTTTTATATATAAGATGCTTAGAAAAAAAAGAATATTAAACTAAATGGGAAAAAAAGCCAATCCTGATACTATCATAGTAGAAGGGGACGCTATTCAACTATATCTTGCTGATGAAACCATAGATAAATTTGTAGCAAAAGAGGAGATAATAAAGAGCCCTTTAATTCCTAAAATAATATATGAGGATGAGAATATAATATTAATAAACAAACCAGTAGGCATATTATCCCATTCGGCAAAGGGGGGGGATTATGGGAACAATATAGTAGACAGTATGATCCACTACTTACATATAAAAGGGGGGGAGTATAATCCAAGAATTGAAAAGACCTTTACTCCAGCTATATGCAATAGACTAGATAGAAATACCAGTGGAATAATTATAGGAGCTAAAAACTATGAAGCTTTAAGGATGATAAACCAAGGAATAAAAAAATGACCAAATTCATAGGTATTATAAGGCCATAGTCAAAGGAATAGTAGATAAAGAGATGGTGTTGGAAGGATATTTGGTTAAAGATGAAGAATTAAATAAGGTGCAGATTTCAAAAGAGTCTATGGGGGGGATTCTAAAAAAAACCATCACAAGGATAATGCCTATAGCTAATTCTAAGGGATATAGTCTACTTGAGATACAACTAATCACTGGAAGAACCCATCAAATAAGAGCTCATTTAGCTTCTATAGGTCATCCTATTATAGGGGATATAAAATATGGTCACAGGAAGACCAATGAGTTTTTTTAGACAAATATATGGATTGGAAAGTCAGTTTCTTCATAGCTATAAATTGGTATTTCATGGGCTAGATGAACCTTTAGACTATTTAAATAACAGACAATTTATTGGAAAAGCTGACAAAAGGTTTGACAAAATTGAGAAGGAGCTATTTCAAAGGAAACAAGAATAGGGGGGGAAATTAATATGGGAAATAAAATAAAAGTTTATGTTGAAGGAATAGGGGGGGAAGTATATACTAAACAGGATAATACGTTAAAAGAACTAGCTAAGGAAGTATACGACAAAGATTATAAAAAAATATTTAGGTGCTAGGATAAATAATCAAATATATCATCTAAGGAAAAAAAAGTCCAAGAGAATATGTATATAAAATTTTTGGATATATGTGAAAAGGATGGACATAGGATATACGAGAGAACTATATCAGCTGTATTCATAATGGCTTGTAAAGAAGTATTTCCGGATTGTACAGCTAAAATAGAACATTCCTTAAACAAAGGACTTTATGCAGAATTAGATGAAGAAAAATCCATAACTTTTAGTGAAATAGAATTGTTAAAATCAAAAATGGAAGAAATTATAAAAGAGGACATACCAATTATAAGGGAAAAAGTGCCTTTTAAAGAAGGAATAGCCTTGTTTGAAAAATATGGACATAAAGACAAAATAAGATTATATAACACTTTAAATAGGGAAGAAATTCAAATATATAGAATAGGAGATTATGTAGATGGATTTCACGGTTATCTTGCTCCGTCTACAGGTTATGTAAAGGTCTTTGATTTAAAATACTATTATCCAGGGGGGGTTATAATACTATTTCCAACTAGGGAAAGCCAAAATAAATTGCCAGAATTTAAAGAACAGAAGAAATTAAGCAAGGTATTTAAGGAAGCTACTCAATGGGCAGATATATTGGACTTAGGGTATGTAGGTTCTTTAAATGAGAAGATAGAAAATGAAAATATATATGAAGTAATAAGGGTATCAGAAGCTCTTCACGAAAAGAATATTGCTAAAATAGCTGATATGATTTGTCAAGATGACGATATAAATATGATATTAATAGCAGGACCTTCTTCTTCAGGAAAGACCACCTTTGCTCAAAGATTAGCTGTTCATCTTAAAGTCAATGGTAAAAGACCTATATCTATTTCTATAGATGACTATTTTGTGGATAGAGAACTTACCCCCCTTTAAATGAAGAGGGAGAACCTGATTATGAAGCATTAGAAGCTATTGATTTAAAACGATTTAATGAAGATTTGGTTAAGCTTTAGAAGGAGAGGAGATAGAATTACCTAAGTTCAATTTTGTTACTGGGAAATCAGAAAAATCAGGTGTAAAAATAAAGGTAGATAAGGATCATCCAATAATAGTGGAAGGTATTCATGGATTAAATCCTAGACTAGCTACCTATATTCCAGAGAAGAATAAATTTAAAATATATATATCTGCCTTAACTCAATTAAACATTGATGCCCACAATAGGATTTCTACTACTGATACTAGACTTATAAGGAGAATGGTAAGGGATAATTTATATAGAGGAAATGATATATTTAGAACCTTTAAGCTTTGGGAAGGAGTTACCAAAGGAGAAGAAAAAAAACATATTTCCCTATCAAGAAGAAGCGGATATTATGTTTGATTCAGCTTTAGTATATGAATTATCAGTATTGAAAAAAACATGCTGTACCTTTATTAAAACAGGTAGATAATAGCAGTATATATTACTCTGAATCTAAAAGATTATTGAGGTTTTTAAACTATTTTAAAGACATTGAAGATGAGAAGAGAATTCCACCTAATTCCATACTAAGGGAGTTTATAGGTGGTACTGATTTTGATATTCACTAAAAGATGCATAACCATCTGATGGATATTTGAATTTTTCAAGGATTATTTTCATCATAATTCTATTATTTATATTGCTAACTTTATGTATAGGAGAATAGTATAATAAGGGGGGGCTATTATATGGAGAATATGTTGGATAGATTAATAGAAGAAAATAAATATTTAGTCCAGTATGGAAAGGTGGCAGACTATATACCAGCCCTATCTAATGCAAATCCTAATGATATTGGGATTTGCATTATGGATATTAAGGGGGGGAATATATATTGTAGTGGAGATTATACTAAAAAAAATTTACTATTCAAAGTATATCCAAGGTAATATCCTTGATGCTTGCCATAATAGATCAAGGAAAGGATAGGGTATTTCAAAGGGTGGGTATGGAGCCTACCGATGAACCCTTTAATTCCTTTTATAAATTAGAATTGTGTGAAGAGGAAAAACCTTCTAATCCTATGATAAACGCTGGAGCCATAGTTACCACTTCTCTAATAAAGGGACGAGGAGATGAAAAATTTACTAGATTATTGAATATAATTAGAGATATTACCCAGGATGAAAGTATATCTTATAATAAGGAGGTATATCTATCGGAAAAGCACACTGGCAATAGAAATAAAGCCATGGCCTATCTATTAAAAGATAAGGGATTAATAGAAGGGGAAGTAGAGGAGATATTAGATGCATATTTTAAACAGTGTTCCATAGAAATCCATTGTATCCACTTAGCTAAAATAGGTGCTTTCTTTGCAAACAGATGTAGAACTCCTAATGGGTACATACATTATCCTAAGGAAATTGCTAATATAATAACAGCAATAATGACTACCTGTGGTATGTACAATTTTAGTGGCCAGTATGCCGTAGAAGTAGGTATACCATCTAAATCTGGAGTAGCAGGGGGAATACTAGGGATAGTGCCAAACAAATACGGAATAGGAGTATATGGACCTGCTTTAGATAAATATGGAAACTCTATAACGGGACGGGGGGGAATGCTTAAAAGCCTCTCTCAGGAATTAGACTTAAGCATTTTTATATGAAAATATCCATGGGATATTACCCTTTGAGGTGATTTTTTTGGAAAATAATCATAAATTAATAGTTATTATAGTGCTTTTGATATTAACCATTTATTTTTTTAAAAACAATCCCTATTGAAGATATGGAGGAAGAGGCAATGGTTCAGTCGGTGGAAGAAAAATTAATCCTAGAAGATCCAGAATTTTGGATAGATAAAATACAGGCTAGAGATAAGGTGCTAATGAATTCAGGGGAGATAGAAGAATTTAATAAAAGGAATTTTCAAAGGGAAGAATCTTTAATAAATTTAGAGGAACAGGAGCCAATTATAGATAAAATCTATCTTATATCTTTGATAAAAAAATACAAGTAATATACCTAATGAAGAAAGATACGATATTCAAGGTAATTTAATGGATAAGGACTTTTATGATACTCTAATTTCCAATATGAATTTGGATTATATGGAAGATAAAATTTCTGTACACTTTGGTCTTACCACAGAAAGGACCAATTTAAGGACCTTTCCTACCTTTCAATCCTCTTTTAAAAAAAAGGGAGGATTATCAATTTGACAGATTTATGGAAACCGCCATATATCCTTGGGAACCCTTAGTTATATATTGGGAAAGCAAAGATGGAGAATGGTATTTTGGTAGAATGTATAATTATATAGGCTGGATTCCCAAAGAAGATGTGGCCTTAGGAGATAAAGAGGAGATATTTAAGCTTTACAATAGCTCCAATTTTCTGGTGGTTGTAGATAGACAAATATTTATAGATAATACACTATACGATATGGGGGGGGTTAGGATACCGTTAATAGAGGAAGATGATACTAGCTATAAGGTATTGCTCCCTAAGAGAGATGAAGAGGGCAAATTAAATTTTATGGAAAAGAGATTGGTAAAATCCAAAGGATTATATAAAGGATATCTACCTTATACTAAGGAGAATATATTGTTACAAGCCTTTAAGCTTAAGGATGAAGTATATGGATGGGGGGGCGGTATGAATAATAGTAGGGATTGTTCAGCTTTTATAATGGATATTCACAGAAGCTTTGGACTAAAACTACCAAGAAATACTATGGAGCAAGGTAAAAGGAATATAGGCAAGATATATGATTTCCCCTATATAGAAGGACTAGATGATAGATTGGAAAGATTAAAGGAAATACCTCCAGCTAGTATACTATACATGCCTGGACATACCATGTTATATCTGGGAGAACATGAGGGTAAACATTATATGATCCATCAATTTTCTGGCTATTATAAACAGGTAGATGATAAGATGGAGTATATTTCCGTCATGAGGACTGCTATAACTCCTGTAGACATTAAAGCCTCTTATGAAAAAACCTATTTAGACATGGTATATTTAGCTAAGGAATTTATCCCTTAATATGGACACATTAATTCTGTGGAATACACAATGCTATAAAGATATGTCATATTGCTGAAACCTTTGGAGTAGAATGTATGTTAGGTTGTATGATGGAGAGCAAAATTGGACTTACGGCAGCTGCTCATTTAGCAGGAGGGAAGAAGATTATAACTAGATTTGATCTAGATAGCCCTAATTTATTAGCAAAAGATCCTGTAAAAGGAGGGGGGCTCAATATGATGAATATAAGATAAGCTTAGAGGATAAACCGGGATTTGGATTTGGTGAAATAGGAAATGTAATATACGACTAAAGGGTGATTATATGATATATAATTCTAAATACTATATAAAGCTATTTACCGATATGATGTCAGAAGGATTCATAGTTATAGACAAGGATGGAATTATACAGATATATAATGACAAAGCTAAGGACATATTTGGTATATCCCACAACCAACAGATAAGTCATGATTCGGGGGAAATTAGCAAAGGGGGATATAGTAATAATAGGGGACAACTCTCTAGGAAGGGATGATGGAAATCTAGACTCCTCTTCCCTTAGATGTTTAGGGATTGAGGATTCCAATATAGGAAAAGGTGATGCATTAATAGCCATAGGCCAATTCCAACAAGGCACAATTCCTCCTATCTATAAATATATAAAAGAAGAAGACAAAGAGGACACTTTTAAATTGAATACAGTTTATTCAGATATTTCTATAGGGGTAAGCATAGATTTTGTAAACAAGATAATTACCATAGAAGTAGATGGACAAAAATTTTCTATGCTTTATATAAATGCCATAGGTCACATGGTGATAATAGATGGTAAAACCAATAAGATAAAGTTTTACCAAGCTCAAGGCTATACTGCTAAAGGTGAAAGTGTAAAGGATATATTAAAAGGAGGCCAATATAGGGCAAAAGGAGAAAACACTCAGCTTTTAAATGTCATAGGTAAGAATATATTTGAAATCCATAAAGGTAGTGATACTATAAATGAATTCTATAGAGTAGCTAAAGGTGAGGATATTAGCTATACAGACCAATTTAAAGAGATAAATGGTTTTCCAACTATGTGTACATTAATACCTGTAGATAAGGATGGTGAAAGGATAGGTGCAGCACTAAAAGTAGAAGATATATCGGAAATTAGAAAGGTAATAAGGGAGAGGGATGAAGCCCTTTTAAATTTAGAGAAGATGGAAGGTCAACTTAAAGATGAAAAAGTGCTCAACAAGGCTTTTCCTAATATCTTAGGAGAGAGTAAAGAGATAAATCATGTAAAGAAGTTGGCCTTAAAAGCATCTAGAACTAATTCCACTGTATTGATATTGGGAGAAAGTGGTACGGGAAAAACCCTATTGGCAAAGGCTATTCATGAAAATAGTAAGTTCAAAGACAAGCCTTTTGTCCATGTAAACTGTGGTGCCATACCTGCTAGCCTTTTAGAATCAGAACTATTTGGATACGAAAAAGGGGGGGCTTTTACTGGTGCTAGAAAAGAAGGTAAAATAGGATATTTTGAAATGGCCCATGGAGGTACTATATTTTAGATGAGATTGGGGGGATATACCTATCAATCTCCAGGTAAAATTATTGCAAGTTCTACAGGATAAATCTTTCTATAGAGTAGGAGGAACAGAAAAGGTACAAGTAGATGTTAGAGTAATTGCAGCAAGCAACAAGAATCTGGAAAGAGAGATGTTAGAAGGAAGATTTAGAGAAGATCTATACTATAGGATAAATGTTTTTCCCATATGGATACCCCCCCTCTAAGGGAAAGGATAGAGGATATTCATATATTAGCCGATACTATACTTCCTAGAATATGTGAAGAAATAGGATGTGCACATAAGAGAATATCTGCTGAAGCTATGAAATTACTTACCAAATATAATTGGCCAGGTAATGTAAGAGAATTGGAAAATATATTGGAAAGAGCCATAAATTTATCAGAAGGAAAAACCATCCTATCCAAGCATATAGCCTTAGATATAGATGAAGAGGATATTAATTTTAAAGGGATAATTCCATTGAAAAAAAGCCCTTCAAAACTATGAAAAAAAACCTAATAAAACAAGCATTGGACTATTATAAAGGGGACAAGAAGATGGTTATGGAAGCCTTGAATATTAGCAAAACCACCCTATATGATAAGATTAGGAGATATGAAATTTAGTAATAAAGGCGATCATGGGGGGGAATAGTAACAGTGTTTTAAATAGAACAAGAGTTATTCTTTCCTATTTTTGTTTGCAAGGTATATTTTCTAGAGGATGGTTTAAAAGGAAATCTATCATATAATTAATAGGAAGATAGCTGTGGATTTCATTATTAAAGGTCAGATAAGTTTTTAAATTATCTGACCTTTAAATATTTAAAAAAAAGATTTTAAAATTTGATTTAGATCAAAGTATGGGAATGCTATATTTTTATAATAAAAGTACAAAATAAAAACAGGGAGGAATTTTTTTATGACAACTAAGACTTATAAACTAGAAACATTAACATGTCCATCTTGTATGGCAAAGATAGAGGGAGCATTAAAAAAAAGACAAAAGGTGTGAAAGAGACGGAAGTATTATTTAATTCAAGTAAAGCAAAAGTTACTTTTGATGAATCTATAGTAGAATCTGAGGACATAAAACTGGTAATTGAAAGATTAGGATATAAGGTATTAGGTGAAAAATAATTTTAGAAGGGGGGGGAATATGGTGAGAATAAATAAGGGCCATAGGGTTTTACTTTCAGGAATATTGATTATAATATCTTTCATATTAAATAGAACAGATTTAAATATATGGTATGGAAATATATTTATGATAAGTGCTGCCATTATAGCAGGATTACCCATTATGAAGAATGCCTTTGTGGCTTTAAGATATAAAATTTTAGGTATAGATGCATTAGTGTCTCTAGCTGTAATTGGTGCTATGTTTTTACAAGAGTACTGGGAAGCAGCAGCGGTAACCTTTCTATTCATGCTAGGGGGATTATTTAGAATCTAAAACATTGGAGAAAACTAGATCTTCAATTAAATCCTTATTGGATTTGGCACCAGATATAGCTAGGGTAATACGAGATGGAGTAGAAGTAGAAATTTTACCAGATGAAGTAGTGGAAGGAGATATAGTAATAGTAAAACCAGGAGAGAAGATTGCTGTTGATGGTACCATAATAGAGGGGGGGAACGCTTATATAAATCAGGCTGCAATTACAGGAGAATCTATTCCAGTAGGTAAAACAGAGGAAGATACTGTGTTTTCTGGTACTATTATTGAGTCAGGGTATTTAAAGATAAAAGCAGATCGGGTTGGGGGGGATGATACTACCTTTGCTAGGATTTTAGAAATGGTAGAAGAGGCTCAAGACAAAAAAAAGCAAAAACCCAAAAGTTTTTAGAAGTATTTTCTAGATACTATACTCCTGCCATAATAATTTTAGCAGCATTATTGTTCTTATTTACAAAGGATCTAGTACTATCTCTAACATTATTGGTAATAGCTTGTCCAGGAGCCTTGGTTATTTCAACTCCAGTTTCTATAGTGGCAGGAATAGGTAATGGAGCAAAACATGGGGGGGTTTTGGTCAAAGGTGGAGAAATAATGGAGAAGTTAGGTAAAATCAAGGTATTAGCCTTTGATAAAACTGGAACTTTAACAGAAGGTAAACCTAAGGTAACCAATGTGAAGACTTTAATATAGACGAAGAAGAATTAATAAAGATTACTGCAATAGGTGAAAGCTATTCAGAACATCCATTGGCTAGGGCAATTATTGAAGCCTATGAAGAAAGATATGGAGAATTAAGAGAGTCTCCAGAAGAAGCTGAGATAATTACAGGTCAGGGATTAAAGGTAAAAATAGAAGGGAAAATATATTTAATAGGAAATAGAAAATTATTAACGGAAAATAATGTCAACATAACGGAAGGGGGGGAAGAAAATTATATAAAAAGTGAAGAGGAACATGGTCAAACGGTGGTTATAGTTTCAGATCTGGAAAAGGTATTAGGAACTATATCCATTGCAGATACCGTTAGGGAAGATGCTAAGGAACTTATAATAAATTTAAAAAAACAAGGCATTGAAAAGATAGTTATGCTAACTGGAGATAATAAAAGAGCTGCCTCTGCTATATCAAAGGAATTAGGGATAGATGAATATTATGCAGAACTTTTACCAGAAGAAAAGGTTCAAACCTTGGAAAAATTACAAGAAAAATTTGGGGGGGCAACAGCAATGGTTGGGGGGGATGGGGGGGTAAATGATGCTCCCGCATTAGCTTCAGCAGATTTAGGTATTGCCATAGGCGGTGCAGGTACCGATGTAGCTATGGAAACGGCAGATGTGGTGTTAATGTCCAACGAAATAAAAAGATTATCTTATGCTATTGGCCTAAGTAGAGCTACAGTGAGAAATATGAAACAAAATATATACTTTGCCATTATAGTTGCAGCTGCTCTATTAGCAGGAGTATTAGGTAAGGTCGTATTTCTATCTTCAGGTATGTTAATCCATGAAATAAGCGTATTGTTGGTAATAGTAAATGCAGTAAGATTATTAGGATACGGAGAAAAGGGAAGAAGTAAGAAAATATTATACGAACAGTAGGAAATAGAATGAGACTAAGATTTGTACCTCTTGATTTTCCCATAGTTAGATAGGTATAGAATAGGCATAATTTATAGATTTCTTTTGTGAAAGCTATGAGGATTATAGAATATTATTGGGTATTATGATAAATATAGAATTTACCTAATTATAATGAGGTGTTTAAATGAGTTGTGGTTGTGAACATGACAAAAAAAGAAAAAAACTTGTATTGAAATAGTACCAATATTTAATACATTAACCTATAATGAAATGATGGAAGTAGCTAGGATTACAGTGGCTAGAAGTTATAAAAAAAGGTGAAATGGTTTACATGGCTGGAGATAGAAGGGAAAAATTATTTGTAATCCATAAGGGTAAGGTTAAGATATCTAGGATTTCCCCCCCACAGGAAAAGAACAGGTTATTAGAATATTGGGTCCAGGTGATTTTATGGGAGAATTGTCCCTATTTGTACATGGACCATTGAATGATAATGCAGAAGTATTAGAAGATACAACAGTATGTGTAATAGATGGAGAAAAGTTAAAAAAACCTAATGGTTAAATATCCTACTATAGCTTTTAAAGTTTTAGAAGAATTAAGCTCTAGATTAGAAAGAGCAGAAAATTTAATAGAGCATTTGGGAGTTCATAATGTGGAAACTAGAATTATTGAAATTTTATTGGATCTAGCCAATGATGAGGGAGAAGTAGTTCTTAAAATGAGTAAAAAGGATTTAGCCTCCCATATTGGCATGAGCCAGGAAACTTTAAGTAGAAAATTGTCCTATTTTCAAGATATGGGTTGGATAAAATTAATAGGACATAGAAAAATTATTATATTAGATGAGGAAAGTTTAAAAAAAATCAATTTAAATAACAACTTCCATCCCTGGCTGTAAGCATAAGAAGGATAAGTATATTAATATAAATTATATTAAAATTAGTTTCTAAAAGGCTATTAAAATGATATAATAGAACCTAATAGTATAATAAAAAGGGGGGGTTTTTATATGGGAAAAAGTGCTTTAGCCTTTATAAAATTATTTTTTTGGTTATTTTGTATGTGCTGTAGGTATAGTAATGACTATAAATTCAAATTTAGGATTAGCCCTTGGGATGTTTTCCATCAAGGGCTGTCAAATTTAACTGGCATTACAATAGGGAGAGCTCATATTTTAACAGGTATTAGTATAGTAGCGTTAAGCAGTATATTTGGAGAAAAGGTTGGCTGGGGGGGTACTATATTTAATATGTTGTTTATAGGAATATTTATCGATTTTCTAATGTTAAATAATTTAATTCCCATATTCAACAAATTTTTGCCCAGTTTAATTATGATGCTTTTAGGACTATTAGTCTTAGGATTTGGTTGTTATTTATACCTAAGTGTTGGCTGGGGGGGTTCAGGCCCTAGGGATGGACTTATGATTGCTCTTGTAAAAAAAAGAGCAATAAATCAGTAAGGTTTATTAAAAATATTCAAGAAATCATTGCAGTATCTATTGGTTACATATTAGGAGGTAGTGTAGGGATAGGAACATTCCTTATGGCTATTTTAGGTGGATATTTTATGCAATTTGCATTTAAAATTGCTAAATTTGATGTTAGCCAGATTCAACATAGATTTATAGAAGATGATATAAAATTTATTAAAGAGAAATTAATATATAAAAATATTGGTTACAAAAAAATAAAGCTAACATAGTAAGTTTAAATATTGAAGACACAGGAAAATTAGGGTTTAAACTAGTCAAAAATTTTTCAATTTTTCTATTTAAATATTTATCATTTTTAAAAAAAATGTAGAAAAATAGCTGACCATATTATAAAAATTATTCAATAATATTGAAGTTATTGTTCAAATAGTAATGAATATAATTGGGGAGTTAGGAAAGGGTGAAATTTCTTTATTAAATCAAACCCATATCATTTAATCTTCTATATAGTGTTCTCAAACTAATTCCTAATTCTTCTGCGGCAAGTTTTTCCCTTCTACATCCCATCCATTTTTATCCAAAGTTTTAACAATTAAATTATATTTCTCGTTGACTATTTTTTTTGAATATTTGATGATTTATATGAATTTTTTTACTAAGTTTTTTTGGAAGACTTTCTTTACTTATAAAAGATTTTTCCTCCATGTTTACAGCATATTCTATGGCATTTTCTAATTCTCTAATATTTCCAGGCCAATTGTAATTGTTTAGAATTTCCATACATTCATTGGAAATGGAATTAATTTTTTTTGTTGAGTAAAATACTATACTTTTTAGAAAATGATATGATAGTAATTCTACATCTCCCATTCTATCTCTTAAGGGAGGTATTTCTATAGGAATAACATTTAATCTATAATATAGGTCATCTCTAAATTCATTTTTCACTATCATTTCTTCTATATTTTGGTTAGTTGCAGCTATTGTTCGAACATCTATAGGAATAGGTTGAATGCTGCCTAATCTTTGAATAGTATTATCTTGCAAAACCCTTAATAATTTAGCCTGAAGATACATTGGCAATTCTCCTATTTCATCTAAAAATATAGTACCTCCGTTTGCTAATTCAAATAATCCAATTTTACCACCTTTTTTTAGCTCCAGTAAAAGCCCCTTCTTCATAACCAAAAAGTTCTGATTCAAATAAAGTTTCTGGTATATTGGCGCAATTAATTGGAACAAAAGGGTTATCTTTTCTATTGCTAGAGTAGTGGATTGCTTTAGCAATTAATTCCTTTCCTGTTCCTGTTTCACCAGTTATTAATACGGAAGAAGGGCTATTAGCAATTTTTAATACTTTTTCCTTAATCTTATTCATTCTTGAATCATTAGTAATAATATTATCTAAATAATCAGGTTGACTAGGCTATATTTTGGAGTTATATCTGATTTTAATCTAATTATAAATCCGGATATTTTATCATCGACAAAGATGGGATTAGAAAATATGGTACCAGAAAAAGTATCGTTTGTTACATATTTTTTTTACATTTGGTTTTACTATTAAAAATCCAACTGGTTATATTTTCAGAGAGTATCTGATTAATTGAACTAGAATATAGATCACAAAAAGAAAACATCTGTTGGATATCAAAACTACAGTGGGTAATTCTTCCATCCTTATCTACTATTAATAGATCGCTACCATTTATATTGATTATTTCATCAATTGTGGCATTACAGAGGTTGTATTCATCTTTATGAAATTCGTTAAAAGCAAACATAGATATTAATTTAGAAATATTTCCCAATATATCCACATAGTTTTTAATATTATTTTGGATTAAATCATGGCCTCTTTTTGAAAAAGAAGTTAGACTAATTACACCAATAACACTATTGTTTAATTTTATACAGTTAAGTATTTCAATAGTAGAGGGACAATTATTGGCAAATCGACAACCAATGCAGGATTTCATATAACCTGGTTTATTCACTATTACATTACCTTGATATAAAACCTCCTCTATTGAAGGTCTGTATACTTTTTTTTCCCTTTATGCTTTAAATATAAAGGAGTACAGGATATTAAATGGGATTTAGTATCAAAAATGGCAAATTCCATATTTGTAATATTTGATAAAGAAATAATTATATTTTCCAATGGAGACTTAATCCTTGTAAGTTCTATCAATAGAAATTCCTCCTATCCATTTTATCCATTTGACAAATTTGCCAGAAAATTTGTCAATGATGACAATTATTAATTCTATTATATCAGAAAAATTATAAAAGTCAGCTTATTATAAATATTTATAATAAGCTTATTTAATCATTACAATGGATTTTCCATCTTTTTAATAATTTTCAACTAAATTTGGCATAATTAATGCATTAAAGTATTAATGAATAGGAATAAAGTTATAAATTTTTAATAAGGAGGGCTAATTATGATGAGCAAAGAAAATCCTTTGTGTTTAGATGGAAAAGTAGCAGTTATATCTGGCGGTGCGTCTGGTATTGGATTTGCTACAGGGAAGTTGTTAGCAGAATATGGGGGGGCTAAAGTTGCATTACTTGATGTAAATAAAGAATTAGGAAACAAAGCAGCTAAAGAAATAGAAAATGAAGGGGGGGAACTGCAATATTTATTACATGTGATGTTACCTCTAATGAAGATTGTAAAAAAAAGCCGTTGAAATGGTATATGAAAAATTTAGAAGAATTGATATTTTATTTAATAATGCTGGAGTAACCTTTAGGAAAACTGTTGTAGAGCTAGAAGAGAGAGAATGGGATTTAGTAATTGATGTGGGATTAAAAGGGACCTATCTATTATCTAAATATGTAATTCCTATAATGGAAAAAGGCGGTGGAGGAAGTATTGTAAACACTGGATCTGGCTGGGCCTTAAAGGTGGAGATAAAGCTGCAGCTTATTGTGCAGTAAAGGGAGGAATAGTCAACTTGACTAGAGCTATGGCTATAGACCATGGACCACAAAATATAAGGGTTAACTCGGTGAACCCTGGGGGATACAGATACATCTATGCTTAGAAGTGAAGGAGAACAACTAGGTTTTAAGTCGGAAATAGATAAATTTTTAGTAGATTCAGCTAAGGGAAGGCCTTTAGAAAGATTAGGAACACCTTTAGATATAGCAAATGCAGTATTGTTCCTTTGTAGTGATTTAGCTAGTTGGATAACCGGGACTGCGTTGGTAGTAGATGGTGGTGGAATAGCTTAAAAGCGGATTAATAAAGGGAGGTAGTTAAATATGACTATAGATGGTTATAAGAATCATCCTTATATTCCAAACTCTGTAGAAAAAGTTCAAAAAGAGATGCTTAAGGAATTGGGGGCTTGAAACTTTAGAAGATTTACATGAAGGAATACCTGAAGAATTAAAATTTAAATCTAAGATAGATTTACCAGAGCCCTATAAATCTGAATATGAACTTAGGAAAGATATGGAAAAAAACATTAAGAAAAAAACAAAACCTGTAGGGATTATATAAATTTTTTTAGGAGCTGGGTGTTGGCAACATTATGTTCCAGCTATATGTGATGAAATAAATAGCAGATCTGAATTTTTAACAGCTTATGCTGGAGAACCTTATAATGATCATGGTAGATTTCAAACTTTATTTGAATACCAAAGTTTAGTAGCAGAATTGGTGGATATGGATGTGGTTAATGTTCCTACTTTCGATTGGGCTCAAGCTGCAGCTACCTCTATTAGAATGGCTGCTAGGATTACAGGCAGAGAAGAAGCTTTAGTAGTAGGAACTATAGATAAGGAGAAATTACTTATTATACAAAATTACTGCGATCCAATAGTAGACATTATATTAGTAGACTATGACAAAAAAACAGGAGCTATGGATTTAGATGATTTAAAAGATAAAATATCAGAAAATACTGCTGCAGTATATTTTGAAAATCCTTCCTTTTAGGATTCATAGAAAATCAAGGCCAAAAATATCAGATATAGCTCATAATATAGGTGCTATTAGTATAGTGGGAGTAGACCCTAGTTCTTTAGGGATATTAGCTCCTCCGAGTCATTATGGAGCAGATATAATATGTGGAGATTTACAACCTTTAGGGATTCATATGAATTATGGAGGAGGACAGTCTGGTTTTATATCTACTCGAGATGAAGAAAAATTTGTTATGGAATTTCCTTCAAGATTATTTGGGATAGCACCTACAATTGTAGAAGGAGAATATGGTTTTGGTGATGTTGCTTATGAAAGAACATCCTTTGGTAACTTAAGGGAAAAGGGCAAAGAGTTTGTTGGAACTCAAACAGCTCTATGGGGGGGTATTACAGCTGGAGTATATTTATCACTAATGGGACCAAAAGGTATGTATGAACTTGGACAAAATATAATGCAAAAATCTCAATATACAATTAATGAATTAAATAAAATAAAAGGAGTCAAAGGATCTAAATTTAATTCGATTAATTTTAAAGAATTTGTTGTTGATTTTAATGATACGAATAAAACAGTTGAGGAAATAAATAAGAAATTACTTGAAAAAGGAATATTTGGAGGTAAAGATCTATCCAAGGATTTTCCAGAATTTGGTCAATGTGCACTTTATTGTGTAACTGAAATACATCTTAAAGAAGATATAGATAAATTAATTGATAGCTTAAAGGAAACAATAGAAGGTTAAAAATCTTTATAGAAAGGGTTGATAAGGTGAAACGTATTAGTAGAGATCATAAGGTTAGGAATTTTCATCAGGCAAAATGGGATGAACCTATTATATTTGAATTAAGTAACGAAGGAGAACGAGGTATATTAGTGCCTGAAGCAGAAGAGGAAATTGTGAAAGTAGTAGGGGGGGATGGAGTATCAAAGATACCTGAATCCATGAAACGTGAAAAATTACCTAATCTTCCTGAAATAAATCAGAAGAGGGTTTTGATGCACTATTTGAGACTTTCTCAAGAAACTTTAGGTGGGGGGGATTTAAATATAGAGATAGGACAAGGAACTTGTACTATGAAATATAATCCTAAGATAAATGAATATATTGCTCGAATGCCAGAGATGACAGAATTGCACCCTTTACAAGATGAAAGTACTGTTCAAGGCATACTTGAAATCATATATAAAACCGATTTATGTATGAGAGAAATTTCAGGTATGGACCAATTTACATTTCAACCAGGAGGGGGGGAAGTCAAGCTATATTTACAATGGCATCTATTGTAAGAAAGTACCATAGAGAACATGGGGGGGAAGAAAACCAAAGAGATGAAATAATAACCACAGTATATTCCCATCCATCAGATGCTGCAGCTCCTGCTACAAAGGGCTATAAAGTCATAACTATAATGCCTGATGAAGAAGGCTATCCTGATTATGAAGCATTTAAAAATGCAGTATCAGAAAGAACAGCAGCTTTCTTTGTAGCAAATCCAGAGGATACTGGTGTTTTCAATCCAAGAATCAAAGAGTTTACTGATTTAGTTAGAAAAGCTGGAGGACTTAATTGTTATGACCAAGCTAATGCTAATGGATTATTAGGAGTTACAAGAGCTAAAGAAGCAGGATTTGATATGTGTTTTTTTCAATTTACACAAAACTTTTTCTACTCCTCATGGTTGTGGAGGGCCTGGCGGAGGAGCCTTAGGAGTAGTAAAAGAATTAATTGATTATTTGCCAAAGCCTATAGTTGGATTTAAAGACGGAAAATATTTCTTAAATTATGATTTAGATAAAAGTATTGGCAAGGTAAGATTATTTAACGGAGTGCCCCCCCAAACAGTTTTAAAGGCTTATGCTTGGATTATGAGTCTAGGGGGGGCTGAAGGATTATATGAAGTAGCGAAAGTAGCAGTATTAAATAATAATTATCTATTTAAAAAAATTGCTTGAACATAAGGGTGTAGATGCACCATATATAAGGGGGGGCAAACAAAGGGTAGAACAAGTTAGATATACTTTGGAAAAGTTAGCTGAAGATACGGGAATAAGTACAGAGGATATAGCAAGAAGGGTTATGGATTTTGGTATGCATTACTGGACTAGTCATCATCCTTACTATGTTCCTGAACCAATTACCCTTGAGCCAACAGAAACTCCTTCAAAAGAAGACTTAGATGAATATATAATAACTCTTCATCACATATTTGACGAAGCTTATGAAAATCCTGAAATAATAAAAAAATGCACCTCATAGAAGTACAATTCACAAAATAGATGAATCTAGTTTTGACGATCCAGAGAAATGGGCACCTACCTGGAGAGTTTATTTAAGGAAAACTAAAGAAGAATAAAATTTGGAAGTGATATTTTGAGGAAGATAGGATTAATAGTAAATCCCATTGCAGGAATGGGTGGCAAGGTAGGGTTAAAAGGAACCGATGGAACTCATATATTAGATAAAGCAATAAGGCTGGGAGCTATTCCAGAAGCCCCAGCCAAAACTATAAAAGCTTTAGAAAAACTTTTACCTGTTAGAGACAGATTGTTGATAGTTACTTGTTCTGGCAATATGGGACAGGAGGAAGCAGAAAACTTAGGTTTCCAGACTAAGATTGTATATAAACCTAAAAAAACTATTACAGATAGCAATGATACGAAATTAGCAGCAAAGAAAATTAAAGAAGAGGAGGTGGAATTATTACTATTTGTAGGAGGTGATGGCACGGCTAGAGATGTATATGAAAGTGTGGGGGGAATAGGCAACTAGTTTTAGGAATTCCTGCTGGAGTAAAATTCATTCACCAGTATATGCCAATACACCTGAAAAAGCAGGAGAATTAGCTTTATTATGTGTAATGGGAAAAACATAGCTGTTAGAGAAGAAGAAGTAGTTGATATTGATGAAGAAGCTTTCAGAAGAGACATGGTCAGAACCCAATTATATGGCTACTTAAAAGTGCCAGTAGACAAAAAAATTTATGCAAAATAAAAAAAGCGCCAACTCCTTTAGGCGAAGAAGCTACTCAAAAGCTATAGCTCTAGATATAGTAGATCATATGGAGAAAGAAATTTGCTATATTATAGGACCTGGTACTACTACAAGAGCTATTATGCAAGCTTTAAGATTGCCTTATACTTTATTGGGAGTAGATGTAGTAATGAATAGAAAGATAATGAAAAAAAAGATGCATCTGAGAGTGATTTGCTAAATTATGTAAATCAATATCCAAGCAAATTGATACTTACTCCCACAGGGGGGGACAAGGATATTTACTAGGTAGAGGAAACCAACAGATAAGTGGCGATGTAATAAAAAAAGTTGGTAAGGAAAATATCATTATAGTTTCAACTAATAACAAAATAATAGAATTAAGAGGAAAACCTTTACTTGTTTATACGGGAGATAAAAAAAGTGGATGAGATGTTGAAAGGGTACTATAGGGTGAAAGTTGGATATGGTATGGAGGTGATGTATAGGGTTGAAGGAGAGTAATGAATATTTTAAATTTCCGTTAAATTATTTGAATTTTGAAGTAATAATGGGGGGGGAGAGTTATATTAATGGCCAGATATGAAGATTTAATAAATAAAAGAGTAGTTATAACCGGAGGTGCTAGTGGCATAGGTTTAGCTACTGCAAAACGTTTTGCTAAAGAAGGTGCCAAGGTAATTATATTTGATATCAATAAAGTTGCTTTGGATGATGTTTTAACTGAAAATGTTGATTTGCTAGATGGATTTGAAGTAGATGTAAGCGATGAGGAATCCGTAAGAAATGGTTTTGTGAAAGTTGATGAATTGATGGGTGGTATTGATATATTGATATCAAATGCAGGAATAAGTATTAGAAACTTATTTAAAAACATAACTTATTCTCAATGGAAGAAAGTTATGGATATTAACCTTGGGGGGGCATGTATCTTTGTGCTAAAGAAGCCTTAAATAGAATGGAGAAGCAAAAATCTGGGGTTGTGTTATTTACGGCATCAACTAATGGAATGGAGGCACATCCTTACTACGCAGATTATAATTCATCAAAAGCTGGGGTGATCTTACTAGGAAGGACGTTAGCATTAGAATATGCTCCTTATATTAGAGTAAATTCTATATGCCCAGGTTATGTGTTAACTCCTATGCAAAGAGCAGAGTATACTGATGAAATGTTAGAAGAAGTAAATCAAGGAATACCAATGAAGAGACATGCAACACCTGAAGAAGTTGCTTCTTTGTTTGTTTTTTTTAGCCTCTGATGAGGCATCTTATATTACTGGACAACATATACCAATTGATGGTGGAGAGACGGCATAAAGCTTATGAATTCCATCTATGTTTAAGAAAGGGATTATAAAAATCTAAAAAAACAAGGAGGATAATATGATTTTTCTTAAATTTTCACCAATAATCGTTATGGTTGCTGCTTTATTAAGTGGTATTGATGTGAAAGTTGCAGCTTGTTATGCGACTATATATGGTATTATAATAGCTATGCTGGTTGAAAAGCGTGAATTTAAGGAAGTTACTAATATAGTATATGAAGGTGTAGCTACTATAATAGAAGTGTTTTTTTATATTAATGTTTTCATATGCTATGGCTGAAGTATTTATGGCAACTGGGGTAGGAGCATCCATAATTAGAATTTCGTTACGATTAGGGCTTACAAGTAAATCAGTTGCATTAGTGGGATTTCTTGTTACATGTGTTTTATCAGTTGCAACAGGTACTTCATGGGGAACTTTTGCTGCATGTGCACCAATTTTTCTCTGGGCCAATCATATAGTAGGAGGTAGTGTTGCTCTTACTATGGCTTCTATAGTTGGTGGTTCATGTTTTGGAGACAATATAGGCTTAATTTCTGACACTACTATAGTAAGTTCAGGAATACAAAATGTTGATATAGTAGATAGGATACGGCATCAAGGAATATGGTCAATATTATGTTTAATCTTAGCAGCAATATTAATATATTTTACTGCTGTTGGAATGCAATTTCCTGACAAGGCAATTAGTGCAGAAGAAGCAATTGAGCAAATACCAGAAGAAGCGTGGGTAACATTAGAGGCAGAGAGACCATCAGCAGTTGCTCTCTTAAATCAGGTTAAAGAAGGTGTTCCAGGATATATGGCAATTCCTTTAGTTGTGGTGCTTGGTTTTGCATTTAAAGGGATTCCTACAATTATATGTCTACTTTTAGGAATACTCTCTACTTTCATATTAGGCCTTGGGGGGGCTAAAACTATTGATTTTATGACTTTAAGTGACTTACTGTTTACGGGATTTTCAGATGCTGGTAATCACTCTGTATCAATGATGCTATGGGCTGTTGCTTTTGGTACTGTTATGAATATGATGAATGCTTTTGAACCATTATCAAGATTTATATTGATAATTTCCAGAAGTGTGAGACAATTGATGTTTTACAATGGATTATTATGCATATTTGGCAATATAGCTTTAGCAGATGAAATGGCACAAATTGTTACAATTGGTCCAATAATAAAAGATATGACTGATGAGAATGTGGAAGCTAGTGAAGAAGACATGTATAAACTACGTCTTAGAAACGCTACTTTATCTGATGCAATGGGCGTTTATTCTGCAATTTGTTCCATGGCATTGCTATGTTGTTTATTTTATTACTATAGCTAGTTCTATATATCCTCTTCATCAGTTTACTTTTGGTGATGTTATAAAATACAACTATATGTGTATAATAGCTGTTGTATCAATACTAATACTTACTTTAACAGGAGCTGACAAGTTGGTACCACTATTTAGTATACCTAATGAGCCACAAGTAAAATTGAAAAGAAAGGAAGATACTCCTATATCAGAATAAAGGAAATATTAAAAGGCGGGAATCCCGCCTTTTAATATTTTTCAATATATTTTGATGTTGTTAGATCCAACATGCCACCATAAGATACGTTGAATTCAATTATAGATCCAACTTGAATTTCTTGTTTACATTCTGTAACATCTAAAATCATATGGTCACTACTTGCACCTAAAATTTCTATTGAACTTTCTATAGGAGCAATACCATCTAATCCACAATCCTGTTGACCTAGAGCAACAATTGCACGTTTTCTATTTCCTTTGTCTTCAAAATGTACAGTTTTCCCAAAGGCATCCCTGCCAATTTTGCCTATGGGGTATGATGGTTTTGTTTTTAATTCTATCACTTGGGTTTTAAGTATTATAGTATTTTGCTCCGTTCCGGGAATGGGTTTGAGATTTTTAATATCGGTCCCAAGTAAAATTGCTTCACCTATACGCAATTGATTAATACCTGGGGGCAATTTCACCTTTTTTTAATAATTCTAAATTTACCGTGCTTCCTCCAGAAAGTGTTTTTACACTAATTCCATATTTATTTTCTATTTCTTCGGCAAGGTCTACTAGAATTTTAGTATTTTCGTAGCTAGGCAATACACCACCATAACAACCTACATTTGTACCAATACCTTCAAATTCAATATTAGGAAGTCTCAATATTTTTCCTGTAATATCTACTACATCTTCTGGCAAGACACCTTCCCTTAAATCTCCCACATCAACCATTAATATAACCTTATGAATTTTATTTAAAAGAGCTGCTTTTTTTTGATAATTCTTCTATTACTATTAGTTCTGAGTTTAAACTACCATCAGCAAATTTTACCGTGTCTTCTATTTCTGCCAACATTGGAATCCTAATAAGATAAATAGGTACATTGATTCCAGCCTTACGCATATCTTTAATGTTCTTTATTCGAGAATCTCCAAGCTTTGCAACACCTCCTTTTAACATAGCCTGAACTGCTGGTGTATAGGCACAAATCCCTTTTGTAATCCCCCCCATTACCTCAATACCCTGTTCTTTACACATATTTACTACTGTTTTAGCATTTCTTTGAATTTTTTTTAGTATCTACATGTATTGAAGGCAAATTCATATAATCCCTCCATTTACGCATTTGTTTTCTATTATTTACTGCAAAGTTTATGCCAAAAAAATGGAATTTAGATTTTAGAACTTAAAAGCTTGTAGAATACATAGTTGTTATTAGATTAAAAACTAATTGTTATGAACTTTCTTGGTAATTTCACTATATAATTGCAAATTTGCCAAAAGGATATGTCAATAATGACAATTGTTGATTATTGTACATTAACAAAGCCTCTAAACTTAGTTTATTTTAAAAAAAAGGTTCAAAGGGGAACTTTTATATGATTAAAACTTGGTTAAGTTTATAATAGACTTGATAGCTAAAATATATGGACATACTATTTTTTTAGTTATCTATATATTGAAAGAGAGGGAAAACTATATTAAAATTGGATTAACGATAGAAAGGAATAATGTCATGAAACAAAATACTTATATATTTATAATAATAATCTTAACCTTTATTTTGTCCAGTTGTACAAGATCTCAGGAGGAGATCAGGGAAGGACCGTTGAATCAATATAATAACAAACCAATAAAAGAATTGGAAGAAGAAACTGTAGATCCAATAATAAAATTAATAGAAGATATGGATTTAGAACAAAAATAGGTCAATTGTTTATAATTGGGTTTAATGGTACTTCAATGAAACCTTGGATAAAGGATATGATAAGGGAGTATTATATTGGGGGGTTTTATTTTATTTAAGGACAATATGTCCAGTATAGAACAGGCCCTTGAGTTATTAAACAGTTTGAAAGAAGAGAACAAAAATAATCCTATTCCTTTATTTTTATCCATAGATGAAGAGGGAGGAAGAGTTAAAAGACTACCAAGGCCTTTTTTTAAATATGCCCTCAGCTAAACAGATAGGAAATATAGATGATGGAGATATATCTTATCAATATGGTAAAATATTAGCTAAGAGGATAAAAGCTCTAGGCTTTAATATGGATTTTGCTCCAGTTATGGATATTAACTCTAATCCTAAAATCCAGTAATAGGGGGGATAGGGCATTTGGCTCCAATAGAGATATAGTCAGCCATAATGGTATTCAGGTAATGGAGGGCATAAGATCTGAAAATATTATATCTGTTATAAAACATTTTCCAGGCCACGGAGACACTTCTATAGATTCCCATTGGGATTTACCAATAATAAATAAGGATATAAAAGAATTAAAGGAGTTAGAGCTTACTCCCTTTTTAAAAGGGATAGAATCAGGCGTAGATGGGATTATGATAGGACATATAATGTTTCCTAAATAGATAATACTTATCCTGCTACTTTATCTAAAGAAATAATAACCAATTTACTTAGGAAAGAGCTATCTTTTGAGGGAGTGATAATTTCTGACGATATGTCCATGGGAGCTATAGCTAAAAATTATACCATAGAAGATGCAGCTATAAAATATCTAAAAGCTGGGGGCGACATTTTACTCCTATGCCATGGAGAAGAAAATCCTATAATAGTTATGGAAAGGATTAAAGAAGAGGTGGAAAAGGGAAGGATAACAGAAGAGGAAATAGACGAAAAAGTATATAGAATATTGAAACTTAAAGAAAAATATAATATTTCTAATGATACTATACAAAAAAAATAGATGTACAATCCATAAACCAAGATACAAAAATCTTATTAGATAAGATAAAGGAGCTTAAAAATCAATAGAAAGGAGAAATAATAATGAAAAAGTAATAGGTATCGATTTAGGTGGGACTAGCATACATGGAGGGCTTATAGATGAAAGTGGGAAATACTGAAAAGGAGTATGAAGGATTCTAGGGCACAAGAAGGTAGGGAAAAGGTACTAGATAGGATATCTCAGGTAGTAGAAGAATTGATTAAAGGTGAAAAGATAGAAGCTATTGGAATAGGCTCTCCTGGATTTATAAATACAGAAGAAGGTAGAGTGTTATCCATAGGAGGGAATATAGAAGGATGGGCTCACACCCATATAAGGAAGAGTTAAAAAAAACAGATTCAAGGATATACCTATATTTGTAGAAAATGATGCTAATGCAGCTGCCATATGTGAATCCTGGTTAGGTGCAGCTAAGGGACTAGATAGTTTTATAATGCTAACTTTGGGAACTGGAGTTGGTGGGGGTATATATTCCAAGGAATCTGGTATTTGGCATGGAAAAACTATCAAGGAGCTGAACTAGGTCATGCAATTCTATATCCTAGTGGAAGACAGTGTAATTGTGGACAAAAAGGTTGTGTGGAACAATATATTTCGGGCAATGCTATAGAAAAAAACCTATTATGATATGACAGGGAAAAATCTTAAAGGCAAGGATATTTTTAAAACATCCCAAGAAGATGAATACGCTAAAATGGCTGTAGAGAAGTATACAGAGGACTTGGGCACTTATTTAATAAGCATCAAAAATATATTTGATCCAGAAGGTATAATAATAGGTGGAGGGGGGGTTATCAACTCTAAACAATATTGGTGGGATAATACAGTTAAATACTATAATGAAAATTGCAATAATCCTGAAGGGACTGTTATTTTACCTGCTGAATATTTAAACGATTCTGGTATGATTGGAGCTGCTAAAGTAGCTTTTAACAACATATAGGAGTGAATATTATGGACAGAATTGTATATCTAGGACCTTATAATAATATAAAAAAAAGATGAGTTATTAAATAAGGCTATAGATTATTTGAGAGAAAATCGAGGAGATAAATTTTATTATATATTACCTAATGGTAATTTATTGACTAAATATAGGAATATAATGGTGGAGAAGGTGGGACAAACCTTTGATATAAATTTATTCACTTTTGATGATATAGTGGATAAATTATTAGAGAACAAATTTTATACTTATATAGATAGGGAAACAAAGGAAGTACTCTTATCTCATATACTAGAAGAATTAAAGGAAGAAGGGAAGCTTAAGTACTATGGGAAGATGTGGGATAAGAAAGGATTTGTGAAGATACTATCTCATATAATTGGGGGGGAGATAAAAGATCTTTAATTACCCCTAAAGAGTATTTATCTAGATGTCCCAAACCCTTTCTATAGGGAAATAGGTCTAATATATGAAGTATATGAGGAAAGTCTTAAAGAATATAGAATGGTAGATAGGGAAGAGAGCTTTTTTTGAAAGTATAGCTTTTTTTAAAAGAGGATAATAGTTTTTTTTAATGGATTAGATTTTATTATAATAGATGAGTTTTTCGATTTTAGGCCTCAGGAATGGGAATTGATAAAGGAAATATCCAAAACCACCATTCCTATATACATTAATATGCCTTTAATAGGGATGAAAACTTTAAAACTATAGTAGAAACTTTAAATACATTGGAAGAATTAGGATTTGAAGTTCAAAGAGTTGATAAAAAAAGATTTCTCTTCCTATGAAAATATGGCTAACATGATCTTTAGCAAAAACTATGAGAAAATTAAGCCCAAAGAAGACATTCAAATAATAAAAGGAGCTAATAGCTATTTAGAAATAAAAAGAATAGCAGAGGAGATAAAAAAACACTATGTACAGGGAATAGAGCTCAAGGATATGGGAATTGTATTGGCCAATTCTCAGGAATATAAAAACATCCTATTTCAGGTATTTGAAGAAGAAAAATACCCTGTACCTTAAGTAGAGATATAAATTTAATGGAAATTCCTTTAATAAAAGAAGTATTATACCTATTAAAGTTAAAGGAGAATCCAAGGGAAAATTCAAATATTATCAATCGTATAAAGTGTAATTATATAAAGCTTTGTGAAGATGAAGAACGAGAGGCTATTGAATATATATTGAGGAAAACTCCATTCAATACTTGGGAAGATATAAAAAAATAGTCAACAATTGATGACTTCTCAATATTCTTCTATAATAGATGAGATAATTCATGATATAGAAGAGGAAGGAAAACTAATTCCTGATATAGAGAAGTTAGAAGAGTATATAATAATAGTAAACTATTTGATAGACAAAAGAATATAAAGAAAATATATTAAATATATATGAAAAGACGGAGGATTATGATATTTTACTTAGGGATTTTGTTGCCCTTGACAAGTTAAATCAAGTATTAAATAGATTAGAAGCCTTAGTTTATATTATGCCCTATGAAATATCTTTAGAACAGTTTATACAGCTATTGGAAAACTATATAGAAGGGGGGGAAAGAATAACATGGATCCAAGGAAATGAAAAAGGAGTTAAAATATTGACCCCCTATAACAGCCAGAGGACAGGAATTTAAAGTGTTGTTTATAGTGGGATTATCCCAAGGGAAATATCCTAATCTTCAGGATGAAAACTTCTTTTTTTAAAGAGGATAACTATATGGAATTAAAATCCATACAATTGGATGTAAAAAACTACCATGAGAAATTGGACAAGGAATCTTTAATATTTACTACTGTTCTTGCTAGTTGCAAAGATAATTTATATTTATCCTACTCGGAAAATGCTACTGGGGGGATGAAAAGGATATACCTTCTATGTTTTTAGATGAGATACTAAGTATAGTAGAAGAAGAAAAATACAATGGATTGATGGGGGGGATATGGATTATTTACTTAAATCTAATCCTAATCAGTTGACTACAAAAGAAGAAGTGCTGAAATATCTACTCCACAGTTACTATAATGAGGAGTATCAGGTGGAATTTATACACATGTATAATCATATAGATGGAAAATCCTTAAGGGAAGTAGATAATAGAATATTATGTGAACTAGAAAGGAATAAAGATGAATTTAATCTATACAGTGGAAATATAGGGGATAAATATATTGTAGAGGATATAAAAAAATATCCATAAAGACAAAGTATATTCCGTTAGTTATTTAGAAAACTATGGAAAATGTCCCTATCTATTTTTATTAAATAATATATTAGCCATTGATGAGATGGAAAGAACATTAATAGACTTTTCTCCTATAGATAGAGGGATAATAACCCATCAAGTATTAAAGGAATACTATTATCGATATAATGATAATATAAAAACCCATGTATTAGGGGGGGGAAAGAATTTTTAGTAGAAAATACTTATGATTATATACTGGATAAGATTGAAGAAAATATGAAAGCCCTAGGAATCCAAGGAGAGGGAAAACTATGGCAACTCAGAACAGAAAATAATGCCCAAAGAATATTAGGATTGATAAAAGCAGATATAGATAGATTATCTGGATATAAAAAGAAAATATTGCCTATGGATTTTGAAGTGGAATTTGGGAAAAATAGGAGTTTTAGTATATATGAAGGAGATAAGGGAATATACCTTACTGGGAAATAGATAGAATAGATAAATATGTAGATGAAGAAAAATATGTGATAATAGACTATAAAAATACCGATTACAATATTAAAAATATAGATGACATGATTTCAGGTCTATCTCTTCAACTACCAGTATATATAATGTCTCAAGAAGACAAGGAAATAGTAGCAGCCATGTATGGAATAATCTCTAAAGGGGGGGAATTTCAACTTAAAATTGGTAATATAGAAGAAAAGCATCTAGTTAGCAAAAATCATAAAGGTGCAGTAACAAAAGAGGAATTAGAGGAATTATTAAATACAACCAAACGGATTATAAAGGAATATATAGACTTAATTCACAATGGAGATTTTTCAGTAAATCCTATGGAATGTTCACCTTTTTGTATATATAAAGATATTTGTAGGTATGAAGAGTCTTTTGAGGTGGAAGTGTAGTACATTACAGTATCAAGGTTTACTAAGGATAATATTAATTGAATAAAAGGCTGCAAATAAGTGATAAGAGTAAAATTTTATCACTTATTTATTTTTGCTTAAAATAACAATATAAATACTATCTATAGAATAAAATTTTATATAAAGACATTCTATTGGATTATTGCCTAATAATTCTTATATAATTATAAGATAGATTCAAGGAGGTGGGGGGGAATATGGTAAGTTTACCTAAAAATTTTGAAAACTATGAAGAAGCTAGAAGAGAAGGTTTTTTGAAGGTAAAAGCTTTAAAAGAAAAAGGAGTTCCTGTTGTGGGAATTTTTTTGTACATATACACCTATAGAGCTTATTCATGCTGCAGGAGCTGTAGCTGTTAGTCTATGTGGTACATCAGATGAACCAATACATTATGCAGAAAGGCATTTACCTAAAATCTTTGTCCTTTAATAAAATCTAGCTATGGATTTGCGATATCTGAACAATGTCCATACTTTTATTTTGCAGATTTATTAGTAGGGGGGGAAACAACTTGTGATGGGAAGAAAAAAATGTATGAATTATTAAATGAGATAAAGCCCATTCATGTTATGCACTTACCTCAAGGACAAGATATGGATCATGCTTTTGTATACTGGAGGGAGGAATTATTAAGGCTCAAGGAAGTATTAGAAAAAAACATTTAATGTAGAAATTACTGAAGATATTTAAGAGAAGAGATAAAGGAAAGAAATAGAGAAAGAAAAGTTCTAATGGATTTTTATGAATTAGGAAAATTAAATCCATCGCCTATATCTGGTTGTGAAATAAATGAAACAATAGAAGCCTTAGGATTTCAATTTGATAGAAAATCTCAATGTGATTTCATATCAAAACGAACAAAAGAATTAAAAGAGAAATATGAAAAAGAGTTAAAAAGGACTAAATCTAATAGACCAAGAATACTTATTACAGGCTGTCCAGTAAATGGTGTAAGAAACAAAGTACTAAAAACCATTGAAGAGTCTGGTGCTGATATAGTAGCTTTTGAGAATTGTAGTGGCGTTAGAGAAAAGATGACATTAGTAGATGAAACTATAGATCCTATAGATGCTTTAACAGAAAAGTATTTAAATGTAAGCTGCTCTGTAATGACACCAAATCCAAGAAGATTTGAAGCTTTAGATGAAATGATAGATGAATATCAGATAGATGGAGTAATAGAAGTAGTTCTTCAAGCTTGTCATACTTTTAATATAGAGGCTTATAACGCTAAAAAAATTTGTCACTGAAAAAAAAGCATAAACCTTATCTATATATAGAAACAGATTATTCAGAATTAGATATGGGACAAATGAATACAAGAATAAATGCTCTTTTAGAGATGCTATAAATATGAAAAGAATTTGAAAATAAAAATATAATGTAATTAAGCGAACAGGTAGAAATACCTGCTCGTTTTTTTGATGGAATGTAACCTTATTTACAATTGTTCTACCTTGTAAACTAAAGTTCATTATTATAATATATAAATATGGCACTTTATAGTAAAGAAGGTGAAATGATGAAGAATACTCATGCCCAAAACAAAGCTATCAAACCATAGATAAAAATGTATCTGTAAATGCAGGAGCTGGAACAGGTAAGACTAAAGTACTTACCGAAAGATATATTTATATTTTAGAAAATGGGAATTTAGAAAAAGGTAAAGAAATAGAATCTATAGTGGCTATAACTTTTACTAAAAAAAGCTACCCAAGAGATGAAAGAAAGAATTCGTAAGGAGATAAAAAAAACAGGATTCCTCAAGATGAAAAATGGAATAGATTTATAGAGATATGGAAAAGCTAATATATCCACCATCCATAGTTTTTGTGGAAATATACTCAGGGAGAATGCACTAAAGTTGGGAATAGATCCTATGTTTACAGTTTTAGATGACGAAGAAGGGGATCAATTGTTAGAAGAAGTTATACAATATGTATTACTAAAGGAAATTGAAGAAGATGAAAGAATATATAATTTAGTTAAGTTGTTTGATAGAGATGATTTAAATTGGATAGCAGATGATATAAAAAGCGTGTATTATAAAATACGTACTGTTGGATATACATTACAAGAGGTAAAAAAAGATGACCCTTGATGCTATAGATGACTTTAAGATAGACAAAGATAGCATATATTATATTAAGGAAATATTCTTGTATTTGATGAGTAAATCAAGGAAGAACTCTAAGATATATAAGCTTAAAGATGACCATATATGGATTAAATTTTACGAAGATGCATATACAGAAGAAGAACTTATCCCTATTTTAGAATATCTATATGACAATATTGGGACCAATGCTAATCAGAAAGATAAAATAGATGAGTTAAAGAGAACAATAGATTATGTTCTTATGATTAGGGAAATAGAATACAGATGGGCTTATGATGCTTTGATGGACTTAATAATACAAATAGATGAAGAATATACCAATAAAAAAAGATGAAATTGCTGCATTAGATTATGATGATTTACAGATTTTGACTTTAAGATTATTAGAAGATGAATCCATAAGGAAAGAATATCAAGATAGATTTAAATATATAATGATAGATGAATTTCAAGATACCAATGAGTTACAAAAAAAATATATTTTATAAGTTGTGTTCTAAAAACAGTTTGTTAGATTGCTCTAATTTATTCATAGTAGGAGATCCTAAACAATCCATATATGGATTTAGAGGAGCAGACTTACAGGTGTTTTATGATGTAATGGAAGATATAGAAAAGGTATCCAATCAAAAACCAATTACATTAGATAAAAATTTTAGATCATTTGATACTATATTGGACTTTTTAAATTCTCTATTTGGGAAACTTATGGGGGACAAATATGATGCATTAGAGCCGCAACATAGATCAAATAATGATATTGATGTGGAGATATTAGAAAATAATGATTTAGATGTTCCTCCCAATGTAAATTCCAGTCAATACAACGCCTATGTGGAGAGCAGGCTAATAGCTGGTAGAATTAAGGAACTGGTAAAAAAACGGAGAATTTAATTATGGTAATTTTGCTTTATTGTTTAGAGCTACAACCATAGATCATATATATGAAGAAGCATTAAGGGAATATGGAATACCCTATTATAATGTTGGAGGCAAGGGTTTTTATGAAAGTCAAGAAATAAAAGACATATTAAATGGTCTAAAAGCTATATCCAATCGCTATGACACCATATCCAATATAGGTTTTTGAGAAGCCCTATGGTAGGCCTTTCTGATAAAACTCTTTATTGGTTATTAAGATATAAGGAAAATAGCCTATTGGATACTATGGCCAAGGATATTCCCTTTATAGAAAGGAACGAGAATAAAAAAAATAACAGAAGCCAATAGATTGTTGAATAGATTAATAATAAAAAAAGATCTATATGGAATAGAATCCCTAACTAAGGAATTGATAGATAGCACTTATTTTATGGAGCTTCTTTTATTACAACAAGGAGGAAAGCAAGCCTTATCTAATGTATATAAATTTTTAGAAATAGCCAGGGGGGGATTTGATATGAAATATTCAGGTTCCTTAGAAGATTTTTAGACTATATTGAGAGTATCAAAGATAGGGATGAATCTCAAGGTAGGATTGAATCAGAACAAGCTAATGTGGTTAAGTTAATGACCATACATAAATCTAAAGGATTACAATTCCCTGTAGTAGTGATTCCTCAAATGGCTAGGGGATTTAACTATCACCAGCCTTCTATATTGTTTCATAAAGAAAAGGGCCTAGGAATAAAATATGCCACCAAATCTCCCCCCCTTTATGATAATATAAAAGAAGAGATTAGAATAAGGGAAGAGGAAGAAAACAAACGGATTCTATATGTAGCTATGACTAGAGCTAAAGAGCGTTTGATAATAGGAAATCAAGGAAAGGATAGGGGGGGATTTAAAAAAACTTATAAAGGATTTAATCGATGATAACCAGGTAGTATATATCCATAAGACCAATAGTCAAAAGGAAGAAAGGGAAAGGGTTAAGGGGGGGATAAAGGAAGAATTGTATGATAAAAAGCCTCTTGTTCATGAAAAATTTCCTTTATGGGTTAAAATCCCAGGATATGAACAAAAGATTTTTAATAGCTTTAATGTATCTCAGTATTTGGAATTTAGGCGATGCAAAAAATTATTTTACATGAAGTACTATAAAAGATTTCCTATAGAAACTCTCTATTCCATAGAAGAAGGTGAATCATCACGTAAGTGGAAAGTGGCTCCTTCTACTAGGGGAAATATAATTCATGAGTTTTGTGAGTACTATAGGGAAAATTCTAAACCTATTGAACTATTAAGAAATATAGTAGCATCTTATGGATTAGAATATGATGAAGAATTACAAATGGAACTAATGCCTTATATAGAAAATTATTTAAAATTTTATAGAGAGGATTATGACTTAACATATACTGAAAAGGATTTTTATATGAAAATTGAAGATACCTATATTCATGGTATAATAGACAGGATAAATATAAAAAAATGGGAAAGCAGAGATACTGGATTTTAAGACCAATAGAGTTGAAGATAAGGCTAAAATTATGGAATACTATAAACCACAATTACAGCTATATGCCTATGCTTTTAAAAATATAAGCCATATGGAAGTAAAAAGAGCAAGTATATTGTTATTGGAAACAGGAGAATTAGAGGATGTAGATATTGATTATCATATATTAGATAAAAATTATAATGAGATAAGGGATTTCATCGATTTTGTACAGAATAATAATAATATAAAGGATTATGAAAAAAAACTGTGATTGTAACGGCGATTGCATATATAATATATTATGTAATTTATGGTGAATTTAACAAAGAAATATTCCCTGGTATTATTAATAGATACTTGGAGGAGATCCACAAATGGATGATTTTACTATACTAAAGCCAGGACAAAGGCTAAGGGCTATTAGAAAAAAAATTAGGATTGACCCAGGAGGATTTAGTGGGGGGGAAAAATATGTCAAAAAAAACTATATATCCATGTTTGAAAATGGGAAAAGACCTATAAGCATAATAAATGCAACTTATCTTGCAGAGACTCTAAATAATAAAGCGAAAGATATGGATATAGAGTTAAACTTAACTGCTTCCTATTTTGTAAAAAGTGAAAAGGATTTAGCTAGGGAAAGATGCTTAGATTGGCTAGATAACATAAAAAAAAGAAAACAAAAACAATAAAATTAGAATCTATAGGGACCTTTATAATATAATATACTTATCAAATAGATATGGCCTAGAGGATATATTAGCTGAAGCATTGGAGAAAAAAAAGGAAAACTATTATACAGGGATAGACTATACCCTTGTTCTATAACCCATTTATCCCAAAGTCTATTATATTATTGTAAAGAAGATAATAAAAAAAGATGAAGAGTATTTACGTTTTAATAGGGAAGGCTTATTTTATGGATTTAAATTATAAAATGTCTATAGTTTATTATAATTTAGCAGGTCTAATGGGGGGGAAAGATGAAAATATATTATATTACAAGGCCCTTTCCTATTACAAATTAGGTCATTCCCAAATAGCTCTAAACATTATAGACAATATAATGTTTAGAGACGAAAGGGTATTGAAATTGATACATAATATAGAAAATAATTATTAAATGGGGGGGTGCTAGTTTTGTTGATATTAGGGCTTTTGTTTTTATTATTAGGATTTATATTAATACTAGGTCAAAGATATTTAATTGAGAAGACAGATGGTAAGAGAAGGATAGAAAGGATTGAAATAGATAATACCAATCCAATAATCAAATACAGGACTTTACTAGGTATATTTTCAACTATACTAGGAGTACTCTGTATAATTAACTATACTATTTATTAAAAGGGTGTCTATATGAAAAAAAATAGGATTATTTTTTTTACTAGCTCTGGTAATTATTTTTTTGTTGTTATAATACTTCCTATGCCAGCGATAATAAGACTATATTAATCCTAGCAGATGAACTAAGCCTTAAAGATATAGAGTGGATATTTGGCAAGGATGATTTTGGGATAGGATTTATGAATATAAAGACTAGAAAGCCTTATGGGGGGGCTGAAAGCCTTTATTTTTCCATAAATACAGGGAGAAAAGTAGGAGTAGAATCTGAAAACTATAAGGGACTTTACAAAGATCCAAAGGGAACCATCCATATAGCAGGGTTTGAGGAAATGTTAGAAGACTTGTCCAATAGAAATAGCAATGTAAAAATAGACATATTAGGGGGGGAAAAGTTAAAGGGAAAAGGTATCTCCTACATAGGGGGGGATAATTCCTCAGCTATAGTAGCAGCTGATGGAGAAGGAAATATTAAATCTGGTGAAATACAGATACAATATGATATAAGATGGCTAGAAGAAAAGAGCAAGGCCCATATATCTAAATCCAATATATTGGTATTGTCCTATGATATTGAAGGAATGGATTATAGGAAGGAAATACTAAAACAATACATTAAGTTTTTTTAGAGAATATAATATAATTATAATTCCAAGAAATGTATCAGAAGATATGAAACATATACTCAACAAGAACTTAACCCCTATATTATATGTATCTGGTAATAATAGTGGACTGTTGACATCGTCTTCTACTAAGAGAGAGGGTTTTATAACCATAGAGGATATATATGTAGATCTGCTCCATATAAATAATATGGATGCGCCAAAAGCCATAGGTAATCCTATAAAAATTATCCCTAAAGACAATCCATTAAAACATGGAGAAGAGCTATTCAAAATGACCATAAATTTAATTTGGATTACAGGTATATTTCACGGATTAGTTTATTTTATGCAAG
>JMBX01000010.1_pt1 | contig 48048 bp, 71 predicted proteins | sample 616521 | NCBI WGS metagenome assembly JMBX01 (sample SAMN02727906, study PRJNA239997) | anaerobic digester metagenome | biome: anaerobic digester; isolation source: mesophilic anaerobic digester inoculated with municipal waste water sludge... | place: Germany: Bielefeld University, CeBiTec ...
CAGCAGTGAACGTCGAAGAAGCAAAAAAAACGAGCAACAGCTTTGAATTTACCAGCTTTTGGGCAGATGCAAATAACAAAATTATTCCTGACCTTGTGGACTTTACGAAAACATTTTTTGCCAAGCATACCCTCTTAAATATACTAACAAAATATTGTATTTTCACATCTGAAGATCTGCTCCTTGTAATGCGTCCTTATCAAATCGCTGCTGCAGAACGTATCTTATCACGTATTGTAGTATCAACCAACTACAAGAAGATGGGCACAACTGCAGCTGGAGGATATATCTGGCATACAACAGGCTCTGGTAAGACATTGACCAGTTTTAAGACAGCCCAATTAGCTTCTGCCTTGCCTTACATAGACAAGGTACTATTTGTTGTTGACCGTAAAGACCTAGACTATCAGACCATGAAGGAATATGACCGTTTTGAAAAGGGGGGGCAGCTAACGGTAATACGTCCACAAGAGTTCTTCAAAGACAATTGGAGGACAGGGATGAAAAGGAAATCCTCATGAATACAAAATCATTGTAACCACTATTCAGAAGTTGGATATTTTTATCCGTAAAAACAAACAGCATGATATTTATAAGAAACACGTGGTACTGATTTTTGATGAGTGCCACCGTTCCCAGTTTGGCGAAATGCATCAAGCTATCACGAAGAGTTTTAAGAATTATCATATCTTCGGCTTTACGGGAACCCCCCCGATTTTGCTGCCAATGCTAGTTCAGGAGGTAACCCACTGCTTCGCACAACCGAGCAGGCCTTTGGAGAAAAACTGCATACTTATACCATTGTGGATGCCATCAATGATGGGAATGTTCTGCCTTTTAGAATAGATTTTATCAATACCATCAAAATGCCTGATTACGTTAATGATAAAAAAAGTCTATAGCATAGATAGAGAAAAAGCCTTAGCAGATCCACAGCGAATCAGTGAAATTGTTTCTTATGTTCTTGAACACTTTGATCAGAAGACGAAGCGCAATAGTTATTACACATTCTCTGCGAAATGGGAAGAAGCAGATAAGCACAACCCTAAAAAGATGATAGAAAAGCGTGAAACAAGGCGAGTTGCCGGTTTCAACTCCATATTTGCTGCTGCATCCATCCCATTGGCAATCAGATACTATAATGAGTTTAAGAAGCAGATAGACGGAAAAGAACCGTAACCTTACCATTGCAACTATTTTCAGTTTTAGTGCAAATGAAGGAAGAGCCAGATGGACTGCTTGCCTGAAGAGGATTTTAATATGGAAAACCTTGACCAGAGCTCCTAGAGATTTTCTTGAGGCGGCTATCCGAGATTACAATTCCACATTTAGTACGAATTACGATACTTCCTCGGACAAGTTCCAGAATTATTATAAAGACCTCTCTCTTCGTGTAAAGAATCGGGAGATTGATATATTGATTGTTGTCAATATGTTCCTGACAGGCTTTGATGCAACAACCCTGAATACGCTATGGGTAGACAAAAATCTGCGACAGCATGGATTGATTCAGGCTTTTTCAAGAACTAACCGCATCCTAAACAGCGTTAAGACCTATGGCAATATCGTTTGCTTTAGAGATTTGAAAGAAGAAACAGACAAAGCTATTGCACTATTCGGCAATAAGGATGCAGGCGGTATTGTACTGTTAAAAACATACGAAGAATACTATAACGGCTATGATGATAAAGGTGAGTATAAGCCGGGCTATGCTGAACTGATTGCAACCCTTACAGCACAGTATCCCCTTGGACAACCTATTATCGGAGAAGAAGCTGAAAAAGACTTTATTCGGTTATATGGAGCAATACTCAGGCTCAGAAATATTCTTACTTCTTTCGATGACTTTGAAGGAAATGAGATTTTATCTGAAAGGGATTTTCAGGACTATCAGAGCATTTATATTGACCTGTATCAGGAATATAGAAAAGGTGCTGATGGTGACAAAGAAACTATCAATGATGACATAATTTTGAGATTGAACTAGTCAAACAGATAGAGGTAAATATTGATTACATCCTTATGCTTGTAGCCAAATATCAACAATCCAACTGTAAGGATAAAACCATTCTTACGACCATTGATAAGGCTATCAATTCAAGTATTGAACTTAGAAGCAAGAAAGAGCTTATCGAGCGTTTTATTGAGCAAGTCAATGTATCGACCAAAGTGGATGAGGATTGGCGAAAATTCCTCCATGAGCGTAAGGAAGCGGATATTTCAGCAATTATAGAAGAAGAGAAATTAAAGCCTGAAGAAACCCGCCGATTCATCGATAATGCTTTCCGAGATGGAATGCTTAAAACAACCGGTACAGCCATTGATAAAATCATGCCACCTGTATCTCGCTTTGGCGGAGGCAGAGCTGCGAAAAAACAAGGAATTATCGAAAAACTGATGATATTCTTTGAAAAGTATTTAGGTTTGATATAGATTAATATCAATCACTAATTCAAAAAAATATCTTTAATAAAAAAACCAGTCACTTCAAGCATTCATGCCTGATTGTGACTGGTCTCTTTTTGCCCCCCCGCTTGAAGCTGTTCATTTAAGTTTTTCTTCAATCCCTAAGTGAACGCTTCTTTTCCAGCCCCCCCTTTGTGGTCCACATATACTTGTTTACTTACTCAGCAAAGCGCTATGGCAGAGTGTTATTATTGGCGAAGTCATCGCCGAGAATGATGACGATATCAACCGGGTTGCCACCGTTATAGGCATAGGCGACCAGCGCGGGGGTTGGTAATATTCGTCAGTTGGGTCAAAACTTAATCGTGTAAGGTTTGGCGCCATAAAAGTAATCGTGCTGAATGCGCTGGGGCTGACGTTGCCTTGTTCAACGACGTTGACACCCTGCGAGCGCAGGTAAGCAACCGCTCTGTCGCCCAAATCGGCCTGCGAAGACGCGTTCATGACCGAAACTCTGGCACCTTCTTCAGTCAAAATGGTTTGGATATCTTCTTCTTTCGCCAAGGTGTCCAAAAAGGTACTGCCAGTAAACAGTTCGTCGCGCAGTTCGCGGATTCGGTTGGGCAGGGGGCGTAACATGGACTCGCCACCAGGGCCTTGACCAATATTGACATAGCTGAAGTCGATAACTTTGTGCTGAATTTGATCGCGGGGGAACGTCATTGAGAATTTTTAAGCCCAGCTTTATCATCTCATTCATACTTAAATTGGTATGAATGCCTCTTGAAAGACTGTCATAAATCTGGTTGGCATTGCCAAGCAGGGTTGGAATCATCGAGAATTCCAGGATTCTGTCGCGAACGGCAAGTATGACTTGTTGTTGTCGCGCAGCGCGACTGACATCACCATCACCATAGGCGCGACTGCGCACATACGCCAGCGCGAGATCACCGTCAAGGTATATATGCCTGGCTCAAGGTCGAATGAAATTTGTGTGTCGAGCACGTCCAAAAGCACTGTTTCGGTGACGTTAAGCTTTACGCCGTCAATAAGGTTAATGAAGTCAACAAATGCCTTAAAGTCAATTTGCGCATAGTAGTCAATAGATACACCGAGAAAGTTTTCGACGGTTTACTGGCCATGGCTGGGCCACCACCCGGGAGTTGATTAATGACTCCAATACTATAAGCTGTGTTGATTTTGTTATAGCCAGAACCGGGTATGCGCACCCAAAGGTCACGGGGGGGATAGACAACATGGCGGCGGTATTGGCGACCGGGTCAAGCGTGAACAGAATCATGGAGTCGGTGAGTGGGGGGCTTTGACGTCGGGGGGGCTGCGCGCGTCAATACCCATAATGAGAATATTGACCCGCTTTTTACCGTCCCAGGTATCGGGCATAACAAAGGTGTCCAGGTCAACGGGCTCTTCAAAGTTGACTTCCAGGTCTGGACTTGGTTCTGGATTATTCACGTCAACAGGGGGGGCTTGAGTGGGGGGGTCCTTTAGCACAGGAACACCGGGCAGTTTGGCAATTGTCATGCGCGAAATAAAGCCATCCACCGCGCGATAGACGAAAAACGCGCCAATAATCGCGAGCACGATAATGCCAACAAACACGACACCAGTCGCGCCTTTTGGAAAGGCTTTTTGATTTTATTAAAGAAATTTTTCATGCAATTTTCTCGTTCTATGCTTTAATATTTCCGCAGAAAGCAGTTAATATGAAGCAGTAAATTTTTTTATTTAGCTTGTGGGGGGGAGGCACAGGCAAAGCTTCTTTATCAGTGGCTTGCCATTTATCGCCTTCGTCAATGAGCATAATGGGGATATCATCATCCCAAATGGGATATTTGCGGGCGCAATCCTGGCAGATTAACCAGGTATCTTTAAAATACTCAAGGGTGCCTTTTTCTTCTTTGGCACAAACAGGACAGCGTAATAAATCAAGCAGTTCTTTTTGAATCATCTTTACCTCATCATTGCCTTTGTAAGCTAACGATTGCAATTTTACCATAGCTGCGGGGATCCAAAAAAAAGGCAGCTAGGGGATCTCTGTGCCGGGGCCGTAATTGAATCCATCGGGCCAGGGCATGTAAGTGGTGTTGATTACATCGCTAAACCAGAGCTGGTCGCCTTTGTAAACGCGGCGTGTAACCGATACCGTGGCACCATTAACCGCCCAGTCAACCTGTTTGATGGTACCGCGTGGGAGTGTGGGGTCTTCGCGGTAAATGGGCTCGGGTGGCTCGACCACATCGGTGATGCCGGTGGTGCTCCATTCAACTCGGCGACCATCGCTGGTTGAATAGAATTTCCAGGTAAGTGAGTTGGGACCCATTTCGGTATCCATTAAAATCCAGTAATCAGAGTCATTTTTGAACTTTAGGTCAGCGAAAGGCAGATAAACGCTCGCGTCAAGACCGGCCAGGTTGGTGTTTGCCCAACCGTTGCTTTGTTGTTCGTAATAACCGACGCGATATGCGTGCGAGTGGCGCTCAACAATAGGATAGCCTCCAAAAAAAAGGCGGTTCTGAAAAGCGTGGTGCTGACCTGGCATATGCCACCGCCGACGCCTTTTACAGATTGGTCACCAACGATGATAATGGCTTCAGCGTAGCCGTTATCCAGGCTGATGTCAGTCATGTATTTGGCCATGGAGAATACTTCTCCGGGTGCGATGAGAATACCATCAAAAGTGCTTGAGCCGACTTGAATATTCTGGACACGGGCAGCTTCTGAACCATAGAAGTAGGATGTTTCCTGTACCACGAGTTCGGTGATACCCAGTTCAGCAGCGGTAGTGGTATCAGTGACGCGCGGTGCAAGGTCTTTGAGCACAAGGTTGACTTCGTGCTGATGATTGTTGATGTTGTGCAGGATGACGTCCAGGCTGGCTTCAACGTCGAGTACCTTGCCCATCACGGCATTGCGGATGAGTTCAAATTGGCGGGTGTCTTCGTTGAAGCGCATCCGGGCGTTTTCGGGTTGCACCACGAATTTGGCAGCGATGCTCGAAAGATAGTGTTCCAGTGATGTAGCGTTGATGTCGAGTTTATAGCCCGCGGTCTGGCTGCTCGTGTCGCGCTCGATGATCAGGAGACTGGCAAGGTCTTCCGCGGGGGGGATAACCCAGGGCTCAAGGCCTGAGTCGGGGTCGGGATGGCGCAGGGTAAGGGGGGGCGCGCTAAGGATGGCCTGGGCTTGCTCACCGATATCGCCTGCATGGAGTATCTCTGGGCTGTTTTCGCGAACGATTAAGGGGGGGATGTTGGCATCTTGTTGTATCAGAAAATAGGCCTGAAGTTTGTCCAGCGTGGCTGGGATATCCAAGGTTAGGCCAATTTGTCCATCGTGTACGGTGACCTGGGTGCCTTCGATGCTGATGCCGGCTTCAACCAAGGGTTGGTTGATTTCCCGGGCGATTTCTTCCAGTTTGGCAAATGCCACCGGCTGATCGAACATCGCGCTTGGGTTTAATTCGATGCCCTGACGCCTGGCGAAAACTTTGCTTTGCAAGTTTTGCAGCCAGTTGCCATCACGTCCTGTTTGATAAGCGCGTATGGCAAGTTCGGTGGGGGGGTTGTTGCTGTAACCGAGTTCCTGCGGTGTGAAGGTCCATTGTTGATTGTTGTGGCTAAAAACGATTTTCCCTTTTGTCGGATAGTTTAGGTCCGTATTCAAGCGGGAGACGGCCTGCCCAAGGCTCAAGCCGGTTAGGTCAATTTCGTTGGCGCGGATGGTGGGATAGATTTTATCTTTGTATTTGGCTTCGTATCGAAAGGCGATAATGACCAGCGTTAGTGTGGCGATAAACAGGCCAACAAAAAGGCTAAAGGCAATTTGCTTGCCACGCCTGGCGTACCCATGTGGGTTTTGAGGTTTGTTTTGTTCAAGATTCATTTTTTTGTGTTGTTTCCATAACGCTCAAATTATAGTTTAGTCGTCATTAATCTTCCAACCTGGCAAGACAGATATACTGTTTGCTTTGATATCAAAACGTATTTAGCCGTGAAAAAGTTCCAGTTTCTTCCACAAAGCATTTTAATGGCTTGAAATAAAACAGGCATGATAAACTTGTTTTATGACAGAACAAGAAAAATCAAACCTATCATCAACACAAGCCCGCGGCCGTGGCTTTTTTTTATGCGGTTGTCGCAGCGATTCTTTTTGCCTTCACCCCCCCGCTCTTCATTAAGATTCTCAACACTCGTTTTGGTGTACCCGCCTTAGTGATTACCATGTGGCGGAATATTCTTGGGATTGCCTTGCTGTTTCCGGCTTTCCTGATTTTTAAACCATCACTTTTGAAGCTGGAACGCAAGCATTTTGGTTTTATCGTGCTTTATGGCGTGGTCTTTACTTTGTTAAACACCATTTGGACCTTTTCAATCCAATACAACAGTGCTTCCGTTGCCACGGTGCTGATTTATTTTTCCGCGCCCCCCCTGACCAGTTTGCTGGGGTGGTGGCTGCTTAAGGAAAGGTTTAGCTGGCTAAAGGGTCTGGCAATTGTTCTCAGTCTGGCAGGGTGTGCTTTGGTCGCGCTGACTGGCAGTGAAATGGAAACCAACTGGATTGGTCTGCTTTTGGGGCTGTTGTCTGGTTTGATTTACGCCTTTTATGCTATCTGTGGCCGTTTTTCTGCTCAACGAGGTATCAATCCGTGGACAAGCACGTTTTACATTTTCTTTTTTTGCTTTGGTGGCATTGTTTGTTTTGAATGTTCTTCCCATCGAAATTCCAGGGCAAGCTCCTGATATGAAAACTTTGTTTACCTTGAGCACGGACCCGATGGCATGGCTGTTTATGGTTCTGCTAACCGTTCCTCTGGTGGTTGGTTATGGTTTGTTTAATCAAAGCCTGACGATTTTGCCATCCAGTACCGCGAATTTGATTTTGACGCTCGAACCACCGGTTACGGCAGTTTTAGCCTGGTTGATGCTAAAGAGAAACTCTTGCCTTTGCAACTGCTGGGTACGGTTTTGGTGCTTTCGGGGGTTTTGCTGGTGCGACTTGGCGCGGACAAGCCCTTAAAAACCGCGGATAAAACTAAAACTGTCTAAACATTGCGTCATTAAAACAAACGTTTTTTTATACTTGGTATTACAATTAAGTTTCTGATGGATAAGTTATTCGGAGGTCAAGATGAATCAACAAGAAGCTAATCACAGTCAAATAGAACTGAAAAAGGCGCAACACTTTGCCAATTTCAAAAATGGTGTCTCCTGGTTTTTCTGGGTTGCAGTGATTTCGGTGATTAACATCGTCATTCGCATTAGTAACGCGGATAGCCCCCCCATCCGCTTTGCGGTTGGGTTTTCAATTACAAACTGGTTAGATGCTCATCCCTTGCCCATTTTGGCCAACGCATCGCCAAGAGTGATTACTATAGTTGTGGGCTTTGCTTTTGCCATCGTTCTGATTGTTTTTGGTTTGCTGGCGCGTAAAAGAAATCGTGTGGCTTATCTTGCTGGCACTTTGCTATATGCTTTGGATACGGTCATCGCGTTTTTAATGCGAGATGTTTATGCCATCATGTTCCACCTGATTGTGTTGGGTTTTTAGTGTGGGGGGGCATTATCAATTTGTTCAAACTTGAGAAACTTGAAGCTGAATATCCCGATAAAACAGAGCCTGACGAAATCGTGATTGGACCAGATATAGCCTAAACTTAAAAAATATTCACCTTGCTAAATGGCAGGAATGTTGTTTAATGATAAATAAGAACAAGCTCATGAATGGTTTCGTTGGCTTGTTTTTTTTATTGCCTGACTTGATGACCTGCATTGCTAATGAAAACCGGTCTGGAAAATTGACGTATAATGCAAACGAAGCAAGGATAAGGAAAATTTTATGATGATGCAAAAACGAAAAATCGCGCAATGGCTGATTGTGCTTGTTTTTTTCCTGGCGAGTGCCTGCGGTTCGCAAATCACTCCGCCACCAACACCAGCAGCAGGTGAGATGGCGCTGGGAATTGCTACCGTTACGCCTAAAATTACTGAACCATCACCTGAGCCGGCAGTCCAAACCACGCCTACAGCGGATTTGACAGCAGTAGAAACCGAGCCAGTGGTAGAAAACCCCCCCAGTATATGTTCGCCGACAGATCAGTCTTTACCGGTATCGCTCAAATCAAAATTGCTTGACATGATAAATCACGATCCTGCACCTGACACTGATGAGCCGTGTACAACCATTGTTCCTGGTGATGACCGTCAGATCGGTCAAATGGTTTTAACCCTGGTCGCGCCTTTTCCAACTGTAACTGATGAAATCGAAACGGTTTCGCTGAAATCTTTTTGGCAAACCGGGGGGGATAATACTTTCATAGACCGGCTTTTAGTCTATCCTTATGGCATGGAAGCTCTCACCTGGTTATGGGGGGGAGAGCCAAAGGGAACGGTTGAATTGATGCCACACACAGTCCAGGATATTGATTTTGCGGATATCCAAATGGATATGATAAAAGAAGCCTGGATAAGCGAACGTACCTGGGCGATTGTCGCATTTGATGAACTGCACCCGCGCTGGAAAGTGATTGCCCTGGATGGTCAATCACCAATTCAAAAAAGTTTTGACCCCCCCGAAACCTATGCACTTACTATTCCGTTAACGCTTTATAACGAGAATCCTACACGTCTGGAACGTAGCTTTGAATACTTCGCATATCCAAAGTTTGAGGATTTAATGCCTTTTAGCAACTACAATCCTGAAAGGCTAACCACTGTCATTCTTACCGGCGTAACCGCGATGGTGCGTGCCACCGCGGTGGGTATGGATGAACGTGGCATCCATGTACCTGGCGAAGATTTGGCAGATGTTTTGAAAGAAGCTGATATTCTGCATATCAGCAATGAAGTTCCCTTCGCGGAGAATTGTCCCAAGCATTACCGGGGTAACTATTTGGTCTTTTGTACGCCAGAGTCGTACATGGACCTTTTGCGCTCGATTGGCACGGACGTGGTTGAGCTAACGGGTGATCATTTTCAGGACTATGGCCCTGAAGCGATGCTTTATACCCTGGAGCTTTACGCCAAAGAGGGCTGGCCCGTTTATGGTGGTGGCAAAGATATTTTTGACGCCCGCGAGCCAGTCAAAATGGAAGTCAATGGCAATAAAATCGCTTTTCTGGGTTGCAATGCCAAGTCGCCTAATTTTGCCCAGGCAAGCGAAACATCCGGTGGCGCTTATCACTGCGATATGGACTACATGGCAGAAACAGTGAGGGAATTAAGAAATGAAGCTATCTGCCAATCGTCACTTTCAACACGAAGAACGTTATGAGTGGTCTCCAAATGCGCAAATGATTCGCGATTTTGGCATTGTGCTGGAAGCGGGTGCCGTTATTACCAGTGGCAGTCAGGCTCATCAGCCACATTATGCTGAATTTGTGCATGATGGTTTTGCTCATTACGGTTTAGGCAATTTGTTTTTTTGACCAGTATGGTGTGGAAGAATACACAGACTGGGCGTTTATTGACCGCCATGTCTTTTATAATGGAAAGCATATTTCCACGGAAGTGCTTACCATTCGTTTCTTGGATCTGGTAAAAGCCACTTGGGCAAGGTCTGAACAACGCGTTGAGATGCTGGAAATGCTTTTTGACACGGCTCGCATGAGATGGCAAGATGATGAACCTTGACGAACAGAATGAAAAAAAATGACCTAAATGATGACAAAACTCATAGTTAAAGCCCTAACCAGGCATTCATCTTGCAAGTATAATAAAAGAAAAAGGCAATGACATGAGTATATTAACTTGGATTTTTGGGGAAGAGGCGATTCGCAGGTTGCCTGCTCAGCAAAAAGCTGAGATCAGACAAAAGATTGACCAGTTGGTGCATATTGGCAAAACGGATGATTTTTTTTGTCGCTCGTGCCGGGTGGCCCTTTTAATTATCAGTGCCATCACCGGGAAGCCCGCACAATTGGCGAAGAAATCAACGCCATGGGTGGCTTAGCTTTAATGATGGCTGTTCGTCAGACCATCAAGCGCAAACTAAGTGATGTCATGGCGGAACATTTGGATCATGCCTGGAAGGGCATCGGCGACTGGCAACCTTAGCTCACGTATTGCTCTTCACAGGGCAATGCGTATATAAAAGCTGTTTCGGGGGCATGAAAGCCCGTGCAGTGATATAATCACGAATAATACAATTCAAGAAAGGTTTATTAACTATGAAAAAAATGTCATAGCAAAGAAATCATCACTTGCGATAAAGTTGCGCCCGCAATTGGACCTTATTCCGTTGGTGTGAAAACAGGCCATTTGCTTTTCGTTTCCGGGCAACTCGGATTTGACCCAGAAACCGCGCTTTTGGTTGAAGGTGGTGTGGAAGCCCAGGCACATCAGGCGCTAAAGAACCTGCGCGCTATTCTTGAAAGTGCCGGCTCCGGTCTTGAAAATGTCTTAAAAACCACAGTCTTTTTGATGGACATGGGCGATTTTGCAAAAGTAAACGCTATTTATGCTGAGTACTTTACCGAGAACCCACCAGCACGGTCAGCTGTGCAAGTGGCAGCTTTGCCAAAGGGTGGCTTGGTTGAAATTGAAGCCATTGCGCTTGTTCCCCGCAATGAAGAAGCTGACTGTAGCAAATAGTCGCAGTCAGTTTGTTGTTCCGTAAGGAAATATGCAAAAAAACTGTCTCCGTCGTCATACCTTGCCTGAATGAGGAGAAAACTATCCGTCAGGTGCTTGATGCCTTGCGTGCCCAAAGCTATCCGCTTGAACTGATGGAGATTGTCATCGCGGATGGTGGGTCAAAGGACCGCACGCGCGAATTTATTAAAACTTATCAAACTGAGTATCCTGAACAAAAATTAAGCTGGTTGACAATCCAAAGCGCATTATCCCCCCCGCTGGTGTGAACGTGGCGATGCTGGCATCGGTGGGTGAAATTATCGTGCGTATGGATGCTCATTCAATTCCGCAGAATGATTATGTGGCGCGCTGTGTGGCGGGACTGGAAGCAGGGCTTGGCGATAATGTCGGTGGACGATGGGATATTATGCCATCGGGAACGACTTGGATTGCGAAATCAATTGCCCTTGCTGCTGCGCATCCGATTGGCGTGGGCGACGCGCAATACCGCCATAGTGATACTGCTGCAGCGGTTGACACCGTCCCTTACGGTTCTTTTTACCGTGCCTTACTGGACAAAGTGGGCTTGTTTGATGAAACGCTCATCGCCAATGAAGACTACGAGTTCAACACGCGCATACGTCAATCTGGGGGGGACGATTTGGTTTGACCCGCAAATTCGATGTCAGTATTTTGCGCGACCAAATTTGAGTCGCCTGGCCAAGCAATATTGGACGTATGGTTTTGGAAGTTTAAGATGCTTCAACGCTATCCGAGCACAATTCGCTGGCGTCAGTTTTTACCACCAGCCTTTTTATTGGGGCTGATTTTTCTGGCGGTTTTGAGCATATTCTTTAAACCTGCTGTTTATGTGCTGACAGCTGTGCTTGGGATTTATTTATTGGTACTGTTGCTTGTAGGATTAAGCCAGGGAAATAAGGAAAAAAAATATTGCTCTTGTTTTGGGTGTTCCCCCCCTGGCGATTGCGACGATGCATTTTTCATGGGCGGCAGGGTTTATTGCCAGCATTTTTAAAAAAATAAAATTTTAGGAGTCTTAATATGGAAGCCCGACAACATAACGATCATTTCGAACGGTTCAGGCTAAAAAAAACTCTGAACAACGTTTTATTTTGATACTTGGCGATTTTTGGCTGGAACAATCGCGCTATTTTTAACTTTGTTCATTTGGGCGCAAATAGACTCACTTGATTTCTCGGCTGCTTTCTTCCGCGACCGTGTGGATGTCTGGTTTTACTTTTTGCCCATATTTTGGGTTATCTTACTCATTGATACATACGATTTGGGCAAAGCGGGTAAATTTAAGTCAACTTTAAAAGGCGTCATCATCGCGTTAGCGATTGCTGTGGCGATCTATTTGGTGGTTTACTTCCTGGTACCGCCGATGTCTTTACCCAGAGTGGGTGTGGCAATTTTTATCATCGTCACCGCGCTATTAACGCTCATTTGGCGACTTATTTTTATCCGTGTGTTCAAAGCGGTAAACCAACAAAAACGGGTTTTAATTGTTGGCGCGGGTAATGCAGGCACAGAACTTATTCGTGAAATCAATAAGCTAGATCCTAAGCCTTTCAATCTAATTGGCTTAATTGATGATGACCCCCCTTAAACTAAACACTCGCATAGAAGGTGTGCCCGTTTTAGGCGACCACAAGACGATGGAATCCATCACCGAAAAACTTGGCGTGAGCGATTTTATTTTGGCGATTACTCATGAGATGAATCCAGGTATGCTCCATACCATTTTGGACGCACAAGAAGCTGGGCTTGAACTGACCACCATGCAAGATGCTTATGAGAGTATCACCGGACGTGTGCCCATTGACTTACTGCAACCTGATTGGGTCATTCGTTCGTTTTGGATCGAAAACCCAACAGTGGCTTTTATCGTATTTTTAAACGTTTACTGGACTTGTTTTTAGCTGGGCTTGGTCTTATTGGCTTAGCTGTTGTTTTTCCGGTTATTGCGCTTGGCCTTTTAATTGAAGGAAATATACCTATTATCTTTAAGCAAGAACGCCTTGGCCGGGGTGGAAAACCGTATACAATCTATAAATTCCCAACGATGCGCAAGCATAATTCGGATGATGATGCTGCCCTGGTAACTGCAGAAAAGATCCGCGCATTACCAAGTTTGGTAAATTGCTGCGCAAGACACACTTAGATGAGTTGCCCCCCCAGGTGATTAATGTTCTGAAAGGCGAGATGAGCTTTGTGGGGGGGCCACGACCTGAACGCAGTGAGCTGGTACAGGTTTTCCAGAGCGAAGTGCCTTTTACCGGACGCGCATGTTAGTCAAACCGGGTATCACGGGCTGGGCGCAGATACATCAAGGCTATGCCGAAACCGTTGAAGAAACTTCTCTCAAGCTTGAGTACGACCTTTACTACATTTCCCATGCCACGATTTGGATGGATATAACAATTCTTTTGCGTACTGTCGGCTCGGTTTTGGGCTTAAAAGGGCGTTAAAGTGACATTTTCTGCTTTTCCTGCCAGCCAGCATATTCTGCAAACCGATAGCTGGGGGGGCGAATTTAAGGCGCGCTATGGATGGGAACCAGTCCGTTTACATAGCAGGCAAGAGACGGTACTGGTGCTGTTCAAGCGTTTACCATTAGGGCTTTCGGTTGCTTATGTGCCAAAAGCGGGCATTGGTGAAGAATGGACGCGATTGTTGCCCAAAATTGAAGCTGAATGTCGTCAGCGCAACGCGGTTTTCCTGCAAATTGAACCTGACCTTGACGAGCCTTATGACACTGCTGGTTTAGACAGTATCTTTCCAAATTACATAAAAGACGAAGCAACAATACAACCACGTGGCACGATTTTGATTGATATCAGTTCGGAAGAAACGGCTATTCTGGCAGCTATGAAGCAAAAAACCCGCTATAACATTCGCCTGGCTGAACGTAAGGGCATCAAGGTTGAAACGAGCCACGACCTGGATGATTTCTACGAGCAAATGCTTATCACCAGCGGACGGGATGGTTTTGCGCTACATAGTCTGCCTTATTACCAAAATGCGTTTGAAATATTTGAACCAAAAGGTCAGTGTGCGCTTTTGCGGGCATCGTATGAAGGCGAATCACTGGCTTATTTGATGCTCTTTTTATATGGCAGCGTGCCTGGTATTTTATGGCGCGTCAAATGACAAGCATCGCAATCTGATGCCCACCTATCTCTTGCAATGGGAAGCCATGCGTTATGGCAAGGCTCACGGTGCCACACTGTATGATATGTGGGCATTCCTGATGCTGATGAAGACGAGCTTGAAGAACAGTTTATGCTGCGTTCGGACGGCTTATGGGGCGTTTATCGCTTCAAACGTGGCTTTGGTGGTGAAGTGAAGCGTTCCGCGCCAGCTTATGTTAAGGTCTTTAAACCCCCCCTCTTGTACAAAGCTTATCGCTGGCTTAGAAATAAGCGGACAGGTGGCGAAAATGCAAGCCTTTAAGACGACGCCAAGTGAGTGGAACCAGCTTTTGTTGCAGTTCCCTGAGGCGCATATTTTACAGACCTGGGAATGGGGGCGCGTCAAAATCCGCAACGGCTGGACGCCCGAAACCTTCGTTTGGTATGACGAAGCTCAAAATATTGAAGCCTGCGCGCTTATTTTGAGACGGGAACTCAAACTTGGCTTTCTCCGCCTGCGTGTCTTATATTGTCCCAAGGGCCCAAACCTTGACTGGGCGAACAAAGCCTTGCGCGAACGGGTTTTAGACGACTTGCAGAACTATGCCCGTGAGCAGAAAGCTATCTTTCTCAAAATCGACCCTGATGTGCTTTTAGGTACCGGCGTTCCTGGCGCAGAAGATGAAACAGTATCAGCATTAGGCATTGAATTTGAAAACGAACTTAAGGGACGGGACTGGTTGTTTTCGCAAGACCAGATTCAATTTCGTAACACTGTTTTTATCGATTTGACGCGTGATGAAGAAGAAATCCTTGCCGCGATGAAGCAAAAACACGCTACAACATTCGACTTGCCACGCGGCGTGGTGTAAGTGTGCGCCAGGCCAGTTTGGCTGACTTACCCATGCTTTATCAGACTTATGCGCAAACCGCTTTGCGTGATGATTTTGTTATCCGCGGAGAAGATTACTATCTGGAGCTTTGGGAAAATTTTTTTGAAGGCAGATATGGGTCATGCCCTTATCGCCGAAGTTGAAGGTGAAGCGGTGGCGGGACTGTTTATCTTTCACTTTAACCGTGTGGCACGGTATATGTATGGTATGTCTACCGACAAGTACCGGGAGTTGATGCCAAATTACCTTTTGCAATGGGAAGCGATAAAACTTTCCAAACAGCTGGGTTGCGAAAGTTACGATATGTGGGGGGGCGCGCCGGATATCTTCGATGAAAGTAACAGTCTTTGGGGGGTGTGTATCGTTTCAAAGAAGGTTTCAACGGCACAACCGCGCGACACATTGGCGCTTGGGATTATCCTGCCAGACCCTTGCTGTACAAACTTTACACGAACGTTTTGCCACGTTTGCTGGACATTATGCGCCGGCGTGGCAAACAAGCCACGCGAGAGTCACTCAGCGAATAATTTTTAAAGTCAAACGCTATCCTTTTCCAGCTTTTCCAGACCCTGGCAGCAATGCTATAATCAGACCATGAACATCGACATTCGCTCGACGATAATGACCATCAGCATCCTGGCTGTCGTGGCGGGGGGCTTGCAACAGCGTCTCGTGCCCGAAGAACGATTGTCGAAGGTCGGAAACTCTCTTTTTTCACCAAGCGTCGTCATCAAATTGAGTTGGGCATTCGCTTGATTATTGGTGCTTTGGCACTTTTTGCTTTCGCCTATTTGAATTTTCGCTATGGTGAAGGCGTTATGTACACCTATTTTCCACCCAGTTTGACGCCATCACTGACACCTACCATCACCCTGACACCAACGATTACGCTAACGCCCACCATCACGCTTACGCCAACCATCACCAACACCCCCCCATCGGTCACGAATACCCCCCCGTCTGTGCCAGATGATATTGCGTCTCAGTTTGAGTCGATTATTACCCCCCCAGGTGATAATTATGCTTTGAGTGGCATTCTCTTTGCGCGGGAAATTGATGACGCTTTGCAGCCGATTGACCCGGCAACAGAATTTGAGAACCCGCTGGAAACGATTTATGCCTGTTACAGTTACAACATGATGGACGAAGGCGTGCAGTGGACTGAACTTTGGTACCGTGATGGTGACCTCATCCAGTCACATACGGGTCGCTGGCAGGGCGGAAGTGGGGGGGCTATGGCGTGGCGAAGCTGGAACTTGAACCCAGCAAGTGGAAACCAGGGCTTATCGCCTGCTGTTTTTGTGGGGGCATGGTTGGGTCAGGTCGGCGAGTTTCACCGTCCTGGGCACGCCACCCACAAGCACGCCAACAATCACCCCAAGCCAAACTGCGACACCGACGAATACCGCCTTGCCAACATCAACGCCAACGCGCACGTCTACGCCTTGGCCAACGAATACGCCCTGATTGTCACCTAATCCGATACTGTCAACAATGACTTATAGCCAGAAAACCTAACTAAGCTGAAGCTGACTTTCTTCGTGGCGCAAAAGTGTGTTTAGCTCGCGTGCAACCTGACTTGCCACCATCGCGTTATTGAGAAGCAGAGCGATATTACTGTGCATACTGCGCCCGCCACTAAGTTGGCTGACTTTGTCCAACAGGAATGGCGTTACCGCGTTGCCCAAAATGCCCGCATGCTGCGCTTCAATCAGCGCGTCATCAATCCAGCCTTCCATCTCTTCACGCGCGATGGCGTCTTTTTCTGGCACAGGAACGGTAAGGACAATACCTTGCCTGAAGCCCAGTGACCAGTGCGCGTAAGCAATTCGCGCGACTTCAAGCGGACTGTCGGCACGTTGGTTCAGGCGAATGCCACTGCTGCGGGAATAGAAAGCGGGGGGGAGTTCATCGGTTTGGTAACCGATAACGGGCACGCCCTGGGTTTCGAGATACTCCATTGTGGACGGTAAATCCAGGATGGCTTTCATGCCGGCACAAACGACCAACAGCGGGGGGGTTTTGGCAATCTGGTTGAGGTCGGTGGAGACGTCAAATGGGGGGGCTTGACGGTGCACGCCACCGATACCACCTGTGGCGAAGACCCGCACTCCTTGCTTGTGGGCAACAAACGCTGTGGCTGCTACGGTCGTGCCGCCACTTATGCCTTTGACAGGGTGTAGCCAAAATCGCGGATGCTCACTTTACGCGGATTGGGGGGGTGTACGGCAAGCGCTTCGAGTTCTTCGTTGGTGATACCCAGACGAATGCGTCCGTCGATGACGGCGACTGTGGCAGGTATCGCACCGTTTTCGCTGACGGTCTTTTCCATCGCCCGGGCAAGTTTAGGTTTTCTCCCTGGGGGGGCAAACCATGAGTAATGACGGTTGACTCAAGGGCAACGATAGGCGCGCCAGTGGCGCGGGCCTGGCGTACTTCGGGGGGGCTATCCAGCACGTCAGTATGAATTGTTTGGTGATTTTTAGTTGTTTCTTCCATGCACTAATTTTACAACACATGCCCTGTTCTGTCGCAATATTGCCAGTACATAAACAAGTAATAAAATTATTTGGTTTCATTATGTCCTTAGACCTTTTATCATCAGCTTTTGCAGGATGTTTTTGAAAAGCGAAGATAAAAAGGTAGAATAGAGAAAAACCAAGGAAAACACAATGCCAAAGACACCCCCCGACAGTTAGCTAAAAGATGGATTACTTCACCGCTTATCCCGCCGAACATCAGTCGCCAAATGCCTGATGTCTCTCCATTTTTAAGACAATTGCTTTACAACCGGGGGGGTATTGAAAGCAACGAGGCCGCTTTGGCTTATATTTCCGGCGACTCACCTACTAATCCTGACCCGTTTCAGATGCTAGGAATGCATGAAGCGGTTGAAGTCTTGCATAACGCTATTCAGTCCGGGCAAAAATCGCCATCTATGGTGATTATGATGCCGATGGGGGGGTGACATCATCAGCAATCTTGTATGAATTCTTAGCGCAGTTGGGTCTGGACGCGCGGGTTTATATCCCAAACCGCTTTGATGAAGGCTATGGGCTTAATCTCGAAGCCATTGAACAACTGGCTGATGAAGGCGTGAAACTGTTAATTACCGTTGACTGTGGCATCAGTTCCGTGGCTGAGGTCGCCCGTGCCAGCGAACTGGGAATGCGCGTGATAATCACCGACCATCATCAAGTGCCGGAGGTTTTGCCTGATGCCGCGGCAATTATCAATCCGCATCGTCCCACCGACCCGTATCCTTACAAAGAACTGGCTGGCGTGGGCATCGCCTGGAAGCTGGTTGTGGCTTATTTGCAACGCTATCCAAACCCGGAAATTGACCCTGACCAGTGGCTTGACCTGGTGGCGATTGGCACCGTTGTCGATGTGGCTGAACTAAACGGCGAAAACCGCTCTTTGGTAAAACGTGGTCTGGCACTCATGCGCATGCATCCGCGTCAGGGTTTGTTTTCGCTTAGCCAGGTGGCGGGCATTAAGCTTGACCAACTCAATGCCGGACATCTCGGTTTTGGCATTGGACCCCGCTTGAATGCGGCGGGACGCATGGATTCCGCGATGGCAGCGTTTGAACTTTTGGTCACGCAGGAACTGTTTGAGGCGGCGCGCCTTGCTCAGGACCTGGACAATAAAAACCAGGAACGCAAGAACTTGCTCAATGAAATTGAAGAAATCGCTGTTCAGGAAGCTTTGGCTTCGGACGAGGATCTCAAAGTTATCTTCGTGGCATCAGAAGATTTCAATCAAGGTCTGGTGGGCCTGGCAGCGGGGAGAATCGTTGAATCACTTTATAAACCTGCTATTGTTGGTCACATTGAAGGCGATAAAATCGTCGCTTCCGCCCGTTCCATTGAAGAGTTAAACATCCACGAAACTTTAAAGGAATGCGAAGATTTACTCGAAAAGCATGGCGGACATGCCATGGCAGCCGGACTGACGCTTAAACTGGAGAACGTTGATGCTTTTGTGGAGCGCATTAACCAGGTGGCGACAGAAAAACTGGGAGATATGACGCTCCTGCCCATTTTGCGTATTGATTATGATATTGACCTTGCGCGTCTGAAACCGGAACATATACCGGGCATTCTCAACGATGTAGCGCAGCTGGAACCAACCGGCCACAAGAACCCAGACGCGCTCTTTAGCAGCCATCATTGCCAGGCTTTGCGGGTGCGCACGGTGGGTAATGGGGCGCATCTGAAGTTTAGTGTGCGTGATGGCCAACAGGAATTCGACGCGATTGCTTTCCGGCAAGGACATTGGGTAAATAACATGCCAGAATACATTGACATCGCCTATACGGTCGAAATCAATGAGTATATGGGCATGCGCAATGTGCAGCTGAATGTAAAAGATATTAAAAAAAAGCGAGCCAAAGCCCGCTTAGTTTCTTTTGTTGGTAAGTTCTTTGGCTGTTAGTCGGTCACAATCTTGAAGATAAGATGTGTTTGGCGCTCTTCGCCATTCAGGTAAAAAGCCTCAACATAGCCATCCAAAATGAGATCCTGCCCCCCCAGGTCTTTGCTTTCAATCACATATTGTTTTAGTTGTTTTAGAACACCAGGGATTTGCTCGCCCATTTCCTGTCCCATACGGTAGGTGAAGAAAGTGGGCTTTTCTTCGAGATACGTTAAAGTCGCGTTAATCGCTTCGATGAAGCTGCCAGCTGAGATGCTTCCTGCCCGGGTAAAGGCTGGTTGGTAATTTTAGACTAAGAGCAAGTGTATCGAGGATGACTTTGGTATTAATTAAACTTACAAATGCTTCACCACCCTGGACAGGTTCCAACTCTTGAAGTTTATCGCCATCTTTTCGCGGCAAATGGTGAGTTGCAAGATTTCGCGTTCAGGCATAATGTTGTGTTCCGCTTCGTCCAAGAGCGCGTGCACTTCGTCCATAACCTTATCCGCATAGGCTTGCATTTGCTCCTTGACAGGCGCGCCGTTTGGGTCAATGACCAAAGCTGGGATGGGTTTGCCAACGCGCATGGTTAGTTTTGGGCGTTGAAACTTCAGAGCAGCTTTGACGGCACCGATAAAGCCACTGTAACCAATCGGTACAACGGGTGCCTTTCCACGCTCGCTGAGCAAAGCCACACCAATTTGCGCGGGCATCTTGGCGGGTCGCCAGGTACCGCCTTCAGGGAAAATACCCAAAGCAGCTCCCTGTTCTAGCACAGATTGTGCTTCGCGCATGGCGGCGCGATCAACCGTTCCACGGTCAACCGCAATGAAACCATAAAGATTGACAAATTTATCCAAGCCTCTGTCAAAGGGGGGGATGTCGCCGGCGCCGATGGGTTCAACAACACGTTTGGATATAAAGCTTGAAAGCTGATTCAAGGCTTTCGACATGATTACCAGCGAGAATTACGGGCCGGTTTGGGAATGTTTCAAGGCCTTCAATATTAACGTTGGTTAAAGACCTATGAGGGCTTTGCCGATACCATCTAGAATGGCGCGACGAATGCGATAGCGGGGGGGGTATTTAATCATTTTACTCACATTTACATAACAAAAATGGGGGGGAGCATTCGTTACGCTCTCCATTTGAATTTGTGCCCCACGGGAATTCGAATCCCGGTTTTGGCCTTGAGAGGGCCACGTCCTAGGCCGCTAGACGATGGGGGGGCAAGGTGCACAAAATAATAACACGTCGCCCGCCGTGCGTCAATATTTTTGGATGAGTTCATATTATGTTTTCTTTACACTTGCTGGCGCAAAATATGGACTTGAGTAATCCTTCAACCCTAATTGAATTAAATAGCTTGAAAATTTAAAACTCTGATATAATGAGTGCCTGCCCGGAGAGGTCGCATAGTTGGTCTAGTGCGCTCGCTTGGAAAGCGAGTATACCGAGAGGTATCAAGGGTTCGAATCCCTTCCTCTCCGCCTTATAATAGTCCAGCACAAACAATGCTTTTAGCCAGCTTGTTTGTGTTTTTTTGTGAGTATGGCCTAAAGAAGGTGAACATTAATATTGTCACTTTGGCATTCCAATGGAAGTTTCCGGATTGCTGGAATTAATGATTTAAACACTTTAAGATAATACCTAAACTTAAAGCTTATAAGGAAAGAAAACCATGAACTCAAACCAATACAATCCAAACCCTTCACCGCGACCCCCCCGCATCCCTGACCATACAGATAAAAATCAACTCGTCAGACTTTGCTTTATGTCTTTTAAGTATTTTTGTAGTTGGCGCGATTGTTTTGGTGGCCTTGCTGTTTAACGTGAAGCGCGAAGAGGAGCAAACGCTCAAACAATCTTTCTCACATCCCAGCGATACGCCAGTTATCATCACTCCAAGCCCTGAGCCATCGTCAACACCAACCTCTGAACCGTCGTCAACACCAACCGCTGAACTTGTTTATTCGTCAAGTAACATTCAGGCTTTGCGCGTTGGATATTATGATGCGGAGCTTGGCTATAGCGATTATACTCTGGAAGATGGCAGAGATTATCCACTGTGGACAACTGAAAGCAATTCAGTTTCTCCAGAACCAATACAAGTTGATCAAATCAATACACTGGATGAATCAGTTAGTATTCAAAGCTTTGGCGATGTGGGCGTGATGTTTTCGTTTGGCTCTCTTAGCCAGGCCGGTATGCCTCGGGCAATAACCATCTTTACGTCTATGGTGGTACCAGGCTTGACCTGATTAACGAACAAGGTCTTACTGATATTGTTCTGACCGAAGGCGCTGTTTTTCTAAAAATGGCTGGCGAAGCTGAAATCGCTCAAATCGTATTTCCCAGACATCGGAATGTAGCAGCGAAGTTAATCGGGGGGGTTCTGGACTCTTTGTGACAGACTTGGAAAGCGTTAGCTTTTGGTGTATTAGCGAAAACTGTCAGCTGGAATATGGCGATGAATTAAAGAAACTCCAGCAAGGGCAGATAAGGTTATAACCCTTAGAAGAGACGCTCTCGGAACCTGAAGATTATCAACCACCTTCTGAGCGTTACGACGAATACGTTTCGTGGAATAACAAGTGTAATTTGTGTATGCCCTATGATTTTGCGCCAGAGCCGACGCTTGATACAGAGATAATAACTACGATAGAGGCAACACCCACAAAACCAGCCCACACGCCCACGCCCACCGCAACACCTAAACCGGGAGTTACGATGTACACGCTAACGGTTCTTGTTGAAGGACAAGGTTCGGTAAGTCCCAATGGTGGCAGTTATGAGGCAGGCAGCAGGGTGACGCTGACCGCTAGCCCAGCTTCAGGCTGGCAGTTTATCGGCTGGAGTACGGGTGGTTCAGGTTTAAGCACAACGATCACCATGAATGACAATATTACCGTTACAGCACGGTTTCAGGAGATGACACCAATCACTTACAAGCTTGTGGTAACTGTTGAAGGACAAGGCTCGGTTAGTCTTAATCCACCTGGGGGGGCACTATCAAGCGGGCTCAGTTGTTACGCTGACTGCCAGCCGGCAGAAGGCTGGGAATTTGCGACTTGGAGCACGGGAGCTACCAGCACTACCACGACGGTGACGATGGATGGCAATAAGACGATTACCGCGACATTTAGAAAAAGGCACCCACCATGTACACGTTGACGGTTACTGTTAATGGCCAAGGTTGGGTGAGTTCTTATCCGTCTGGTGGTAGCTATGAGGCGGGTACCGAGGTTAAATTAACCGCCACACCAGCAGGTGGCTGGGAGTTTAGCGCTTGGAGTACAGGTGAAACCAGTTCTACGATCACCGTGACCATGAACAGTAACATATCAATTACAGCAACATTCACCCAATATATGTACAGCCTGATTGTGTATACCAGTGGACAAGGCTGGGTACGCCCGGATCGTGGCCTCTATATGCCTGGAACAGTCGTTACGCTGGAAGCATATCCTTACAGTGGCTGGGTGTTTGATCGTTGGAGCAATGGAAGTACCAGCCGTATAACGACTGTCACGATGAACAGTGATGTAACGATTACGGCTTACTTTGTGCAAAGCTATCCGTATCCGCCATATCCACGATGGCGTGACGCAATTGACAAGTAAAATATGCTTGTGTTCTGATACTAAGTGAATCTGGGGGGGCTGTCCGCGACTATTCTTGGATAGCCCTAGTCGTTTAAAGATTTGTTTGTATCTAACATTATGCCATTGCTAAAATTTCTTTTGTGGTCTGAAGCCATGAAACTTCGTTTGTATGGTAACAAAAACTATTCTCGGATTAAGTAGCTTGAAAATTTTAATCTCAGATATAATAAGTGCCTGCCCGCAGAGATCGCATAGTTGGTCTAGTGCGCTCGCTTGGAAAGCGAGTATACCGAGAGGTATCAAGGGTTCGAATCCCTTTCTCTCCGCCTTAGATTGATAGTCCAACACAAACAATGCTTTTAGTCAGCTTGTTTGTTTTTTTATGAGTATGGTCTAAAGAAGGTGAACATTAATATTGTCAAAATTGGGATTGCAGTTTTCGGTGTTTTGGTTGACGAAACAGGAATGTCGGTGGTAGAATTGCAATTCGTCCGAGATGGGCGCGTAGCTCAATGGTAGAGCAGCGGCCTTTTAAGCCGTTGGTTCAGAGTTCGATCCTCTGCGCGCTCACTCTTTTATTTAATGACTTCTCTTTGATTGTGATTTGCTGATATGGATAAGCCGCGGCAGGACGCCGGGGGGGTGAGAAATGTGGAAATGACTCTAACAGGCATTTAACCAGACTTTTCTATGCGTCGGCGAGACGCCTCCGCGAACGCGTTTTTTTCTCTTCTGCCGGCGTCTCGCCGTGCAGATTTTACTATCGCTATTGCTTCAGCAAAGAAAATCATGTGAAGGGTTTGGAATCGCGCGTGGCGGGGGTGTTGATAGAAAGGTATTCGTGACCCATCGGACGCCACGCGCCAGTTGGATTAGCTAATTATTGAATTATTTTAAATTGTGTCGGCGTGACGCCTCCGCGAACGCGTTTTATCTCTCCTGCTGGCGTCCCGCCGTGCAGTTTCTACTTTAGCCTCTATGAACTAAAGATGTGTTAGCTTGAAGTCTACTTGACGATATCCTTAATAATCATCACAATCAGCCACGCAAAAGTTGCCAGACCGAGAGCGCTCATTAAGCACACAAGCAGTGCCCGCTCTATTTGCTTGAAAATTGCGATGAGACCCAGCACAAAGGCAACCAGTGCCGCGAGTGTGCCCAAAAAGACGAGAAAACCAAGCAAATTGTCGGACATCGGTTGATGAGCCCTGAGTTGATGAGGGCAAGCAGTAAGATGATTAAGGTAAAACACCCAGTCCAAAGGCGAATTTACCCAGTTTTGTCTGGGGGGGAAGCAAGCTGAATTTTTTGTTATTAACGTCGTCCATATTTACTCCGTATCTTGCATCGTAAAGGTTTTGTGCGCGCTGCCAAAATGATGATGCGTTGTGCCATCCGGCATAGTAATTGTACTATTCTTTTGGTCACGCGTAATTTCAAGCCCCCCCATGTAACGCACGGTGACTGGCCACGGCACAGGATTGACGCCAGCAACGCTTACTTTTGTTGGGCTGTAAATTTTGATGCCGAGTATGTCCAAAAAAAGCGTGACAGGAAAAACACCGGTGATATGGCTGGCTTTGCCGAAAGCTTGTCCGTTTGCCACGCTAAAGCTTTCATGCAGGGCGTGTTCTTGCTTCAACATAATTATCGTGCCATTTAGCAGGCGCTCAAAGAGTTGAAATGCCATGTCTTGCTCCCCCCCTAAGGTCAGGAGATGTTGAATGAGTAAGCCGTTCCAGGCGATGTTGGCAGTACCGCTCGCGGGGGGCAGGATTTGGGCACAGAGACTTGCTCGGGCAAGCCAAAAGTTTGTCCCACGTCTTCCGCGAGAAGCCAGGCGTCAACAATCTCTTGCAAGGCGGGGAAATCCAGGTTAGGGTCCCATGCCAAAAGGTGGCCGATTTCAGCCTGCTCAAGGTCGGCACGGTAGATGCTAATTTGTGTGTCTGGTTCCAGAGTGCCCGTTATGTTATCAAGCTGGGAGAAAATCGCTTTGCTTGTATACAGAAAACGCCAGGCAGCCACTGGATTGCCTCGCTTTGCATGGCTTCGTTCACGACGTGTCCTTCAGCATCCGCGCCTTCCAGATTCAAGCCCGATGGTTTGCGGGCTTGAAAGCTGGGCTTTATTTTGATATTAAGGCGACTGGCAGGCTCGATTTTCAGGGCTTCTTTGGGCAAAGAATCAAGGCTGCTTTCAAAGTAGAGTTCGCCGGAATGCGCGCGGTGTGAGTCGCGGTCGCGGGTGAGAAGGCCATTTTGGCGGAACTCTTGCATCCTGATTTCCAGTTTTTTTTAATGAGCGTCGTTAGCACCTTTTGGGTTTGCTGGTCGCTAATCACCCTTGCCATCAGGTTCAGACTTTGGCATTCTTTCATCAATAAGGCTGCCAGTCCAAGTGTTTCCACCGTGGATATCGGCGTTATCAGGCGCTGGCTTTCAAGCAGATTGAAAGTGGGCGAATCGCTTAGCGCGGTTTGTTCAAAGCTGGACCACTCAGGCAGGCCGTCCTGATCGGCATCGTTTTGACGCCAAAACCAAGCGAAAAGCGATGTTCTCAGTACAGAATAAAGCTCTTCAAGAAATTCTTTGTGGTCCAGATAGCTGTGAATAATCCAAGCGGTTTGGCAGAGCACAGGAAAAGCCAGTTCAGCGTCCTGGGTTTCGCCAGGTTTGGGAAGCGCATTGAGATAGCTTTTGAACAAGCGAACGCAATCATCCACCCTGGCGGGTAAGAGAGCATGAACCATTTGCCAGACGGAAAGCGCGCTGATGCGGTTTTTCTTTGCGATGGGCGCCTTTAAAAGCGGGGGGGTAAGTCTTTGGCTGTGCGGATTGCGCGTAGCAATAAGTGTGAGTGAATCATTATCGGCATCAGCACGTGAGAGATGATGCTGGGCCTGATGTTGCGCCATGCGCAGGGCGATATCCCAGTCCAAATTTGGCGTGGTGATGTTTATTTCGCGGGTTTGCTGGGCGAGTTCTTGGCGCGCTATTTCAGCGTCCCAGTTGACGGGAAAAATCGAAAAAAAACACGGTCATCTTCAGGTTTGGTGCCTTCAGATACTTTGCAGCGCCAAAAGATGTTTAAGGTTTCGCCAGGGCTGAGTAGTTTCGTGTTTTCCAGCGCCAGCTCTGGACTGATGGTCGGTTTGTGCATACCATCCACAATGACCGAAATTTGCAGTCCGTCACTTTCACCTTTGAGATAGGTGTGGATTTTGCGTCTGGTAAGCGTCATGCCATTTCTGGGGTCAAATCCGATAAGTTCCGCAGCGAGTCGCGCGCCAAGTTCATGCGCTACATTATCAGTGTTTTTGACGCTGATACGTCCATCGAGCCGGTCTGGCGCAGGCAGCCAAATGTCAAAAGTTGCGCTGCAAACAGGACTGGGGCTCAAACCAAGCTGAAGATGGTTCGGTAAAAGATTACGGATTTGAGGTGGGCTGAAAATTCGGAAATCTTGCGAAATCCGACTCGGTTTGCCATAAAAACAGGGAAGATTTGAAAACTCTGTGCCCGAAGTCCAAAACTGGTATTGAGCGTTATCGGTCCGTTATCCTGCAGTTTAACTTGCCAAACCGCGTCGGGTGCGCTTCCAAAAAACTGCTGGCTAAGATCCGCGCAAAAGCTAAGATTGACAGGATCGCTGGGCAGATAGGCTGTTGGACACATAGCCTAATTGTAACCTTCAAAGCCTTATTCGGTGTTATTTTGATAAGGTGGTCCTTTGTCATGTATGGGTCTGTGCGCGGAGTGGAATAGTGAAAACCCAAAAACGATAAAACCGAAGCCCTTGCGGTAGGTAGTTGAATGGTCTACAATTATCGTATGCGTTTTGACGTTTTAGCCTGTTCCCAGAGATATTTGAACCTTATTTGGCGATTAGTATTCTCAAACGGGCCATCACGCATGGCCTTATTGAAGTGCATACGCACAATATCCGCGACTGGGCTTTCGATAAACATCACATGACCGACGACACACCTTACGGCGGGGGCGGTGGCATGATTATGAAGCCCGAACCGGTCTTTGCCGCGGTGGAAGATGTGATGGGCAAACCGCCCACTGACCCGGTCATTTTGCTATGTCCGCAGGGCGAAGTTTTAAACCAGCAAATTGCCCGCGAACTCGCTCAACACGAACGCATCGGCATCATTTGCGGACGTTATGAAAGCTTTGATGAACGTATCCGGCAACATCTGGCGACACGGGTGATTTCAATCGGCGATTTTGTCTTGACGGGTGGCGAACTGCCAGCGTTGATGCTGATGGACGCGGTGGGGCGCATCGTGCCGGGTGTTTTAGGCGACGCGGAAGCGACGCAGGAAGACTCGTTTGCTCCGGATGGGCTTTTGGAGTATCCGCAATATACCAAGCCGGCTGTTTTCAGGGACTGGGAAGTGCCGGAAATTCTGCAGGGGGGGGCAATCATGTGGAACAAGCCAAGTGGAAACGTCAGCAATCGCTTATCCGCACTTTTGAATGGCGACCCGACCTGCTGGAAAAAGCAACCCTGACAGACAAGGACAAAAAGTTCCTGGAAAACTATAAAAAAATCACTTGAAGAGTACAATGAACAAAAGCCAGCATCTTAAGCCTGGCTTTTGTGTTTAAGATTATAGAACATACAAAAGGAGAAATGATGAGTCATTCAATGCAAAAACAAGACCGTATTCAATGGGGGGAAAACTATTTTTGATCGGCTTTGGCTTTTTTTGGTGTCAGTGTGCTTTGGAGCCTGTACAATACCTACGTGCCATTGCTTTTAGATGCCAAGTTTGGCCTTGATTCCGTGGCAATTTCAATCATTATGGTACTGGATAACATCGCGGCTTTTCTTATTCAGCCCGCGGTTGGGGGGGTGTGGTCAGACAATTTACGCACCAAAATAGGGCGTCGTTTGCCATTCATTATCGTTGGCGCGCCACTCGCCGCGGTAGCCTTTGGGCTTATCCCCCCCTGGCGCAAACATTACCAGTACTCCTGGCTTGTACGGTAACAACACTGCTGGCGATGGCGTTTTGGCGCACGCCCGTGGTGGCTTTGATGCCGGACGTTACCCCCCCAGCAAGTTCCGCTCGCAAGCCAACGGCGTGATTAACTTTATGGGTGGACTGGGATTGGTTTTGGGGACTTCCGTTGGCGCCGCCCTGGTAAAGATGGACCATCCCTTAGCTGGCGCGTTCCCGTTCTGGTTTGGCTCTATTCTGGTTATTCTTGCGGCGGTGCTGGTCTTCATCTTTGTGCGCGAACCAGAATATGAAAAACACGAAGGCGAAGAAAAACCAAAAAGTGCCAGCACACTGGATGGCTTGAAAGAAGTCTTTACCGGCAAACAACGCGACGCGATTCTGATCTTTTTAGCGATTTTCTTTTGGTTTATCGCCTATAACGCGATTGAAACTTTCCTGTCGTTATATGGAAGAAACTTCCTTGGGCTCAGCGATAGTGGCGCCGGGCAACTGATTACCAGCGTGGGCGCGAGCTTCCTGCTGTTTGCTATCCCCGCCGGCTTAATTGGCGCTAAATTTGGCAGACGCAGAACCATTTTGACCGGTCTCGCGATTATGGTTTTGACGATGAGTTCAATGTTCTTTATCCCCAAGGATATTTTACTGACCACGCATGGTCGCATTCCGATCCTGGGCGACTTTATGAACGTGACCATCATCCTGCTTTTGGCAGGTATTGGCTGGGCTCTGATTAACATCAACTCCTTGCCGATGGTGGTTGATTTAACGACCAAAGACCGTGTGGGTACCTATACGGGACTCTACTACTTCTTCTCAACGCTTTCAGCCATCATCGGACCCCTGCTGAACGGTTTGATTGTCAAACTTTCCGGTGGCGATTATGGTCAGATTATGCTGGTGGGGGGGCCGATCTTCATGGCGCTGGCTTTTCTCGCGATTGTGTTTGTGAAACGCGGTGAGATTAATCCTGAAGCCGACCGACGCCATGCCAAAGACTATACAGAAGAGTACGAAGGTATTGACGCGATTTTGTAGCGTCTTTTCTAATAACTGAATTGTAAATTTTTGCAAATCCCGCAAAAGAAAGCCAGGAATTTCATTGCGGGATTTGCTTTGTTAATATATACTTAACACACACATAACGGTACCATGGGTACCAACTTTACCAAAATTTAATATAAAAGGAGTATGGAATGAAGAAACGATTATTATCAATTTTGGCTATCTTGCTCGTTGCCGGTTTAGTGCTCGGTGCATGTACGCCAAAAACCCCCGTAGTGGATGAAGCCCCCGAAGGCGACGTTGTTGATCAACCAACCGAAACCTTTAAAGTCGGCTTGGTTACCGACGTTGGTGTGGTTGATGACAAAAACTTCAACCAGGCAACATGGGAAGGTGTTCTCGCCGCGCAAAAAGAACTCGGTTTTGAAGCCAAGTACATCGAGACAAAAGACGCCAAAGACTATGATGCCAATATCCAGCTTTTTGTTGATGAAGGTTTTGATGTCATCGTGACCGTTGGTTTTGCCCTTGGCGAAGCAACCATCAATGCCGCGAAAGCCAATCCGGAAATTGCCTTCATTGGTGTTGACCAATTCCAGGGTGAAGTCGTTCCCGGTGTCGCAGGCTTGATCTTTGACGAAGCGCTTTCTGGTGTTTTGGCTGGTGTTTTGGCTGCTAATCTCACCGAAACCAAAACCATCGCAGCTGTTTTAGGTACTGACCTGGTTCCGCCAGTGGTTAACTACAACCGCGGTTATGTTGGTGGTGCTAAATGGTTTGATCCTGAAATCAGCATTATTTCCACCTACCATCCGGTGGCATGGATGTAGCGTTTACCGACCCGAGTGGGGGGGTGCATCAACCGCTAAACAAGCTATCGAGCAAGGCGCTGATATTGTCTTCGCTGCTGCTGGTAATACCGGTAATGGCGCGTTGATTGAAACCGCTCAGCATGATGGTCTGTTCTGCATCGGTGTTGACACTGACCAGTGGCTGACCGTTCCTGAAGCTCACAAATGTTTGGTTTCATCCGCGACGAAAGACATCACTTTGTCTGTGGTTGAACTTATCAAGCTTGCTTATGAAGGCAACTTCCCTTCAGGCAACTACGTTGGTGGTTCCTCACTGGCACCTTTCCACGATTTTGAAAGCATCATTACGGAAGAAATCCAAGCCAAACTCAAAGAGGCCTTAGAAGCCTACAATGCTGGCAAGATTGAACTTCCTGAGAAGTAAGTTTAGTTACCAGCTGTAAACAACAGCAAAATAAGGTGCCACGAAAGTGGCACCTTATTCCTATAAAAAAAGATTGGAGGTAATCCAGCGTGGAAGAACAAACACCCTCCCAAAATAACTGGTTAAAAAAAGTTTGGTTTTCCGTAAGAATTCCATTTTTAGCAATTATCTTAGCGCTTTTAGTGGGCGCGATTATCTTATTAGTTTCAGGTGCGAATCCACTGGAAGCCTATTGGCAGCTTTTTAAAGGGGGGGCTTTCGGCTCATGGAGAAATATCCAAAGAGTCCTGGAAAAATCTACCCCCTTAATCTTTGCTGGTTTAGCCGTGGCATTAGGTTTTAAGGCGGGTCTTTTTAATATCGGCGCGCAAGGGCAACTCCTGTTGGGCGCGCTTATGGCCGGATATGTTGGTTTTGCAGTCAAAGGTTTGCCTGCTTATATTCACATCCCTCTGGCCCTTTTGGCGGGATTGCTGACCGGCGCTGTGTTTGCAGCGATTCCAGGTTTGTTACGGGCTTATTCCGGCGCGCATGAGGTGATTTCGACCATTATGCTTAACTATGTGGCAATCAACCTTAGCGATTATTTTTCTGAAGGTCCATGGAAAGACACCACTCCGGGCAACATTGTTTCGCGATTGCCAGCTATCCAACCATCAGCAGAGATACCAAACATTGGGCCTGTACCCGTCGGCTTTATCGTGGCGGTACTAACGTCCTTGTTGATTTGGTTTGTGATTAATCGCACGACTTTTGGCTTTGAGATCAACTCGGTTGGATTGAACCCACATGCTTCAAAGTATGCCGGTATGCGCACGAAACTGCTTATTGTAGCGGCAATGGTGGTTAGTGGCGCGTTGGCAGGCGTGGGTGGCGCGGTGGAAACAATGGGTGTGGTAGGTCGTTTCCAGCCAGGCTTTAATACCGGCCTTGGTTTTGATGGTATTACTGTCGCGCTTTTGGCCCGTAATAATCCGATTGCAGTTATTCTTTCGTCGCTCTTTTTAGGCGCGATGAAAGGTGGCGCGAATACGATGCAGTTTTACGCGAATGTTCCTAATCAGATTATCGACATCATTCAGGGCACCATGTTACTTTTTGTGACGGCTGAAATGGTGGTTCGATGGGTCTTTAAACTACGTAAACAACGAGATACCGAAATCACGGTTACCTCAGGATGGGGCAAAGATGATTAGCAAAACAGTCGATAAGAAGCGTGAGCTTTCTATTAATTGGAAATTGTTGCGTCAGGTCATTCTAGGCTTGGTTATAGTGGCCGCGATTTTGTTTTTCAACGCCCGCTCTCCGGAAAAACATCCGCTGTGTTAAGCAGTACTTTACGCTACGCGGTGCCACTCATCCTGGGCGCCTTGTGTGGTATTTTCTGTGAACGGGCAGGAATTGTGAATATTGGTATTGAAGGGCAGATGTTATTCTCTGCTTTTCTTTCATATATGACCAACGTCTGGACCGGTAATTTGCTCTTGTCCTTGCTGGTGGGCATGTTGACCGGCGCGGTCTTGGGCCTGTTTTTAGCTTTTCTTTCAATAAAGCTTAAGCTGAACCAAACGATTGGTGGTACGGTCATCAATATTTTAGCAACAGGTATCACGGGCTATTTCTATCAAACTGGCTTAACAACGCAAGGCAAACTTTGGAATATTCCCCTGGGACCATTGGCTAAAATTCCGTTAATCGGACCAGTTTTGTTCAATAATCCTCCCATCACCTATATCGCGATATTGCTTGTCATTTTCTCGCAGGTGCTTTTGTTCCATACCCGATGGGGTTTGCGCACCCGCGCGGTTGGGGGAACATCCCCCCCGGGCGGCTGACACCTTGGGTGTAGACGTCTTCAAATCCGTTATTGGAATGTGATTATTGGTGGCGTCATGGCAGGTTTGGCTGGATCATTTTTGACCCTGGAAGGGGTTGGCATGTTTGAACGCGGTATGACCAACGGCCGTGGTTTCATCGCTTTGGCAGTAATGATTTTTGGAAAATGGAACCCGATTTCATCCGCGCTGGCAGCCTTGTTCTTTGGTTTCGCTAACGCGATGCAGATTCAGTTACAGTTCATGGGAATTCAAATTCCACATCAGTTTGTGGGTATGATTCCATATCTGCTGACCATTATTGTAGTTTCTGGCTTTGTGGGCAGGTCGCGTGCGCCCGCGGCTGAAGGCATTCCCTACGAGAAGGAGTAAGTATGGACAATACATATTCTAAAACAGCTGATGCCGTTATGGATACTGATAAAAGCGTTATCTTAGAAGCAAAACATATTTACAAGACTTTTCCGGGTACGGTCGCAAATGACGATGTGAGCCTTGAACTGCGCAAAGGCGAGGTACTGGCATTACTGGGTGAAAATGGCGCGGGAAAATCGACCTGATGAATGTCATCTATGGGCTTTACACCCAGGATAAAGGCGAAATTTTCCTGAATGGCGAACCTTATGCTATCGACAATCCGCATGATGCGATTAATGCTGGAATCGGCATGGTTCACCAACACTTTATGCTGGTGCCGGTTTTCTCGGTTTTGGAAAACATGATGCTGGGCGCGGAAACCACAAAGGGGCCCTTTTTGAATAAAAAGGCAGCCGAGGCTAAACTGCGCGATTTGTCTGAAAACTTCGGGCTTGAAATTGACCCACATGCTATTATCGAAGAATTGCCGGTTGGCCTTCAACAACGCGTTGAGATTCTCAAGGCGCTTTATCGCGACGTTGAGATTTTGATTTTGGATGAACCAACCGCTGTACTGACCCCACAGGAAACCGAAGAGCTTTTTAAGATTATGCGCCGTCTGACCGAGCGCGGTGTTTCCATCGTCTTTATCACGCATAAACTGAAAGAAGTTTTGGCGGTTGCTGACCGCATTATCATTATGCGCCGCGGCAAAGTGGTGGGCACCACTACACCTGCTGAAACTGACGAGCATGGACTGGCAAGCATGATGGTCGGACGCGAAGTGATTTTGGAAGTTGAAAAAGCGCCCGCGCAAGTCGGAAAAGTGGTTCTGGAAATTGAGCATTTAAACATTCATGACAACAATCAGATGCACAGCGTGCGTGACATTTCACTAAGTGTGCGTGCCGGTGAGGTGCTGGGCATTGCGGGTGTTCAAGGTAATGGGCAGAGTGAGTTTGTGGAAGCCATTACCGGTTTGCGTCGCTATAACAGTGGCGAGATTCGCATTGATGGCAAACGTATGCCCCAGGAGAAACCGCGAACGCTGGTTGAACACGGTATGGCGCATATTCCGGAAGACAGGCAAAAACACGGGCTTGTTTTGCAATATCCTTTGACATCCAACTTTGTGCTTTGCACGTATTATCGCGAGCCATTTTCAAAGCATGGCATCTTAAACGAAAATGAGATTTTGCGAAATGCTGAAGAACTCATGGAACGCTTCGACGTGCGCGCGCCATCGCCTGTTACCGTCGCTGGTGATTTGAGCGGTGGTAATCAGCAAAAGTGATTGTAGGGCGTGAACTTAGCCGTGATGTGTCGCTGGTAATTGCCAACCAACCCACGCGCGGTTTGGACGTGGGCTCGATTGAGTATATCCACAAGACGCTGATTGAAATGCGCGATTCTGGCGTTGGTGTTTGCTGGTGTCTTCGGAGCTTGATGAAATCATGTCGCTCAGTGACCGCATCGCGGTGATTTACCGTGGCGAAATCCTGGCGGTCTTGGATGCTGCTGAGGCGAGTCGCGAAGAAATCGGCTTGCTGATGGCTGGGCATATTTCAGAATAAGCAAGTGAATGAGATAAGATACAGGCACTCGAAAGGGTGCCTGAATTTTTTTTACTGGGCGGTGACGATTCCAGGTAATCGGATGGAGATTAGAATCCATAAGGTAAACAAGCAGAAACTGGCGTAAAATAACTTTGTTTTACATGATTTAGGTTTTTTTGTTTAATTAATGCAAAAACTTTACAATTTCTTATTCTTTAGACAATGAAAAAGGGGGGGTATGATGTAAAGTAAGGAGAAAATATGTCTAAAATAGTAGTTTCTAATATTTCTAAAAGTTTTGGCAAAACCCGTGCCGTAAAGGACATTTCATTTGACGTGCGCGCCGGTGAAATTTTTGGTCTTTTGGGGGGCCAAACGGGTCTGGCAAAACGACCACTATCCGCATCATTCTGGACATATATCAGCCTGATAGTGGCAAAGTGGCTATTTTGGGCGGCCCGATGACCGCCGATAAGAAAAATCATATTGGTTATTTGCCTGAGGAACGTGGATTGTATCAGGATATGGCGCTGGAACGGGTGCTAACCTATATGGCGAGTTTAAAAGGTATGGCGGATGCGGACATCAAAACAAAATTGCCTGCCTATTTAGAAAAATTTGATCTCGCCGCGCATGCCAAGAAGAAGTGCAAAGAGTTAAGTAAAGGTATGCAACAAAAGGGCAGGTTATCGCGACCTTGATCCATGACCCTGAACTGATTATTATCGACGAGCCTTTCGCCGCGTTAGACCCCATCAACACGCAACTGGTGAAAGATGTGCTTGAAGAAGAGCGCGACAAGGGCAAAGCGATTGTGATGTGTACGCATCAGATGAGCCAGGTGGAGTCCTTGTGCGACCGCCTCGTCTTGGTTGACCAGGGTCGGGTTTTGCTAACCGGCAGTTTGGAAGAAATTGCTGAGCACTATAAAACCAACGAAGTCTTGATTAAACCCGTTAGTGCCTTGCCAGCGAGTTTGCCAGGTGTGCGTGAGATTAGCCGGGTGAATGGCAGTTATAAGCTTAGCCCGGAAGAAGGCGTGACCCCCCCAGCCAGTTGCTGGAAACACTGGTGAGCAATGGCGTGGCGATGGAAAGTTACAAGGTTTTGGTTCCATCTCTGGATGAAATATTTATTCATGTGGTGGCCGAAGGAAAAAAAGCAAAATGACTAAGCTTTTCAAGGTCGCCAAATTTGAGTACACGCGCAATGTCTTTACCAAACGTTTTTGGGTGGCGTTGTTGCTGGTACCGTTGCTGTTTATCCTTTTTAGTTTGATTTCGACTTTTATCTCGTTTAAGTCGGTGGATACGCGTCCGGTTGGGCTTATTGACAGGGCTGGAATCATCACGCAAGCCCAAAAGCTAAAGGAAAAACCGGGGGGGTTATTTGAAATTCAGATTGAGTTTGTTCCATTTACCGACGAAAACGCAGCTAAAAAAAGCCAGTTTGGCGGGGGAACATCAAGGTTATATCATTATCCCGGAAGATTACACTACAAGTTATGAGATAATCTGGAAGGGAAACAAGGCGATTACGGAAGAGATTATGGATTTCGCGACGCAATATCTCAGCGAGAACTTAATTGTCAACGAAACTATCCCTAATAAAGCGCGCATTGAAGAAGGAATGAATCTGCGACTCGAAAGTCTGGATGGTTCCATTAAATCAGCGGGTGCATCGTGGCAACGCATCATTCCGCCAATCGTTATCAGTATGCTGTATTTTGCCCTTGTGATGGGCAGTGGTAACTATCTATTGCAGTCCCTGGTGGAAGAAAAAGAAAACCGCACAATTGAAATTATGCTCACCACGGTTTCTCACAAACAGTTGATGGCTGGTAAGATTATCGGCAATATTGGGGGGGTGGGTGTTACACAGTTGCTGGTGTGGGCTGTTATCATTGCTGTGGCACTCTTTATTTCCGGGCGCGCATACCGCTTTTGAGTGAGCTGATTCCCGATCCTGCTTTGATGGCATTGAGTCTGGTCTTAATGTTGGTTTCGTTTGTGTTTACCGCCTCAGTACTGGCTATATTTGGCGCCACGGTGACCGAATCGCAGGAAGGACAACAGATGATTGGTTTGGTAGTCGTTCCGATCCTTTTGCCCGTTTATACATTAAGCGTCTTTATGAATTCACCTAACGGTGTCCTGGCGCGGATTTTGAGTTTTTTTTCCCTTTCAGTTCACCTCTTGCCATGAGCCTGCGGATGGCATTTACGCACGTGCCCACGCTTGAAATTTTGCTTGTACTCGTTGTTCAGGTATTGTTCGCGATTGGTGCGATGTGGCTGGCAGGGCGCGCGTTTGAGTTGGGCATGCTCCAGTTTAACAAAAAGTTTCGCTTTTCAAATTGTTCAAAAAGGAGGCTGGCGATGCGTAAGATTTGGCGTGTTTTTAAATATGAATTTATGAGCGTGGTCAGTCGCCGTTCGTTTATCCTGGGTTTGATTTTAGTGCCTTTGCTTCCAACGATCATTATCGGTTTGGTAAGCTTGTTGAAACCCAAGGACTCACCCGATTTGGTGAAAACGATTGTTAAAGAAGTCAGCACTACTAAACCTTATGGTGTTGTTGATGAAAGTGGCTTGATTAATGACTATCCAAATTGGGCCATGGGGGGGCAGCTGATACCCTTTGAAGATGAAAGTCTTGCCAGGCAAGAAACCCAGGCTGGTAATTTGGACGGTTTCTACGTCGTTTCGGCGGATTATCTCGAAACGGGTGATGTTTTGCTGGTGAAGCCTGAAGTTAGCATGGTCGCGGAGATGGCATATAACGCGACGTTTGAGGAGCTGATTCGCTATAACCTGGTGGATGGTAACGATGAATTGTATGCCAAGCTGGTCAACCATGTTAAAGTAACGACGGAATATCTGGATATTGAACAAGCTGATACCCGTGACCAAAAGATCCCAGTACCTTTATGGTGCCATTCTTCATTTCGTTTTCTTCTACATGTTGGTTATCATCAATTCAAGTTTGATGTTGGATTCGGTGACAAAAGAGAAGGAAAATCGTACCATGGAGATTCTTCTTTCGTCGGCAGAACCCGTGGATATCTTCGGGGGGTAAGATTCTGGCGCGCGGTTTGGCGTCGCTCCTGCAAACTGTGGTTTGGCTGGCTACAATTTTGCTGTTGGCAAAGTTGAGCAATCTTACCTTGCATCTGCCATTCAAGCTGGAAATTCCAACAGCGGTATTTACCTGGGGGTATCCCTTACTTCTTGTTGGGCTTTTTGTTGTATGGAAGTCTGATGGCGGGTTTGGGCGCGATGGTGCCGAATACGCGTGAGGGTGGGCAGTTTTCTCTTATCATGAATATGCCCCCTGATATTGGCGTATCTTGCATTGAGCGAATTCGTTACTAACCCGAATAGTGCGGTAACCCTGTTTCTTAGCCTGTTTCCGCTCACATCCACGATTGTAATGCCCACGCGCCTGGTGATTGGTGCCGTACCGATTTGGCAGCTGATCGTCGCGCTTTTGTTGCTGGTGCTGGCAGTTTGGCTTGTTGTGCGGGGTGCCGCCAACTTGTTCAGTTCCCAAAACCTGCTTTCAGGTCAAAAATTCAACCTGAAGACCTTTTTCTCTACGTTACTGTTCGGGAAGAAATCCCAAAAAGCATAGCCTTTTCTGGATTGTAACTTGCAACTGAATAAGCATAGGACTCTATCAGAATCCTATGCTTATTTGCGTTAAGTGAATGTGAAAAGACGGTGTTTCGGAGGATCTATGAAACAATTTAAGACAATCAGCCTGTTTATTGTCGTCGTCGCGATGATATTGAGCGCCTGCAAACCGAACAGTTCAGACGCGAGCCCAACAGATCAACTGGACGATATTCGCACGGTGGCAGCGCGCACGATTGAAGCACTCACCACGCAAATGCTGCAAACCGATTATGCCCGACAGACCGAAACGAGATTCTCAGGCAATGAAACGCCAACGCCACCAAGCGAAGTATCACCCGCGACGGACACAGCGGTTCCAAGCGCCAGTTTTGATACTACACCTGTACCGACTGACGCTGTGCCAACTGTAGAAAAACCATGCGACCTGGCTTTTTTTTGAAGGTGAAACGATTCCCGATGGGAGTGAACTTTATCCCGGCACTGTGTTCCAAAAAAACCTGGACTTTACGCAACGAAGGAAACTGCACCTGGACCAAAGATTACTCGGTGGTCTTTATCAGTGGTGATTCAATGTCCGCGCCAGCCGTGATGCCTTTGACCGAAAAAGACATCAAGCCCGGCGAAAGCCTTGTGATAACCATGCCCTTGGTCGCGCCAACTTTGGGCGGCGAGTATCGCGCTCATTTAAGTTGCGCAACGCGGCAGGGGGGGTAATATTCGCGTTTAGAAATCCCGACCATAGCTTTTGGGCGGATATCAAGGTGGTGGAGGGCAAAATTCACCTGGTTCACGCTTATTGTGGCGCGCAGTGGTCAAGTCAGGCAGGCACTTTGCATTGTCCCGGTCAGCCAGGTGACGCTGGTGGATATGTCTATTCTGATAACGCGCCTGTGCTGGAAACCGGTGGTATTGACGATGAGCCAACGCTTTGGCTGGGCCTTGGCGCGGGTCAAGATAGCTACATTATGGGCGTTTATCCCGCGATGAAGATTCCCGAAAAAGCGCAGTTCAGCACTGTTTTGGGCTGTGGATACGGCTTGAGCCACTGCCATGTGAAGTTTACCCTGGCATATCAGGAAGGCGAAGGGCAAATGTATGAACTTGGGTCCTGGGAAGAACACTACGACGAACAGTTTACAAAGATTGCCCTCGATTTGAGTGCGTTAGGCGGAAGGACAGTAAAGATCATATTAATCGCGCGTGCGATGGGTTCCGCAGAAGATGGTAAAATTCATTTATTGGAGCCTGTAATCAAACCCTGATTCTTTACCGGACCTGGCTTTTAAAAACCTTGTAACGAGGATTTGCCATTTGTAAACTGGCATTGGAGTAATGATGAAAACATAAAACGCTATCTGATGATTCTTATCGGTCTGACGCTTCTCGTTGGGCTTGGGGCGTGTGGAAAATCAAATAAAACTGACATGAATTCGGCCATGTCGACCGCGGTGCAGGAAACAATAACCATGGGCGAAACCCGCACAGCTATCGCGCGACCGAGTGACACACCTATTCCCAGTCCGACCATGATGCCTACCATTCCACCGATTGAGCCAACTTCACCACAACCCACTTTTGATATGACCGCCATCTATGGTATTACGCAATCACCGCCACCTGCTGCTACAAATCCAGTCGCGACTCCTACCACCCTGGCTGGCGGGGCTGACCGTGGCGATTGGGGACGCTCTGTGCCCGCGGATGGGACTTTGATTGATGGTGGCACCACGTTCAAGGTGCAGGTGACTATCGTCAATACCGGCACAACTACCTGGAACACAGGATATTATATAAAACACGTCAGTGGACCTGACATGGGTGTTACCAAGAAGTTCAATATGCCAACGAGCGTCGCGCCGGGGGGCTGGCGGTTACTTTTGAGATTGAATTTACCGCGCCAGTTATGATTGGAACGGTCAAAAGCGACTGGGCGATTTTCAACCAAAATAACGTCGCTATTGGCTATTTCTATTTTGAATACGAGATTGATTAAACAAAAGTGAACACTCCCAGTTTGGAAACACGAATTAAAGCCGAGGCACGCCGCCTTGGCTTTGTTTTGTGTGGCATCACCAAGCCAGAGAGCGTTGAAGGCTTTCAGCGTTTTGAGGCCTGGCTTGAAAAAGAACTCCATGCGGATATGGGTTATCTTGCCCGTCCGGATACGCTTGCCAAGCGCCAAGAGCCTGGTCGCTTGCTGGCGAACTGCAAAGTGTGATATGTGTGGCTTTGCCCTATCCGCCTGCCAAAGGTATTGCTAACATTGCCGCCTACGCGCGCGTGCCAGACTACCATATCGTCCTGCGCGAAAAATTAGAGCAATTGGCCTGTTTCATCGAAGAAATGCTGTTTAAAAAATTGACACCTATATCGCGGTGGACAGTTCACCGGTACTGGAGAAAAGCCTGGCGGTTCAGGCGGGCTTGGGTCTGGTAGGCAGAAACACGTTGTTGATTAATGAAACTTACGGTTCGAGTTTTTTTCTGGGAGAGTTGTTTGTAGATCTTGACCTGCAAGCGGACGAAGCCCTGACTGGGGATTATTGTGGCGACTGCACGATTTGCGTGGACGCCTGCCCAACCGGCGCGCTGTTGGGCGATAAAACCATGGACGCCAGTCGTTGTTTAAGCTATTTGACGGTTGAAAATCGGGGGGGATATTCCACCTGAAATTCGCTGGCAAATGTCGGGGGGGCAGGTGATCGGTTGTGATATCTGCCAGCTGCTTTGTCCTATGAATCAAGGCCTGGAGTCTTCTGAATCTGATTTAGGACTATACCAGGTCTTACCTGCCAAACTGGATTTGCCAGCCTGCCTGGCGATGGACGAAGAAAGCTATAAAGCGATGTTTGGCAAAACGGCAGTCTCGCGCCTGAAATACAAGAGCTTTAGGCGTAATGTCATCCTGGCGATGGCGGATTCAATCAGCCAGGAAACCCTGGAGATTCTCAAGTCTGCCATCGTGCACGAAGCAGACCCCATTTGCAAAGACGCCATGCAGTGGGCGATTGAAGTTGTCCGCCATCGTTTATCTATGCCATAAAACCATCTCTGCAATAGCTTTTACAAGCGTTTTTCTTGTGATGTCATCAGAATATGGCATAATTAAGCCATCAACTTTTTGCGCGGAGGCTCGCATGAAAAATTTGCACGTTATCTCACATACTCACTGGGACAGGGAGTGGTACCATACTTTTCAACAATTTCGTCTGCAACTGGTTCATCTGATTGATAATCTTTTCGTCATTTTAGATAACGACCCCCAACTACCTGTACTATATGTTGGATGGGCAAACCGTCGTGCTTGAAGACTATCTGCGCATGCGCCCGGAGAACACCAGCAAGCTTAAAATACATTCAGGAAGGTCGCATTTTAATCGGCCCCCTGGTACGTTTTACCCGACGAATTTTTGGTTTCGCCTGAAGCGACCGTGCGCAATCTCTTGGTTGGCGAGGAGATTTGCGAGCAATTTGGGCGAAGAATGATGATTGGTTACCTGCCCGACCCATTTGGTCATATCGGGCAGATGCCGCAGATTTTGCGCGGTTTTGGCATTGATACAAGCGCTCTGTGGCGCGGTGTCGTGCCAGAGATGCCCACCGCGTTCACCTGGCAAGCCCCCGATGGCAGCCAGATTTTGCTGGGTCATCTCTATTATGGCTATGGCAATATCGCGCACTGGCCCGTGGCTGACAAGGAACGTTCCATGCAGTTGCTTGAGAATGCTGTCAAGCGTTTGGAGCCCCACAGCAACACGTCGCAGTACCTGATGATGCAGGGCACTGACCATCTCGAACCCCCCCATCCGGAAACATCGGAGCATATCCGGTTTTACAACGAAAACAATCCCGATAAAAACATTGCGATTCACTCCACCTTGCCCGCTTATTTTGCAGCTTTGAAACAGGAAATTGAAGAAAAAGGAATCTCTTTGCCGGTGCATATCGGCGAGTTGCGCGACCCGCAAAAAGCGCATATGCTGCCCGGCGTTTTGAGCACGCGCATGTGGATTAAGCAACGTAACTGGTTCGCGCAAACGATGCTGGAGCGTTGGGTGGAACCCTTTAGCGTTTGGGCGGAAACACTTGAAAGAGGCACAGACGCCTTTGGTCCTGTAACGATTCATCAAGGCACGCCACGCATCGCCAACCCGGCTTCATTAATTCGTGAATCCTGGAGAACTTTAATGAAAAACCACGCCCACGACTCGATTTGTGGCTGTTCGGTTGACGAAACGCACGAGGATATGGTGCCGCGCTTCGATAAAGTGGATGAGCTTAACAAATATCTTCTTAATCAGTCCACAAATGCTATTCTCTCGCATATCACCACAACTGCACCAGAGGGTGTGGAAGCCCCCTGTTCTGGCGATTACGGTCTTTAATGGCGCGCCGGTCGGGTTTTCGGGCATGGTACAAACCGATATCACGATTCCATTTGATGACGACTTTGATTTGAGAGACGAAAATGGCAATCTTGTGGATAAATCCCTGACATTCTCGGACTATGCCAGCTTTGAAGAACATATCTACACCATGCTAATCTAAGTACGCGATTCGAGGAAGTCAATGAAAGCGGTTACAACGGCAAACACTTGCTGGACCTTGAAATTGATTTTGACGAAGAAGAAAATGTCTGGAGTATTCATGCCATTGTGTCGGATATCATCTCGCCTGATGAAGCTCTTTTGGAAAAGAAAACGCAGGAAGTGATTAACAAGCTTCTTGAGCTAAATCCCGAGACACCCGTAAAAGTGATTATCTTTACTGGGTATCCAGGTAATTTGGTCTTCTACGCCAACGATGTGCCCGCTTTTGGTTATAAAACTTATTGGCTGTGCTTTAGCGACTCTGTAGAAACAGAAGATGAACTTGATTTTGAACCAGTGGCTGACGATGAGATTGCGGAGCTGGAAAACGAATGGCTGAAGATTACTTTGGACCGCTTTGATGGCAGTTTCAGCATTTTGGACAAACGCAATGGCGCGGTTTATGAAAATCAGGGTGTTTTGGCATCTGTGGGTGACAGAGGCGATGAGTATAACTTTACACCCACCCCCCCGACGATTCGCTATATCTGATTGAAGTCAAAGACGTGGCATATGTTCCGCGAGCGTTTGACCACGCAATTGGCGTTGTTTTTGATATGGTCTTGCCGGAAGGTTTGGATTATAAAACGATGGATCGTTCTGAAGAAACAATCGTTAGCCGGGGGCATGATGCTGATTAGTCTTGACCCAGGTCAGGCTTGTGTGGATATCTCCGTGTTTTTTTTGAAAATAACGCGTGTGACCATCGCCTTGCGATGCATTTTGACGTCGATTTCCCCCCCATCGAAAAGGTGCTTTATGATGGCCATTTTGATATCGTTGAACGCCCGCTTGATTTGCCTGAATTTGACGAAAGCTGGCGCGAACACCCCCCCCGGCCCGAACAACCGCAGGGCGCCTTTGTGGATGTGCTTGGTCACAAACAGGGCTTGATGATTGCCAACCAGGGCTTGCCGGAAGTCGCGGTAAAACGCTATGAAGATTCGGACTCTTCGAGCATTGCCATCACTTTGTTGCGCGCGGTCAGCGAGCTTTCGCGGTCTGATTTGTTCAACCGCTTTGGGCATGCCGGCCCGGAATACACAACCCCCCCCGCCGCGCAAATGCTGGGTGAGAATCTGGAATATAACCTGCGTATTATTCCCCCCCATGACGGAAACAGCTCCGTGGCGCGCCCCTTGGCTTACGCTTTCCAAAGCCAGCCACATACCGTCGTAACGCCATTACAGGCTGGCGATTTGCCATCTGATGCTTACATGATTGACGTGAACCATCCCGATTTTCACGTTACTGCCATCAAGGAAGCCGAAGACAAACAAGGCTATATCGTGCGGGGTTACAACCAAAGTGATGAGCCCATTCTCGTAAACCTGCGTAGTCATATGCTGGCAAAACGGGCTGCTAAGGTACGTTTGGATGAGACTTTTGTGGAAGAATTAGCTCTTAGCGCGGATGGCGCGGTGCGTTTTGAAGCCCGACCAAAAGAAATTGTGACGGTTTACTTTGGGTTGAAAGCCTAAATGACGGGAACGGACAAAAAAGCAGACTTCTATATTGGCGATATTCCCATCCATGGACGCCTGATTTGGCTACCCATCGGATGGGCTTTCTGATATGGTTTTCGGCGCATCACGCGTCAACTTGGCTCGGCTTATTCGGTCTCCGAATTCATCAACACGCTCGATTTCATGTATTCAAAGGTCTATCAGCGCAAGCGTTTGTTTTCCACGAAGATGAACGCCCCCCCTTTGTGGCGCAAATATTGGATAACGACCCTGTGCGCATGGCAGAAAACGCGGCTTATATCCAGGAACGCTTCAAGCCAGACATGATTGACGTCAATCTGGGCTGTCCGGCGCGGACGGTTTCCGGCAGGGGGGGAGCGGGTTGCGCGCTGATGAAAAGCCCCCGAACTCGTCAAGCAGATCTTTGAACAGGTTTGCAAGGTGGTTACGATCCCGGTGACCGCGAAAATCCGCCTGGGTTGGGATGATAATTCGATGAATTACATGGAGATTGCGTCCATCGCGGTAGAGCGGGGGGGCGCGAAAGCGGTGGCGATGCACGCGCGCACAAAAAAGATGGCCTTTGGAAAACGGTGCGCTGGGAGCATATCGCCACGCTAAAGAAAGCCATGCCGGTACCGGTCATTGGCAATGGCGAAGTGCGCAGTGTTGCCGACGCCAAACGTATGTTTGAAGAAACCGGTTGTGACGCGGTGATGATTGGCCGCGCGCCAAGGCGAACCCATGGATATTTTCATGGCGTGACCGTGAGCAGGTCGCTGTGGAAGAAGTGTTTTATTTGGCGCGCTATCAATTACGACAAATGCTGGAAGTAAATCCGGAAAATGCCATTATGCCCTTCAGGAAATATCTCAAAGCTTATTTGGAGCCTTATAATCTGCCCAGGGACGAGATGAAAACTCTCTTGACGGCCCGTGAGCCTGAGCGTCTTTTCGCATTGATAGACGCAGTTCATGAACGACTCATCGCTGAAGAAAACTGATTGTGAATAGGCATAAATAAGAAAAACCCCCCCGAGTTTATCGGGGGTTATTGGCTTTTCTTAGATGGTATTTATTTCGGATTTTTACGCAAGCGCAGTCTCGACCACAGCGGCGAAAGCCTGTGGGTCGCGCACGGCGAGATCAGCCAAAACCTTGCGGTTGAGAATGATGTCGCTTCTGCGTAAGGCCGCGATCAGTTTGCTGTAGGTGGTGCCGTTGATACGGGCAGCAGCGTTGATACGCGAAATCCAAAGCCGGCGCAAGTCGCGTTTGCGATTGCGGCGGTCGTTATAGGCATACCATTGAGCCTTCATAAAGGTCTCGTTGGCACGTCTAAAAAGTTTACTTCGGGTACCTTCGTACCCTCTGTTTTGGGCAACCAAGCGACGGTGTCGTCTTGCTCGGTATGGTCCAGCTTTAACTCTTGCCATAATTTATCTCCTTTGCGGTCCCCCCCTGGGCGTCAGATTAATCACATCTCGTTGTAAACACCCAGCAGCCACTAAAAAAAACGGGTTCGACAGGGCTAAAATTAGTCCCTTTTGCTCATATAGGGTGCTAAGCGCTTGATGTGCTTAACCAAGCCGCTGGAGGTAACCTCAAGCGTTTCGGCGAGCAAATACTTGGTTCGCTGGGAAGTGTGTCGGCGCAAGTGACCTTTACCGATCTTAGTGCGCATGACTTTTCCGGAACCTGTCATTTTAAAGCGTTTAGACGTCGCCTTATGAGTTTTCAGTTTATATTTTCCACTTCTAGCTTTGCGGGCCACGATTAAACTCCTCTAAGAAAATTTCAACGGCTGATAACGTACTCAGCCGTCGCTTAAATACCAAACTGAGATTATACCAGAAATTCTGTAAAGTCAATAGGCTTGAACTGATAAATTGACGAATCTCATCATGATAAGCAGCTTTTATGACACCAGCTTGAAAACTCAAATCAGTACAGCTTAATCAAGCCCGCTCATGGCACCATGAGCGGAGCGTCTTTGCAGTACTGAATTGTTGATTGATAAACTTAGTTTTTCTTGGGTGCCAACATCATGAACATTGAACGCCCTTCCATGTTGGGGGCTTGTTCAATATCTGCCACGTCGGCAAGTTCTTCGGCAATTTCGCGCAAGTCTTCCAGTGCCAGTTCCGGATAGGTGATTTCGCGACCCCCCCTAAAGCGCACGGTTACGCGTACCTTCATGCCATTATTCAGCCAGCGACGCGCGTCTTTCACCTTGATGTCACGATGGTGATCGCCAGTTTTGGGACGCAGGCGAATCTCTTTGATTTCCACTTTGGTTTGGGCTTTGCGGGCTTCGCGTTCCTTCTTTTCTTTGTCGTAAAGGAACTTGCTGTAGTTGATGATTTGACGACAGACGGGTTGGCGTTGGGGGGGGCGATTTCGACTAAGTCCAGTCCAACATCTTCGGCGCGATGCAGGGCATAGTCAAGATCTACAATTCCGGCGTTTTCTCCATTTTCATCCACCAGGCGAACTCGTTCGCTACGGATGCGTTCATTTACACGATGTTCTTGTTTACTGCTAATCTCTTTTCTCCTTTTATTAAATAAATAGCCTTTGGCTGATATTAATATTACCATAGGCTAAGAATATGCGTCAATGAAAATAAGGCAATTAACGATATTGTTTTTTTGTATGTTGTTTTTCTTACTATACCGTCACGGTGTCGTTTAGGCTTGGCTGCTTTCTTTTTCGCGTGGCGTGTCGCTGAAAAAGGCACGCACTTTGGGGGGGAACCAGGGTTCGACGACCATCACTTTATCCAGCAGATCTGAAAAAAAGTTTAATGAAATATCCGGTGAACACAGCACTGATAACCGTACCGATGCCAACGTCGCGCAGGCCACCCAGCGCGAAGATTGAAAACAGAACTGAAAAGCCAACGAAGCCGACGTCAAAAATGGTTTTGGCGATGACTAAATTTCCAGCCATAATAGTTGCTCATGTCGCGCACAAAGCTGTCAAAGGGCAACATGGGATAGCCGGATTTTTCAAAAAGGGTGATACACAACGGAATCATAAAAGCCGATGATGTAGTACAGGATTCGCAAGGGCAAGCCGGTAGGCAAGCCGGCAAGGGCCATTTCGGCAAGGTCTAACAGTCCACCAAAGGCGAAAGAAAGTATCAGGGACATTAAAGCCGCGGTGAGCTTTTCTTGGTGCAAATGATGAGCACGAGCAGTAAAAGAAGCATGATAATTGTTGACCAGGTGCCAGCGCTGAAAAAGGTGTACTTTTGCGAGATGACAAAGGGCACCGACGTGAGCACTGCCACGCCAAAGTTACTGGCGCGGATGAAGCCGATGCTAAATGTGAGTAGCACTAAACCCAGCAGGAGCGAGATTTCTGCGGGCAGTACAAAGCGCTTGTTTGGAGCGTTTTCAGTTTGTAAATTGGGGTTATTCAAAATTAATCCTCACCAAAGAGTAGTAGTTTCCAGGTTTCAAAATTGCTCAGCTTGATTTCTTCTTCCGCGACCGGTGTGGGGACCGGGGGGGTGCTGAGCTGTTCGTCTGGGGCGATAAGCACGATGGCCTGGTCGCCGGGTTCAATCATATGGTTGCTCTCGCGTGCCCATTCTTCCAGCGCGATTTCGGACGTGGCATAGGCAACTTGTTCTTCCACCGCGATTTTGGTGCTTTCGAGCCCGGCAATGCGGGTTTGCAGGATATTTTCCTGGCGGATGAGGCGGTTCATGTTGACAAGACGGTTATTAAAACCCATCATCAGGAGGATAAGCAATACCACAAGCACAATCGCGATGAGACGTTTGTCGGTCCAGTTGATTTTCGAGAGCAGGTTTTTAATCTTTTCCATCGTTTTAATATCTGCAATTATTGTACCATCTAAGTTTCTTTGTGGAACAGCTTATAGTGGCGTTTTGCTTTTTTTAAAAACAAAAAGTTACAGCCTGAAAGCTATAACTGATTTGTTGATGCCGAAGGAGGGACTTGAACCCTCACGAGCACTGTGCCCACTACGCCCTGAACGTAGCGCGTCTGCCAATTCCGCCACTTCGGCCTGGACGTTTATTTTAGCGCAAATCCTAAAATAGTCAATGTTTTTTTGAGTGCGCAAATCAAAAAATTCTAATCTCATTGTGAATGTGGTCTCCTGACCCCCCCATGCTAACAAGGGAAAACCACGTTAGAAAAGGGGGGGCGAACAAGGGAAAATTCGCCGCCATAAAAAATGCGGCTTCAGAATGCGCTGGCACGGAAGATGCAAAGCTATTTCAAGAGTAAATTGAGAACAGGCTTATGAATCTTTCAAAATCTTTGCGAAAAATCATTATCGCGCTT